>Ga0316205_10002662_pt1 | contig 18139 bp, 17 predicted proteins | sample 3monthpyrite_MG_FD_204941 | JGI IMG/M metagenome (GOLD analysis project Ga0316205, IMG submission 204941) | Microbial mat bacterial communities from mineral coupon in-situ incubated in ocean water Damariscotta River, Maine, United States -... | ecosystem: Environmental > Aquatic > Marine >... | reverse complement strand
TGTCCTGGATAAGTTTTGGCTATAATGCTGATGTAAGCGGTCAAGCGCGGTTTTTAACTGGATATTAGGCTGGGTGTCTAATTTATTTTAGCTGTGCAGCTTAGCACTAAACGCCAGTAAATTCTCATAACAACCGATAGCACCTGGATGTTGTGCACCACCTACCAATATGCAATCAATACCTGCTGCTAGCGCCCCACCAAGATCTCTCCGAATAGAATCGCCTATAACCAAACATTGATCTTTACTAGCCCCAAGCTGCTCTAGCACCAATTCGAAAGGTTTTGGGGATGGTTTAACCATACCATGATCTGATGAAAACGATGAAGCTGAAAATAATTCTGTTATACCCAATTTATCAAATAATTGTATCCAGCGGATTTTTGGTGCCCATATATCAATGACAACGGCTAACCTGAATTTTTTACTCAACGTATGAAGAACCTCAATATACTCAGTGGGAATATGCCCAATTTCGTGATGCGCAAAGGTTTGAACAATTTTAGAAATCTCTTCTTTTGAGAGCTCCTGGTTTGAAATAGCTTTCAAAGCTGATTCTATTGTTGGGAATGAATGCCTGAAGTTTTCATCAGGGTATCGCTTATCTAAATAGGAATAAATTTCCCTAATAATACGATTTATCTCTTCTTTTGAAAGAATTCCTCCAATTTCACGATAGTGTTTTGAGAAATCTTCAGATTCTCCAAAATTATCTTCACCGAACATGAAAGTGCTATTCATATCTAGCAACAAAACAATTTTTTGCGAATACACATTATTCCTTTTTGGCAGCTAACATATGAGCTAACGGGCGTGTTGTTATAAGTAATTTACACTGTACTTAACCTGGACGAAATCATTCGCAAATACTGAAGCTTTAGCATTTTCAAGTTTTACACGCTCATGGATTTTTCCAAAAAGTGGAATCCCTCCACCTAAAAGTACGGGAACTTTTGTAATGGTCATTTCATTAATGAGTTTGAGGTTAATAAAAGATGTGATGGTTGAGCCACCATCGATGTATGCATGTTTAAGGCCACAGCTCTCTAACTTTATAATTAAATCTTGAATGTCGCCTGAGTACATTTCAATTTTTCCACGAAGATTTGTGGGCGGCTCTTTCACGGTATGACTTAACACAACAATACGCATATCCCCGTAAACCCATTGCTCAGAGGTTAAATTCATGCTGGAAATTATTTCCATGCACTTACGCCCCATAATCATACAATCTACGGAATCCATAAAAGACTGAAAACCCATATCTTCAGCACCCATATCGGCTTCCAGATTACCTGCAGTATGAAGCCAGTCAACATCTCCATCTGCTGTTGCGATATAGCCATCGGCACTTGTTGCTATATATACAGAGCATTTCATATTTCTATTCCTTGGCATCAATCTATAGAGTACTTATAACATCGTAATTAACAGGCGCTATTTGGGATGTTAATGGTGGCGTAATCGCTGGACGAAACTAAAACGCCTGCGGGTGATTTGCTAAATGCTAGCAGTTATTCAAGACACCTACTTTATATTTGACAAGTAAAATCATCAAGCGTAGTTTTTAATGCATCTTAATGGGAGCACAATCCAACAGGGAGCCATAAATGCCAAAACCTTGTTATGCAACAGGTTTCACTCGAAGCCACATCCTACTACCACTGCATCACACGCTGTGTGCGTCAGCCTACCTTTGTGGTGTTGATGATATCACTGGAAAAAATTATGAACACAGACGCCAGCTCATAGAAGATAAAATACTTGAGTTGCCCTGCGTATTTGTTCAGGATGTCTGTGCCTATGGGGTTATGTCCAATCACTATCACCTGGTCTTGCATGTCAATAAAGAAACAGCAGAGAACTGGTCACTAGATGAAGTGATAACCCAGTGGCATCAACTGTTCAAAGGCAATTATCTATCACAAAGTTACGTACAAAATAAACCACTCGCCGCCTCACAACGCGCCGCATTAAAACAAACCGTAGCGCAATGGCGCGTACAACTGATGGACATCAGCTGGTTTATGCGTGTGTTAAATGAAATCATCGCCAGAGCATCCAACAAAGAAGACAACTGCACAGGCTGATTATGGGAAGGCCGGTTCAAATCCCAGGCACTACTTGATGAAGCGGCCCTTATCACTTGCATGGCCTATGTAGACCTAAACCCAATCAGTGTTTTTTAGGCTGGGTGCCTTATATATTTTATTTATTTTTTAACTTATTTTCATCGTACCGCGAAAACAAATTTCACTCATGTATATCTTTTTGTTTTGCCCTAAATTCTGAAGGTGTTATTCCAGTATTTTTTTTAAAGATTTTTATGAAATTACTGGTGTCAGAATAGCCTAGATCTTCGCTAATTTCCTCAATACTCGTTTTCCCATGCTCCATTGACTGCTTAGCTTTCTCTATTTTTAATTGAATAATATATTGCTTTGGTGTAAAACCTGTTGCGTCTTTAAAGCGGCGAAGTAATGTCCGCTCACTTGTGTGACAATGTTTCGCGATTTCCAATACATTTATATTAGAATGCAGTTGTGTAGCGCAATACAGTTGTGCTTTAACTATGGTTTTATCGCCGTGCGAAAAATCAAGATAAAATCGTTGATAGTAAGCTTGAAGTCTACCATTCAGATCAAGAAGACAAAAATCAGAAACTTTTTTTGCCAAACTATAGCCTGAAAATCTTGCGATAATATGTAAAGTTAAATCTTGAAATGCATAAAGACCGGCAGCAGTTACAATATCCCCTTGGTCGATAACCATCTCTCTTCCATTTACTTGCTTTATGTTTGGAAAGCTATCAGCTAGTTGCTGGCATAATTTCCAGTGTGTTGTCGCTTTTCTTCCATCTAATAATCCGCAATTGGCGAGCCAAAAAACACCAGTGCAAGCGGCAACAATAACGGCTCCAGAATTATGCCATCGCTTTAATAGTGCGAGTGTATCTGGGTCGGTAAACAATGGGAGTTCATTAGCTAAAGAGGGTGGAATAAATATAACTCTTCGTTCTCCTTTCGTCTTCGGGATTACTGACGTTAAAGGACGAACTGTAAATAGTCTTTTCTCAGCTTGATGATTGGCAATTGTGAATATATCTTGAATTCCAGTAATTGCAGACGGCATTGCATCTGGATATTCGAGTATGTATAGAGTAAGGTTATTTTTCATGCTGGCGATATTCAACCATAAATAGTCGTTTTACGCCATATTCATTTTCACCCTGTTTCTCTATCATGATTGCATCTACACAACGGAGAAATAGTAATGAAAAATACGGCATTAATTATAATTGACATTCAAAACGATTACTTTCCAGAAGGAGCGCTTACGCTAGATGGGGCAGATATCTCTGCACAAAAAGCAAGAAAATTGCTTGATATTTTTCGAGATAAAAAACTGCCTATTGTTCATATTCAGCAAGAAAATACCAGGCCTGAAATGGGTTTCATGTTGCCTGGGAGTTTTGGGCAAAAAATCAACGATAGTGTCAAACCGGTCAATTCGGAAATATGCTTTACTAAGCATTACCCCAATTCATTTTGGCAGACAGAATTGGAAACTTATTTGAAAGGGTTAAATATCCAGCATTTAGTTATTGTTGGTATGATGACACACATGTGTGTCAGTGCGACAGCAAGAGCCGCAATGGAAAGAGGTTTTTTAACTACAGTAGTTAAAGACGCTTGTGCTACTCGTGCTATTGAATTTGAAGGGGCTGTAATCTCAGGAGAAACTGTCCATAATACCGCTTTGGCTGAATTAACGCTTATATCTACCATAACTTCACTGAATGATTTCGTTAATGAGCAGTTTGGGGTCGAGGTTTAGGGGAGAAAAGATTACCTGGGTGTTTTTAGAATTTGTAATTATACCCAAGTAGTTTTTGTTTTATTGCTAAATCGTTTTATAGCAGCGGTTATTAACGGTGAGTTGGGTTCGGTTGAAGATCAGGGAATTGTATTTACCCTGAAAGAATTCAAATCGGTTTTCCATGATATTAAAACCGACTACATCAATTCTTTTTTACCTGCGGCGACCATTGAACCGGGTCGGGAAACCCTGACTCGTACTAAATATTTATTTCGTATTAGCAAAGGGGTTTATCGGGTGCATCCGGATTTGTTTGAATGCACTGATGAAACTCCGGGCAGTACCTGATCATGAATGTACTGTCCGGTTGCCTGATTTTTAATTTCTCACTACACCATATCAAACGAACATGATGTAGTGAGATTAAGCGCAATACTTAATCGCGTTTAACACAGTTTGCGTAGTAGCTAACCGTTGCGGGCCAGTCTGAAAATACACCGAGTACACCCACATCCTGTGCCAGAACATCCAGCATTTCAAAGGTGTCGCCATCATTGTTAATGGCATCTGTGGTTGTCTGGTAATACCAGCCGCCGCCGTCTTTTAACAGGCCAGAGCGTTCCAGTGTCCAGGTAATCATATCTAGCCCGGCGCCTTTGGCAAATTCTGTGTACTCAGACGGTACAATTTTTCCGTAGTTGTCCAAAGTAACCAGTGCCCACATGGGGGGTGCAATAATGTTAACGCCGAGCGCTGCCAGTTCATCCATATTGGCCTGGGTTGCTTCAAATTGTGGGTCTTCATAAACACGGTCATCCAGATATACGGCTTGCTCGCCGAATGCGGGTTCATTTTTTAACCAGTAAAGAATATCCGGCAGGTTAAATGACTGGGCAAAAACATTTTCTGCAGCGACCCCTGCCTGATGATATTCATTAATCATTTGCTGGGCATAATCCTGTTGTGTGTAAGTGCCCTGATAGGGCATTTCCACGCTGGGTGATTTCAACTCCGGTGTCATTTTTACACCGAGTTTTTTAAACAGTTGAATGCTTTCTTTGTGGGTCATTAAGGTGCCTTTTGCAGAGTATAAATCCGTACGCCAGTTAGCGGTGGCATTTATATAGTCGGCAATCTGGGTAGCATTGGCATTCGATGCATCCATTTTTCCCTTGAGTGTTTTAAATTCTGCCAGGCTGATATCGCTAGTGCAGCATTGTGCGCTGGCGGGGGTGATGGTTTTGCCGCTAACCGGATCAATCACCGCTGGGGTAAACGGCTTTGAGCATTTGCTGGCCAGGGGTGTTGCGAGAATATTGGTGGTTGTGTGCAGGTCGCATTGTGAGTGCCGACAAACCAGTTCTTTATCGGCGGTGAAGGTGACATCACATTCTACAATGCCAGCCCCCATGTGCGCTGCTGCTTCATAGGATTCTTTAGTATGCTCTGGAAACTGCATGGAGGCACCACGGTGACCAATTGAGAAATCGGTTTTTTTAAAGCGTTTGTTGCCGCAGGCTTCAAGTTTTTTCTTTAACGGACTTTCATCCATATCCGCAACCAGATAATAAGGCCTTACCCCTACACGGGCCTGCGTTTTTTTATGTTTAATATTCTGTTCATTGTTGTGGTTTTCATAATGATTGTTATTGTTTGCCTGTGCAACCGTTAGCAAGCCAGTTGCGGACATGATGGCGCAAATCAATAATGGTTTTATTAAACGCATGTTCGGTTCTCCATTTTTATAATTACAGTGTGTGGTGATTCCACAGAAGTAGAATCAACAGGGGCAGACTATTTTAAATTTATGTAGAAGGTATTACGGGAGGGTTTTGATTTTATGAATATGGATTTTATAATTATGGGTTTTATAAATAGGGATAGGTGTGGATTTATTCGCACATGGCTACGCTGTAAAAAATTGTTTGAATAAAACCAAACTTATATTATCAAAAAGTTTATGGTTTAAATAAGGCATAAAAAAAGGAGTGCCAAAGCACCCCTTAATTCGCTAAACAGTATTATAGTTTTTATTTATTCGATAGGATTTTACTAATCGTCAGTACTGTCTTCATCTTCATTGGCCCAGCGCATTTTTTTATGCGACTGCTGATCACGCTTCATGCGGTGCTGCATTTTAGACGCCTTATTCATCACATGGTAAATATAGTTCTGCTCCTGCACACCGTGCATTAAATAGGCACCCGGGCCACCGGCATAAATCGCCACATCTTCTGCGGAGTGAGTTTCAGAACTCAGGGGCACTAATGCTTCCTGATGGAAACCTTCGTCCTCGGTATCAACCGATGTCAGGTCTGCAACCCGGCCAGCCTGTACAGGCACGTCATAATGCGTATCACCCCCGGTTTCCAGTGCTGCATATCCGCGACCATTTGCGTAACTGACCGTCGTGTATGGCATGCCATCTTCAGCCATCGAATAATTATCTTTGGCTTCGCCTCGGCTGTCATTGCCAATCACTTTACCCAGTATTGGGTTGCCACGCGTCGGGTAACCCGCAATGGTGAAGACGTGGCTGTGGTCAGCGGTAACAATAATCAGTGTGTCGCGACTATCGGTTTTTTCCATGGCAGATCTTACTGCATTGGAAAATTCAATGGTATCGGTTAACGCGCGGTAGGCATTGCCCGCATGGTGACCGTGGTCAACACGTCCCGATTCAACCATCAGAAAATATCCCTTGTCATTTTTTTGCAAAACATCAATGGCTTTGCTGGTCATATCCGTTAGCGAAGGTTCACCCCCCACATCATTGTTACGGTCTTCGCTATATTCCATGTGTGAACGATCGAACAGGCCTAATAAGTGATCTGTATTTTCAACATCAATGGCATCAAACTGCGCTTTGTTCCATACGAAAGCCGCCTTGTCGTTATTCTCAACCCACTCTTCAGTCAGGTTGCGCTGGTCATCACGCTCACCGGTTTTGCCCGCATCTTCAAGGTCGGCCCTATTACGTGGCCAGAAATGCCGGCGTCCACCACCCATAGCAACTTCAAGTCCATCACCGTAGGGAAATTCAATTAACTGGCGGGCAATATCTTTACAGCCATTATCAACCGCTTCCTGGGGGAGGTCGTGATCATCTTCCCAGTTGCGCTCGGGAACATGGGCATAGGTTGCCGCAGGTGTTGCATGAGTTATACGTGCGGTAGACACGACACCGGTAGATAGGCCAGCCATTTCTGCCTGCTCTAAAAAGGTCGTGAGTTCAGTGCCTTTGCTGCTCGCACAATCGCCGCGAAATACATTTTGATTAACCGAGATAACACCGGCTTTACTTTTAATGCCCGTCATCATGGCCGTCATGGTGCCGGCAGAATCTGGTGTTTGCTGATTGGTGTTATAAGTTTTGCTGAGTGCAACGTAAGGCATAACTTCAAAGCTCAGCTGATTTTCTTCACCGCTTTCACCGCGTAGTTGGCCTTCAAGAATACGCGCCGCGGTGGTTGTGGTGATACCCATACCATCGGCAACAAACAGAATCACATTTTTTGCTTTGCGTTTATTTGCCTGAAGATGTTTCGCGGTTTCAATCGCTGCTTCACCATCCGCATACCATTTTTCAGGAGATTCATTTGAAGGGCTGGCGTGGGCAACCCCGATAAGTGCTGCACCCATAGCAGATGCCAGCAGCGTGTTCATAAACTTAGTGCGTTTCATTTAGTGTTCCCCAACAATTAATTTATAGCGTTCAGGCCTTCCTCTGGCGTTACGATATCCCTATGGCGCAGACGATACGCTGTAGTTATGAATGATTTGTGGCGGTAACTTGAAGAAATTATGAAAAGAACTAAAGTTTTGCTAGAATAAATTCAAGGATATTTAGTGAGTTAAGGTGAATGTTTGGTAACCGTTTACTGCAATCACCTGTATGTTAAATCTTATACTTTCTGTTAAAGTAACCAGGGAAAATAAAATTATAAATGTGAAAAGGAAAGTTATATATGAAGTTATGGAAACAAACGTTAGTCGCAACAGCTTTAGTTTTATCAGGTAATGCGCATGCTGTTGTAGTTAATACATTAAATGAAATTGACTATGAATGGCTGGAATTAACAGAAACAGCTGGCTTAAGCCGAGACCAGGTAGAAGCCATGTTAATAGATGAAAGCAGTGCTTTGTATGGGTATCAATATGCTTCTCGTCAACAGGTGAGAGATTTGTTTTTATCATATTCAACCTGGGATGGGCTGAGCGGTTGGCACACTGATAACACAGTAGTCAGTGGGGCCGTCTCATTTCTAAGCGATTTCGGTGATTTACCGATTGTTGACATTGGCGAAGGCTCGGTGACAAGTGTTGATGGCATTACTGTAAAATATGATTCCAGGTTGGCTGCTACCGCCCATTTAGGTGCACCCGAAAACTGTAACACTCGGTCATGTTATGCACAAATGCAAGTTCTCTTACACCAGGGGGAGTATGTCGCCGCAACTCAATCAGGGGCTACTGGTTGGGATGCTGATGTGATGTCAAGGGATTTCGTGACATTTCAAGGCAATGAAAGCGTAGGTAGTTACCTGGTTAGAACGACTGTTGTGCCGGTTCCAGCTGCAGTATGGTTATTCGGTTCCGGATTGATTGGTTTAGCCGCTTTAGCAAGGCGAAAAGACGTTTAAAAGTAAACCGGTATTGATTATGAAAAGGCGGCTTTTAGCCGCTTTTTTTATTTGCTGTCCTTTATATTTACCTGATATTAACTCTAATGTATTTTACAGCTATTGAACCATCAAAATTACTAGATAAAAGAATGACTTAAACATAAACCATGGGCAAAAAAAAACGAGTTGGCGAAATCGCCTCACTCGTTCTTTTATATATAGCAAAAATGAACTTGCTATGAAATTTGGCTCCCCGACCTGGACTCGAACCAGGGACAAACGGATTAACAGTCCGTTGCTCTACCAACTGAGCTATCAGGGAATGATGTAACTTTTACTACTGCCATCCTGGCGATGTTTAACTACGCTGTAGGTCAACCTGCTTCGGCATCGTGCCTCAGCGTTTATTGCTCTATTCCGCAATAAAGCCAACTGAACTATCAGGGAATAGTGCCCGAAACTACGTCGTTTCGAGGTGCGCTATAATACTGATTCACCTCTTACCGGTCAACCCTAATTTACTGATTTTCTAACAATTATCCAACAAAGCGTTTAATTCTCTCCAGCGCCTTCTGCAAACTGCCCATATCCGTAGCAAAAGAGATACGCATATGCCCCGGGCTGCCGAATGCGGAGCCGGGAACCAGTGCGACTTCGGCTTCTGCGAGGATTTTTTCCGCCAGCTGTACATCGTCTTTAATGCCCATGCTCTGCATGACTTTACTGAAATCCGGGAAGATATAGAAGGTACCATCGCTGGCAATGCTTTCTACACCGTCAATTTGATTGAGCTCCGCCAGCACAAAGTCGTGACGTTCTTTAAAGGCATTGTTCATTTCTGCTAATCGCGACTGATCGCCTTCCAGTGCTGCCTGTGCGGCTACCTGAGAGATAGAAGTGGGGTTAGAGGTGCTTTGTGACTGAATCTTTTTCATATTTTTGATTAAGTCAGCGGGGCCCGCTGCATAGCCAATGCGCCAGCCCGTCATGGCATAGGCCTTGGAGACGCCATTGAGTACCACGGTGCGATCGTATAATTCCGGGCAGGCATTGACGATGTTGCAGAAGGGTTCGTCCGTCCACAGAATTTTTTCATACATATCATCGGTAGCGATGATGATATCGGGGTAATCGAGTAAAACCATTGCCAGTGCTTTTAGCTCTGCCATAGAATAGGATTTGCCCGATGGATTTGATGGGCTGTTAATAACAAACAGACGGGTTTTATCTGTGATGGCGTTTTTTAGCTGCTCAGGTGTGATTTTAAAGCCTTGAGACTGATCACCATTAACAATCACCGGCTCCGCATCCGCCAGTAACACCATATCCGGATAGGACACCCAGTAGGGCGCGGGGATAATCACTTCATCGCCGGGGTTTAGCAACGCCTGCGCCATATTAAAGAAGCTCTGCTTGCCGCCGCAGGACACCAGTATCTGGTCCGCGGCATAGTTTAAGCCGTTGTCTTTCGAAAATTTGTTTATAATGGCCTGTTTCAGGCTGGGCATACCATCGACCGCGGTGTATTTGGTCTGGTTATTATTGATGGCTTCAATGGCGGCCTGTTTTACGTGGTCCGGGGTGGGGAAATCCGGTTCACCCGCGGCGAGGCCAATGACATCTTTGCCTTCGGCGCGTAATTGTTGGGCCAGTGCGGTAACCGCCAGCGTGGGTGAAGGTTTAACTTTTTGAATTCTGTTGGATGCCTGAGCCAAAGCAATATACCCTGTTAGATTGATTTTTTATTAATACCGTGAGTATAAACAAAGTTGCCTGTGTTTGTCCTATCCCAAATGGTAGAGATGCGGGTTTTTTTTAAGTTTTTTTCTGAAACGGATTTGTTTTAGAGATTTGTTGAGTCCCTAACTTTTACTATGTCTAAAAAATTTGAATTAATTACCGATAAAACCCCCGCGGGTGACCAGCCCACAGCCATAAAAACGTTGCTGAGTGGTCTGGAGGAAGGTCTGTTAAATCAGACATTGCTGGGTGTGACCGGCTCGGGTAAAACCTTCAGCATTGCCAATGTGATTCAGCAATCCCAGCGACCGGCGATGATTCTCGCCCCCAATAAAACCCTGGCGGCCCAGTTATACGGTGAGATGAAAGAGCTGTTTCCGAATAACTCGGTGGAGTATTTTGTTTCTTATTATGACTATTACCAGCCCGAGGCTTATGTCGTGGCCAGTGATACCTTCATCGAAAAAGACGCCTCGGTGAATGAGCATATTGAACAGATGCGACTGTCCGCCACCAAATCCATGCTTGAGCGACAGGACACCATCACCGTCGCTACGGTGTCATCTATTTATGGTCTGGGCGATCCTGAATCTTATCTTTCGATGATGTTGCACATTGTGAAGGGCGATATGATTAACCAGCGAGATATTTTGCGTCGCCTCGCGGAAATGCAATATACCCGCAACGACATGGAACTGGGGCGGGCGAATTATCGAGTGCGTGGTGAAGTAATCGATGTGCATCCGGCAGAATCGGAATACGAGGCCGTGCGCATTGAGTTGTTTGATGATGAAGTGGAGCAACTGAGTTTTTTTGACCCCCTCACCGGTGAAGTGTTGCGCAAAGTCTCGCGGCTGACCATTTACCCCAAGTCACATTACGTCACGCCAAAGCATGTAATTCAGGACGCTATCGGAAAGATAAAAGATGAGCTAAAAGATCGTCTGAATGATCTTCGCGACAATAATAAATTAGTGGAAGCGCAACGTCTGGAACAACGCACAATGTTCGATCTGGAAATGATGCGCGAGCTGGGTTACTGCAATGGTATCGAAAACTATTCGCGCTATTTATCCGGCCGCGCACCCGGCGAACCCCCTCCGTGTTTATATGATTATTTGCAGGACAATGCACTGTTGGTGATTGATGAAAGTCACGTCACCGTGCCGCAACTCGGGGCCATGTATAAAGGTGACCGTTCGCGCAAAGAAAATTTAGTGGGCTACGGCTTTCGTTTACCCTCCGCATTAGATAATCGCCCGTTACGTTTTGATGAGTTCGATAAAATGCGTCCGCAAACAATTTTTGTTTCCGCAACACCGGGAAATTATGAAAAAGAGCATTGCGATCAGATTGCGGAAATGGTGGTGCGCCCAACCGGACTGGTTGATCCGCAAGTGGAAATTCGTCCTGTGGCAACACAGGTTGATGATGTGCTGTCAGAAATTAATATCCGCGCCGCCAAACAGGAGCGGGTGCTAGTCACGACACTCACTAAACGTATGTCTGAAGATTTAACGGATTATTTAACCGAGCACGGTGCGCGGGTGCGTTATTTGCATTCCGATGTGGATACGGTTGAACGTATGGAAATTATTCGCGATTTACGTCTGGGTGTGTTCGATGTATTAGTTGGCATTAACCTGTTAAGGGAAGGCCTGGATTTACCAGAGGTGTCACTGGTGGCGATACTCGATGCGGACAAGGAAGGTTTTTTACGCTCCGATCGTTCACTCATTCAAACCATGGGCCGTGCCGCGCGAAATTTAAATGGCCGGGCGATTTTATATGCGGATAAAATTACCGGCTCAATGCAGCGTGCATTAGATGAAACCGATCGCCGTCGGGAAAAACAGCTGGCGCATAACAAAGAACATAATATTACCCCGCAGGGTATTAAAAAATCTATTCATGATGTTATGGGCGTTGGTTATGAGCAGCGCCATGCACAACATACTTTAAAGATTGCCGAACAGCAGGCGGAATATGCACACATGTCAGTGAAAGATATCAGCAAGGAAATGGATAAGCTGGAAAAGAAAATGTTTCAGCATGCACAGGATCTGGAATTTGAAGAAGCGGCGGCGGTGCGGGATAAAATTAACCAGTTGAAAGCGCTGTCATTGCAAGCTTAGAAAATTGCAACAGAAAAATCCAGATTAATTATTCGCATAACTGTAATCCCATTCAAAACCAGCAGCCTGTTTTAATAAATCCAGCAGTTGGTCAGTTGGCAATGCTTCGTGGGGATAAATATGATTCACCACAAACCCGCAACGGGCAAAGCCACATTCGTGTTTCCAGTTAAGTTCAGTATAGGGCGTTTGTACCTGACATTTATCGCAGTAGCAAAGTTTCCCGGGTAATATTTCCCCGGGTAATTGCCAGTCGGAAATTTTCCAGTCCGCAATACGCTTTGTACAATTCGGACATTTTGGATTTGCGGTTTTGGTATAACCAACGCAACTGGGAAATTCTGTAGGTTCAATAAAAGAAATAAAGCAATGATTTTCACCATCAACCGGAAATAAATTTACATTGGGTGAGCAACCTAAAAAAGTGATTAAACTTAAAAAGCGTTCGCCGGGTAAGTAGTGGTTGGTATCCTGAGCTTCGGTAATAACAAATTGTGATTCAATTAAAGTATTTAATAATGACTGAGAATCAAAGGTGTTATCAGTAGATTTGGGGGAAAAAATTAATTTTGAAATATTCATATTAAATTTTGTGGGTAATATCATGATTCCGGGAATGCATGCATATTATAACATGCATGCATCAACACAAAACTATTGTGTTTTTAAATTAAAGATACACTACAATAACCTCCATGAACTTATTAGACTTTTCCATCGCCCGTATCCCTCGTATTATATTCAACCGTGGTGCCATTGAGCTGTTGCCGCAACTTTGTCTGCAATATGGTAAAAATGTTTTACTGGTCACTGGTGCCAGCTCATTTGAATCGACCATTGCCTGGTCGGCTTTAAAAAAATCACTTGAACAGAACGCTATCCAGCTCAAAAAATGTGCAATTCCCGGCGAGCCTTCTCCGCAAATGGTGGATGACATTGTTAATGAATATAAAGAGCATTCATTTGATGTTGTATTAGGCATTGGCGGCGGCAGTGCTTTAGATGCTGCTAAAGCCATTGCGGGGCTATTAAATGTAAAGCGTTCAGTTATGGATTATCTGGAAGGGGTTGGGCCCGAGCTGAAATATGAAGGCCCGGCAGTACCGTTTATTGCGGTACCCACAACTGCAGGCACCGGATCGGAAGCAACTAAAAATGCAGTGCTTAGCGTGCAGGGTGAAAACGGATTTAAAAAATCATTTCGTGATGACAGACTGGTTGCAGAATATGCAGTGATTGATCCGAAGTTATTAAGTACCTGCCCGAAAAATGTTATTGCGGCAAATGGTATGGATGCACTGACCCAGTTAATTGAATCTTACGTTTCAACCCGTTCAAATGAAATGACGGATGCTCTGGCTTTAAGTGGTATTCGCCTGCTTAGAGACAGTTTATTAAGTTTGTATGATATTGCACTAAATAGTCCACAGGTAACCAGTAAGGCACAGGATAAAATGGCTTACGCATCATTAATGTCCGGTATCTGTCTGGCACAAACCGGTCTGGGTTCGGTGCATGGTTTGGCTTCGCCTCTGGGCGCTTTTTATCCCATTCCCCACGGGGTTGTTTGTGGTACATTGCTGGCGGATGCCACAGATATCAATATTCGCTTAATGTTAGAGCGAGATCCAACTAATTTTGCTTTAGATAAGTATGTTGTTTTGGGTGATGAGATTACCCAGCAGCAGCATAAAAATAATCATAAGTCATGGGAAGGTTTGTGTGACACATTGCAGCAGTGGACAGCGCTTATGCAGTTACCTAAATTGAGTCAATTCGGCTTGACGGAAGACGGGCTGGATAACGTGATTGCCAATAGCCGGGGCAGCAGTATGAAAACTAATCCCATTGAAATGACTGATGATGAAATTCGTGAATTATTATTAAGGCGGTTATGAGTTATGCACTTTACGTGAATTTATACTGATTCATTATTCAACGTTTTACAATAACTGCTTCATCTGAGAGCCTGAAAATCGCATAACCTTGAGCATAATCCACACCAATTTCTTTTAGCTTATCTAGGATTTCTTCCGTTTCAACAAATTCAGCGATAGTATGTATGCCCATAATTTTTCCAATTTCATGAATCGATTTAAGCATTGTGAAATCAATCGGATCATCAGCGATATTGCACATAAAATCACCATCAAATTTTAATATATTTATGAGCATGTTTTTAAATATACAGACAATGACAGACCGCAGTCAAAATTCTCAAGTGAAAATTTGCAGCTTATTATTTTAATTTAGGGTATAGATTGAGAGTAAGACAAACTCGGATTTTATAAAACCGAGGGCATTATAGATAAAGCCTCATGCTCCGCATCACTGTTTTTATTATCCGGTGTAAATTGATACTCAAGTAAATCATAATATCGGCGGATATTGGTGACATATTTCACTGGTTCCCAGCCGCGTGCATATCCGTATTTGGTTTTTTTGTACCATTTTTTTCTGGCCAGCAGAGGCAGGGTTGTTTGTAAATCACTCCATTTATTTGGGTTTTTGCCCAGTTTTTTAGCAATTTTTTGAGCATCAATAACATGGTAGTAACCGACATTATATGCGGCCATGGCATACCAGGTTCGGTCAGGTTCTTTTAAATCTTTGGGAAAACGTTTGCGAATCTGGTCAAGGTATTTTGCGCCACCCATAATGCTGCTTTTTGGATCGAGTCTGTTTTTAATCCCCATCTGGCCAGCGGTTTGCTGGGTTAACATCATAATGCCACGCACCCCAGTTGGAGATACTGCCTTTGGGTTCCAGTGCGATTCCTGATAACCCATTGCGGCTAACAATTTCCAGTCGATATTAAATTTATCGCCTGCTTCATTATACATATTGAGGTAGTTGCTCAGGCGGGTGGCAATATGGCGTTTATAAATTCGGTTACCGACATAGTCAAATTTGTCGACATGGCCGTAATGTTTTTCAGTTAAGTGGGTGATTCCACCATTATTTAAATTCCGCCAGAAAAAGCTCATGGCTTTGTCATATAAGCTTGAGTCTATATTTTTAGGAAAAGCCCAGGCTAATTTTTTCGGTTTTGAAATATTAAATGCGACACGCAGTTCTAGTAGAAAGCGCTGGTTGAGCATGACTTCATTTGAGTCAGCAACGGTAAAATCAATTAACTGATTTTCTACCAGATAAAGTAGCTGTTCACTTTCAATATTGCGTTGAGCGTTCCAGTTTAAATCGGGGTATTGATTTTTTAACTGGTTTAAGCTGTCGATGTGGCTGGAGCCGTCGATAACTTCAAGAATACCATCTTCCAGATCAGTCATTTTTTTCGGGCGATAAGACTGGTTGTTATAAATTAGCTGCTCGGTAATTTCCATATAACTGGCGGCGAAGCGTACAACCTCTTTGCGTGATTCAGTGATGGTTAATCCGGCGGCGGCAAAATGCGCCTTGCCGGAATCTAGTATTTCAAAAATTTCATGCAGGTTATCGCTGGTGATGACTTTTAGCTTCACGCCGAGTGAATCTGCAAAGCGTTTTGCTAAGTCATATTCAAAGCCGGTTTTTCCTGCGGGGCCTTCATAATAGGTGGTAGAGCTGTTGCGTGTAACAATCACCAGTTCACCACTTTCCAGTACCTGGTTAAGGGTGTTGGGTTTGAACAACAGGGGGATGACTTTAAACGTCATCAGAATCACACTAATTAAAACAATTAACGCGATACCCATAAGTCGACATCGTGGGCTTTGTAAGGGGTTTTCCATTTATAAATGACACACTATTGTTTTAATTTACCAGAGCATCCCTGGCGGTGAATCTACAGCATACTCTATAGTTATAGTTTAAATTCAGCCCAAATGGGGCAGTGATCCGAAGGTTTTTCCATGGCGCGAACATCATAGTCTATTCCTGCACCATTGCATTTCTCAGATAATTTTTTTGTGGCCAGGATCAGGTCGATACGCAGCCCCCTGCGGGGCTCTTTATCAAAGCCTTTGCTGCGATAATCAAACCAGCTGAAGCGATCATCTACAGCCGGGTGCAACTGGCGATAGGTGTCCATCAAACCCCAGTCGGTGAGGTTTTTTAACCACTGTCTTTCTTCGGGTAAAAAACTACACTTACCGGTTTTCAGCCAGCGTTTTGCATTGTCTTCACCGATACCGATATCCAGGTCCATGGGGGCAATGTTCATATCCCCCATGACGATTAAATTTTGATCGGCGTTGTACTGGCTATTGAGTAGCTGGTTTAAATTTTCGTAAAAGGCTTTCTTTGCAGGATATTTCGTTGGATGCTTATTGCTGTCCCCCTGGGGGAAATAGCCATTCATCACGGTGATAAGTTCACCCTCTATTTCAAATTTGGCGGAGATAAAGCGGCGTTGGGCATCCTCAATGTCACCGGCAAAACCTTTGCTGATTTCCAGTGGTGAATGTTTAAACAGCAGGGCGACGCCGTAGTGGGTCTTTTGTCCGTGAAATGCACATTGATAGCCGAGTGACTCAATCATTTGTACAGGAAAATCACTGTCCTGGGCTTTGGTCTCCTGTATGCCGATAACGTCCGGGGCATGGGTGCTGATGAGTTTTTCCAGCTGATGCTGACGCATTCGAATGCTGTTGGTGTTAAAAGAGATGACTTTCATTATGTCGCTTATTTCGTTCTAAGGGTAAAATGTGCAGCATACACTATTCTTCTTTTCATCGCTTGCTGGATACTTATGTTAACGATCACCCCGATTCATGCCCTGTCTGATAATTATATCTGGGCGCTACAGCGTAACGGTTCACCACATCTGGTGCTGGTTGATCCGGGGCAGGCCGCACCGGTCATTAAATATGTAGAAGAAAATAATTGTCAGCCACTGGCCATTCTAATTACCCATCAGCATTATGACCACACAGGTGGCGTGGCAACGTTATTAAAAAAATACCCCGGATGCTTATTGATCGGGCCAGATCGTGATCCGTCTGATATTAAGTTGAGTATTGACCTGCCGGTGGCGCAGTTGTTTACTCGCAAAGTAAAGGCGGGCGATGTGGTAAACCTGCCTGAGCTGGATATTCAGTTTGAGGTGATGGCGATTCCCGGACACACCCTCGATCATCTGGCATTTTATGGTGAAGGGTTGGTGTTTTGTGGTGATTTGCTCTTTGGAGCCGGTTGCGGGCGAATTTTCAGTGGCACGCCTCAACAGTTTGCCGATTCACTGGATCTGTTAATGACCCTGCCGCAGGAGACATTAATGTACTGTGCCCATGAGTACACGGTGGATAATCTGGGCTTTGCCAAATGGGTAGAGCCCGCGTCTAGCGATATCATAGCGCGGGATGAACTTGAAATGGCCAGGCAGGAGAAAGGCCAGCCGACGGTTCCGACCCGTGTCGGTCTGGAGCTGAAAACCAACCCTTTTGTGCGTTTGCAGCAGCCGCAGGTCAAGCAGGCCGCGGAAAAATTTGCCGGTCATGCTTTAAATGAAAACTGGCAGGTGTTTGCAGCACTGCGGGAGTGGAAAGACACTCAGTACGATTAAGTCCTAACGATTAACTTGAGATGCATTAATATAGATGTTAATTTGTTTTATGTTTTTTTATGCTCGATTACAGGTATATTATTAGCAGATAGCTGTGTTTTAACAAATAATAAATTACAGGATATATCGGCTTGCGATAACGTTAAGTATTTGAAAATGACGAATATGAAATTTAATTTTTTCGTGTTTCGCTTATTGTATGGACGAATGTTATATAAGGTTCTCAGTTAATATTTAAAAAAGTTTACGACTCAGTAATAGTGAAAAAAGCACAATAATAATTAAAAATATATTTCCAGAAATGGATAAAACAGAAG
>Ga0316205_10002658_pt1 | contig 18156 bp, 15 predicted proteins | sample 3monthpyrite_MG_FD_204941 | JGI IMG/M metagenome (GOLD analysis project Ga0316205, IMG submission 204941) | Microbial mat bacterial communities from mineral coupon in-situ incubated in ocean water Damariscotta River, Maine, United States -... | ecosystem: Environmental > Aquatic > Marine >... | reverse complement strand
TTTTTTAAATCAGCGGTTTCCAAATCAAACTCCTGCTGTTTTTTGGGGGGGATTTAGTTTATTATTCTCAACCCTCATTATACCCAAATCTAGATACGTATCATTAATATATGCAAAAGAATCTCATTATTATTAGCTTGTTAGGCATGGCGCTGATTTTAAGCGCCGGTTTAAGCGGGTGCAGCCCGCACCGCATCGACATACAGCAGGGCAACAAAGTTTCACCTGAAAACTTCGCCAAGTTAAAAATTGGCATGAGCCGCAATCAGATTGTGTTTATTTTAGGTACACCATTACTAAAAGACCCATTTAATCAGGATCGCTGGGATTACATTTACTATAAGAAACCCGGTAACGAGGCGGTTAGGCAGTCACGGGTGACACTCTATTTTGATCGGGACATTTTGCAGAAAATAGATGACAGCGACTATACGCCAGAAGTACATGAAGAAAAAATGAAAATTGAGAATATCGACTCAAATGATCTTCCGCCAGGGCTAAGACCAGAACCCAGACAATAGTCTCAAACAGCTGTAGTTTGATATCCTGATAAAATCAGGATCGATGGGCAAAAGCTCCAATGCATAACTGCCCAGATCACCAGTAATGAAATTAGGTGTCGCCCCCACCCTTCTTCATCTTCTTGCCATCCGCTTCTCGCTTACGGCGCACTTCTTTTGGATCAGCAATTAATGGACGGTAAATTTCCACCCGATCGCCGGCTTTCAGCTCCGCGGTTTTTTTAGCCAGTTTACCAAAAACACCCACTTTATTTACACTCAGGTCAATTTCGGGAAACATCTGTAATATGCCAGATTGCTCAACCGCCTGCTCAAAGGTAGTACCTGGCTTTACCGACAGGCTCAGTATCTGCTGCGTATCCTCACGGGCATAGGCAACTTCAACATCAATTTGAACTGCCTGATCCGCTACTGCAGATTCAGCTTTATCAGAAACGCTCACCGTGCACCTCAGCTGCTCGTTTACAGAATGCATCTACCATGGAATTAGCAATCTGATTAAACACCGGCCCTACCGCCAGTGCCACTAACTTACTTTCAAACTCGAAATCCAGATCCAGAGAAATTTTACTCGCACTGTTATCTTTTAAAGGGTCAAAACGCCAGTAACCCTGTAAATGCTTAAACGGGCCTTTCACCAGCCGCATTTCAATCATCTTGTTCTTTTGCAGCCGGTTCAAGGTGGTGAAAGATTTATTCAGCGCACCCTTGGCAATTTCAATACTGGCCTGCACATGCTGCTCATCTCTGGAAATTACCTCCGTGGATCGGCACCAGGGCAAAAATGTCGCATAAGTTTCTATATTGTCGACCAGTGCGTACATTTCTTCTACAGAATAGGGCACCAGCGCATTTCGGGATATTAATGTCACACGTAAACCTGTTAATTAAGCGTTAGATTTGATCAGGGCATCCTTAGTTTAAAAATGCACAGCTAAATTAATTAAAATCAATCACACCAATCACATTTAAAAAAACTACCATTACCGCAAACGGTGCAATGACTCGCACCAGATTTATCCAGAGAGTATAACCTTTTTCCACGGTGTTCAGTTCATTCTTACTCGATTCAGGCCGCATCATCCAGCCCGCAAAAATGGCAATAAACAGGCCACCTAACGGCAGCATAATATTGGCGGTTAAGCCATCCAGTGTATCGAAAAAGGTTTTATTTTCAAACAGGGTTTCCCCAAACAGACTCAGAGACCAGGTTTTTGACGCCCATAAATTAAACGATAAAACACTCCCCACTCCCACTAGCCAGGTGGCAAGTCCACACCAGACTGAGGCGGCAACTCGGCTCATACCCTGATTTTCCACCAACCAGGCCACCGCGGGTTCTATCAATGAAATAGATGAGCTAAGTGCAGCGAATACCAGCAATATAAAAAACAGGGTACCGATTAAAACCCCCGCCTCCATTTGCCCAAAAGCAATGGGCAGGGTTTGAAAAATCAGCCCCGGCCCTTCTCCTGGCAATAACTCATTGGCGAAAACAATCGGGAAAATAACCATTCCGGCCATTAGCGCTACCGTTGTATCCGCCACCGCAATCATCATTGATGCTTTTGCAATGGAGGTTTCTTTGGGCAAATAAGAGCCATAAACCATAATCGCCCCCATACCCAGACTCAGGGTGAAAAAGGCATGCCCCATAGCAACCAGTACGCTCTGCGCAGTGAGCTTACTAAAATCCGGGGTGAACATGAATTCCAGCCCCTGCATAAAGTAACCCGTGGACATGGCATAAAACAGCAAAATAGTTAACAGCACAAACAGACTCGGCATTAAATAACTGACCGCACGCTCTATGCCACGCTTTACACCCCTGGACACAACAACCATGGTGATCACCATAAAAATAGTATGCCAGGCCAACAGGCTTTCCGCGCTGGAAACAAAGCCAGTAAAGATACTGCTCACCCCGTCAGCGGTGGCTCCTTCAAACACGCCGGAAGCGGTGCGAAACACATAAGAGAGGGCCCAGCCTGCAATGACACTGTAATAGGATAAAATCAGAAATCCTGCGACTACTCCGAGCCAGCCGAGCCAGCTCCAGCTCGCTGGCCGTCCTTCTTCTGCCGCCAGAGTGCGCATGCTATTGATTGGACTTTGGCGGCCACGACGCCCCAGCATTACTTCCGCCATCATGATAGGCACCCCAATAACTGCGATACAGGCGAGGTAAACCAGCACAAATGCGCCGCCGCCATTCTCACCGGTGATATAGGGGAATTTCCAGATATTTCCCAGCCCTACCGCAGAACCGGTGGCCGCAAGAATAAAGACCATGCGGTTAGACCACTGACCATGAATAGAGCTACGACTTTCTTCTGACATTAAAACCCCTGGCGACACCTTGAATCTTTTATTATGATTTTTCTATTATTATTTTAAGAGCAAATAGAATTAATCAGTCATTATCTGATACTGAAAAATCCAGGCTCATGCGTCAAGTGTAAACGACATTTAACTTTCAATAAATGTTTTAAAAAACGTTTTCAAAATCCGATGCATATTTAACGTATAATCACGCTACTTCAATAATTGGCAGCTTAAACTCACAGATTTTACAATGGCAAAGAAAAATAAAAAATCCAGTAAAAACACTGGCGGCAGCATTGCGCTCAATAAAAAAGCCCGCCATGACTATACCATTGAAAAAACCTACGAAGCCGGTATTGTACTAGAAGGCTGGGAGGTGAAGAGCATACGCGATGGCCGTGTGCAAATGACCGACACCTACGTAATGGTAAAGGACAATGAAATTTTCTGGCTAGGTGGACAAATCACCGCCCTGTTATCTGCTTCTACCCATGTTAATCCGGAACCCAGTCGGGCACGCAAACTGTTATTACACCGCTATGAAATAGACAAGCTGGTGGGTGCGGTAGAAAGAAAGGGCTATACACTGGTACCCCTGAAAATGTACTGGAGTAAGGGCAATGTAAAAATGGAAATTGGCCTGGCCAAGGGCAAGCAATTACACGATAAACGCGCGGACGAAAAAGACCGTGACTGGAACCGGGATAAAGCCCGTATCTTAAAAGGCACCCACCACTAACAGCAATTAAAAGGGCTAAACGGATTTCTAACCCTAATCACTATACCAGCCTGCCCAGCTTTCTGGCTCTGGATAAGTTGTGCGATATTGCTGACGCGCTTCTTTAGATGCATAACGGTTATAGGGCCAGATATAATCCATTAAATACTGGTTACCAGCACCAGTGCGCCAGAACAGATCCGATCTTGAATACCCGGGATGCTTTTCCCAGGGTGGCTCAGGCGGGTTGTCTTTAAGTTCATCTTCAAAGAGCTGCTTGCGTTTGGCAATTAACCTGGCAAGACCCGGGTTTGCAGAATTCCATTCACGCTGCTCCTTAGCTTCGTCCTGTGATAATTTTTTATTTAGCATTTAATTCACCAGAGTTAGATTCAGTGGACTCATTGTGAGACAGTGTACATCTATCTTTGAATAAAATAATATAATAATGAGTGTAACCTAAATTGATTAAAAAATCACCAGCACCTAAATCAGACTATATTGGTATCTGTCTACCTCATTTTTGATACTATAAAACCGACTCATCAACCCGAATGATTGCAAATCTCCCCCAAATAATTAATATTCAGTACTATCAATCTGGCAGCAATAACAATATATGCACCCCTCTTTTCCAAAGAGGGGTGTAAGTTCGTAACCAGCACCGACCCCAGTCATCCCTATAACATTTCAGAAAAAGCTTTTTCCAGCTCCTGTGGATGCTCTAAAAATGTCGCATACATCTGCTTTGAAAAATCATCTGGAAAAACATCATTTAGCCCTTCGGCCAGGGCTGCAAATGTTTTTTGTGCCACCTGTGCTGGCTGGGCTTTTTCTATCTCCCAACCGTCCGCCATTCGCGTATCAATTGGCCCGGGGTAAACGCCTGCAACCCGAATACCCTCCTGTGCTAACTCTGCTCGCAAACCCTGGGTATAAGAATGTATGGCCGCTTTGGTTGCAGAGTACGGTCCGATTACAGGGAAGTTACTGATGCCCGCAATCGACGAAATATTCACCACTGCTGCCTGTTTTGACTTGCGTAGCTGCGGCAGCAACGCCCGGGTTAACTGCAAAGGCCCGAAATAATTGGTTTCCATTTCGAGGCGAGCAACCTCCAGTGCATTGTCCGCCGTAAAGACACAGGCATTAACTATGCCCGCATTATTGATGAGAATATCCAGCGATTCGATTTTATCTGCCACTGATTTAATATGCTCCTCCCTGGTCACATCTAACAATAGCGGCTCAATCACCGCCGGATTTTTCTCGACTAATGCATTAAGGCTGTCCAGATCCCGTGCCGTCGCATATATTTTCTTTGCCCCTGCCGCCAACAACTCCTGCACATAGGCTTCTCCAATGCCCCGATTTGAGCCGGTAACCAGTGCAACTTTATCTTGTATCGTAAAATGTTCCATATCCGTTCCTTTTTTAAGTAATGAATGCATTATTATTTAAAACACTTTCTTTGATAACAGGTAAATTTAGTATAGGATTTATTCATATTACAAATAAATAAACACTGTCCATATGCAAAACAATCAACTGTTAGGTTCAATGCAGGTCTTCGTTTCCGTTGCCGATAGTGGCAGTTTTTCGGAAAGCGCCCGACGCCTGGGCCTGTCACAGCCATCCGTATCCCGCCAGATTAATAATCTGGAGACACATCTGGGAGTGCGCCTGCTGCAACGCACCACACGCAGTTTGAGCCTTACCGAAGCAGGGCTAATTTACTATGAAAAAGCCCGCCAGATTCAACGGGATGTTTTTGAGGCGGGGCAATCAATTAGCGGTTTTAAAGACACTCCATCAGGCCTGTTAAGAATAAGTGCCCCCCACACCTGGACGGAAACCCGGCTTGCTCCCTACCTGGGCGAGTTTTTAGCAAAATACCCGCAGATTAGACTGGAAATAGAAAGCAATGATCTGGTGCAGGACATTATTGAAGATCGCCTCGATCTGGTCATCCGCGTTGGCTTTTTAAAAGACAGCTCTTATATCGCGATTCCCTTATCAAAAATTCGCATGGTTTTATGCGCCACACCCACCTATATTAAAAAACACGGCCAACCTAAAACCGCACCTGATTTACAAAACCACAATTTTATTTATTATGAAAATTATACCCAGCTGATTTTTTCAGATGCGTCATCTGAACAGTTGATTAGTATTTCCGGCTCAATAAAATCCAATATCGTATCCGTTATGCTGGCGGCTGTACGCCAGCATATTGGCATATCACTCCTACCCGACCTGTTAATTGAGCATCTACTAGAAACCGGCGAGCTGATTGATGTCATGCCGAATGCAAATATCACCATTAAAAATTTACCCGTAGAGCAAATATACGCACTCTATTCAAACCGCAAACACCTGCCCGCTAAGGTACGGGCATTTCTGGATTTTTTCCGCACCAAGTTTTAGCTATAAGCCATGCCCTGCATTTATATCTGAACACTTAAAAACATTTAAGAATATTCAAAAAGATGAAGTTTTTTCAATTTTATTCCATTGTTTTTTTAATTGTCTAAATTTCCTACACTCTTTATGATACTACTCATAAATTTAACTAATTTAAAAATCAGGAGATTTTTTTATGAGTCATAAGAAATTACTGACACTTTGTACGTCAGTTATCATGTTATCTGCCTGTAGTGGTGGGGGCGATGGTGGCCCGCCACAATCATCTGTCACTCCATCCATTGGCGTATTTGAAGATAGTGCAGTTGCGGGACTTCATTACGAAACCCCTAGTTATACCGGTACCACTAATAGCGCCGGTGAATTTGAGTACCTGCCGGGCGAGAGCGTTACCTTTTCCATTGGCAGTATCGTGTTAGGTTCCTCAGTCGCAGGCCCGATGATTACACCACTTTCACTCGTACCCGGAGCGAACGATGCAACCCATCCTGTGGTTACCAATATCGTGCGCTTGTTATTAACCATGGATGAAGATGCTAATCCGGATAATGGCATAAGCATTTCAACAGCTGCTTTTACGGCAGCTGCAAACCAGTCTGTAGATTTCAACGCGCCTGATTTAGCTGCTGACCCGGGTATGAACGACCTACTGGCAGCCCTGCCTGGCAGCCCCACACTAGTTGATGCAACCACTGCACAAACTCATTTTTCAGCCACACTTGCTTCACAGTCAAACTGGGGCAGTCTGAGCTGGGGTAGCGGTACCTGGAAAAGCAAAACACCGTAGAGAATTAAATTTATTAATTCATATTTAAAATAATACTTCATAAAAAAAGAAAATAAATCGAGGGTTAAGAAATTGAGTAACTATAAAATAAATAAAACAGGGGCAGCGATAAGTGCTGTCTGTTTAAGTCTGACCTTAGGTAGCGTTCATGCCGCTCCGCTGGTAAATTTTAGTAACGGCACGGCTGCCGATGCCGATGATGTTAATGCGAACTTTAATGAGCTGGCTACACGTATTGAAACCATTAGCTTGACACCAGGGGCTGATGGTACTGATGGTGCCACTGGCCCGCAAGGTCCTGCTGGGCCACAGGGGAACCAGGGAAATCAGGGAAACCCTGGTATCCAGGGCATCCAGGGATTAAAGGGCGACACGGGTGCACAGGGTCCGGCGGGTAATGATGGTGCGGGTGTAGTAACCTATTCATGGTCAGGCTATGGCTCGGCGGCCTGGGATAAGAAAGTATTTATTGTAACCCAATCAGATGGTGTGAGCTTTGATAGAGAAGAGCGTACATTTGACCGCAGTGTAACCAACTTTCCTGTAATGACGCGACAACGCTTTACTGGTAGCACCCTGATAAGACATCATGTATTACATTTTAGCATCGACACGACTGACTTTTTATTATATCAAATCGATAACTTCGTAATTGAAGCTGATGGCGTTACTGTCACTTTAAATAATGAGCAGACAATTAGCCCGGCTATCAATACCCGTAATATTAATATGGCACTGGGCATGAACTGGGGAACCGGCTCACAGGTAACGACGACTTATATCGATGGAACAACACCAAACCTTGTTAGCTTTTCTACAGACACTCGTAGCCTGTTAGCCGTTGAGGATATCATGGTACAGGGCGTTGCCTACAGCGCATGCCAGAAAATAATGATTGATCGTGCAGCCTCAGTCCTGGGGAGTCACTTTAAGGAAATAAACTGGTACTGTCCTGGGGGTACCGGACTGGTGAAATCGATTCACATTAGGCCTGACAATGCGGGAACGAGATCGCGAATGTTAGAATTTGATCCGGCCCAGTCAACCGCAGTTCCAGCTATTTAACCATTGAATACTGCATTAAAAAAGCCTGCCACTTATTCAGTGCAGGCTTTTTTATCCCTTAAATAATCCGACTCATTTAGATTAATACCTTTAAGCAGCACAGGCTGCGAAACATAATACCCCTGCGCATAATCAACACCAATGCCTTTTAACTTTTCATATATATCGTAATCTTCTACATATTCAGCAATGGTTTTAATTCCCATAATATGCCCGACCTGATTAATTGATTCGACCAGCGCTAAATCAATCGGATCTTTGATAATATCTCTTACAAAGGCACCGTCTATTTTCAAATAATCTACCGGTAAATTTTTAAGATAGGCAAATGAACTTAAACCGCTTCCAAAATCATCGAGTGAAAATCTAACCCCAATTTTCTTCAGCGTATTAATAAAATGCTGGGCTCGTGTAAGGTTAACAATGGCACTGGTTTCAGTAATTTCAAAACAGATATAACTTGGGTCAATATTATGTTCAGTAAACTGCAGCTGCACCAAACTCAAAAACTCATCATCACACAGTGACTGAGCCGAAAGATTAATTGCAAATACAGGTTTAGTGCCTATGTCTGTTGTGCACAATAAATTACTGATTATCTTTAGTGATTTTTTAAAAATCCAGCTATCTATCAGGCTCATCATATTGTAACGCTCAGCTGCCGGAATAAACGCCATAGGTGGATTTATTTTTTCTTCTTCATCAATGAGACGCACCAGTATTTCATAATGATTGCAGTTAGATAATGCAATATTACAGATAGGTTGACAGTACAGCACAAAACGATTTTCTTCTAAAGCCTTGCTTATACGATGTACCCATTGCATCTGCCCTTCACGCTCAATTAATTCATTATCATTTTCATGGTAACAGTGAATTCGATTGCGTCCCTTGTCCTTGGCAATATAGCAGGCACTATCTGCAGCACTTAATAATGAGTTTAAATTGCCGTGCTTGTTTATTTGCACAATTCCTGCGCTCACGCCTACTGTGAAGGATTTATTGTTCCAGTTAAATTTGAAATCATTAATTGTTCGCTGTAGATTTTCAGCCAGACTTTGGGCTTTTTGCATCATACAATTAAGGTAGAGTACACCAAACTCATCACCACCCAAACGCGCAAGGGTGTCACCTTCCCTTATTTCCTGCTTGAGCAGCTTTGATAACTGCCGCAATAACTCATCACCTGCAACGTGACCGCAGGTATCGTTAACAATTTTAAACTGATCTAAATCGAGATAACACATAGAGTGTTCCACATCATCTATGCGGGCAGATTGCAATGCCAGTTCGATTCGATTTTCAAATTCATTACGATTAATTAAACCTGTTAAACCATCGTGGGTAGCCTGATAACCCAGTTGATTCGCCATTGCACGCATTGATGTGACATCCCTGAAAACCAGAACGATACCGATAACTTCTTTACTACTATCATTGATGGGGGATGCAATATACTCAATCGCAAATTCTCTTTTATGGGCATTCGTTAAAATGGCATGACCATCAGATATTTGCGTAACTTTTTTATTGATGACATCATGCACCGGATTAAAAAATTTAATATCTTGCAAATCGGAACTAATGGGAAATATATTTTCTATAATCTGACCGCGGACCTCTTCACAACTGTAACCGGTTAAGCCTTCTGCCACCGTATTCATGTATTCAATCTTGCCCTGGGCATCTGTTCTAATTACCCCGTCACCTATTGACTGTAATGTTACCTGTGCCCTTTCTTTTTCTCTGTAAAGTTGTTTTTCAGTGATTCCGGATCGCCGAATGACATACCAGGAAACAATGATACTGCAGATAATAATAACAAATAAAATCAGTATCAGCTTAGTCTTTGACTTTTGTTGATTATCAGACACATCCTGTACTGCCTGTGCAGATGATTTTTCAACGTGATTGAGCAATAAGTATAATTTGTCAAAAACTTTATTCTGACTTGTTATTGCTTCGGTCTGCAATAGAGCCCTTGCTTCCTCTACCCTGTCAGTCAATGCCAGGTCAGCAATTTGTCTTTGCAATGGTACAACAACTTCCTGAGTTATTTTCCCCTGTGCTTCAAGTAATTCTAACTCTACATCACTTAATTCAAGCCGTTTTAATTCCTCTCTTGATTCAATAAATTTTGCGCCATAACGATTGAAAGTCATAAACTCGTCATCGCGTTTGAACGGATCATCAAGACTAGCAATTTTCTGAATGCTCATGGTTCTTTCACGCGCAGATATCAGCATGCGACTCACTAAGCTAGTTTTATAATTATTCGTATTTACCACTTGCTGAATACGTAAAAATGAAAGGTTCATCTGATCTAGTGAGATGATAATAACTAGAGCCATAAGCAGAATAATGGTTCCATAACCTAATATCATTAAACGCTTTGTATTGATGACTGGCATAAAATTATTTTTTTGACCGCATTGAAAATAGTGAATAGATTAAATTCTATCTGTTATATAGCAGAAAATTATGCCTTAAGCTGACAATATTCAAAAGCTTACGAATTATTTTATCGTAGAGTAATAAGCACAAAATTTATTAAACGGCAAGATTGCATAGCTTTTGAGGAGACTTAAAATACATATTATCTAACTGATTCGAGCAGCCTGGCCAGACCTGTTTTTAAATCGGTTTGCGCAACGACTTTCAATTCGCTATTCATTCTCGCAGGATCGGCCAGCGAATGAACAATATCCCCTTCTCTGGGTTCACCATGGGTGAAATTCGCTTTGTTGCCGGAGACTTCAGACAGCACATCGATTAATTGTAGTAACGAGGTTTTCTTACCGGTCGCAACATTGACTGCACCATGATAGGTAAGCTCAAGCGCAGCAACATTAGCACGTGCTACATCCCTTACATAAATAAAATCACGGGTGTGTTCACCATCCCCGTTTACCACAAATGGCTGCTCATCTTTAATACGATCCATAAACAAAGCAATTACACCCGCATAGGGCGATTTAGGATCCTGCCGCGGACCATACACATTAAAGAAACGCATACCAACGGAAGTGAAACCATATAGCCGGTAATAAAGATCTGCATAATCTTCGTTAAACTTTTTTTCCAGACCGTAGGGTGAGAGCTGCTTCATTGGCACATCTTCGGTTAATGGCAGCATGTGTGGCTCACCATAAATCGCCGCGGATGATGCGTAAACCAAGCGCTTAACACCTTCATTTTTTGCCGCATCTAATACATTTAAATAACCGATGATATTTTGCTGCGCGGAAAACTCCGGGTCTTCCAGTGACGCAACAACTGAAACTTGCGCCGCTAAATGCACAACATGAGTGATGCCCTGCATGACTTTTTTTACGGTATCCGCATCACGAATATCCCCTTCTACAAACTCCAGTAAAGGGTGCTCTGCAGGTAGGTTACTGCGGTGACCGGAACTTAAATTATCCAGTATGCGAACATTAATTCCTTTTTCCATTAAAAGGTCTGCGGTGTGTGAACCGATGAAACCGGCTCCGCCTGCTATTAATACTTTTTGCATCATTTTCCTTTTTTACACTGTATTATTTTTTTGAGAGCCAGATTTAAATCCCCCCTAACCCCCCATTTGCTAAGGGGGGAATATATATTTTGCTAAGGGGGAACATATATTACTTCCCCCCTTAGTAAAAGGGGATATATAACCTCCCCCTTAGCAAAAGGGGGATTGAGGGGGATTTACCTCAGAGCTTACCCAACCCAAACTCTTGCATTTCTAAACATTCGCATCCACGGACTATCTTCATCCCAGTCACCCGGATGCCAGGAATGCTGCACGCTTCTAAATACTCGTTCCGGATGTGGCATCATAATTGTGACTCTCCCATCATCCGTGGTAAAACCGGTTAACCCATTTTGCGATCCATTGGGATTTAACGGATAGGTTTCTGTTGCTTCACCATAATGGTTTACAAAGCGCATCGCCTGATGACTCGCGTTAATATCTGCGCCATGTTTAAACTCTGCCCGACCTTCACCATGTGCAACGGCAATCGGCATTTTCGAACCCGCCATGCCATTTAAAAATAATGAAGGCGATTCTAAAATTTCAACCGTACTAAAGCGCGCTTCAAATTGCTCGGATAAATTACGCACAAAATGCGGCCAGTTTTCTGCACCGGGAATTAATTCTTTTATATTTGCCATCATCTGGCAACCATTACACACACCTAATGCAAAACTGTCATCACGATCAAAAAATGTGCTGAATTCATCGCGGGCTTTCTGGTTAAATAAAATCGTTTTCGCCCAACCTTCACCGGCACCTAAAACGTCACCGTAAGAGAAACCACCACAGGCCACCAATCCTTTAAAATCATTGAGTGAAACCCGTCCGGATAAAATATCGCTCATGTGTACATCAACACTTTCAAAACCTGCATGATCAAATGCGGCGGCCATTTCGATCTGGCCATTCACACCCTGCTCTCGCAAAATTGCCATGCGGGGTTTTACATTCGTTGCAATAAATGGCGCAGAAACATTTTCATTTATATCAAATGTTAAACCGGGAGAAATCCCCGGATCTTTTTCATCTAAAATTAAATCAAATTCCTGCTGCGCGCATTGGGGGTTATCACGCAGGCTTTGCATTTGATATGTTGTTTCGGACCAGGCCCGTTGTAAATTAATGCGCGTGTCAGAAAAAATCGGTGCGGTGTCGTCAAAAAATTCAATTTTATCTTTTTGATTTGTAGCGCCAATCACATAACTGTGATCACCCAAACCATTGGCTTTTAAATCGCTAATAATAAATTCAGCGTCTTTAGCTTCAATCTGAATAACCGCGCCTAACTCTTCACTGAATAAGGCGGCGGTTTTATCAGCGGACATTCCCGCAACATCAATGCTTACACCGCAATGACCGGCGAAAGACATTTCACACAGGGTCGTAAATAATCCACCATCGGAACGATCGTGATATGCAAGCAGCTTACCCTGATGATTTAAATCCTGAATAACCGAGAAAAAGTTTTTCAGCATTTCTGGTTTTTCCAAATCTGCCGGCGTATCACCCACCTGTTTATAAACCTGTGCCAGTGCCGAACCACCTAAGCGATCTTTACCCTCACCCAAATCAATTAATAGTAATAATGTGCCGGGTTTATTTTGTAACTGTGGCGTCATTGTACTGCGCACATCGCTCACCGGCGCGAAAGCTGTAATCACCAATGAAAGCGGCGCGGTTACTGAGCGCTCTTCACCGTCCTGCTGCCAGACGGTTTTCATTGACATGGAATCTTTACCCACGGGAATGGCAATGCCCAACTCGGGACACAACTCCATGCCCACAGCTTTTACCGTGTCATATAAAATAGCATCTTCACCTGGGTGACCCGCAGGAGCCATCCAGTTTGCGGAAAGTTTTATGTCGCCAATTTTATTAATGGCGCTGGCGGCAATATTAGTAATCGCCTCACCCACTGCCATACGCCCGGAAGCTGCACCATCTAATAAAGCAATGGGCGTTCGCTCCCCCATCGCCATGGCTTCACCACTGTGTACATTAAACGAAGTAGTGGTTACCGCCATATCCGACACCGGCACCTGCCACGGGCCAACCATTTGGTCACGGGAAATTTGGCCAGTTACGCTACGGTCACCAATGCTAATTAAAAAAGTTTTATTGGCCACCGATGGTAGACGCAAAACCCGATTAGCGGCTTCTTTTAAATCAATATCTTTTGTTTCAAATGCTTTGTGTTTAAGCGTTTCGTGTTTCACGTCCCGGGTCATTTTTGGTGGTTTGCCGAGTAAAACATCCAGCGGCATGTCAACTGGATAATTATCGAAATGTTTATCATGAACTTTTAATTCTTTAGCTTCGGTGGTTAAACCTAAAACCGCAAACGGGCAACGTTCACGTTCGCAATAGGCTTTAAATTCTTCGAGACGATCTTCAGCAACTGCAATCACATAACGTTCCTGTGACTCATTACTCCAGATTTCCATCGGTGACATACCGGGTTCATCAATATGCACTTCACGTAATTCAAATTCTGCACCGCGGCCACCATCATTCACCAACTCGGGTAATGCATTGGAAATCCCCCCCGCGCCCACATCGTGAATCCAGATAATAGGGTTATCAGATTGCGCCCAACATCTGTCGATCACTTCCTGACACCGGCGTTCCATTTCCGGATTGCCCCGTTGCACCGAAGCAAAATCTAAATTTTCTGCACTTTCTCCGGAGGCCATTGATGACGCCGCGCCACCACCCAGACCAATTAACATCGCCGGTCCACCCAGTAAAACAATGGGAGTACCCACGGGCATCTCAATCATGTCGATATGTTCTTTGCGCATATTGCCGAAACCACCGGCGAGCATAATGGGCTTGTGATAGCCGCGAATTTCATCGCCCTGCTTTCCATCAATATTAGGCCCGGGCACTTTTTCTTCAAAGGTTCTAAAATAACCATTGATATTCGGGCGACCAAATTCATTATTAAATGCCGCGGCACCCAACGGCCCTTCAACCATAATATTCAGTGCGGAAACAATTCTATCGGGCTTGCCATTATCGGTTTCCCAGGGCTGGGAGAATCCGGGAATCTGTAAATTGGAAACCGAGAAACCACTTAACCCCGCCTTCGGCTTAGAACCTCGACCGGTTGCACCCTCATCGCGAATTTCACCTCCGGAACCGGTCGCTGCACCGGCAAAGGGTGAAATGGCTGTGGGGTGATTATGGGTTTCCACTTTCATTAAAATCGGCATGGATTCCTGGTGCCAGTTGTATTCACCCTTTGGGCCATCGGCAAAAAAGCGGCCCGCGGTGTTGCCTTCAATCACCGATGAATTATCGTGATAGGCACTCAGAATATTTTCCGGAGATTTGTTGTAGGTGTTGCGAATCATGCCAAACAGGGAGATGTCCTGTTTTTCGCCGTCGATCACCCAGTCCGCATTAAAGATTTTGTGACGACAGTGCTCAGAGTTGGCCTGTGCAAACATCATCAGTTCTGCATCCCCGGGGTTGCGTTTGACTGACGAGAAGTATTCCACCAGATAATCAATTTCATCCGCGGATAATGCCAGCCCCAATTCACTGTTGGCGCTCGCCAGTGCATCGCGGCCACCGCCTATAATATCTACGTGACTGCCTTCTGTGGGTTCGGCTTTATCAAAGAGTGCGGCGGCTGAATCAAAATCTGCCAGTACCCTTTCAGTCATGCGATCGTGGATGAGCGCTTTAATGGCTTTTACATCAGCTTCACTAAACGCGCAATCTGCTTCAATGTAATACGCAACACCCCGCTCTAAACGCTTGATGTTGCTAAGGCCACAGTGCTCGGCAATATCTGTGGCTTTTGAAGCCCAGGGGGAAATAGTGCCAAAACGAGGGATCACTAAAAACAGCTCACCTTTCGGTTCAGATGTGGTGAATGCGGGGCCGTAGGTGAGCAACTTATTTAAGACGATTAACTGATCTTCGTTTAAATTACCCTGAATATCCGCGAAATGCACATACTCTGCCTGCAAGTTGGTGATGGCGGGAATGCTAGATTTAACTTGAGAGAGTAGCTTTTCAATACGAAAAGCGGATAACGCGGGGGATCCACGGAAATATTGCATCTATAGCCTCAATGAACAATGTAAAAAATGGTAGGTTCGAATTCATTCGAACACACTTTAATGCTGGCTGCATTTTGTGCGAATAAATTCGCACCTACAGGTTTTTTTGTCTGCGCCAAATAAGCGAAAAAGCCGAATCAATTTAAGCCGTGAATTTTAAAGCAATGAGGGTTTTACCGCCAGTGTAATAATGAGTGAAGCACAACTAAAACCCGTTGGCCGAGTTTCACCTTAAATAATTAAAGCAACATCGTCATTTGCTAATGCCTGTGTCACAAACCTGGTATCTCTGGCTGTCTATTAAACACTCAACAGATTCGATTCAGCGGGGGCTGACACAGACATTCACAAACGACAACTTTTAACTCACAGGTTTAATACCCTCAAAACTAGGCAGAAGAAGGTATCGTCAAAAACCGCTCGAGTTTTTTCCTGACAAACAGAACCGCCGTCTCCAGTGTTTTTTTCGATTCATCGGTGACACTTTCCAGCGCATTAACCCGTTGCAAATAATCTTTGGTGATCTCTAATGATTCTTCAATCATGGCTCGCCCCCTTAACTTGCTGATACTGTATTTTTTCAGCAAGCGGTTTATCGCCTCATCGAAGCCGACCACATCCTCTTCATTGGTGGCGTATTCACCATAATTTCCAAACGGCATAGGAGTTAACATATCGTGAATTTTATAGGCCCGCATGGGGGTGGGGTCATACACCGGGGAGAAACAACGCTCCCCCGCCAGCTCAATCACTGAAATGTTTTCCAGATGTAAATCCCCATTGCCGGTTAAAAAGCTGAGTATTAAACGTTTAAATACATACTCTTTAGCTTTTACCGGGTCGTGCACAAAGGGCACGGTAATTTTATCAATCGCATCCGCGATCCGGTCGTAGGACGAGCTGTGATTATTAGTAATGGTTTTGTCACCACTGGCCATTACCGATAAAACCGTTTCCATAAAAATCGGCTTATTAAATTCATTGCGATCAAAGCGTTCGATCGCAATGGCTTTAATACCATTGATACTGGTTTTCCAGTAGCGCGGCACAACAAAACCTGCTTCTTTATGAATGTCCAGTGTGAGCGCTTCCAGATCGATAATGCCCGGATACTGATTAGACTGCTCAAATTTTAAAATCACATCGGTGCGATCATTAGTTGATTTTTTTGTCGGCAGAGCAATACGGCAATCCCAGCCACCACTGGGAATTGACAGTAGTAACTTAGGCACCGCTCCGCCGACACTGGGGGTGGGACCAATGGCATTAATAATCATGTCCGCATCATTATCCATCCAGGACAGAAATTCTTTTAATGAAAACCCAAAGGATTCGTCCATCGTGTAAAACGGTGCGGGTTCATTATCGTCGTACCATTTACGGGCAGTTTCATCATCTTTAAACACATCGTTGTGACCAATGCCGCCGTGCCCCGCCACCATTAATATTTCCCAGTCGGTTTCAAAACCCACCGCTGGTGTAACATCTATTTTAGCCAGATAGGCCAGGATGAGTTTGCGCTGAAAGTTCTGTTCATTGTCCGGTGGAATGAGTGATTTTAATTCGGGAAATACCGGAAAGTATTCAGTTCGTTTCCACACCAGCGGATTTCTGCCGATCAGCTCAGGGTTATGCAACACTCCCATGCCAGGCAAACTGGTTTCAAGATAGGCAGGGTCATAGTTAAACCGACACTCTTTATCGGTCACATTTAAGCGCCCCATTTTCATAGGTGCATCACCGATACTGGTCCAGATGACAGCTTCTCTATCTATCACTAAAAGACCTCCCGGTTAGTAATTGAGTTTAGGTCTTCATCTTCCGCCACAAACGTTAGCTTTAAGCCCACGGAATGGCCTAATCTAATTAACGTAGATACGCGCGGGTCAGCATTAGTGATTCGACCAAACTTATTACTCTGCATACCCGAGCGCATCGCTATTTCCCCCTTATTCAACCCCTGCTCCTTACCCGTCGCAACAATAGTTTCAATCAGGGCATTTATTTCGTCACTCATAAAAATAGTCCGTATTCATTATATCTTGGATAAAATATAGCACAAAATACCTTAATAGGCATACCTTAATATACCGTATTCGGAATATATTTTAAAAACACCTTAATATATACCGATAAAGGAATATAATTTAAAGCCAAAAGCAGGGGGGATTTTTATAAAGAGGTTCAAGCAATCTGCAACACTCTGATGTGAGCAAATATTACAACGAGCATTCACAATGAATGTCAATAACACCCTATCTATAAATACTTCAGACCTGTTATAATCAATACAGGCTTAACCAGCTTATCAAGAGGGAGGGGAAACGAAGATGATTTAATTGCCCTCCCCCTTTTAATTCCTGTATATATCCCAATATACAGGTATACCCGGGGACGACATTGGTTTCGACGTGGGTGAGCCGTGACCGATATGACACCGAGTCATATCGCAGCACGGCGAACGCGAGGCATGGATGCCGAGCTGGATCACACCACCATGGATGGTTCGCAGATGCTTTACTCCTTCTGACGAGGGCGTTAATCTGCAAATAAATCAACCGACTATAACTTTATAGCGTTTGATTGACTCATTGGGGACGACATTGGTTTCGACGTGGGTAACAAAACTTTATGGTGCATGCCGAGGATAGCACTTACCTCGTAAATACAGTTGCTAAATTATAGTTGCTAACGATAACAACTACGCGATCGCTGCTTAA
>Ga0316205_10002657_pt1 | contig 18160 bp, 18 predicted proteins | sample 3monthpyrite_MG_FD_204941 | JGI IMG/M metagenome (GOLD analysis project Ga0316205, IMG submission 204941) | Microbial mat bacterial communities from mineral coupon in-situ incubated in ocean water Damariscotta River, Maine, United States -... | ecosystem: Environmental > Aquatic > Marine >... | reverse complement strand
AAGGTGGGACTAAGTGCGGTTTCCAGTTTTGATGTATCACCTTCATAAAATCCTTCTATATAATTCATACAGGCCTTTTTCACGCCTTCAATATCCTTCGCATTTTGAGCAAAACAAACACTCGTAATGCATATAAATCCTATTAGTAATAATGTAGCTCTCATATCTTTTCTATTAAATTATAGTATTCCAATTTGTTTCAACCAATAAATTTTATCTGTGGCATACCCCTGACATATTTCATATTGAGGCGTCATAAATGAATGGTTTCCTCTTGGATAGATAACAATCTTAGCTGTTCCACTAAAGTTGGTCTTAAAATTCTCCACACTCCTACGCGCATTGACGCGCTGATCGTTTTCTCCGTATTGCAAAAATACGGGACATTTTATTGTGCCCAAACCAGTTAACACTCTATTATTTAGCAAATCTGGTTTATTAGGCGAACTCGGTAAACCTGTATAGTTAGGTGGTAAAAAAAGTTGCGCATTTTGCTCCCGAAATTCATTGGCTGTAGCGATTACACTAGTCGATACCTCTCCATCGATGATATTGTTGTAATAATCATTCCACACATTTCTAATCCCAAGAATATCGACTTCATTCAAATTCATATTGCGATGATAGTTGGTAATGGCATACAACTGTCCTTCCTTCATCGTCATTATAGGACCGGCAGTGGCATTCACAAACGCTACGTCATCCATATCCATCGCCATCATTAGAGCCAACCTCCCTCCCTCACTAGGTCCATGTATACCCACTTTCTTAGCATCAACTTTTGGGTGATTTTGCAGGTATTTGAATAGTAATTTATACTGCTCATTTTTTTCTTCGAAAGTCTGATTCCTAAAGTTTCCTGTTCCCTTGGATTTACCATTTCCTGGCTTGTCAAAAACAAGGCAGGCAAAGCCATATCCAGCCAAAAAACGAGCTTCAAACTCATAGTTAGCCATCCCAACCGCGCCTCCACCCGGAAGAATCAAGCAGGCAGGCATTTTGTTTACAGATGGAGGTAAAAATAATTTTGCGAACAAGGTATCATTCCCAATGGGTATATATAACTCTTCCTCTGTATAACGAGGCATACGCCTTAAAGTTCTTGTATTGTCAAAACGATCGCATAAAAATAAGGTGTCATAAACTCCTGATCGCAAATTAGAATACTGCCACAACTCTCCAGAGGCACTCCAAAAAATATCAGCTTCCACTGGTTTCATGGACATGGTTTTTTCTGAAAAAGGAGACATCATGTGTAAATAATTGTTTTCAATATATACGATGGCTCTATTTCCCAAGCCATCATCAAAAACACCGGCATATTTCTCCATTTCCCTCTTCGATAAAGCAGAAAGCTGCTCTCGAAGCGATATGGGTTGAGTTCCACGGGGAGTGATTAATTTTCCTGTAATAAGATGCGCTTCTCTTTTAGTCTCAAATTTCCATATTTCTGAACCTCTTTGCACTTCCCAGTTATCGGCAAGTAAACTCTCAGACCGAACCCCAAAAGTTTCATCTCCATCCAAATAAGGTATTGAAAATTTGCAACTCTGATCCTTACAATCCAATTTGACATATTCATAGTGGTCGCGATAGAGAATTTCTCCGACAAATTTTTGTGCTAGCAACGTATTCGCTACGAGCGAAATGATTGAAAGAAGTATAATCTGTCTGTATAACATAAAGCTAATTGCTAGCATAGAAAAGGTAAATATAACTAAATATTTAGTTTAAACTAATGTTTTAGTTATAAATTTTGTAACGTATTGGTCTTTTGCTCGTCCTATGCGGTGCATATGGATTTACTTTTTGTTATTATTGGCTTCTTATTAATGCTCGTTGGCATTATAGGCAGCATCTTACCCATCATACCTGGAACACCTATTTCTTGGCTCGGATTAATACTGCTCTTTCTAGCACCTTCCCTGCCCTTCGACTGGACTTTTATTATCATTACTGGAATAGTGGCTATTGCCATTTATATTCTGGATTACATCATCCCAGCTATTGGTACCAAAAGATTTGGAGGAAGTCGGGCTGGCGCTTGGGGTACAACCTTAGGATTGATTGTTGGTATTATTGCCCCAATTCCATTTGGCATACTCATAGGGCCCTTTCTGGGCGCGTTAATTGGTGAACTTGTTTTTAATGAAACCAAGGGGCCTCAAGCTTTCACAGCAGCCGTTGGGTCTTTCTTTGGCTTTTTAGCATCCACTTTTATGAAGTTCTTCGCCACTTGTATTTATTTGGGTATCTTTTTATACCAACTTTATTTGAACTGGCATTTGCTGGATTTTCCCTTTTAAACTAAAGCCAGACAACTTTATCATCGATGGCAGAATTGCGGTGACCATCCGGCAATGCATTGTCAAATTTTCCCATATAAAAGAAGCCGAGGCATAGTTCTCCTTCCTCAAGTGAAATATGATTCCCAAAGTGATCTTTAAGGGCAGGTGAACTCCAATAGCCTCCAATGTTTAAATCGTGAGCAACGAGCCACATATTTTGCACTGCCATAGCCGTTGCGGCAACCTCTTCCCATTCTGGAACAGATTCAGCCGGATCACGCTGCATACAAATGGCAATCACACACTTTGACTGTAGTGGCTTTTCCATGATTTTCTTCGATTTTACTTCGGAATATTTCACAGCTGTTTCACCATAGGTCTTTCCTAAAAATTGGCTCAGTCCAGCACGGGATTCTTCAGAATAAAAAACCTTAAAGCGCCATGGTTCGGTTCTGCGATGTGTAGGAGCCCAATTAGCCGCTTCCAGTATTTGAACCAACTCCGCTTCCTGTATTTCTTCTGAATTATATTGAACAGGGAAAACCGCTCTTCTTGATTTTATGAGGTCTAATAGCATGTATTCTTTTTTGGAAATATAACCAATATTTTCAAACGACTAATTGCATAAATTAAAAACCTCCCAAGAGCAGTGTAGCACTAGGGAGGTTTAAAAAACTAACCAATATATTAATATGAAGAACCGATTAACACTTTAGCGATCAATCATTTAACAAGGCAAAAATAGACACATAAATTGAAATAATAAAGACTCTTCTTCTCCCTCACTTAGGTTTTCGTTCAACGGTTACGAATATTCTTTAAGGAGCCTCATTTTCACAAATTCAACAAGAAGTGATCTCCTTCCTCATTTATTTCCGACCATTCTTGCAAAATTGCCGCGCAAAGTAATTGGTCCATACGAGCCCAAAGACAGCATTTTTTTGTACCTTATTAGTGTTAAACCACTCGTTATCAACCTAAACATTCTTAGTTATGAAAAAAATAAGTCTAGTCGCTTGTTGCCTTTTGATTGCTTTGGTATTCATTTCGGCCACTAAAAAAGAAAACTCCCCCACTGCGAAATCCTTAGAAGGTGTTTGGGAGTTAAAACACCAATTCATTTTTGAAAATAATGAGATTTTGGACACTATGTACAATTTGAATGGATACAGGCAGGTAAAGATGTACAGCAAAGGAAAGGTGATGTGGTCTCGTTACAATCCAACAGACACCAATGAATGGTTTGGTTATGGAACCTACCAAGTAGTGGATGGCATGTTAGAAGAACGTTTGGAGTATGCTTCGAATAGCATGATGCAAATTATAGATACCGTACAGGTTTTTCGGTTTGAATTGGAAGTGGAAAAGAATAGTTATAGCCAGATCTCATTGGACGAAAAAGGCAATAAATATAATTCAGAAAACTACGATAGGATTGAATAAATTCTGAGAAAATAAAATTCGATTTGAGCCTCGTTCAAATAAAATTTGTCGTTATATTTACTAGCATATAACGAGATTCAATGATATCGGTAACTCAGGCCATTCAAATTGTTCAAAAGAACGTTCAACCACGCCATGATTCTATTAAAAAAGGGGTGTCCAACGCATTGGGCTATATCCTATTTGATGACGTCACCTCCCCCATGCATATGCCTCCTTTTCGGCAATCGGCCATGGATGGGTATGCCCTTTGCTTACATGACGCACTGAACTATCAAGTTGTTGGCGAAGTGAAGGCCGGTGACAATAATCAACCTGAGCTTCGTAGTGGTGAGGCCGTTCGTATTTTTACCGGAGCGCCAGTTCCAAGTAGCGCGAATGCTGTAATCATGCAGGAAAAAGTAATGCTCGAAGGAAACGCGATTACACTGGAGACTATTCCCACTCTTAATGACAACATTCGATCCTTAGGAGAGCAGATTGAAAAAGGGCAAATCGCGTTAACAAAGGGAACCACCCTTAATTCGGCTGGTATTGGGTTTTTGAGTTCTCTAGGCATCACAGAAATAGCGGTTTATGAAAAACCGTCCGTTGCCATCGTGGTGACGGGAAATGAATTGGCCGAACCCGGACAACCATTACTACATGGGCAAATCTACGAGAGCAATGCCATCATGCTCACAGGAGCATTACGCAATTTAGGCTATCAAAATATGACCACATATCGTGTGGATGACAACTATCAAAACACCTTAGAGTTATTACAAAAAACCATCAGCGAACATGATATAGTTCTAGTTTCTGGTGGAATTTCGGTCGGAGACTACGATTTTGTTGGAAAAGCACTTCTCGAATTGAAAGTCGACCCCCTATTCTATAAAGTAAAACAAAAACCTGGCAAGCCTCTTTTCTTCGGAAAAAAGGACTCCAAAGTGATATTTGCCTTACCTGGAAATCCGGCAGCTTCATTGAGTTGCTTTTATATATATGTTCACCTCGCTTTGCAAAGGTTGTCCGGGGATACTCAATTTTCGACAGCAAAAACCCAAGCGAAGTCCCAATCTAATTTTCAGAAAAAAGGAGATAGGGCTCAATTTTTAAAAGCCAATTACCACAACGGTCATGTCGAAATTTTAGATGGTCAAAGTTCGGCTATGCTGCATACGTTTGCCTTGGCCAATGCCTTGGTGTATCTCCCCGAAACGACCTATACAATTAACAAAGGTGATACGGTGGAAGTGATTCTTTTACCTCTCAAATAGAACAAAATGGAGTATAAAATTAAAAGTAGAATTTGGATTGAAGCGGACGGCCACATATTATTGGGAGAAGGACGAGTGAGTTTATTAAAAGCCATTGAAGAAACAGGATCCCTTACAAAAGCTGCCAAATCGCTGAGTATGTCATATAAAAAGGCCTGGTCATTGGTAGATGCGGTTAATTCACGAGCCGACGAGCCTGTAATTACAACAGCCGTAGGTGGAAAAAGCGGCGGAGGAACGGCGTTAACACCCTACGGAAAGTCCTTAGTAGAAACCTTTGAAACCATCAATGAAAATTGTTGGAAGTTTTTAGATGAACAAATCTCTAAAAGCAAGTTATAGTGCTCTTTGAAATTGAAAATATATGGTTGTTTTTATCCTTGCTACCTATCGTCGCATTTTTATATGCTAGTGTAGGTCACGGAGGAGCAAGTGGTTATTTGGCTTTAATGGCTTTGTTTTCATTTGCTCCCGAGAGTATGAAACCAACGGCCCTGTTACTCAATTTATTTGTAGCTGGGATTGCATTTTATCATTACTATCGGGCAGGATATTTTAATAAAAAGCTATTTTTTGCATTTGCGCTAGCGTCCATTCCGTTGGCCTTTATTGGGGGGATGATCACGATTGACGCATCCATATACAAGAAAGTACTGGCAGTTTTACTCGTATTTGCCATCCTCAAAATGCTGAATGTATTCGGAAAAGAAACCGACCATATCAAGAATATAAAAATTTGGCAAGGATTGTTAATTGGAGGGGTAATTGGTTTTTTTTCAGGGCTTATTGGCATTGGCGGAGGAATCATTCTAACACCCGTGATCTTGCTCCTGCATTGGGGGAAAATGAAGGAGGCTGCTGCGGTTTCGGCATTGTTCATTTGGGTAAATTCAGGCGCTGGGTTAATAGGGCAGTTTACCAGTGGCGCAACACTATCATCGCAATCTTTTCTGCTAGTTGCCTTGGTGTTAATAGGTGGTTGGTTTGGAAGCTATTACGGCAGTAAAAAATTCAACAATAGTTCGCTGCGCTATTTGTTGGCATTCGTATTAATTATAGCAAGCGTTAAATTATTTTTCGCCTAAATGATTCAGAAAAAAGACATAACAGCCATCGTATTGGCAGGAGGGAAAAGTTCAAGAATGGGAGCCGATAAAGGGTTTCTCGAACTTAATGGCAGGTCATTTATGGCGCGAATCATAGAAACAGTTGAGCCCTTAGTGAATCGGATTATAGTTGTAAGTAGCGACTCAAATTACGATGTTTTCAATAAAAAACGGGTTGCGGATATCATCCCTAATTCAGGTCCGTTGGCGGGTATATTCTCTGGATTATTTTATTCTGAATCGGAAGTTAATTTAGTGCTGAGTTGCGATGTCCCCTTGATAAATGAAGCGGTTTTGAATACTTTAATCGAAGGATATGATGCTGAAAGTGACGTCACTCAATTACAAAGTCGGGGTAAAACCATGCCCTTAATTGCGCTTTATAAAAAGCACTGCATGCACCCTTGCTTAGCATCTTTGAAAATGGGTGAAAGACGCTTAACCAAAGTTGTGGAGCAGATGAAGACTAAAACCATTATACTAGATTCAAACTTAGAACCGTTGGTAAGAAATATTAATACCGTAGATGAATTGAAAGAAATTAGACATGAATTTAAAAATTAAATATTTTGGATTGTTAGCCGAAATTTCAGGCTGTCCGGAAGAAGAACTGGAGTTTTCAAAAACCTCCGTTTCTGAATTAATGGAAACGTTATTTGAGAAGTATCCTCTTCTAAAAGAAAAGGATTTTCAAGTGGCGCAAAACCATGAAATAACCTCGAGAGAAATGCACATTACCGAAAGTGAAATAGCCTTATTGCCTCCCTTTTCGGGCGGATGAAATTATGAGCAGATATAGCAGACATATCGTATTGTCGGAAGTGGGCCAACAAGGGCAATCACTGCTCTCCACCGCCAAGGTTTTGGTAGTTGGTGCCGGTGGTTTAGGTTGTCCAGTGCTTCAATATCTGGCGGCAGCTGGAATTGGCACATTAGGTGTCATCGATTTTGACGTGGTAGAACTCTCTAATTTGCAACGCCAAATCCTTTTTGGAACCTCAACTATTGGCATGAATAAGGCCTTGGCCGCTAAAAACAGGTTAGAAGATCTTAACCCCAGTATTCAAATTCACGCTTATCCTGAAAAACTAACGGCTAAAAATGTCTTAGCGCTATTCGACAACTACGATATTATTGTAGACGGCTCAGACAATTTTACTACACGTTATTTAGTAAACGATGCCAGTATTATTGCTAACAAACCTGTGGTTTTTGGCGCTATTTATAAGTTTGAAGGACAAGTTTCTGTATTCAATTATCAAAATGGACCCAGTTATCGCTGTTTGTTTCCAGAGCCACCCAAAGAAGGTTCGGTTGCCAATTGTTCTGAAGTAGGTGTACTTGGCGTGCTTACTGGCATCATTGGAAGTATGCAAGCCAACGAAGTGATTAAAATGATATTGGGCTTTAATCATGTTCTTTCTGGAAAGTTGCTTTGCTATAGTGCCAAAACAGCAGAAATCACAACGATTAAAGTGGAAAAATCGGCGAAAGAATTCGAAAAAGTTTATGCACTGAAAGACCATTTAACAGACCAATATCCTGAATCATCCAATGAGAATGAGGTCCGCGAAATTTCGGTGGAAGACGCCTTTAACAAAGAAAATGTGCAGTTTATTGATATTAGAGAGCGGGATGAGTTCCCTCAAATTGAAATTCCACCAAACCTTCAAATTCCATTAGGAACATTGGAGCAGAACTTAAATAGATTACATGCCGAAAAAAAATATATCATATTTTGCCAATCCGGTATTCGAAGTAAGGTAGCCACTCGCTTGTTGCAGGAGTTGGGCATCCCAAATTGCCAAAGTCTCCAAGGCGGTGCGCTTGGGATTATGGAACATTTAAAAACAAAAACATGACAGAAAGAAAACCAAAAAATGTATTTAAGCAAGGCCCAATTTCTTCGGAATTCATTGGGACCTCTATTGGGAAGCATCAGTCCAAAACGAATATCGGCGCTCATAATATCTTTTTAGGACAAGTGCGTGCCGACACTATCAACGACAAGACTGTCACCGCCATCGAATACACAGCCTATGAAGAAATGGCGAACAAAAAGTTTCATGAAATAAGAGAAGCTACCTTTGAGAAATACAACCTAACGTGTATGCACATTTATCACAGTTTAGGAAAAGTAAATGTGGGCGAAATATGCCTTTTTGTATTTGTAAGTTCGCCTAGACGGAAAGTGGTTTTTGAAGCTTTGGAATTTGTCGTAGAAGCCATTAAAGCAGATGTTCCAGTATTCGGAAAAGAGATTTTTGAAGACGAGTCCCACCAATGGAAAGTGAATTCATAATGAATAACAAAATAGTATCAATAGTAAAATAACTATGGTAGACATCACACATAAATCAAATACTCTTCGGATTGCAACTGCACAGGCCATTGTGAAAGTTAGTAAAGCTGAAACTATAACCGCCATTATAAACGGGACGGTTCCGAAGGGAGACGTATTTGCCATGAGCAAAGCAGCGGGACTACTAGGTGTAAAAAAAACACCCGAATTACTTCCCGATTGCCATCCCATTCCAGTGGAATATACAGGAATAGAATACGAAATAAACGAATTGGAAATCACCATTCACTGCACGATCAAGACCATTTACAAAACTGGTGTTGAAGTGGAAGCCATGCACGGCGCCAGTATCGTTGCGCTAAATATGTATGATATGTTGAAGCCTATTGACAAAGGGGTGGAAATTCATCACATTAAATTGGTGAACAAAAGAGGCGGTAAATCCGATTTTAAAGACCGCTATCGAAAGGACCTCACAGCAGCCGTGATTGTTTGTTCCGACACGATTTCAAAAGGCGAAAAAGAGGATAGAGCGGGAAAAGCGATTATAGAAAAACTGAAGGCAAGTCATGTAACTATTTCTGATTATACCATTATTCCGGATGAAAAAAATCTTATTCAGAAACATGTGAAATTATATGCAGATCAGGGTATAGACCTTGTCATTTTTACAGGAGGGACTGGCCTTTCTGAAAGAGATGTCACGCCAGAAGCCCTGCGCGAAATTATTGAACGACACATCCCAGGCATTGAAGAAGCCATAAGAAGCTACGGACAAGACCGAACCCCTTATTCCATGCTTTCCAGAAGTGTTGCTGGCACCATTAACGACACTTTGATATTAGCCCTGCCTGGCTCTACCAATGGCGCGAAAGAATCTATGGATGCAATTTTTCCTTCGGTGCTACATATTTTCAGAATACTAAAAGGCGCAAACCACGACTCATGAAAGAAACAACTCCACTTTTAACCGATTCCTTCGGAAGAGACCATGCTTATTTACGCATTTCTCTCATTGAACGCTGCAACTTACGATGTACGTATTGCATGCCCGAAGAGGGAGTGAAATTATCCCCCAGAAGTCATTTAATGTCCTATGAGGAGATTTATACGATTGCCCAAACTTTTGTGAAGCACGGTGTAACTAAAATTCGCCTCACTGGAGGAGAGCCCCTCATTCGAAAGGATATTGGCGTGATTTTAGAAAAGTTGGCAACACTTCCTGTGGAGCTTTCCATAACTACGAATGCAGTGATTGTAGATAAATTTATAGACCTACTAAAGCAACATGGAGTTCGCAGTATCAATGTTAGTTTGGATTCGTTGGACAGAGAAAAATTTCGTCAAATTACGAGACGTGATGAGTTTGAGCGTGTATATAAGAACATCCTATTATTAGTTGCTGAAGGGTTCCATGTTAAAGTGAATGCGGTGCTTATGAAAGACTTCAATGAAAACGAAATTGTCGATTTCATTAAGTTCACCAAAGATCTTCCAGTTTCGGTCCGATTTATAGAGTTCATGCCTTTCGATGGCAATAAATGGGATATGGGAAAAATGGTTTCTTACAAAGCTGTCATGGAAAAGGTGGCCGCGCATTATTCAGAAAAAGAAATTGAGCGACTTCAAGACGCACCCAATGACACTTCAAAAAACTACAAAATAACAGGTTACCAAGGTAGTTTCGCTATTATCAGTTCTGTGACCAATCCGTTTTGTGACACCTGTAACCGACTGCGATTAACAGCCAATGGACAATTGAAGAATTGCCTTTTTTCTTCTACGGAATCCGATTTACTCACCAACCTACGAGCTGGTAAAGACATAGAACCTATTATCCAAAAAGCCGTGTTGGCCAAACTAAAAATGAGAGGTGGAATGGATACCCTACAGAAACTAAAAGATCCTAAATTTCATTCTCAAAATAGAAGTATGATTACCATTGGTGGTTAGCCGTGTACAAGGTTCGGTAATCCTCGAGCGTGTCAATGTCGGATAATTGCCCTTCGGCAGAAAATAGTTGCACTTGAGCAATGTGTTTTTGAAGGATTTCTTTAGCTCCTTTATCGCCTTTTAGGGCCATCAACTCATTGAAATAAATCACATCAAATAAGGCAGGAACGCCTTGTTTTTTTTCATTATAGGATGTCGCGATTATTTGCTCCTTCCCTGCTTCAAACTCATGAATGATCGACTTTAAGTAGCTAGGCGTCACCAAAGGTTGGTCGGCCAATAGAATTAAAACTCCGTCCATTTCAGGAGTCATTTTAAGAAGTTGACCTATTCCCCAAGCAATGGAAGTTCCCAAGCCATCTTCCCATTGCACGTGTTCAAAAACAAGAATCGCATCATCCATAATGGCTTCCTTAACTTCTTCAGAATTCGCCCCTAAAACCACCGCCACTTTATTGCATGGAAGTTGTGAAGCAGTTTCCACGGCATGACCCAACAAAGTAGAATCTCCCCATGGCAATAATTGCTTTGGAGCGCCCATTCGTTTGGAGCCACCTGCAGCAAGAATTAGTGCGGCTATGTTAGCGTGTGAAGACAATTGAGTATGATATATAATTAGGCATGAATGCCTCCGTTCTTTTCCTTTAAAAGGATAGGTTGCTTATTCCGAACTACCGATAAAATTTCAGATAGAATAGAAATTGCAATTTCTTGAGGTGTTTCAGCACCAATGTTTAGTCCAGCCGGACCGTGAATTCGATCTATAAATTCTCCTTCTATTTCGGGGCAATACTCCATCAATTGAGAGAAGAGCTTTTCCCGCCGATGTGCAGGCCCTAACAAACCTATATATGCTGGATTTGTCTTCTTTAATTCAATTAAAAACTTTAGGTCGTTGGCAAAATTATGAGTCATTAAAACCACTGCTGTTTGGGTATCTATTTGTTGCAATGCCTTCGTATCTGGCGCTCCAGCATAAAAACTACTTGCGCCCGGGAAATTGGCGATTGTTTTCGATTCTAAAGGCCCTGAAACAATGGTTACTTCCCACCCATTTAACGAGGCAAACTTACATAATTGCACTGCATCATGTTCCGCTCCAAAGATCATTAATTTAAAACATGGTGGCATTTTCTGAGTAAAAACAGAAAGTGAGTCTTCCTTTTTATGCTGAATGGTTGCTTCAGAAAGTGAATACATTTTTTGCTGTAATTCGACATAAGTGCCAATCCCAAGAAAGGCCCCGACTTCTTTTCTATAAATCGACTTCATGAGAAAGTCATCACGATTTAATAAGCATTGATCAAAAGCATTTAGAAAATCATTATTGGGTTGAAATAACTCCAGTAAAATATATAGTATTCCCTCGCAACCCAATCGGTAGCGGCCATCATAGGTCATCATGATAGAATCCCCATTATTGAACACAGCCTCCGATTGTCTCACAATATCTTTCTCAACACAACCTCCACTTACGGCACCTATCATTCGATCATCTTCTAAAATGAGCATTTGAACGCCTGGCTTTCGATACGAAGAACCGTCCAAATCTACCACCGTAGCCAAGACCGCTTTTAGACCCTGCTCACGTGCCAAAACATAGGCAGTAACCATATTTTTAAACTCATGAGTCATAGCCCGAATTGGTTAAAAAGAAGTTTCATTGTAAGAGCCTTATCCATTAACCGATCACCGATTTAACATCCAAATTCTTCATATACGGTTGCTTGTATAATCGTTTGCCCGTAGCTTTATAAATGGCATTGGCCACAGCACCTCCAACGGGAGGAAGCGTAGGCTCGCCTAATCCTGTGGGAGCAATATCACTTTCTATAAAATGAACGTCTACCTGAGGAGTTTGATCCATCCGGATAAGTTGATAGGTATTAAAATTATTTGATTGTGGAACTCCGTCCTTAAATGTCAATTCTCCATACATGGAGTGTCCAATACCGTCAATAACTCCACCTACTACTTGATTGTTCGCTCCTAAGGGGTTTACCACAATTCCGCAGTCCACTACGCATGTTATTTTCTTTACCACTGGGGTTCCGTTATCTAAAACGATGTCGGCAACTTCAGCGACATGGGTATTGTGGCAATAGTACACGGCAAAACCTTGATACACCTCTTCAGGTACCTTCCCCCAATTTGATTTTTCCACCACCTTGTGAATAACACCTTCCAAACGCGATGGATCGTATTGAATACGTTCGTCTGTGGTCCCTTTTACATTCTGAAGTAAATTCAGATGTAATTTGATTCGGTCTACTTCCATAAGTTCGGCTAGTTCGTCGAAAAAACTCTGTTCAGCGGAAGCTAAAAAATTAGTGTAGGGAGCTCTCCAAGCGCCCGTTGTAATATTACTTCTATAATTGGCCGCATCTACTTGATAATTCTCAAGAGCACCGGCTGGGAAGAAATTTGGGATTAAGCCATACATATTACTATTGATGGCCGCTTCTTTCAAATGATACCCGGTTAATTTCCCATCCTTTATAGAGGCTGCAATCTTGTATTTAATCGCTGGGCGATAGATCCCAGCAGCCATATCATCCTCGCGAGAGAATATCACTTTTACCGGCTTCCTGGCCAGATTGGAAACTTCAGCTGCTTCCATGGCAAAATCGCCATACAAACGCCGTCCAAATCCGCCGCCCATTCGAGTCATTTCTAAACTAACTTCGCTTTCATCTCTTTCAAGCATTTGAGCGATTCGCGCCGCCGTTCCAGCAGGGGTTTGAATGGGTCCAACCAATTCAATCTTACTATCGGTTACATTGGCAAAGAAGTTCATGGGCTCCATACAATTATGCGGTAAAAAAGGAGACTCGTACGTTCTTTCCAACACCTGATCTGCTTCGGCAAAAGCTTTCTTTACATCGCCATCTTTCCGAAGGGTTTCAAAGGCAGTTCCATTGAGGAGACCCAATAATAGTTCATCATGCATTTCAGTACTTTCGGCTGTTCCCTCTTGCTGCCAATTTGCAGTGAGCGCCTTTTTACCTTTCATAGCGGCCCAGGTACTTGTGGCCAACACAGCCACTTTATTTCCAAACTGAAGCACATCGGTAACACCATTAACGGTTCGCGCATTGGAATCGTCGAAGGAAACCAAAGTCTGTCCAAAGGCAGGTGGTCTTAGCACAGAAACGAACTGCATTCCCTCTTGCTTATAATCTAAACCGAAGAGTGGTTTTCCTGTAATTATTTCATCTATATCTACATTGCTTATTTCCTGTCCAATGATGGTGAAATCCTTAGGATCTTTCAGCTTTACATTCTCAGGAACCTCTAAGGCCGCAGCTTCGACTACTACATCGCCATATCCCAATTTTTCACCTTTTCCGTTAGTAATGACTCCTTGACTAGCGCTACATTCTGAAGGATCGACACCCCAACGAGTGGCAGCGGCATTGACGAGCATTTGACGGGCCGTAGCTCCTGTTTGTCGTAAGGGTTCCCAGCCAAAACGCAGTGACTGACTTCCACCAGCTACTTGACGCGTATAATTAGCGGTATCAAGAACACCTTGCTCTACATGAACGTCACTCCAAGGCACATCTAACTCTTCCGCAATTAACATGGGCATCGAGGTTTTTACACCTTGGCCAATTTCCGGATTGGGGGAAAATATAGTCACTTTCCCTTCGTCTGAGATTTTTATAAAGGCGTTAAAGTCATTGAAATTTAGTTTGCTAATATCCACTGGCGGCTCCACATTGGGCTTACAGGCAGTAAATAGATTAAACCCAACAAGTAAACCACCACTAGCCAAAGCGGAAGTTTTCAAGAAATTGCGTCTACTGAAATGTATTTTCGTTGAAGGTTCCATAATTTGTATACTATTGGTTTAACTTAATTTGGTTGCTGCTACTTGAACGGCTTTCTCAATACTATTATAAGAAGCACAGCGACAAATATTACCGCTCATTGCGTTTCTAATTTCAGTTTCATTGGGACTCGGGTTAGATTCTAAAAGTGCCGAAGCCGTCATAATTTGACCTGCTTGGCAATATCCGCATTGAGGCACATCAATATCTTTCCAGGCTTCCTGCACGGGATGTGTACCATATTCGGAGAGTCCTTCAATGGTTGTGATTTCTTTTCCCGTCATATCCGAAACTTGGAGCAAGCAACTTCGAGTAGCGACTCCATCCACATGCACTGTGCATGCACCGCATTGGCCAATTCCACAACCGAATTTGGTTCCAACCAGTTCGACATGATCTCGTAACACCCATAACAAGGGAGTGTCATTATCGACCTCCACGGTTTGGGATTTTCCATTAATTTTTAGCTGAAATGTTGGCATGGGCGAGTAGTTTTTAGTTTGAAAAATATACGTGCATGAAAACGCAAGTAGCTCTCTTTAAAATTACTAAAAAAAGCAATACAATAGTTTCTTTAACAAAGAATTAGGACGCCGTTAAAATTAGATTTACTGTAACTGAGGCTTATATTTCCCTTTACTTTTCCGAATCTTAACCGCCACCACTTTGTACTCAGGGCACATGGCTTCCGAATCGTGGACGTCTCCCGTCAAATTGTTAATCATAATATCAGGGAAATGGAAGGTAGTACTTAAAACACCTGGCTTCACTTCATCTGTAATTCGGGCTTTGACATCTACCTTTCCTCGAGGGGATTCCAAACAGACGAAATCACCGTCGGCTATTCCGTTGTCCTTAGCATCCTGTGGACTAACCATGAGGTAATCGTCTTGCAGGATGAGCTCGTTAGCCGTTCTTCGCGTCATGGCTCCACAATTGTAGTGCTCCAATTCACGATTGGTTGTTAAAATATATGGGAAATCTTCAGCATGTGATACTAACTCTTGAGTTTCTTCCCATGGATTAAATTCGAAATAACCCTTCCCTCTTTTGAATTCAGTTTTATGAAGTATTTGCGTGTCTGTTCCATCTAGAGCCACTGGCCATTGCAAACCATTTATACCCAATCTATCCCAGGTTATTCCGGCAAAGAATGGCACTATTTGAGAGATTTCCTCTAGCATTCCGTCGGGCGTATAGGCAGGTTGTGGATAGCCCATTTTATTCATAATATCTACAATAATCTCTCCATCTGGTTTAGAGCCTTCAACAGGTTTCACCACTTGGCGCACTGCTTGTACTCGACGTTCTCCGTTGGTGAAGGTTCCGCTTTTTTCTAGGAACGAAGCCCCTGGCAACAAGACATCGGCATACTTCGCCGTTTCCGTCATAAAAAGTTCCTGGACGATTACAAGATCTGTAGCCTCTAATGCTTTAATTACCTTTTTTGTATTTGGGTCGGTCTGAACGATATCTTCTCCAATGACCCACAACGCCTTTAGTTTTCCGTCCAAGGCGGCTTCAAACATTTCTGGAATTTTGTATCCTATTTCCATAGGCACATCCACCCCATAAAATTGATTGTATTGCTGATTTACTTCCTCACTAGTCACATCCAAATAACCTGCACCCTGATGTGGCTGGACACCCATATCGGCACTTCCTTGTACGTTATTTTGACCACGCAATGGATTCACACCAACACCACGTCTTCCAATGTTTCCAGTAAGCAATGCTAAATCTGCTATTTGCATTACGGTAAAAGTTCCTTGCGAATGTTCCGTAACTCCTAATCCGTGAAAAGACATCGCATTGGGCGCAGTAGCATAAGCCACGGCAGCCGCTTTGATTATTTCTCGGTCAACACCAATCACTGCTTCTGAAGCATCCAAATCGATGTTCATTAATTCATCTTTAAAGGCATCAAAACCTTCAGTTCGGGTCTCAATAAAACTTTCGTCCATTAGACCTTCAGAAATGATATAATACATCATCATATTGAGTACGGCCACATTAGTTCCTGGTCGTAACGGAATATGATGGTTCGCATATTTAGCCAACTCAGTCCGCCTTGGGTCAATGACAATAGAAACATTGTCCGACTTCATCGCAAACTGCTTCAATTTTGCTCCAGTCACCGGGTGAGCGTCTGTAGGATTGGCACCAATGATCATAATACAATTGGTGTCTTTTAAATCGTCAATTGAATTAGTTGCTGCTCCAGTTCCGTAGGTACGTTGCATTCCCAAAGCTGTTGGTGAATGACATACTCGAGCACATCCGTCAATATTATTGGTTCCTATAACCGTTCGTATGAATTTTTGCATGAGGTAATTCTCCTCATTCGTACAACGAGCGGATGAAATTCCGGCGATGGAATCTGATCCGAATTCCTCTTTGAAATTGGTTAATTTGGAAGCTATATAATCATACACCTCATCCCAACTCACTTTTTCGAAGGTTCCATTTCGCTTAATCATAGGCGAATTTAATCGCTCTGGATGATCATAGAATTTAAAGGCATAGCGCCCCTTAATACAGGTGTGCCCTTGGTTTACCTCGGCATCGTAAGGCGCCGTGATACTCAAAATTTCACCATTAGAGGTTGAAACTTCCAGATTACATCCTACTCCGCAATATGTACAAATGGTTCTTGTAGTATCGGTTGCTGCAATAGATTTAGACTGAAAAACATCCGAAATAGCCGACGTAGGGCACGCTTGCGAACAAGCACCACAACTCACACAGTCCGAATCCATAAACGACTCGTCCAATCCTTTAATAATATGTGAATCGAAACCTCTGCCGGACATGCTCAACACAAATTCTCCTTGCACCTCATCACAGGCTCGCACACAACGATAGCAGTTAATACATTTTGACAAATCTGAAGTCATGTACGGATGACTTAAATCTTTTGTTTTATGTAAATGATTGTCCCCTTCAGGGTAACGAACGTCACGTATACCTACTTGAGCGGCTACGGTTTGTAATTCACAATTGCCATTCACTTCGCAGGTAAGGCAATCTAGCGGGTGATCTGTTAAGACTAATTCAATAATATTCTTCCGAAGTTCTTTAACCGATTCGGAACTGGTATAAATATATTGTCCTTCCGCAACCGGTGCATGACAAGAAGCCATTGTTTTTACCGGGCCATTTTCTTCCAAAGCAACTTCAACACTACAAACTCTACAGGCTCCGAAGGGATCCAAGTTTGGAGCGTCACATAAAGTGGGAATGAGTCCCTTTTCCTTATAACGTCTTATGAAAGCCAAAATGGTCTCTCCTTCAACTATTTCGAACGCTTTATTATCTATATAGGCAGTTTTCATAATCCAATTTTTTAGTTGAAGTAAGGTTTTAATTCGTCATCAAAATAGTGCAAAGCATTACGCACAGGCAGTGGAATTCCACCTCCGTGGGCGCACAAAGATCCTTGCTCAAGAGTAGTCAACAAGTCCGTAAATAGTTTACGGTCTATCTTATAATCTGAAGTCAGGGCTTTTTCAGATAATTCCTGTCCTCTTTTGGTTCCAAGTCGGCAGGGGAAACATTTCCCACAACTTTCATAAGCAGCAAAATCGAATAGGTGTTCTATCAATTTCATGATCGGATAATCCGCAGGCACACTAATCACTCCCGCATGACCTAATAAAAACCCTTCATTAGAAAACGACTCGAAATCTAGGGTGAGATCCTCAATTTTGGATACAGGTACCAATCCACCCAAAGGCCCTCCAATTTGGATTGCTTTAACTTCGGAAGCGAATCCGCCTCCCATTTCGTTTACGACGGTCGAAAGTGGTGTCCCCATTTCAACTTCATACATCCCAGGCTTGTTGAAAAAACTATCCAAAGAAACCAATTTTGTTCCCGATGAACGCTCAGTTCCAATCGCCTTCCATGCAGCGCCTCCATTGGAAATAATATAATGCAAAGCCGCTAAAGTCTCCACATTATTAACAATGGT
>Ga0316205_10002655_pt1 | contig 18161 bp, 12 predicted proteins | sample 3monthpyrite_MG_FD_204941 | JGI IMG/M metagenome (GOLD analysis project Ga0316205, IMG submission 204941) | Microbial mat bacterial communities from mineral coupon in-situ incubated in ocean water Damariscotta River, Maine, United States -... | ecosystem: Environmental > Aquatic > Marine >... | reverse complement strand
AATGAAAACTAAAGTATTAATTGCCGCGTTTTGCGCCTTAATCGGTTCAACAACTTCTGTAATGGCTGCAGGCGATGCAACTGCTGGTAAGAACAAAGCAGCTATGTGTATGGGTTGTCATGGCGCTGATGGTAATGCTCCAGCAGACGCATTTCCAAAGCTAGCTGGTCAGCACGCTGGTTACTTAGCAAAGCAATTGGCTGATTTTAAAGCAGCAACTCACCGTAATGATCCAACTATGCTGGGCATGGTTGCAGCACTGAGCCAGCAGGATATGGAAGATCTGGCTGCGTTTTATGCTGGTCAGACTGTTAAAGCAGGCATGGCTGACGAGAAGCAGGTTGCTTTAGGTAAAGCTGTATATCGTGGTGGTAACCTGTCATCAGGCGTTCCAGCTTGTATGGGCTGCCATGCACCTAACGGTAACGGTAACCCTGGTTCTAAATTCCCTGCACTGAAAGGTCAGCATGCGAAGTACACAGCTAAAGCTTTACGTGATTTCCGTGACGGCAAGCGTAAGAACGATGCGGGTAAAATGATGCGCAATGTTGCGGCTCGTATGACCAACGCCGAAATTGATGCAGTATCACAGTTTATTGCTGGTCTTAAATAAGATCTTCAATAACTGAAAAAAAAGGGTGGCTTTAGCCACCCTTTTTTTATGCCTGTAATTTATACAGGTATGCGATCAAATTATGTTCAGAAATTATGGATATAAAACCATTTAGGGTGTGGCATAATGCGGCCTCATTAAATTTTTAAGTCAGGAATTTCAGCGTGGTCGAAGCAGTAAAAAAACCACAAAAATCAAATAGTAAGCGTTTTATTGAGTTTGTCGGTTCAATGGAGCTGGCAATCACTTTATTGTCTGCGCTCGCCGTTGCATCGGTGATCGGTACTATCCTGCAGCAAAACCAGAGCTATAATGATTACATTCTCAAGTTTGGACCTTTCTGGTTTGAGATTTTTGAAAAGATGGCGCTCTATGACGTTTATTCGGCGATCTGGTTTTTGTCTATTCTTGCTTTCCTGATTTTATCGACCTCGGTTTGTGTTTATCGTAATGCACCGGTTTTTTTACGTGAAGCCAGCCGGTTCCGTACCAGTGTGCAGTTGAAGTCATTGCAAACTTTTAAACACCAGAAGCAATGGACGACCACAAAATCTGTCGATGATGTGATGTCTCTTGGCTCTAGCTTTTTTAATTATCTTGGTATGAAAGAAAGAGCGACTGCTAAAGAAGGTTATCATCTTATCGCTGCAAAAAAAGGTGGTGTGAATCGCTGGGGTTATATCCTCACTCACATGGGTGTCATCATTATTTGTATCGGTGCCTTATTCGACAGCAAAATCCCGATGATGATTTCAGAATGGTCAGGTGATTTAAAACCGGAAACGCGTAATATTTCTGCTTCACAAGTGCCTGATATCAGTCGTATTGCACCGGGCAACGCATCGTTTCGTGGCAATGTGCAAATTCCTGAAGGCGGCAAAGCCAATATTGTCTTTTTAAATGTGCGCGATGGGTATGTGGTTCAGGAATTACCTTTTGCTATCGAGCTTAAGGATTTCCGCGTTGAGCATTATTCAACTGGCGCACCTAAGTCGTTTGAAAGTGATTTGATTATTCATGATGACCAGCTTGATAAACCACTGGAAGCCACTATCGCTGTTAACCATCCTCTGGTTTACCGTGGCTTTGCCCTTTATCAGGCCAGCTTTGCAGATGGTGGAACAAAACTGGACCTGAATTTGTGGTCACTAAAAGAAAAACCAGGCACTTCATTAAACAAAAAAACAGAGATCTTTAATAATTTTAAATTCACAGCAGCCGGTGAAACACTGACGGCAGAGATGACAGATTTTCGTTTGTTTAATATCAATGAAGAGGCACTGGAAGACGGATCAACCAAACAAAAAAATATTGGTCCAAGTTTTACCTTCAAGTTACGTGATTCATCAGGTGCTGCAAAAGAATTTATCAACTACATGTTACCCAATACTTCAGAAGGCGTGACAACATATATGAGTGGTGTTCGTTCAGATCCTACAGAGCCATTCCGTTATTTGCATTTGCCGGTGGCGGAAAATGGGATTGAACGCTTCATGCAATTGTTGAGCAAACTGGCAGATGAAGAGGTGGTAGAAAAAGCGGCTTTCCTGACGGTTGAAAGAACTATGGGGGCTGCTTCATTAAAAAATGAAAAGCTGGCGGTTGATGTCAGTCGCTCAATGATGAACCTGGTCAGGCTGTTTTTAGATGGCGGCTATGAGGCCGTTGTAAGCGATGTTAAATCCAAAGTACCAGAAGAAAAGCAGCAAGCGGTTATCGACACCTATCTTAAATTATTGCAAAGCGTGGTAGGTACAGTTTATGAAACTATGTTGACTGAGCAGGGTCAAAAACCCGTATCTGATACTGACTGGGTATGGTTTGATATTGCCTTACAGGCAATAAATACCCTGCCATATTATGGTGCGCCTTTATATGCTGAAATGGCATCGTTTGAGCATGTACAGGCTGCCGGTATACAAATTACCAAATCACCCGGGCAAAGCATTGTTTATTTTGGCTGCGTTTTGCTAATGATTGGGGTTTTCTTTTTGTTCTATATTAATCCAACTCGTTACTGGTTATGGGTTGATCAGACAAATAATGAAACAAGATTATTGTTGGCTGGTGTTAGTCATCGCCACACACGAGATTTTGATAAACAATTTGAAAAAGCCGCTGAAGATTTTGAATCAGCACTGAATAAATAAAGAGGTTAGCGTATGTCTGTCACAAAAGATCAGATGTTTGATGAGTTACAAAGACCGACACTATTAAGTCGCATTAGCCCTAAAGACTGGGCCTGGTTTGCATTACTTGCCGCATCAGTTATAACGGTATTGTGGCTCTATGGTGCATCCATGGATGCTTATGAAATTGGCATACTGATTGGTACCGGGCTGTTAACTGCATTTGTCGGCTGGTACTGGAAGAGTAGTGTAATATATTCTGTCTGTGTAGGGCTGTTCAGTCTGTTTTCAATCTGGTTATATGGCGATAGCCTGGCTGCCGGCGAGCAAAACTTTTTCTTAAAATTTTTATTATCGAGTCAGTCAGCTTTTGCATGGATGGGAGCATTATTTTTTATTGCCACAGCGGCCTACTTTTTAGGTCTTATTGCAAATTACGATTTTGCCAGTAATGTGGCATCGAAACTAACCTGGATTGCCAGTGGCTTTGGTTTTGTCGGGCTGATGGTGCGCTGGCGTGAAAGCTATTTATACAATCCGGAATACGGCCATATTCCGGTTAGTAATCTGTACGAAGTGTTTATTTTGTTTTGTATTATTACCGGTTTAATGTATCTGTATTATGAAGGCCGCTATAAAAACAGAAACATGGGTGGCTTCGTTCTGTTGGTTATTTCGGCAGCGGTTGGTTTTATTTTCTGGTATGAAACAAAAGGTGCTGCTGACATTAAGCCGCTTGTACCGGCGTTGCAGAGTTACTGGATGAAAATTCATGTACCAGCCAATTTTGTTGGCTACGGTGCATTCGCCATGAGTGCCATGTTAGGTATTGCCTATATTATTAAAGACAGAAATCCAGGTGGTAAGATAGTTTCACGTTTACCTGCTTTAGAAGTTATTGATGATGTGATGTATAAAGCCATTGCACTGGGTTTTGCCTTCTTCACAATTGCTACAATTTTAGGTGCAATGTGGGCAGCTGAAGCGTGGGGCGGCTACTGGAGCTGGGACCCTAAAGAAACCTGGGCGCTTATCGTCTGGTTAAATTATGCTGCCTGGTTGCACATGCGTTTAACCAAAGGCTGGCGCGGTACGCCAATGGCTTGGTGGTCATTTATTGGTTTACTGATTACTCTGTTCGCGTTTTTAGGGGTGAATATGTTTTTATCCGGTTTGCACTCATACGGTGAGCTATAAACTATTTTAATGATAAAAAGTGACTGAATTATTTAAGGGAGATTCAGAAGAATGAGAAAAGTTATTGCGTTCATCTTTATGCTGTTGGTATCAAACACGGCTTGTTCAGAAAACTTTACGGCCGGTTTTGAATACAAAAATATTAAACCTCAGCCGACTTCAAACCCTGAGCGAGTCGAAGTCATCGAGTTTTTCTGGTATGGCTGTCCACATTGCTTCCATTTTGAACCTGACCTGAATCGCTGGTTAGCAGATAAGCCCGCCAATGTGGATTTTATCCAGGTACCTGCACCGCTAAATAAAAGCTGGGAACTACACACAAAAGCATTTTATGCACTAGAATTGATGGGCATGCAGAAAAAGCTTCATGAGAAACTGTTTGAAGCTATTCACATGAAAAAAATGCGTTTGTTTGATGAGAAATCGTTAACTGACTTTTTAATGAGTCAGGGCGTAGATCGTGCCGTTTTTGAAAATAATATGAAATCTTTCACGGTTAGTAGCAAGCTGAATAAAGCCCGTAAAATGATGAAAGACTATGAAGTGAAGGGTGTGCCACAGATTGCCATTAATGGTAAATATATCACCAGTGGCAGCATGGCTGGTAGCTACGGTAACATGATTAAAGTTATTAACTTTCTTATCGCCAAAGAGTCAAAAAAATAACATGATAATGTGAGTGAGCTATGGTGAGTGCGAGCAATCCAGACGTTGAAAAATGGAAAGCTAAATATTACGAAATTCTGGACCGGTTTGATAAAAAAGAATCTGACTGGATTAAAACTGAAAAGATACTCATCAAAGCGCTCAATCGCGTTATCATTGTTGCCGAGGATCAAAACCCTCTGATAGATCACCACCTGCAGGCTTTGCGGGCGGTTCTCAAAGAAAAATTCAGCTTTTACAGATTTGAGTCGGTCCTGACTGAGCTCTTTAATATTGTTACAGAAGTTGAAAGCAAGTCGCCTAAAAAAGATAAATCTAAAGACATTAGTATAGCTGTACTGACAGATATTCTTGATGGCATTGAAATGCCAAAATCAATTAAGAAAAGAAGTAATGCTTTAGTCAAAGAATTAAGCTCTGGCTCTATTGCAAATGAAAGTATTTCTTCAGCTGTTAAAACACTTTTAGCAGATCTTGTGAGTACTGATGGTAGTGAAAAATCAGCCTCATTTATTTCTAAATTGTTCGCTAAAAAATCAGGCGTAGACAAGCCTGAAACGTTGACGCTGCTTGCCAGTTCGCTTGCTGCGTTACCATGGCCGGTAGCACTTAACAAAGAAAGTAAAAAGCTTATCAAGGCTGTTCAGAGCTGTTCGACTGAAGACGAATTACTGGCGTTGTTAAAACATTTTAATTCGCTTGTTTCACAATGGCCGGCAGAAAATATTAATGCCGCTATTAGCAATGCTGAACGTCCAGATGGGGGTGAGGTTGCAGAGCAGAAATCTGATACTGAAATCTTATCAGTAAAGCAGCAATGTCTGAGTCAGTTTGTGTCGCGCCTGAAAAGTATTAATCCTGAGCATGAGAAATTGCAATCAATTGAGCTGGCAGATGATGATATAGAAAATCAGTCTGATCAGCTGGCAAAAACTATTGCGCAGATGATTGAATTGTCTTCAGCGGACGTCAATGAAAAAAATCTGACAGGTAATGCCAGGCAGCCAGAATTCAGAGAGTTATTTATCCAGTTGCTGGAGCAATTGGTCGTACCAATTTCGTTAATGCAGAAAGCCGAAGAAATAAAAACCTATCTCGAGGCAGGAGATAATAAAGACTGGCGTCGCAGTTTGAAGAAAGTTGTTCAGTTTATAAATGAAGTACGTTTTCATCAGTATCAGGAAGAAGGCGGTTATGAAGACTTTCTGCAGCAGATAACAGCACGGTTACAGGAAATGGTTCAGTTCCTGGCTGATGAAAATAAAGAAGTAGAAAGCTCCGAAGAAAAAGGCAGCGAACTGAATAAGGCAGTAGCTCATGAAGTAGCAGGTATAAAACAGGGCGTTGAAAGTGCAACAACGCTGGATGAATTGCAGCACGTTGTTGCTGGTCGTCTTGATGCTATCAGTGCCTTTATGTTTGAGCACCGGCAGCATGAAAAAGAGCGCTTTGATTCTGCAAAAGAAAACCTTGCAAAAATGCAGAATAAAATAAATGATTTGGAAAAAGAAACTGATGAATTAAAGCTCAATCTAATCGAAAAAAATAAAGAAGCTATGTACGACGCGTTAACCGGTATCCCTAACCGGTTGTTTTATGATAAACGCGTTAAAGAAGATATCGGGCGCTGGAAACGGTTTGATACGCCACTCTCGATCGCAATCTGGGACGTTGATAAATTCAAATCTGTTAATGATACTTATGGGCACAAAGCGGGTGATAAGGTCTTAAAAGCCATCGCTCAGATATTAAATAAGAGAATTCGGGAGACAGATTTTTTAGCGCGTTATGGTGGTGAGGAGTTTGCAATGTTATTGCCAGGTACGGTCGAAGAAGAAACTCTTCGTCTGGCCAATGAACTTCGTCAGGCCGTTGAGTCTGCAGCCTTCCACTACAACAAAGAAGCTGTAGATATCACGATTTCGTGCGGTATCTCTGGTTTCAGAGAGGGTGATGCACTGGATGCTGTGTTTGAGAGAGCTGATAAAGCACTTTATCAGGCTAAAGAGTCAGGCAGAAACAAATGTGTAATAGCGGGGTGTAGGAGCGATTGACAGCAGGAGGATTTATTCTCCTGCTGTTTGAAACTATTTTACCGGATAAACCCAGGCCCATACGGTATCTCTAGAGCGGTCATACCATGTCTTCCTGACATGTGCTTTTACTTCTTTGTTTTTAATTACCAGTTTTGAAATGGTTTCAGCAGTAACACTATAGCTGTCATTCTGAACTAGTTCAGATACATTTTTAACCTGATCAACAGTCACACCATAACGTGCGGCAAGTCTTGTCCGTGCCCGGGTGATAGCTAACTCTTCCTGATGGTGTCTGCCCATAACGTGAGTTGGGCAGGAGCCAACCGCCCCATCTTTGGGATTCTGGATCCAGTCCGGCATGCCGGACTGTTTGACGTCACCAGACTGACAGGCAATGGCAAGAAGGCTAAGAAAGCTGAGTATTATTATTTTCATTTAATTGTGAACCTCAAAGGGATTTGTATTTAGGAATTCGTTTTCTGATATTTTGTATATAGTGCCGCGTTTCTTTATGCGGTAAATTCCTTTTTAAAAACTGATATACCTGCTCAGGGCTTTTACTATTTATAATCGATAGTGCCTTCTTTTTCCAGTTTGAGCGATTACCAAACTTAGAGCGACGATATTTACCTGCAAAGGTATTAAACACATTACCTGCACCTGTATTGTAGGCCGCAATGGCAGCCCAGGTGCGTGCTTCGGCATTATTGATACCTGAAAGATATGAATAATAAAGTTTGTTAATAAAAGCCGTGCCCAGCTTTATATTATTGTCAGGGTTATACAAATAACGATCACTGACGACTTTGTCCTTATTGAATAATAAGCGATACGCATCTCTGGCACCGCTGGTTGGTACCAGTTGCATCAAGCCAAACGCAGGCACACTAGAGCGTGCATTGGGATTAAAAGCGCTTTCGGTTTCCATAATGGCGTAAACCAACTCAGGAGGCAGCTTCATATTGGCGGCGTATTTAGTCACGGGCTGCTTGTATTTATTGGCCCTGACTTTAAGGTGATTGGGAATCATCGGGAATGAGGTACTGACGATAATTCTGGGTTGCTTGTCAGTACCACGAGTTTTGCTGACTGAGAGCTTATTACTTTGTTGTTTAATGAATTTTTTGCGGTTGTTGTCAGTTAGTCTGGTACCATCGTCCTGTTGAACAAGGCCTGTCAGTAAAGCTGGACCAGTGGATTTGGTTTGTGAAGGCTTTTTAGCTATTTCAATTATCGAGCGTTTATCACGGCCTCTTTTTAAGGTGTCACTAAGTGCTTTTTGTATCTTCTTTTGTATCAGTGTCTTATCTTTAGCTTGATTGGGATTGAGTACAACCTCAACCTTAACCGTGCCCTTTTTATAATCGATGATGCTGCGCTGCCTGAGTTTGTCCTGATAGCTCACGTCTAGCTTTTTTGAAGGAATCACGCTTTTTTTGTTGCCCCAGACAGTTGCTACAGACTTTTTATACTGTTTGAAGGCATCTTGTAATTCTTTTTTATACGCCTCAAATTCATCGTCATGAGTCGACTTGAACTGTTTAAAGTCGCCTTTAGTTTGGTCTTGCTGAGATTTGAGGTAGTCATTAAATGACTCTGCTTTCAAAGGATTTGCAGACAAGCACAAAATAAAGCAAATTAGTTGTACACTAGAACGGCTGATCATCATGATTCCTGTTAATTATTCACTAAATTTAGATTAGCATATAGAAATAGATGAAATGTGATCAACTTCAATAAAAACTAATATACACAGCGCTATTATAATTCCAACACAGTTATTGCGAAGTTGGTAACTCTCGGCTATGTTTAGTCTAGTAGTTATGGGCAATGAATTAGAGGGGGCGGTCAGATTGTATAAAAATCAGCCAGCCTTTCACAATAAGCCTTAAAAAGGCTATTGAAAGTATTAATTAACGGAGAAAAAAATGATGAATACGGGTTTTAAATTACTTACTACAGCAGCAATGATGTCTCTTTTAGTCGCTTGTGGCGGCACTAAAAAGGCAGAAGTTGTGCCAGATTGTGTGTTCCCAGATGCTAAAGATATCGCTGCACCAGGATGGGTTTGTGATGAGCCAGTTGCTGGTGTATCTGTTTCTGCAGTCGGTTCAGCGCAAAAATCAGGTGCAGGACAGTCATTCATGAAACAAATGGCAGCGACTGATGCGCGTGTACAGCTTGCTCAGAACATGAAAGTTGAAGTTCGCAACATGGTTAAGCAATATGTTGAAGCAACAGGTGCTGGCGATGCAGAGACTGTTGATAAAGTAAGCACTTCTGTGACTAAGCAAATCACTTCACAGACGCTTGTTGGTACAAGAATCTACAAATCACGTACTAGCCCAACAGGTACTTTATATGTGCTATTAGGCATGGATCCAAATGCTGTCAAAGTCGCTTCTGAAAATGCTCTTAAAACCAGCATGAACAATGAGAAGGCTTTATGGCAACAGTTCAAAGCGAAGAAGAGTCAGGATGAGCTGGCTGCAGAAATCGCAGGTATGAAGCAATAAGTCAAAATTCGAAGAAGCCGGTTTAAGCCGGCTTCTTTGTTTTGATCTTCCTTTTGTTGTTTGAATTCCAGACAACCTCTTTAGAATATTTTTTTGGGTGAGATACTATGCGAGCTTTAGGATCTAAGTCAGCTGCCGCCTTGATTTTAAGTTTAACGGCTTTTCCAGCCAGTTTTTCTGTTGCGGACAACGATTTTTTAAAATACATGCAGCAGCAGCAAAATGAGTATCAGGAATATAAAGACAAGCGTGATAAAGAATTCACCAGTTTCCTGGAGTCTCAATGGAAAGAAATGGATGTTTTGCGTGGCATAAAACGTGATCCTGCGCCAAAACCGGTCGCTATGCCGGTTGCTAAACCAAAGCCCAAACCTAAGCCAGTTGCTGTTGTAAAGCCGCGACCAGAGCCAAAACCAGAATACAAGCCTCGTCCTGAAACAAGGCCGACGGTGAAACCTGTGCCAGAACCTGTTGAAACGCCGCGTCCGATTGTTAAAACACCAACGCCTGTGGTGCCGGTTGTAAAGCCTGTAGAAATTAAGCGCCCACCTGTAGTGCCAGTTAAACCGGTGGTTAAACCTGTGGTCGTGAGTGTTCCAAAAGGGCGTCCGGCCACCATTAGTTATTTTGGTCATTCATTAACTTTTTATTACGATCCAAAAATGAAGGCGCGTGTGGGGCGTCAGCTTAATGAAAAAGCGATCAGTAGTTTCTGGTCGAGTTTGAGTAAGTCGGATTATGATGCCCTGCTTAGTCAGTTAAGCAAGCAGCGTGCTCCGTTACAGTTAAATGACTGGAGTTATGCACTACTGATCAATGAGCTGGCAAAATCTATCTATAGTGGCCAGAAAAATGAACAATCTTTATTTACCTGGTTCATGTTGATCAAGTCTAACTATCAGGCGCGACTTGCCTATGGTAAATATCAGGTCTTTCTGTTATTGCCGACTGAACAGCGTTTGTATTCAGTTGCCTATTTTACCTTTAGCGGTAAGCGCTATTACGCTCTGGGGATGGATGGCAATAAAGCCAAACCGGGTAAAGTGTTTACATATAATGGTCAGTATCCGGGAGCGAATAAAGTATTTAATATGAGCATGAATCAGAATTTAAATACTCGCTCCAGCAAACGTTCCCGAAATGTAAGCTTTGTATACAGTGGTAAACGATACAACGTGAGTGTTGGTCATGATAAATATACGATTGATTATTTACAAACCTATCCGCAGATGGATATTGGTCAGTATTTCATGTCGCGTGTAAATGCAGATATTGGTAATCCATTATTATCGCAACTGAAGGATATTATTAAAGGTAAGTCAGAAGAAGAGGCTGTTAATATTATTTTGTTATTTGTTCAGAATGCCTTTAAATACAAAACTGATCAGGGTCAGTTTGGTGAAGAAAATTATCTCTTCCCGGAAGAGACGATGTATTACCCATACTCAGATTGCGAAGACCGCTCAGTTATCTTCGCCTGGCTGGTAAGAAGTTTGACTGGTCTTGAAGTGGTTGGGCTGGATTTCCCTGGCCATATTGCAGCAGCAGTTAAATTTAATAGTCCTGTTAATGGTGACTCAGTACGACATAATGGGAAGTCTTATGTGGTTACAGACCCTACCTACATCAATGCAAGTGCTGGTATGACGATGCCGGACTATAAAAGAGTTAAGCCCAAGGTGATCAGCTTCCGGGCATTTTAATCCTGATTTATAAAGGCCCGAAAGGGCCTTTTTTATGCAGCGATATTGTAACGGTTGTTCGTTCTAGGCTTTAAACTGATAAAGGCGGGGGCTGATGCAGAAATAAATTTAAAGCACTTCACATAGAAATATCACTAATACTGTCTATATTTAACCTAGACAACCGTTAAAGTGATACCAATAATGATAATTCTGAAACCAGTAGTAGTCCTTAAGTTACTAGCGCTGCTCGCGAGCATCTTACTTATTTCTTGTGGTAAAACACCTGAAGAGCCCTTGCGTCTGGGTAGTAGCCCATGGCCTGGTTATGAGCCTTTGTACCTGGCGCGTGATCTTGGATATTTAGATGAAACTAAAGTGAATCTGTTTGAGTTACCTTCAGCAGATATTACCATGGAATCGTTTCGTAACAAGTCGACAGATGTTGCAACTTTAACACTGGATGAGACTCTTGAGCTGCTGAATGAAGATACAAAGATGCGTATTCTTCTTGTGCTTGATATTTCTCATGGTGGTGATGCAGTTCTTGCAAGGTCTGATATAAAGAAACTGTCAGATATAAAAGGAAAGCGCATATCAATTGTTAATATCCCGCTTGGTCTGTATATGCTTAACCGGTTGCTGGATAAGGCAGGTGTAAGGCGGGAGGATGTTGAAGTCTTTCCGATGTCAGAATCAAAGCAGTTAAAGTTTTTTAATGAAGGAAAAGCAGATGTTGTAATAACATTTGAGCCTGTGAAAACAAAGTTAAAAGAGTCAGGGGCGCATGTTATCTTTGACAGCAGTATGATTCCAAATGAAATATTTGATTTATTGGTAGTGCATGAAGATGTATTCAATGCTCGTAAAGAAGATTTGTGTGATATTTCTACTCAGTGGTTCAAAACACTGAACTATATGAACGAAAATCGCAGCGAGGCGGCAAAAAGAATTACTCAGCGTCTGGGCCTTGCTGTGACTGATTATGATGCTATGCTTGATGGAATAATTTTAGCTGACAGGGCTTTAAATAAAAAATTGCTGGGTGGTAAATCGCCTGAATTAATTGAGCCAACTAAACGCTTGTCTGAAATAATGTTGTCTGAAAAACAAATTTCGAAAAATATAGATGTCAGTGTGGCAATTGATAGCGCATTTGCAAGATGTTATTGATTAATGAAATTTAAGATCGCGTTAATCCTGCCTCTGGGTTTGTTTTTTTTAAGTTTGAGCTTCAGCTTGTTGTTTTACTGGCAGACTTTGCGGCAAGCTTCAGAAATAATTCATGAGCAAGAATTAACAAAAGTAAAACTCGATATAACCAGGTTGCAAAATATTCTGTACAATCTGTTAACTGAAGATCATACAGATATTGAAAGCGCACGGCTCAATCTGTCTGTTACTGCGATGGACAATAATATAAAGACGTTATTGTTGGCATCAGAGACAAATAAGATAGTGATTGCTAACCGGTATAACTGGGAAGGTGGGTTTGCAAGTGAGTTTTCTAATTATCAAGCTTATATTGCAGAATCGATTAGAAAATCAAATGCACCAAATGTATTTTACGCTGATGAAAGCGAAACTCTTTTAAGCGGTTATTACCCCGTTGTTCTTAAACTGGAGAGCGTTAAAGGTTTGCCGATTAAGAAGCGCGGCGTCCTCTATGTGGAGTATTCATTAGTGAGCAAGCTAAACAGGGCTGAAAGTATTGCTGTTAACCAGTCTGTTTTTATTGCAGCAGCTTTATTCGGTGTTTCCGTTTTATTGGCATTGTTGCTACATTTCATTATTTCAAAACGACTATTACACCTGAGGTCAGTAGCGAATGAAGTTTCTTCCGGTAACCTGAAGGTGAAATCTTCACTTGGAGGGCATGATGAGCTGGCGGAACTGAGTAGTGCTTTTGATGAAATGATTGAAAAGCGCCGGGATGCAGAAAGAGAGTTACATCATGTTAATGAGAATCTGGAAGATATTGTAGAAAGTCGCACGGCGGAGCTGGAAGAGAAAAAAGAAGAATTGCTTGCAACACAGGCGCATGCACACCATGCTAATAAAATGGCAGCGCTGGGAGAAATGGCTGGCGGAATGGCGCATGAAATAAACAGTCCGCTACAGGCGATATTATTATCAACTTTCAGGCTTAAAAAAGATAAGTTATCTGAAAACACTGAGAATCGCCTGGAAATTGCAAACAATATTGAATCCAGAGTTTATGATATTAGTAACATTATCGAAAGTTTGCGCAGGATGTCCAGAGGGACAAGTTCAGATCCTTATGACAATGTCGAACTTAAAGATATTATTGATAATGTGGTTGGAATATCAAAAGAGAGATACGTTATAAAAGGTATTTTATTTGAAACACGCTTCCATAAAGATTGTGAATCTGAGCATATATATTGCCAGCAAACTCTGATTAGTCAGGTAATCGTAAATCTGGTTAATAATGCGTATGATGCAGTTAAAAATCTGGATGATAAGTGGATAACGATTGATGTTTATACTGATAAAGAGAATGTAGAAATATCAGTAACTGATAGTGGTCAGGGAATCAGTGAAATACAAAGGGTTAAGATTTTTGAGCCTATGTATACCACTAAAACAATTGAAGAGGGCACAGGGCTTGGTTTGAGTATTTCAGTTGATATAGCCAGACAACACAAAGGTACGCTGAAACTGGATACAGCATCAGCGAATACCCGTTTCGTATTAACTATTCCACGTATAAAAAAGGTATAACTATGTCAGACAATGGTAAGCGTATTCTTGTTGTTGACGATGTTGAAGAAATTTTGTCAGGTTTGTCAGGCATTCTTATGGCAGAAGGCTATGATGTGCTGCAGGCCTCTAACGGTGTGATGGCTCTGCAAATGCTGGATGAAAATATAGATATGGTAATTACAGATATTCTGATGCCAGAAATGGATGGTATTGAACTGAGTCAGAAGATTAAAGACAAGTTCCCTGATGTCGAGCTGATTCTGATTTCAGGTGGTGGCCGACAGCCAGCAGGTGACCATGGATATGATTATTTAAAAGTAGCAAAAAAACTGACCGGTGTTGAGTCTATTTTGAAAAAGCCTTTTGATCCTGAAAAACTGATAGAACTGGTGAATTCAAAACTATCTTGAGTGTTTTTGGTTGCAACTTGAGCCGGCATATGTGCCCAATCATGGTTGTGTGATATTAGATACAAAGCGTAGAGTAGTTAAGCGTTAGAATTTACGTTAGCATAAAGATCCTTCAATGTGACTTGCCGGTTGTACGAGCTTATGCAATTGTTTTACAGTACGTTTACCCTGCTGCAAAACAAGGATGTCAGAGCGGTAATAAAAAATTCACTCCTTAAGAGTTTAGTTGTTATTGTTTATGGGCTTTTAATAGCCTGTGGAAATGCAACTGACGGCCCCGAAAATTCTGAAGATAAAACCGCTGTAGAGCATGCCGCTGAGCATTTAACCCCTTCATATGTTTGTCCTATGCACCCTGAAATTGTGCGCGATGCAGAAGCATCATGCCCGATTTGTGGCATGGATCTGGTGCTGAAAAAAACTAAATCAGCTCTAAAAGATTCACCGTCAGTGAATCTTAGCGCAGATGTCATACAGAAGCTGGGCGTGAAGACAGAAACTGTTACTAGAGGCCGGTTGTGGAAATATATTAAAACAGTCGGTTATGTCACGTATGATGAGAGGCGTGTTAAAACCATAGAAGCACCGGCTGATGGCTGGGTAGAAAATCTGGGTGTAAGGCGAGCTGGCTTACAGGTTAAAAAAGGCCAGCTGTTAATGGAGCTTTATGCACCTGAATTTTTAAAAGTTCAAAAAGAATTTATCGATGCACAGAAAAAGGATAAATCCGGGACCTTAAAAAAATATGGTCAGCGACAGGAAAGCATTGATTCAAGAGACCAGCTTCGTTATATGGGCGTCTCAGATAGTCTGGCAAATGAAATAGCTCGTACCGGAAGAGTACATCATCGTATTCCTGTATACACAAAGCAGCATGGAAATATTATTCGCCATAATGTTCATAAGCATCAGTATGTCTGGGAAGGTGAGCCTATGTTTACAATCGCGGATCTGTCCAGCGTCTGGATTGAGGCAAATGTTTATGAGCATCAGTTGAGCTGGATTACAAGAAAGCAGGCGGCAGTTGTAACGGTCCAGTCATTGCCGGGTAAAAAATGGAAAGGCATGGTTACTTATATATTTCCGGAGCTTGATGAAAAGACACGAAGTCTGAGAGTAAGAATACGCGTGCCTAATTATGACAGTTTATTAAAGCCAAATATGTTTGCCAAAGTAGAGATACTCGGCGGGGCAAAACAAGATGTGCTGAAAGTTTCACGTCAGGCAGTGATTGTTACTGGTGAACGCGAAAGTGTTATTTTAGACAAAGGTAACGGTCAGTTTCAGCCTGTTGATGTAGTGACCGGGATGAGAAGCAGAGGGCAGGTGGAAATTTTATCCGGCTTGTCGGAAGGCGATAAAGTTGTGGTTTCAGGGCAGTTTTTAATTGATTCAGAAGCCAACTTACAATCGAGCTTCGGACGAATGAATAGTGAGGCTGGTGAATAAGCAGTTTCATTTAGCTGCAAATTGTACCAATAAGCATGATAGAAAAAATAATTCGCTGGTCAGTTCAAAATCGTATTCTGGTTTTGTTGATAGTCGTACTGCTTTCTGGCTGGGGCTGGCTGTCGGTTAAACAAATACCTCTTGATGCCATACCTGATCTTTCAGATGTGCAGATTATTATCCGTACAAACTTTCCCGGACAATCACCGGAAGTGGTTGAAAATCAGGTTACATACCCGATAACCACAACCATGTTATCTGTGCCTGGTGCTCAAGTGGTTCGTGGTTATTCATTCTTTGGAGATTCTTTTGTCTACGTTGTTTTTAAAGATGGTACGGATCTTTACTGGGCCCGAAGTCGGGTGCTCGAATATCTAAATCAGGTTTCAGATAACTTGCCTGATGGTGTAAACCCAAGACTGGGGCCGGATGCGACCGGTGTTGGCTGGGTTTATTCTTATGCGCTGGTCGACAGAACAGGACAGCATGACTTATCAGAATTGAGAAGCCTGCAAGACTGGTTTCTAAAATTTGAATTACAAACGGTTCCAGGCGTTGCAGAGGTGGCTACCGTTGGTGGTATGGTTCGTCAGTATCAGATAATAGCTAACCCTGAACAGTTGCGAGCGCTTGGTGTTTCACTGTCGGAGTTAGCAGATGCAATTAAAGACAGTAATCAGGAAGTTGGTGGTTCGGTAATTGAATTAGCAGAAGCTGAATACATGATTCACAGTAAAGGCTATTTGCAGTCATTGGAAGATATTGAAAACATACCTGTTAAAGTAACAGCAAGTGGATTGCCTTTATTAGTCAGAGATCTTGCAGTCGTCAAAGTAGGTCCGGAAATGCGCCGGGTGGTAGCCGACCTGAATGGTGAGGGTGAAGTGGCCGGTGGTATTGTGGTCATGCGTTATGGAGAAAATGCATTAAGTACAATAAAAGCGGTTAAGAAAAAAATTGATTCTTTAAAGCAGGGTTTACCGGAGGGTGTTGAAATACTGGAGACCTATGATCGCTCTACACTGATTAACAATGCAGTTGATAATTTAAGCGAAAAATTATTAGAGGAATTTATTGTTGTTGCCTTGGTTTGCCTGTTGTTTTTATTTCATATGCGATCAGCTCTGGTTGCAATTATCACTTTACCAGCAGGCATAATGTTAGCATTTATCATAATGCGCTGGCAGGGTATCAATGCAAACATTATGTCACTGGGTGGCATAGCGATTGCGATTGGTGCAATGGTGGATGCGGCCATTGTGATGATAGAAAATACGCATAAACATATAGAAAAATGGCAACAAAATAATAAAGAAAAAATATTATCAAATGCAGAACGCTGGGCACTGGTAACCAAGGCCTCGGTAGAGGTTGGGCCTGCATTATTTTTCTCGCTGTTAATTATTACACTGAGCTTTCTTCCTGTGTTTACGCTTGAGGCGCAGGAAGGACGATTATTCAGCCCGCTTGCTTTTACAAAAACCTATGCCATGGCGATGGCTGCTGCTCTGGCTATTACACTCATACCTGTGATGATGGGTTACTTTATTCGTGGAAAAATTCCGAATGAAAAAAGCAATCCGGTTAATGCGTGGTTAATAAAAGCTTATCAGCCGCTACTGAATAAACTATTGTTAATGCCAGTTCGTACAATCCTTGTTTCAGTCATATTATTCATCAGTATTTTGTATCCACTAACAAAGCTGGGTAGCGAATTTATGCCGCCGATGAATGAAGGCGACTTAATGTATATGCCGACAACACTTCCCGGTGTTTCAATCGGTAAAGCACAACAACTTTTACAACAGACAGACAGGCTGATTAAAAGCGTGCCTGAAGTAAAACAGGTGTTTGGTAAAATGGGTCGTGCTGATACCGCAACCGATCCGGCGCCACTGACCATGATCGAAACGCTGATTCAGTTAAAACCAAAAGATCAGTGGCGTGAAGGCATGACCCTGGAAAAACTGATTGATGAATTAGACAGCACGGTCAGTTTGCCGGGCCTAACCAATGCCTGGCTAATGCCAATTAAAACCCGCATCGATATGCTGGCCACGGGTATAAAAACACCGGTAGGTGTGAAAATATCCGGTGCCAGTCTTGATGTGATCGAACGCATTGGCCGGCGGCTGGAAAAGTTGTTATCTGATGTTCCCGGTACACGTTCTGTTTATTCGGAGCGCGTTACTGGCGGACGATATATTCAGATATTGCCTGACCGGGAAAAAGCCGCATTTCTCGGCATAAAAATATCAGAAATTAATCATGTTATTTCAGCAGCCGTTGGCGGCATTAATGTCAGTCAGGTTATTGAAGGCGCAGAACGTTATCCGATCAATATTCGATTTGCCAGAGAGGTTCGTGATGATCTTGATAAACTTCGCACATTACCGGTTGTTACCCCCGGCGGTGCTGAAGTTGCGCTGGCTTCTGTGGCGGAAATAAAAATTGTTGACGGTCCGCCAATGATAAAAAGTGAAAATGCACGTCGTAGTGGCTGGACATTTGTTGATATAGCCGGCATTGATCTTGGTGGATATATTAAACAAGCTGAAAAAGTTGTGATGCAGGAGCTGTATTTGCCAGCGGGTTATTCGGTTACATGGACAGGCCAGTATGAATACATGTTAAGAGCTGAAGAAAAATTAAAAACAGTGATCCCTCTTACACTGATTATTGTCCTGTTATTGTTATATTTAATTTTTAGAAAAATGACCGAAGCATTGTTAGTGA
>Ga0316205_10002654_pt1 | contig 18161 bp, 16 predicted proteins | sample 3monthpyrite_MG_FD_204941 | JGI IMG/M metagenome (GOLD analysis project Ga0316205, IMG submission 204941) | Microbial mat bacterial communities from mineral coupon in-situ incubated in ocean water Damariscotta River, Maine, United States -... | ecosystem: Environmental > Aquatic > Marine >... | reverse complement strand
TGTGTTGGCCACCGGCGGGAGTTTATGTGCATGGTCAAGGCGATGCTCGAAACCGGCATTATGCCCGATTTTATTGTGGTCGACGGCAAGGAAGGCGGCACCGGTGCCGCCCCGCTCGAATTTGCCAACCATATCGGCATGCCGCTGGTTGAGGGGCTGACTTTTGTGGCCAACACACTGGTTGGAGCGGGTATACGTGACCAGATCAAAATCGGGGCGGCAGGCAAGCTTATCACCGCGTTTGACCTCGCCCGCGCCTATGCGCTCGGGGCTGATTGGGTCAATTCGGCGCGCGGCTTTATGTTTGCGATAGGCTGCGTGCAGGCCCAGGCCTGCCACACCAACCAATGCCCTGTGGGCATCTCCACCCAAGACCCCCTTCGCCAGCGGGCGCTGGATGTGGACAGCAAATCGCGGCGCGTCGCCAATTTTCATAAAAACACCCTCAAGGCGGTGGCTGAAATGATCGGTGCCGCCGGGCTGGATAGCCCCGATGACCTGAAACCAAAGCACCTGATGGTGCGCCAGAAAAGTGGCGAGACCCTTTCAGGCGCAAAAATATACCTCACCATGCTGCCAAATGCGCTGCTTGAGGGTGAGGTTCATGACGAGTCTTTCCGTGTGCCGTGGAACAACGCCCGCACCAACAGCTTCCGCCCGTTTGAAGGTATGGAAAGCCTGCATTTCAACTAGCCAAAGCCGCTTGCAAACCGGCTGATAACGGACAAAGATGCGTTGTCCAGCAAAAGGGAAATGCAGCATGGCTTTGGAAGACGCAGCTAACGAAATAGACACCGCCCTCACCCGCAAGGGCTATCGCGGCCATTCGTTCGAGGCCACCTATGCCGGCGCCACCAGCTTCATGCGCCGCACCTATACCAAAGATTTGCGCGGGGTTGACCTCGCGGTTACCGGTGTGCCGTTTGATTGCGCGGTCACCAACCGCCCCGGCACCCGGCTTGGTCCGCGCGCCATCCGCGAGGCCTCGGCGCTTCAGGCCCCCGATGCCCCCTATGGCTGGAATGTAAACCCGCTGGAGGAGTTCAACGTCGCCGATTATGGCGACCTCGCCTTTGACCACGCCCGCATATCCGCCTTTCCGGCCCGGCTTCAGGCACATATCAAAGGCATTCTCGATGCCGGTGCCGCCTCGCTTGTGCTGGGCGGTGATCACTACATCACCTACCCGATTCTCAAGGCCTATGCCGAGAAATACGGCCCGCTTTCCCTGCTCCAGTTTGATGCCCATACTGACACGTGGCCGGATGAAGACCGTGAGCGGATCGACCACGGCACCATGTTTTATAAAGCGATAAAGGACGGCATAATGGTGCCCGAACGCTCGGTCCAGATCGGCATTCGCACCACCAACGAGGATACCCTCGGCGTCAATATCATCGACGCGCCCGAGCTGCACCGCATTGGCCCCGAAGCAGCGGCGGCCAAAGCAAAGGCCATTTTAGGCAACCACCCCACCTATGTTACCTTTGATATTGACGCGCTCGACCCAGCCTTTGCCCCGGGCACCGGCACACCGGTTTGGGGCGGCATTACCTCGGCTCAGGCGGTCACTATGTTGCGCGGGCTCGCAGGCATCAATGCCGTGGGCATGGATGTGGTCGAGGTTTCGCCACCTTATGACCCCACCGGCACCACCGCGATAGCTGGCGCGCATGTGGCCAGCGAGTTGATGTGCCTTTGGGCGCATTACCAGAAGTTCAACGCCAAATAACCTATTCCTGCGAAACACCCGCCTGATCAAAGGTCGCCATGCCCGAGTGGCAGGCCAGCGCTGATTTCACGATGTTGATCGCCAGCGCCGCGCCTGAACCCTCGCCAAGCCGCAGGCCCAAATCAAGCAGTGGCACCTTGCCTATTTTTTCCAGCATGCGGGCATGGGCTGTCTCGTTCGAAACATGGCCGGCAATGCAGTGATCCAAGGCATCTGGCGCGGCTTTGTGCAGGCAAGCCGCCGCTGCCGTGCAGATAAACCCGTCCAGAATGACCGGAATGCGCTCCACCCGCGCCCGCGCCATCGCCCCGGCCATCGCCGCAACCTCGCGCCCGCCAAAACAGCGCAGCACCTCAAGGCCCGATGAAACCTCGTGCCGGGCAATACCCTTGTCTATCGCGCTCACCTTGCGTGCGAGGCCGTCATCATCTACCCCGGTGCCGCGCCCGGCCCAATTGGCGGCATCACCGCCAAAAAGGGCGGTGGCAATGGCGGCGGCGCTGGTGGTGTTGCCGATGCCCATTTCGCCGGTTACCAGCAGATCAGCCTTCGGGTCCACCGCGTTCCAGCCACTTAACAAGGCCGAAACCAGCTCGGCTTTGCTCATGGCGGGCGCTTGCGTGAAGTCTTTGGTCGGGTGCTCAAGATCAAGCGCGATCACGTCAAGCGTGGCCCCCGCCTGCTGGCAGAGCTGGTTAATCGCCGCGCCGCCTGCGGTGAAATTGCCCACCATTTGCGCGGTTACTTCTGCCGGAAACGCCGAAACCCCCTGCGCCACCACACCGTGGTTTCCGGCAAAAACCAGCACTTGCGGGGTGTTTACCATTGGTGCCGATTCGCCGCGCCAACCCGCATACCAAATGGCGACTTCTTCCAGCCGCCCCAATGCCCCCGGCGGTTTTGTCAGCACGCTGTTTCGGGCCGAAGCGGCGGCAATGGCTGCGGCATCCGGCGCTGGCATCTTGGTCAATAGGCTGGCGAACTGGTCGAGGGTAGAAAAGGTATGCGGCATGATTTGGCTTTCACAATTGAGATTGCGCCAGTATTACGAAGTTATCAGACAGATGTTGAGCCAAAAACGTAGCCGGAGCGCGCCAAATCGCCATGAAATACGAATTACATGATATTGCCGCCGCTTTTGCCTTGCTCACAAGGCTGCCGGTGCCGGTTGACCATGCCCGCGCCGGGGCGCGCGGGGCCGAGGCGGCGTGGGCCTATCCGCTGGTCGGGGCGGGGCTAGGGCTGCTGGCCGGCACGCTTGGCTGGCTGGTGCTGTGGCTCGGGGTTTCGGCCGGCATCGCGGCGGTGCTGGTGATTGCGGCGCAGGTTGCCATGACCGGCGCCATGCACGAAGACGGGCTGGCCGATATGGCTGATGGACTGGGCGGCTTCACGGTGGAACGCCGCCTCGAGATCATGAAAGACAGCCGCATCGGGGCTTACGGGGCCATTGCGCTGGTGCTGGCCCTGCTGGCGCGGCAAGAAGGCATATCGGCAATAGAGGCGGCGTCGCTGCCGCTGGCCATGGCGGCACTCGGGGCTGGTTCGCGGGCGCTGATGGTTGTGGTCATGGCCAGCCTGCGCCACGCCCGGCAAGGCGGGCTGGCTGCACGTGCCGGCAAACCACCCTTTGAAGCGGTGCTCACAGCGCTTGCCACTGGTTTGCTATTTTGCGTACTGGCCTTTGGCTGGCTTGGCTTTGGCGTATTTGCGGCCATGGCTCTTGTAACGCTTACCGTAGCGCTCATTGCCCATGCCCGCTTTGGCGGCCAAACCGGTGATATATTGGGGGCCAGCCAGCAAAGCGCAGAGGTTATCGGGCTGGCGGTGCTTTAGCCTTCAAGCTGCGCCATTACCGCGTCCGAAATCTCGAAATTGGCGGTCACGGTTTGCACGTCGTCATCATCCTCAAGGGTTTCGATCAAGCGCATCAGCTTTTCGGCGGCCTCAAAATCCAGCTCGGTGCTGGTTTGCGGTTTCCAGATCAGCTTGGTTGACTCGCTTTCGCCCAGTCCGGCCTCCAGCGCATTGGAAACCTCGTTGAGGTTGGTAGCTTCGCAATAAATGATATGCCCGTCTTCGGAAGATTCCACATCATCGGCACCGGCCTCAATCGCGGCTTCCATGACCGTATCGGCATCACCGGCCTCAACCAAATACACCACCTCGCCCACCCGCTCGAACATAAACGAAACCGCACCGGTTTCAGCCAGATTACCGCCTGATTTGGTGAAAATCGAGCGCACGGAAGAAGCGGTGCGATTGCGGTTATCGGTCATGGCTTCCACAATAACCGCCACCCCCGCCGGGCCATAGCCCTCATAGCGGATCTCGTCGTAGTTATCACCCTCTCCGGCGGCCGATTTCTTGATGGCGCGGTCGATCACATCCTTTGGCACCGAAACCTTTTTGGCCTCTTTCACCGCAAGGCGCAGGCGCGGGTTTTTATCGGGGTCCGGGTCTCCCATTTTGGCGGCAACCGTTATTTCTTTGGCCAGCTTTGAAAACAACTTCGAGCGCACCGCATCCTGCCGCCCCTTACGATGCTGAATATTTGCCCATTTTGAATGGCCCGCCATGGGTGCCTCCATTTTCCTGAATGTTTCAACGCTCTATAAATCAAAACCGCCCCGCCCTGCAAGGCGAACCTAAGTGCGTGCACCCCGATCGCGGCATTGCAATTCCTAGCCATTTCCGCTTGGATGGCCCAAAACAGAGCGGAGCCAAAATGACCACCGACCAAATCATCCTGTTTTCCCTTTTCGGGGCCGTGTTTGTGTTTTTGCTCTGGGGCAAGTTTCGCTATGATCTGGTGGCGTTTACGGCCCTGCTTTTAGGGGTTGTCAGCGGGGTTATTCCGACTAAAGCCGCTTTTACCGGCTTTGGCCACCCCGCCACTATTGTGGTGGCGCTGGTGCTGGTGGTGTCAGCCGGGCTGGTGCGCTCGGGCGCTGTGTTTCTGATTACCCGCACCTTGGTTGATGCCTCGCGCTCGCTCGGGGGGCATATCGCGCTGATGGGGGCTATAGGCGGCGTGCTTTCGGGTTTTATGAACAACGTGGCGGCGCTGGCGCTGCTGATGCCGGTTGATATTCAAACCGCGCGCAAAGCCAAGCGCCCGCCGGGGCTTTCCTTGATGCCGCTTTCTTTTGCCACCATTCTTGGCGGCATGGTCACCCTTATCGGCACCCCGCCCAATATCATTATCGCCACCATTCGGGAGGATAGCCTCGGCGCACCTTTTGCGATGTTTGATTTTGCCCCGGTGGGGCTGGTAACGGCGGTGGCCGGGCTGGCCTTTGTGGCGTTGATCGGTTGGCGGCTGATCCCACAGGCGAAAGAAGATAATTCCAGCAATGACCCGATGGCCGAAATGGGGCAATATATCGCCGAACTTTCAGTGCCCGAAAAATCAAAGCATATTGGCGAGAGGCTCGCCGGCCTTTATGAAGCCGCCGATAAAAACGATGTGGCCATTCTCGGGCTGGTTCGCGCCGGCAAGCGCCGCTTTGGCACCGCGCGCAATACCAAGCTGGAAGCCGGAGACGCGCTGGTGCTGGAAGGTGTCCCCCATGCGCTTGATGAATTCCGCGCCGCGCTGTCACTCGATTTTGCCGATACCAAACGACAAGATGCGCTGCGTGCCGATGGCGAAGGGCTGAGCGTGATTGAGGTGGTGGTCACCGAAGAATCCCGCATCAACGGCAAAACCGCGATGGCCATTGGCCTCGGCTGGCGCCGGCGCACGGTGCTGATGGGAATTGCCCGCAAAGGCCACAAAATTAAGAGCCATATTCGCAAAACACCTGTGCAAACCGGTGATATTCTGCTGCTTTTGGTGCCGAGCGACCAAAGCAACGACGTGGTGGAATGGCTCGGCTGCCTGCCGCTGGCCGAGCGCGGACTCGCGGTAACCGAAGAAAAAAAAGTGTGGCTGGCGATTGGTATTTTTAGCGTGGCAGTGCTGGCGGCAAGCCTTGGCATTGTTTACCTGCCAGTGGCGCTCGGGCTGGTGGTGATCGGCTTTGTGCTGTTCAAAATCCTGCCACTGTCTGATATTTACAATCATATCAGCTGGCCCGTGGTGGTGCTGCTTGGGTCGATGATCCCGCTTGGCGCGGCGCTTGAAACATCAGGCGGCACCGAATTGATTGCGGGTTGGCTCACTGATCTTACCACCGGAATGCCCGCCTGGGCCATTCTCACCATTTTGATGGTGGTCACCATGACGCTTTCAGACGTGCTCAACAACACCGCTACAACCATTGTAGCGGCTCCGATTGCCATTCAAATGGCCGGTATGCTTGAGGTAAACCCGGACCCGTTTTTGATGGCGGTGGCCGTGGCGGCTTCCTGCGCGTTTCTAACCCCGATCGGCCATAAGAACAACACGTTGATTCTTGGCCCCGGCGGTTATAGCTTTGGTGACTATTGGCGCATGGGTTTACCGCTCGAAATCATTGTCGTAGCGGTGAGTATTCCGGCTATACTGGTTTTTTGGCCGTTGTAACGAGGAATTTTCGATGAGACTGATCAAGAGATTGTTCAAGCAGTTTTTGGTTTTGGTGGGAATCGGCATCTTCGGGTTCTTCATTTTTGCCCCCGGATATGTGGAGCGACAGCGTAACCCAGTGGCCGCCCACGCGCCCTATGTGGTGTCGGATGCCGCGCAAGCACTGCACGATAGCCTGATCATTGGAGACTGGCACGCCGATAGTCTGCTCTGGAACCGGGACTTGACCGAGCGCGGCAGCTATGGGCAGGTGGATATTCCGCGGCTGATCGAAGGAAACGTGGCGCTACAGGTGTTTACTGCGGTAACCAAATCACCCGCCGGGCTGAATTATGAGCAAAACGATGCCGAGGCGCTGGATAATATAACCTTGCTTGCCATCGGTCAGCTTTGGCCAATGCGCACATGGGGCAGCCTGGCAGCGCGCGCGCTTTATCAGGCGGAAAGGCTGGCGGAATTTCAGCTTGCCGCACCGGAAAGCCTGAAAATTATTCGCTCGGCGGATGATCTGGAGGAGGTTCTAACGCGGCGCGTTGCCGGCGAGAAAATTGTCGGTGCCATATTGGGTATCGAAGGCGCTCACCCGCTGGAGGGCGATCTGGCCACCCTGCTCCGGCTTGAATCGGCGGGTTATCGGGTGGTGGCGCTGCAACACTTTTTCGATAACGAGCTCGGCGGCTCGCTGCACGGGAACAGCAATGCAGGGCTGACCGAATTTGGCCGCGCCGTAGTCGCCGAAGTAGAGCGGCGCGGTTTGGTGCTGGACGTAACGCATTCGAGCGAACAGGTGGTGCGCGATGTGCTTGACATCACCGATATGCCGATTGTGCTCAGCCATTCCGGCATTCTTTCCAATTGCCAGACCAAGCGCAATATATCGGATGAGTTGATGCAGCAGATCGCCGCCACCGGCGGGGTGATCGGCATGGGGTATTGGCAAGAAGTTACCTGTGACGATAGCCCGGCAGGAATTGCCAGATCAATTGCGGCGGCGGTGGCACTGGTCGGACCGGAGTCGGTATCCCTCGGGTCGGATTTTGATGGCTCGGTGGCGACGGCGCTGGATACCTCGGAACTGGCGGCTATTACCCAGGCGCTGCTCGCTCTTGGCATGGAGGAAGCCGCCATCCGCAAGGTGATGGGTGAAAATATGCTGAGGGTGCTGCGGGCGCGGCTGGAAACCCGGCCTTAGCGCCTGGCGAAGCCGTGTAAGGGGGCGCTGCCCCCTCGCTTCGCTCACCCCCGGGATATTTTGACAAAGTAGAGGATCAGGCGTCGGCCATATCAGAGCGTTGGCGCTGCCACATGGCGGCGTAACGGCCATTTTTTGCCAGGAGATCGGCATGGGTACCTTGCTCCACGACATGGCCTTTTTCGAGGACGACGATGATATCGGCATCGACCACGGTTGAAAGCCGGTGCGCGATGGTGATTACGCTGCGACCTTTACCCATGGCGCGCAGGCTTTCAAGAATGCCTTGCTCGGTTTCGCTGTCCAGCGCCGATGTGGCCTCGTCAAGTAGCAGGATTGGCGGGTTTTTGAGCAGAGTGCGGGCAATGCCGACCCGTTGTTTTTCGCCGCCCGAGAGTTTGAGCCCGCGTTCACCGACCGGGGTATCGTAGCCTTCGGGCAGGCTGGTGATGAACTCATGGATTTGCGCGGCTTTAGCAGCGGATTCGACATCTTCGCGTGTCGCCCCCTCGCGGCCATAGGCGATGTTATAACCGATACTATCGTTGAACAGCACCGTATCTTGCGGCACCACGCCGATTTGGGCACGCAGGCTGGTTTGGGAAACGTCGCGCACATCCTGCCCGTCGATTTTGAGCGCGCCATGGCTGACATCGTAAAAGCGAAACAACAACCGGCCAATGGTGGACTTGCCGGAACCCGAGGGGCCGACCACGGCGATGGTTTGCCCCGGGCCAACCCGCAGATCAAGCCCGTGCAGGATTTTCCGGTTTTCCTCATAGGAGAAATCGACCTTCTCGAACGACACCTCGCCGCCATTGACCGCCAGTTCAGGCGCACCGGGCTTATCGATAATTTCGGGTGGCTGGCTGAGCAGCGAGAACATTTGCCCCATATCCACCAGCGCCTGCCGGATTTCGCGGTAGACCGAGCCGAGGAAATTGAGCGGTAAAACCAGTTGGATCATATAGGTATTCACGCCGACGAATTCACCGACGGTCAGCGTGCCGTTTTCGACTCCGATGGCGGCCATGATCATCACAATCACCAAGCCCGTGGTGATAAGCACGGACTGCCCAAAGTTCAAAAAACCAAGCGAATTGGTGGTTTTCACCGCTGCATCCGCATAGGCGCGCATCGAGGTATCATAGCGCCGCGCTTCGCGCTCCTCGGCGCTGAAATACTTGACGGTTTCGAAATTCAGCAGGCTGTCAATGGCTTTTTGGTTGGCCTCGGTATCTGCCCGGTTTTGCCGTTTTCGGATGTTCACCCGCCATTCGGTGACTTTAAAGGTAAAAATGACATAGAAAAATATCGTAACACTGATCACCCCGAGATAGCGGATGTCAAACACGGTTACCAGCACGACACCGACCAACAGCAGTTCCAAAATCAGTGGTCCGATGGAAAACAGCATGAAGCGCAGCAGGAATTCAACCCCTTTTACGCCGCGTTCGATAATCCGCGACAGGCCACCGGTTTTGCGTTGCAGGTGGTAACGCAGGCTAAGGGCATGAATATGCTCAAAAGTTTCACGCGCCAACACCCGAAGCGCCCGTTGGGCAACACGGGCAAAAAGCACATCGCGCAATTGGGTAAAGCCAACCGAGGCCAGCCGCATCAGGCCATAGCCGATCACCAACCCTGCCGTGGAAATGCCGACCAGCCAGCCGGCGCTTGCACCTGCCCCTTCAGGGGCTAAAAGGTCTACCGCACGCATGAAGAAAAACGGTGTCAGCGCGGTGGTGACTTTGGCCAGCACCAGCGCCAGCATGGCCGCGACCACCCGCACCCGCAGCCCAATCCGGTTTTTCGGCCAAAGATAGGGGGACACCCGTTTGATGGTTTTCCAGCCATCATAGTCTTCGCCCGAATCCATATCTGCCATCTTGATCCCTTTACTTTGCATCAGACACAGATAAGCGCTCGGCACCCAAAGCACCAGAGGTGCGACATCTATTCCCCGGTTCGGGGGATGGAAAAGATTTGGCCAGGGTAGATCAGGTCCGGGTCGCGGATGGCATCGCGGTTGGCGGAGAATATTTGCGTGTAGGCGTCTCCGTCGCCATAGGCTTCGGTGGCCATCAACCATAGCGTGTTGCCCGGTTGCACAATGATTTTGGCCCCTTGCGAGAAAGTTTCCGGCATGGAAGCCTCGGGAAACTCGCGCTGAAACGGCGAATCGGTGCGGCTTTTCACGCTGCCATCCGGGGTGATCTCATCTACCCGCAGAATATAGCGACCCTCGGCAAGCTCGGCGATTTCCAGCGCCCAGTTGCCGCCGCTGGCAATGTTGACCTCGCCGGCCAGCACATCATTGGCATAGATGCGCGCGGTGTTGCCGGGCTGGCCGCGCCCGGCCAATTGCACCGCACCACTTGCGGCATAGCTGACCAGATCAAGGCTCACATTGGCAGGAATGGCCGGGCCGGAGCGCTGCACGATTTGCACCGCGTCCGGGGTGCGGCGCAGCACGACGGGTGCCGCATCGGGCATATCCGGCTGGGCGGGCAGGATGACAATATCATCTTGCGACACTACAAGTTGCGCCCCTTCCGGGGTGTTGGGAATATTTACATCCAGCGTTTGCTCGCCGGGACTTTCGAGAAACAGCACAAACTCGCCGCGCGCGCTTGCGGTGGCTTCGGCAATCGGCACTTTGCCGGAAAACACCTGCACATTAGCCCCGGGGGCCGCGCGGCCAGCTATTACGGCGCTGCCATCGGGGGCCACCCGCACCAGATCAAAACTCGGCGCGATCTGGCCCGGCACCGGGGCAACACCCGGCGGCAGGACTTCGGCAAGCGAAAGCGGCGGGCTTGAGGCAGAAAGCAGCGGCACAGCTTCGGTCGCGGGTGCGCCGCTGGCTTCATAGGCAAGTTCGGGTGCGGAGATACTATTCAGGGTGTCCGCCACCAGCGGGGCGGGTAAAAGCGTTTCCTGCGCGGTAACCGCGGGCGGCGCTGTTTGAACGATGTCGTTTTCTGGCTGCACGGTTATCGCGGTTTCAGTATTTTCAGCAGGGCGCATTGGCACGGTTTCAACATCGGTCATTGCCATTGGCTCGGTTGCCATCGCTTCAGTGGTTGCTTCATCTAATATTGGTTCCGCCTGATCTTGATTTTCTTCCTCTGGCGCAGCGTTTTCCAATTCGAGTGTGGCGCTGTTAATTGGTGTTGCATCGACGATTGTCAGTGGCACCGCGTTTTCCGTTTCGGGCGGGATGCTTTTATTGGGTGCGGCGGCGCTTTCTGTTGGCGATGCGGCTTCTTCTTCAGGTGCTAATTCAACGTCATCTGGCAATGGCGCGATGCTCTCTAATGGCAATGTAGCACTATTTGTAAGCTGAACCGGGTTTTCCACTCTAGGCGTTTCGGGGGCTGTTGCCGGTGGTGAAACCTCCAATCGCGTGGCAGCACTATCTGGTGGCTGCACCGCATTTCCCGCGCGTGCCGTGGCCGGTTCGGGCGGCGGTATGGCGCTATCAGGTATCGGGGCGGTGTTTTCTGCCGGTGGCACCCCGGTGCTTTCAGCGGTCGGCAGGGTTGCGGGGCTTTTTGAGGGCGGCGCGAGGGGCGGGCTGCTCAGCACGATGGCCGCCGTTACGGCCACAACAATGGCGCTTGCCCAAAACCACCGCGATTTAATCAAGCCGTTCAATGAAGCCCCCGAGCGTTATGCTTGCGCGTAGTCTGCTAAGGTAGGGGGGATAATTCAAGTAAAACTATTGTGCCGGCTGGGGCTTTCCCGCCGGCACATCGTAAAAAAGCCGGCAAAACCGGCTTAGGCTGCCGGTGTTTCGGTGGCTGCTGGCACGGGGGCAACGCGGGCATCCAGAATTTCGCTGATTTTGCGCTGTGCGGCATCTTCGCCCTGTGCGTCAACGGCCGTCACTTCGCGGGTTAGCCGCTCCAGCGCCGCTTCATAAAGCTGGCGCTCGGAATAGGACTGCTCCCGCTGGTCATCATTGCGGTGCAAATCACGCACCACTTCGGCGATGGCCACCAGATCACCGGAATTGATTTTTTGTTCGTATTCCTGCGCACGGCGCGACCACATGGCCCGCTTCACCCGCGCCCGTCCGGCCAGTGTTTTCATGCATTTCGCTACCAGCGCCGAGCTTGAAAGCGCCCGCATCCCGACCAAAATAGCCTTTTGGGTTGGCACCCGCAGGGTCATTTTTTCCTTTTCGAAATAGATGACGAACATTTCCAGGGTTTCTTCACCAACGGATTGGGTTTCCACTTCTGTGATTTTCCCGACGCCATGCGAAGGGTAAACCACAAATTGGTCGGTGGAAAATTCTAGCTGGGGTTTCGACTTGCTCATTTTTTCGCTTTTTCCTTGTGCGCTTTCGCCTGTGCTAAGCACAAATAATTACCAATGGTCGAATCTCAACCTACGAAGTGTTTTGGTATGTGCTGGATTTTCATTTTCTGCGTCCGGCAGAAGATTCCTTGTAACTGGCCGACTGTTTATGCCTTAATGTAACACATTTCCGCCCCAAACAGAAGGGCATGGCCGAAGATTCTTGACAACGGCTTATTCTAAAGGGATTTTAACCGTCGCCACCGGGTTTTTCCGAGAAATATTTCTCCAGCTTACCCTCTTCGCCGTCACGTTCTTCCGCATCGGGGAGCGGGTCTTTCTGCTCGATGATCACGGGCCACAATTCCGAATATTTGCGGTTGAACTCGACCCATTTTTCGGCGTCCGGCTCGGTATCGGGGCGAATTGCATCGGCAGGGCACTCAGGTTCACACACACCGCAGTCAATGCACTCATCAGGGTGGATAACCAGCATGTTTTCGCCTTCATAGAAGCAATCCACCGGGCATACTTCCACGCAGTCGGTGTATTTACATGCGATGCATGCATCATTGACGATATAGGTCATCTATCTGCCTCGTTGCTCAGGTGTGCGCTAAACCGAAGCGCGCCAGCATCATGAAATGCTTTTCGCTTTTTAGGCTTCCATTCCGAAGGTTTCAAGAGCCAGAATTCAAGTTTCCGTGCGCCGGATGGCATCCAGCGCCCGCCTGTCTTTTTTGGTGGGGCGGATGCCGACCCGGGCGTCATGGTTTTGGTGGCCCGCCAGTGGCGCCGGGGTGAGATCGTCATAAAGCGCCTGCGCTTCAGCGGCGGGGCCGCGCCGGGTGCCCATCGCTGCGATTCGCACAATACGAAGGCTGGTGCCCTGCATGAAGCTCAGCCCGTCGCCGGGCTTCACACTGGTTGACGGCTTTTTAACCCGCTCCGCATTGAGCCGCACATGGCCGCTGGAAACCACCTTGGCGGCCAGCGTGCGGGTTTTGAAAAATCGCGCATGCCACAGCCACTTGTCTATCCGCAGGCTTTCGCTCAATCTTTGGCCTTGAGGGCAGCGAGGGCAGCGAAGGGGTTGTCGGGGTCAAAAGGTTTGTCTTTTTGCGGGGCGCGCGCGGCTGGGCGCGGGCCGCCCTGCCCTTGCGGCTTACCGCGGTTGCCTTTGGGCTTTTTGCTGCGGTTGGCATCAGCGCGATTGGCGCGCGGGTTTGGGGTCCGGCCTTTTGGTGCCCATTTGAAGGTGTAAAAAACCTCTTTCTCGTCGACCACCACTTCCGGCGCGCTTTCGCTTGGCTCGGGTCTTGCTTCAGGGGTGCTTTCTTCGGCGGGAGGCGCTTCTGCCTCCGGCGCGCTTTCGCTTGGCTCCGGTGTGGCTACTTCAACGGGAGGCGTTTCCGCCTCAGGTGTAGCGGCCTCAGATACCGGTTGCGGCTCGGAAACCTCTCGCACGGGTTTGACCTTTGGTCGCTCGCCGCGTTCACCGGCATAGCCTAGCCCAGCCATCAGGTTGGCAAACTGCTCCAGCGTCAGGCCGGTGATTGACAGCATATCGGCATTGGCTTCAAAGCCGCCACGGCTATCCTTGTCGCGCAGCATATCGGCCAGGCGCTCCAGCATATCAATACGGATCGAGCGCTCTCCGGCCAGGCGGTAGCCTGCGCGGGCATAATAGCCTTGCGGCGCATCGACCAATGCCGGCACGGTGACCAACCCCGGCGGTGGTGCTTCGGGGAACTCGCCAAAGCCGTTTTGCAAGGCCCACAGCACCAGCCGCAGGCGGGTGGGGGCCGGTTTCAGCATCAGATGCTGGAAAATGGTAAACTGGCCAAATCGGACCCCGTGCTTGCGCAACGTGGCACGGGCATCCTGATCCAGCTCCTTGATGTCTTTGGCGATTTCACTACGCGGAATAACCCCGAGTGCTTCAACCAGTTGAAAGCCAACCCCGCGCGCCAGCCCCGAAAGGCTCTCGTCATTCTTGATCGCCAGCAGCGGCTCAAACAGCGCCGCTATTTTGCGTTCCATCCAGTGGCCAAGGCGGCGGCGCAGTTTTTCAGCCACTTCCGGCCCGGCTTCCTCGTCAACAAATACCTCGATCTGCGGTGCAAGAATATCGGCCCCTGCCACCAGCTTGCCCACCGCGTTTTCGCCCCACATCAGGCCACCCTGCTCGGTGAAATCAAATTCCGTATCCGGCGCGTTATACATTTTGTCAGAGCGCAGGTTAAACACCGGCTGCAAGGCAGCAAGCGCTGTGGCGCGCAGGGTTTTGGCCTCTTGGTCACTGGCCTTCGGGTCCAACAAAAACCGGAAGCCCTCCAGTTTGCCGATAAACTGATCTTCTACGGTTACGTCACCGCTCTCACTGACTTGGGCCAAGAGCCTCTCCTTTTGCTTCAACCGCCGCATCAAAACACTGGTGCGCCGATCAACGAATCGCTGGGTAAGACGCGCGTGCAGCGCATCCGACAATCTATCTTCTACCCTGCGGGTAGCCTCACGCCAATAGGTAACATCGGCCAGCCAATCCTTGCGCTGGGCAACATATGTCCATGTGCGGATAAAGGCCAATCGTTTGGAAAGCTGGTCGATGCCACCCTCAATCCGGTCGATCGAGCGCACCTGTTTGGCGAGCCAGTCCTCCTCAATGCGCCCACGCGCCAGCTGCGCGTGCACTTGCGCGAGCAGCGCCACATGTTCGCCCCCCGCCAGTTTGCGAAAATCGGGTATCTGGCACACCTCCCACAAGCGGCGCACATCGGGCGCGGTTTGCACCATGTCGATGACCTCGGGAAAAAGCGCCAGCGCGTTCAGGCTGCGCAGGTCATCGGCCTCACGCGCCCGCACCAGTTCGGGGTCGTCCGGGGTTTGCTCCAGCGAGGCAATCAGGGCTTTGGGGCTGCCAAAATCGAGCTTTGCATTGCGCCATTCCAGCTTGCGGACCGGGGCAAAACGGTGGTTTTCAATCGCCTCCACCCAGTCAGGCTCCAGCGCATGGGCTTCACCGGTTACGCCAAAACTACCGTTTTCCATATAGCGCCCGGCGCGGCCGGCAATTTGCGCCAGCTCGTTGGGCATCAAATAACGCATCCGTCGCCCGTCAAATTTTGACAGCCCCGCAAAAGCCACATGGCTAATATCAAGGTTCAGCCCCATGCCGATGGCGTCGGTGGCCACAAGGTAATCCACCTCGCCATTTTGATACATCTCGACCTGCGCATTGCGGGTGCGCGGGCTCAGTGCCCCCATGACCACCGCCGCGCCCCCTTTTTGGCGGCGCACAAGCTCGGCGATCTGGTAAACATTTTCCACCGAAAAAGCGACAATCGCGGCACGTGCAGGCATCCGGCTGATCTTCTTTTCGCCGCTATAGCTGAGCTCTGAAAATCGCTCGCGGTAAAGAAACCTTGCGTCTGGTATCAGGCTTTCAATCCGCGCCCGCATCGAGCTTGCGCCCATAAACAGAGTTTCCTTGCTGCCACGGCTGTGCAGCAGGCGCTGGGTAAATATATGGCCGCGATCAGGGTCAGCACAAAGCTGAATTTCATCAACCGCAACAAAATCAGCTGCCATCCCCAGCGGCATCGCCTCCACAGTGCACACCCAGTAGCGAGCCTTTGGCGGCACAATCCGCTCCTCGCCGGTCAGCAACGCCACCGCGCCCTGCCCACGCAACGCCACCACCTTGTCAAACACCTCGCGCGCCAGCAGCCGCAGCGGCAGGCCGATGATGCCGGTCTGGTACCCGAGCATCCGCTCTATCGCATAATGGGTTTTGCCGGTATTGGTCGGGCCTAATACAGCTGTAATTTCACGCATGCTCTGCTCAGGTTAAGAAAGCGCCCTAATGCACCATGAAAAGCTGATCTTCAACCCGCGTTACAGATTCGGCCAGATCGCTCGAATTAGGGTTAAGCGCCAGCGCTGCCTTAAAGGCTTTGAGCGCGTTTTCGGGGTTGCCTATGGCCTCTTCTATGGCGCCAAGCCCGGCAAGCGCGCCAAAGTTGCGCGGGTTAAGCGCCAGTGTCATTTCGATATCGGCAATGGCCTCGCCATAGAGCCCCATTAAAAAAAACGCCACTGCCCGCGCGTTATAGCCTTCGGCAAATTCCGGTGCATGGTCGATAAGAGCTGAAAAATGCCAAACCGCCATTTTGTAGTCTTCGGCTTCAAGCGCGGCATAGCCCCGCTCCAGCAATAGGTCCATCGCTGCCGAGCCCGATTGCCGGAATATCCGCAAGGCCTCGCGCTCGGCACTGGCCGCGCCCTCGCCGCTTTCGCTCTGCATTTCGGTAAAAAGCTCGTCCAGCCGGTCGTTCTCGCCAAAAGCCAGCCCGCGCTGCACCGCCTGTAACGGCAGCGCAAATACCAGCGCACCAAGCAGCAGCGATAGTTTTAGAAACAAGGTCATGGGCTGATCCTATCTGATTCATCGCTATTGGCAATATCAATTTCCCGAGACAGGCTTTGCCCCGCGCGACTCAAAAGCTAGATATATCCCCTAAAGTGTGTTAACGTTACGTCAACCAAAAAAAATTAACCAGTTTGGAGGGACGCACATGATCAGGTATCTTATCGGACTCACAGTCCTTGTGGCCGCCACTGGCGCGGTGGCCGATACAACAACCTCGGTGGTATCGACGATTCGCGCAGAGGATATCAACGCCCTGCCCAGCACAAACTTTGAAGCGGCGCTTGCCAATGTGCCGGGTATTAGCGTTGACACCCAAACCGGCCTTAGCGTGCGCGGTGTCGCCCAAGTTGAATACCGGGCCTGGACCTATGTAGATGAATTTGCCTTAGGCGTAAACGCGACGCTGGATTACGGATTCATACTTGGAAATGGCGTTGCAAAAGTAGGGGTTACCGCTTTTGGTGACTACACCTCAAACGCCGGCAATGTGAATATTGATCTCCGGCCATTTGCATCATATGAATGGAACCAAAGCAAAATCAGCGTTGGCAATATTTATTCCTCCTATGATTTCATCAATCGCCCCACCAATTGGTCAACATCATATATAAAAGACACCTACAGCAATACCCCGCTCGCGGTGCGCTTTGATACCTCGCTTGGCAATGCCCGCGTTTCGGCCTCCTATAACGAATATAACGAGCTTTCCCTTGGCGGCACCTACCCGCTCAATGACACAACCACCCTATACGGGGCAGGAATCACGGCGCTCGATAGTGATTATTACCGTGCCTCGCTCGGAGTTCTCGGCAATCTTGGCCAAGTTGATTATCGCGTGGGCTTTAATTGCGATAGCTATGGCCTGAAGGAGGCCGAAGTGGAGCTCGCCTATGATTTCAATGACCGGATAACCGGCATTGGCTATGTCGGTGCGCAGAGCTATGGCTCCAATACCGATTTCTATTACAATCTTGGCGCTTACTACCACGTGAATGACAATCTCGATCTTTTCGCGGGCTATGAACATGCCAGCACTTATGATGACATTACCATTGGCGCAATGTTCCGGTTTGGTGCCGGGCAGGACCGCGGCCCGAATGACGAACTCATTATTTCGCTGCGCCCGACCCTCGCCACGGCCCGCGACTGATCCTGACGTAACGGAATTGTAAACTAGGGCTTTAAGGTAGGGCGGCGATCTCCTAAATTGGGGCAAACCCCTTTCAATGGAGACTCACATGAGTGAAATTCTTGACATGGCTGTTAAAGCCCTTTCCGAAAAGCTGGGTGCCGATGGCATCGACGGCTCGATCAAATTCGAGATCGAAGGCACAGGCGCCATACGTATTGATGAATCCGGTGCCTCTATCGATGATTCCGAGGCTGACTGCACGATTACCGCACAGGCCGATGTGTTTCAGGACCTGCTGGCCGGTAACCTGAACCCGACCAGCGCCTTTATGTCCGGCAAAATCTCGATTGACGGGGATATGGGCATGGCGATGAAGCTGGGCTCCCTGCTCACCTGATGACCGGCGCGCCGCTTTATGCCGATGTGGCCGACGCCCCCGACGGCGGGCAGGCGTTTTTCGTGGCGGCAAAAGACGGCACCCGCATTCGTTTTGCCCTCTGGCAAGGTGGGGCGTGCGGCTTGGCGGTGGTTTTCCCCGGCCGCACCGAGTGCCTTGAAAAATATGGCCGTATGGCGGGCAAGCTGGTGGCGCGCGGCTTTAGCGTTGTGGTGATCGACTGGCGCGGGCAAGGGCTTTCGGATCGGCTACATAACAGCACCGCAGTTGGCCATGTCGATGACTTTGCCGATTACCAGCAAGATGTGGATGCGATGCTCACCCACCCGGCGGTGGCGTCCATTGCCGGGCCGCGACTGCTTTTTGCCCATTCCATGGGCGGTTGTATCGGGTTGCGCAGCCTGCTTTCGCGCAGTGATTTTTCAGCGGCGGTGTTTTCCGCCCCGATGTGGGGG
>Ga0316205_10002653_pt1 | contig 18163 bp, 19 predicted proteins | sample 3monthpyrite_MG_FD_204941 | JGI IMG/M metagenome (GOLD analysis project Ga0316205, IMG submission 204941) | Microbial mat bacterial communities from mineral coupon in-situ incubated in ocean water Damariscotta River, Maine, United States -... | ecosystem: Environmental > Aquatic > Marine >... | reverse complement strand
TTGGGGAGTAAATTCGCAATGTCGGTATCAACCTTTAATTGAAAGGCAAAATAACCGCTAAGGACTGCAATCAGAAAACTAACACCAATCACAAGGAAAGGATGAGAAATGTTTAGTGCCAGAAGAGGTTGAAAAAACCTCAGAATTTGCTTCATGAATTTATAGAGTCAATTGAAGGTGTAAAAATACGAAAGTTCCTTCAATTTGAACGATGTGATTTGAGTAAAATATTGTCGTAATCAGCCATGGTAAAATCATTTGTATCATTACCATCACTTAACACTAAAATAGCAATTGGTTTTGAGGGCGGATCATCCTCAAACAATCTTTGATAATCTTCAACAATATTTCTTTCAAAGGTTTTCCATTCACTCAGACCATCTTCACCGCTGCCAATTACAACAATTTTCTGATTACCATGAAATTTTGAGAGTTCGGTTCCAACTGCTAATGTAGAGCTCCAAGTATATCTAATTGATTTCGGAACTTTTCTAAAAAGTACATGTCCTAAATCGAAAACAACATAAATGCTGGCAGCAGCATCATTTCTATTTTTATCGTACTCGCTGGCAGTTTCCGGTATATCATGGATTCTCCAATCCCAACTTAATATGGGTGTCTCATAAATGTTTACATCTAATTCGTCAAAAAACGGATAGCTTAAATGTTTACCCCGAATTCCTGTAAATCTTAAAAATTGATTGCCATTTTCTTCCATTATACTATAATTATAGGTCTCTCTTAGTTCTCCTGTATATGTTTGAGGACGCGCTTCACCACGTTGATTGTACCAATTATTAGGTAACTCACCTATGGAATCCGACTGAAAGTCTTCCACATAAAAAAAAACATCAGGTTTTAATTGATTCTCAAATGTTGAGTTTGGACTCAAAAGAATAGTTAAAAAAGGAAATAAAATAGAAAGCTTCATATCAAGGCATAAGTATTTTTTTAGTAAACGTTTGCCGAATATCAAAAAATTGTCTTTGGATATACATAGTGTACTTATATTCCCTTAACTTATCGAAGTTATCTATCATTTCCTCTATTCAACTATATGAATTTCATTCAAAAATCAATTCGGGTTACGCTTATATCTTTTTTGATTTATGGGGCTCTGGTTGCTACACATGAGGGTGAATACTGGCCGTTTAGTATTTATCCAATGTTTTCACAAGCAGGTAATCCATGGACCAGAGCACTCGTCCGCGATATTACTTATGTGCCTGACTCGCTCATTTGGGAAACCACTGATCTCAGCAGCCTACAAGGCGAACCCGTTTCTATGAGAAAAATCGGAGTAGATCAAATTGATTATTCCAATTTCGTTTCAAAAACCAAGAGTTGGAACGAAGAACGAATAGCCGCACTTAGAACAATGCTTGGTGAAGATTACTTTGTTAGTAGTGATTGGATGATTTATAAAGTAAAAGGCAAGTTGATCGGAAACGATAGTGTTAGTGTTGCCTATATCCCATATTTAATGTTTTCACATGATTCTACGTCGTTTAATCCAAATTTTGAACGCTCAGAATACTTTCAACAATGAACATCGCTCACTTAATTAAAGAAAACCTTTACGGTGGAAACGACGAGTTGAGTAGTGCGCAAGTTGTCTATTTCAAGATTTTTGAATTTTTTGTACTCTATAATGTCATCCAATTATCATGGTATTGGGGATTATATACCCTTAAAATTACCGACATAGTACTTCCTCTTGGAATTGCAACTATAATTGATATTTCGTTTATGCATGGTAATAATCTACCACTGATTAATGCAGGTTTGATTTCGATTTTAACTGTGCTTGCATTTTTTAGAAAAGGACCTAGTTGGATTTACATGGTTGTGTTTGTTCTTCTGCATTTTCAATATGTAGCTCGGTTTTCAATTGGTGAAATACCACATAGTGCAAACTTACCTGGAATGGCCTTATTCAGTTTTGCCGTGGGTTTAATTGTATTTAAGGAAAGTGTTCACCGTTATCGTTTTATTTTAGGATTTACCATTTTCTACATCGGCCTTGGCTATTTTTCCGCATCAATGTCAAAGCTAATCGGAACTGGTCCAACTTGGGTAGATGGTCGCCATTTATGGCTTTGGATTGCAGAAAAAGGGACAGATATTTTATCCCGAGAAGGAACTTTTGACTATACCATTGTTCAGAACATTGCTTTAAATAGTATTCCGGCAGCAACATTGATGTTGTTTGTCGGTATTTTTACTGAATTCATTGGACCTTTAATCTGGTTTAGAAAAACCCGCCCTTATATAACACTAGCTTTAGTTGGTATGCATTTTGGTGTGATGATGAGTATGAATATCCGATTTGATGCATTTATGATGGAATTATTACTGATTGGAATGCCCTGGCCCGAATGGTATGAACGCTACAAATCAACAATTACGGGCTGGTTTACAGATCCGAACAAGATTCCCGTGTAAATTAACAATATGTCTTATTTTTCAGCGCTTAAAGTCCGATACCCAGATAATAAATTTATTTTCTATCCGGTTTTTATAGTCCTGCTTGCAGGAATTCTAATCTGGATATTTGTTGGATTATCAAATGCCATATTTATTACTGTAGTTCTCAGTCTTTTAATAATATTGGTCACAATTTTTCACACTTACCGTGAAATAATTCAAGAAATTCGATTTCAAGATCAGCGAACACAAGCTATGTTTAATATTTATGAATTGGTTAACCCAAGGCTACCACTTCCATATTTATCGGGATGGGCTGCATTTCCTGAACTAATTAATGCAATTATTGAAGAAGTTAAAAATTCAAAGCCCAATCATATCGTTGAAATGGGTAGTGGTTCTTCAACCATCATCACTTCGTACATTTTAGAGGAACTAGGTAAAGGAAAAATTACTTCTTACGACCATGACCAGATGTATGGCGAGATCACCAAAAATAAACTTAGAGATCACGGTTTAGAAAATTTTGCGGAAGTTGTTTCAGCTCCTTTAACAACAATTATTGTAGATGATAGTAATTTCAATTGGTATGATGTGGATGTATCAAAACTCAAAGACTCTATCGATTTAATAGTAGTTGATGGACCACCCGAAAAAACACAAAAACATGCTCGTTACCCGGCTTTACCAATCTTCTACGAGCATCTTTCAAAAAAAGCAGTTGTAATTTTAGACGATGCCGGTAGACAGGAAGAACAGGAAATCATACAAATGTGGATGAAGAAGTATCCGGAGTTTAGACACGAGTTTATCCATACTGAAAAAGGAATTTCTATCTTGAGAAGAGATTAATTATTTCCACAAGAATTTTAAGCTGAATAAATCTCTTAGATTTAGCCAGTCACTTTTCTCGAGGATGTTCATCATACTCCCGAGTCCGAGAAAGACACTAATATAGATTACAAAAGAGATTGAAATCGTCATCAGATCACTAAATTCTTTGAATTGATGCATCCCAAAGTAAATAACAATTCCAATAGCGCTGCTCAGCCCAACTACTTTTAAGTAATATTTGATCGGCAGCACTTTTTTAACGGGTAATTGGATATGACCACCTATTTTCTTTAAAAGGAAACCCCAATTCACAATATTAGCCAATAAGGTTGCCGATGCTGTACCTACAATTCCAAACCAGATTGTAAATGGTATACTTAGAATAATATTCAAAAGCACTAATTGTACAGCCAGCCTTAAAATTCCTTTCGTATCACCATAAGCTTGAAGGATGCTACCATAATGTGCTACTCGTATCAATATAATCAGATTATAAATCTGAAAAGGAAGCACAGCATTTTGGTAATTTGTATCACCGGTTTCAAATAAAAGTGATATAAATTCCGGTGCAATTATTATGAAAAAAATAGCTAATGGAACAATCAGAAGGGACACTTTCCTAATTCCTTTATGCCAAAGATCTATGAGATCATCTTGTTTCCCTTTGATTTGAAAATTCACATACCTACTTATCAAAACCGACCCAACAGCAAATGGAATAACTCTGATAATTGGAACTTCCTGTGCACCAATCACATATTCTGCATAGGCCGCTTCAGTAAGAAAAAATGCGACAATAAATTTATCAGCATATTTATTGAATTGATTCACCAATGCCGATATCCCAAGCGGGATGCTAAATGAAATTTGTTCGCGTAAATTACCATTTGGCGTTTTTAGTTCACCATCTGGGAGAATCATCCACATCCAAATAAATGATCCCACAAATCGAATACCTGCATAACCGAGCATCGCGTATAAGGCAAGTTCGATTCCGTAGCCAAGTGCTAGCGGACCAATTAATGCGGCAAAAGAAAGTAAACTTGTAAGTACCTGATACCAACCTGCTTCTTTCTGGCGATCTGAGGCAAGCAACACATTATGAACCGGCCAGGTTGGTATTTCTAATAATGCAACCCCTGCGATAATTGGCAAGAAATTTTGTATGGTTTGAATAGCTTGCGGATCAAAATCGCTAATTAAAGATTCTGCAAAAAACCGGATTAACATTATAATTCCACCGGCTGCAAGTCCCGTTACTAATAATATTGCTGAAGTCTGAACGGCAAACGCTTTTCTAAAATTCTTGCTGAGATGCTCGAAATAGTAAAATACACTTTCTGGAAATCCTAGTGTCGCTACGTATCTTGCAACTTCATAAATCATTAGGAGATAGCCAACTATGGCAAATTCCGTTTTAGAAAGTAAACGAGCAATGAATACAGCCGTAGTAAGATCAATAAATGAAGTGAGTACTCGAGAGAATACCACTACCATAGTTTTTTCTGTAAGTGATTTACCGGACATTTTCAATCACTCTCTGTAGAATTACATCAAGCTCATGTGCTCTGTATTTGGCAGAATATTGTTTAATCTTCTCCAGATTAGAACTAGTAGGTTTAGTTCCTTTATTTATCATTTTTAGGAATTTCAAAGCAGAATCTAAATCTTTAGATCCGGTTTGAATTCCCGTTCTCGTCTCATCTAAGATTGATTTTACTTCAGGGTTTTCAACTAATGAAAGTATTGGTTTGCCTGATGGAAGATAATCAAACAATTTAGCAGGGATAATATCGTCTCTCTCCGGTTTAGTACTCAATAATAATACATCCGCTTTTTTAATCTCACTAGATACTTCAGAATGATGGACTGTTTCTCTGACTACAAATTTATCAGACACTCCTTTTTGAGTAGCTAACTTTTGATCGAAATCATCTAATTCACCATACGAGTGAACCTCAACATTTGTGAATAAATCTGTTTCTTGAATCTTTAAATAATGAAGAAGTGTAATTATCGATTCTGCGGTTGAAAGAGCACGGAATTTTCCAAGAAATAAAATGATCAGTTTTCCATCACTCCGGGCACTATTTTCTGAAATTTCTGTGATATTAGTGTCAAAACTGTTTCGTATTGTTGCTGATTTACCGCCTAAATCAGAGTATACCTTAAGGTATTTATCTTCAGTTGCTGTTGATGTATAGGTAACAAAATCCGCTTTTTTAATGATGTTGCGTTCTGCTCTTTCATCTATTTGTTTAGCCACTTTTCCTTTTGTACTAAACCTTGTATCACATAAAGTCCAGGGATCTCTGAAATCAGCAACCCAAGGAATATTCATGGCAGAACTGATTTTGTTGGCCATCACTGCAGATGACCATGGGTCGGAAGTAGAAAACAAAATATCTGTCTTATTTTCCATAAGAATTGCCTCGATTTCACCTCTTTTAGATGCTAAAAAAGGGAGCCAAGTATCGATTGGAAATTGAGAATCTAGCCAATTAACCACAGATTTTGAGTTTTTAGCTTTATTCCGAGAATCTGTAGTTTTCTTTTTTGTCGTTCGATCAATTGGTGGAGCTAAATTGTAGAGCCTAACATTTTTCATCTCTTCTTTTTGCAAATCAGATAACTGAGTACTTGAATCTGCGATGCAAATAACAGAAACCTGCCATCCAAATTCTGACAAATATTTCGCAAATCTATATGGTCGTATAGCCCCCACCCTGGCTCTGGGTGGAAAATACGGTGCAAATATGGTTACAGATGGATAAGCTGCCAATAACTTCGCTTTAGTTCAGGCTTGTTGTTTTCAATCTACAAAATATAAAATCTATTGATTCACACTTTGTGCACGATCTCTTATAGACTGAATTGAAATGGTATTATCAGTAATTTTTTTCCAGATAACTTCAGATAAAGCATTGAATGGCATTTTTTGGTGATACCACCCAAAATGAATGCAATATGGAGTAACATATAAGTAATCACCCATTCCGGTAAACAAACTAAAAAATGAATAAAGAATTGTTCTAAACCATTTTGATTTCAATCCTCTAAAAGAAAAAACAAATTCATGAGAGTAATACTTACAGCGCACATACTGAAAATCATCATCATGTTCTGTCAACTCCGAAATATAGTCAAGCTGTGGACTTTCAAAACCTTGTAGCCAAGGAAAAACGGCAACATTTAGTTTACTCATTGCCATAGCTAAACTCCATTCACACGATTCCATAGTGCGGCCTTGCTCCATTTTACGGCTTCGAAAATGAGTTTCATCTTTTCGATCTAACATCTCACTCGCAAGTAGGCATACTTTTTTGGTTAATTCATAATCAGCAGCATACATCATACCCGACTGTACTCTACTTAAATATGTTAAACCAAAGCGCTTAAGAGTCCTTTTTCTTCTTCTTAATAATACATCCAAAAGAACACCAACGCCTTTTGTAGCTCCGAAGAAACTATCAGATATTAAGTTTCCTGTAATAGTAAAGTCATACGTTGAGAACGAAGTCCAAAGTGGATCCGGATTTTTGCACCAAACAATATCACTATCCAAAAATAAATTTCGCTCGAAAATCATGTAATGATGAACATTATGCTTGAAACCGACAATTGAGCTATGTTTTTCAGGCAATAGTTGAATCACATCGAAGAGTTCAGTCAAATTTTGCTCTTCTATGATTTTCCGTTGTTTGTCGCTACAAACTAAAGCAACCGGGCGAATTTTATCGTACCTGCGAAGTGTGATAATGGAAGCAATAGTATGCTTCAAATACTTCGGGTGGCCATAACTAACGTAAACGTAGCCTTCTTTACCCTTTTTTTCTTTTTTTAGAGATGTAAGCACCGTCCAAATTTTTGCTAAAAGATACGGTGATTCAGCCCTCAAAAAAAGCCGGATTACTATCTAGCTGCTCTTCGTCTTAAACTTTCCATCAATGCATCAAAACCACGACGTGCTATGATTCTCTGAAATTGACGGTTGTATGATTCTGCAGTGTAAACATCATCAATACTCATATCCTGAATTACCCAATTACCTTCTTTTAGCTTCATTTTATACTCAACTGGCGTTCTAACTTCATCCAATTCTGCCATAGTTTGTACAAGAGCTTCATCTCCATCTATAGTAACTTCGTTATAGGTAACAGTTGCGCGATAAATATCAAGTTTTGTAAGCGAGTTATCACGAATGATACTCGAAAATAAATCGACGAATTCGATCCTACTTTCATCCGAAATAGTCTCAAATGTTTCATCCAATGCTGTTTTCGACATTGCTTCGAAATCAATCACACCATTGATGATGGCTTTCAAGGTCTCACGTTGCTCGTTGGTGTATTCACTACCTTCCGGTCCTAAAATAGATTTAATTTCCACATCGCGTTCTTCTAACATTAATCTAATACTGTCAGCATCTTGCTGTGCAATGGCATTTAGGCTAATCCCAATAAAAAAAACAATGCTCAATATTTTTTTAAACAATCTCATAAATCCACTTATTTAATTCTCTGATGATTGATGGTTTAACGGCAATCCGGCCGTTTTATTAAGTTTTACCATCGCACTATTGAAATCAAAAATACTTTGCTTCTCCACAAGCCTTAATTCAAGTTCCTGACGAACGGCATCAATAAGGTCTTTTGATTCCCCAAATCCCAGATCATAGTCTAATTGCTCTGAACGCAGCCATTCTTTAGCAATTTTCAACGCTTCTTTAGTTCTGTCTACTTTGGCTTTTGCAATGGCTGCAATTCTATAGGAATTATTTAATTCTAGCATGATACCATCCTCGGCGGCATCCTTAATGAATTCTAATCGCCTTACTTCAAGTTTGCTACGCTGAAGTGAAGTACGTGCTTGAAAAAAATTCAGGTTTTGCCGTATCGTTAAACCCAAAGCAGTGTTAAATGTATTTTCCGGAGTACTGATAAACGGATTTGGTTGTCTTGGCCTAATTGGTGTACTTGCAAAAGTAGCAGTAAAACCCAAATATAAGCCCGGTAAATTTTGCGATTTCAATGAATTGATGTACATGTTCATAGCGTCTTGACCAAAATTTATGGCTCGAAGTTCGGGGCGATTTACCATTGCTGAATTCTGATACATATTTATATCAGATAAACCTGAAAAAAGTGGTTCAAGAAACCGTACTTCTGGTTCAAATACAGTGTTGTCTTCATTTCTAAGAGCATAGCGCCAAGTTTCTTTGACGAATTCTAAACTTCTTTTTACTTCTTCTGTTTGAATACCAAATTGTGCTTTAAACACTTGAAATTTAAAAACGTCTGACTCATCTAATTCAGCAGGATTTTCCTCTTCCTGTTTGTCCATTGATCTTTCAATCTGATCCATTTTGTCTTCTGCATCTATTAGTAAACGCTCAATTTCAAGTGTCAAAACATAGCTGTAGTAAAGTTCACTCAATAAAAACTCAACTTCGTTCCTAGTGGCATTAGATTGTTGTTGTACTGCTTTTATTCCCAACTCAGCTGCTTCAACTGCTTTACCCACAGCTCCCCAAGTAAAAACTGGTTGAACGCCTGATATTCGAAATCGGGTAAAAATTCCCACTTTATCCCAATCATTAATTGCGTCCGGATCAAGATAAATACTTTCTTCAGGATAATTATTAGGGGATGTAACACCAGGTACTAACGCATGTTCGGATCTAAAGTTCAAATTTGGCAAAAAGCGCTGATCAGCTGCTTGTTGTTTTCTGTTTTCCGCTATTCTTACATCTGTCTCGGCAACTTTTATTTGGCCAGCATTATTTAACGCTATAGCCAGAAATTCATCTACACCGATTGCAAGAGTATCTTGGCAAAATCCATTTGAATTGAGACCAAAAGCTAAGATCAATAATAATATTGTGCGCATAATTTATACTTTTGCAAGTTTGTTGAGATGCAACGTAAGAATAATTCGATTATTTAAACAGAAATAGCCCCAATTGGGGCTATTTCAATGCGGAGAGTGAGGGATTCGAACCCCCGGAAGCTTGCACCTCAACGGTTTTCAAGACCGCCGCATTCGACCACTCTGCCAACTCTCCAATAAATTTAAGAACCTGATAACGCTTGAGCTCCTGAAACAATCTCAGATATCTCTGTGGTAATTGCACTTTGTCTAGCCTGATTATACTTCAACCGAAGCGTACTTTCTAATTCTTTTGCATTTTCAGTAGCACTATCCATTGCAGACATTCTCGCACCTTGTTCTCCTGCATTTGACTCTAAAACCGCCTTCCATAATTGCATATTTAGATACAAAGGTAAAAGCTGATCAAGAATCGCTGATGAATCAGGCTCGAAAATATAGTCAATTGATTCAATAGAATCATCACCTGCAATAGCTTCAGGATCAATAGGTAAAATCTTTTCGATTTTACGATTCTGAGTAATTACAGATTTGAATTCATTGTACGCAATTAACACTTCATCAAAACCACCGGCAACAAACTGATCTGTTGCTCCAGTCATTATTTCTGACGTAACATCGTAATTTAGCGAATCAAAAAAGCCGGGGTAAGAAGTCACAACGTTATACTTCCGTTTAGAAAAGTGTGCTGTTGCTTTTTTACCGATTGTTATCAAGCTAAGTGAATTATTTTCACGGTACTCATTGAGATTAATTTCAATATATTTTTCAATCTCTTTAAAGAGATTATTATTGAATCCACCGCATAAACCGCGATCAGAACCAACAATAATCAATAATACATTATTTGTATGATCAACTGTACGCATCAAATTATTTGATTCTTCTGCACCAGAAACCAAGCGACCTACTACATCCTGAATCTTAAATGCATAAGGTCTTGTACGAACCATTCTATCCTGAGCTTTTCGAAGCTTAGCAGCAGCAACCATTTTCATAGCTTTTGTAATCTGCTGCGTATTGTTTACAGAACCTATTCTGTTTCGTATGTCCCGTAAATTTGGCATCTTTTAAGCTTCCTCAGTGGCAACAAGTTGATCAATTACATGATTTGCAGACTCAATAACGCTTTCTCCAAATTCATCAGATAAAATACCTGATGTTGCTAGTGCTGCCATTTCAGTTGAAAATTTTGCACTAATTGTTTCAAGGAATTGGGTCTGAAACTCACCAATACTTGTAACTGGCAATTTATCTAATAATCCAACGTCATTTACTTTCAATAGTACAATTTCCTTCTCAACCGGAAGTGGTTGATAAACATCTTGTTTTAACAATTCCGCTGTTCGCTCACCACGACGAAGCTGAGCTTGAGTTGCCGGATCTAAATCTGAACCAAACTTAGCAAATGCTTCCAATTCACGATACTGAGCTAAATCAAGCTTTAATGTACCGGATAATTTCTTCATCGATTTTACTTGCGCAGCTCCACCTACCCGAGAAACTGAAATACCTACATCAATTGCAGGTCTGATACCGGAATTAAATAAATCTGTATCTAAGAAAATCTGACCATCTGTAATCGAAATTACATTAGTAGGAATATATGCTGATACATCTCCAGCTTGAGTTTCAATAACTGGTAATGCAGTTAATGAGCCGCCACCTTTAACCATAGGTTTTAAATCATCTGGAATGTTATTCATTGATTGTGCTACGCCATCATCATTAATAATTTTGGCAGCGCGTTCCAATAAACGTGAGTGAAGGTAAAATACATCACCGGGATATGCTTCACGTCCGGGTGGTCGCTTTAAAAGGAGTGATAATTCACGGTAAGCAACTGCTTGCTTAGATAAATCATCATAAATAACTAATGCATGTCTACCGGTATCTCGAAAATATTCGCCTACGGTAGCACCGGTAAATGGAGCGATATACTGCATTGGTGCAGCTGCACTTGCAGGAGCAGATACAATAACCGAGTATTCCATTGCCCCGGTCTGTTCAAGTACTTGCATTAACCCAGCTACAGTTGATGCTTTCTGCCCTACAGCTACATAAATACAAAAGACTGGTTTATCAGAATTTTGTGTTGCTTTTTGATTGATAATAGTATCAATGGCAACTGATGTTTTACCTGTTTGGCGATCACCAATAATTAACTCACGTTGGCCGCGACCAATCGGAATTAATGAATCTATAGCTTTGATTCCTGTTTGAAGTGGTTGTGACACAGGTTCGCGATAGATAACACCCGGAGCTTTCCTTTCTAATGGTAAGCGAAAAGTATCGCCAAGGATAGGCCCTTTACCATCAATTGGATTACCTAGTGGATCGATTACTCGACCAAGTAGACCATCGCCAACACTTACGGAAGCTATATCTTTGGTTCTTTTAACAATTTGGCCTTCTTCTACAGCATTAGATGCCCCAAATAAAACGATACCTACATTATCTTCTTCAAGATTAAGTACCATACCGGTTACCGGGTTCCCATCTTCGTCTTTTGAATCTGGAAGGAGTACAAGCTCACCGGCTTGTACTTTTGAAAGACCATACACGCGTGCAATTCCGTCACCTACTTCAAGTACGGTACCTACATCATACACATCGGCTTCGTTGTCGAAACCGGATAATTGTTTACGTAATATGGCTGAAACTTCGTCGGGTCTGACTTGGCTCATTTTATTTGTGTTTACTAAGTCGTTCTAGTTCAATTCAATAGTGTTGTTGAGCAATCGTTCTTCAAGTTGCTCTAACTTGCGCTTAATGGTTCCGTCTATTACGGTATCCTCAATTTTTACCAGTAAACCACCTTTTAGTTCAGATTGCTCCACTGATGATAGATTTACTTTCATTGACGTTGTTTTTTCAAGCACTTTTTGCAATTCCTTAACCTGCTTGGCAGATAGTTTTTTTGCTGCACGAACTTCAACTTCAATTATTCCAGCAAACTTGTTGTATTCGCGAATAAAGGAAGAAGTGATTTGCTCCAGAATAGCTGATCGTTCTTTTGTTGCAATAAGTGATACAAATTGCAATGAAAGATCATTTATATGATCTTTAAAAATTGTGATCAGAGTATCCTTTTTCATCGCAGGTTTAATAATTGGACTTTTGAGAAACGATTCTAATTCTCGCGAATCAATTATTGTATTATTGATGAATTGGATATCACCTAGCGTTTTATCCACTACATTTTGCTCTTTACTTAATTCGAGCAAAGCAATGGAGTATCTTCGTGCTGCTTTGGATACTAGCATCCTTAGTTAGGTTAATTTTTTGATAGGTCGCCAATAAACTTGTCAACCAACTTACTGTTCTTCTTCTCGTCGAGTTCTTCGTCTAAAATCATGGAAGCAGATTGAATTGCAAGCCGAGCAACTTCCTCTCTTAATTGTGTAAGAGCAAGTTTCTTTTCTTGTTCAATCGAGTTTTTCGCCTGTTCAATAATTTGAAGAGCTTCATCCTTAGATTTAGAAATTCGCTCATTTCGAAGAAGTTCTGCTTCCTCTAACGCTTCTTTTCTAATTTGCTGTGCTTTCACTTCAGCGTCTCGCAAGGCTTTTTGATTATCTTTCGATATAGCCTCTGCTTCTGCCAAAGCTTTTTGCGCAGATTCTAACGAATCTTTGATTTTAGCTTCACGCTCGTTGAGTGACTTCATTACCGGAGGAACGGCATACTTCATCATTACAAGGATGAAAATGATCATGGATATAAGAATCCAAAGAGCAAATCCAGGATTGAAAGATAACATTCCGCCTCCACCAGCTAAAAGAAAAGTCATAGAATTATATCCTAACAATTATTGACCAATTCCTAGAGCAAGAATGATACAGATAACTGCTCCTAAAAGAGCAACACCTTCAATAAAAGCTGCTGTAAGGATCATTGCACCTCTGATGTCACCAGAAGCTTCTGGTTGACGAGCGATACTTTCGGTAGCCCCTTTACCGATCATTCCGATTCCGATTCCAGCTCCTAAAGCTACGATTCCGGCTCCGATACCAGCTGCTAAAAGTCCCATATTGTATAAATTTAATTTGTATTAAGGTTATTTTGTGAAAATCGTTTAGTGTGCATGCTCTGTATGATGTTCATTATGAGCATGGTCATGTTCTTCAGCTGCCATCCCTATAAATACCGCAGAAAGCAATGTGAAGATGTATGCTTGTAACAAAGCAACAAATACTTTTAAAGCATAGAGTACAACGGTTAATGTAACTGAGAATGCACTCACGCTTACACCAACTACAGAACCAAATATATCGGCAAATATGAAAATCAAACCAAGTATTGCAATAATCATGATTTTACCGGACAACATGTTTGCAAATAATCGAATTGCAAGAGCAAAAGGTTTTGTAAAAATCCCGAGAATCTCAACCGGTGTCAAAATAGCTCGTACCCAAGTTGGCACACCCGGGAACCAAAAAATGTGCCCCCAATAGTCTTTTGTGCCACTAAATTGAGTTATAACAAAAGTTATAATTGCTAATGTTGCTGTAACTGTAAGATCTGCGGTTGCAGTAGCAGCCCATGGAAATAGGCCAAATAAATTCATAAAAGCGATGCCCATAAACATCGTAAAGAAATAAGGCACGTATTTGTCTGCTTTATTTGCATCAATATTAGAACGAGCTACGTCATCTCTAATAAATACGAATAGAACTTCAAATAAATTCTGAAGTGCCCCTTTAGGTTCAACGTCTTTTCCAATTCCTGCATTATATCTGCGCGCCATCATAAGCGTCCAGAAAACAGCAAGAAACATGCCTGCCCAAAAATAAATTAAATGTGAAGTAATGGATAAATCTAGCGTGATATGCCCACCATCAGCCGGTGCTAGTACATCATTTACATCAGCGAAAAGACCCGATTCTGTTGCTTTTTTAGTGCTTCCAAAAATATTAAATTGACTTGTACCTTGTGCGTCTTCCCAAATAATAATCCGTGGTAGATATATCTTACCAAATGGGTGTTTTATATAATCATGATCTGCAACAGTACCCATTACGTCTAATATAGGCTCATCACTATCGGCATTAGCATCAGCTGCGAATAAATGTGAGGTACTAATTGATAGAAAAAGAAGTGTTAGAAACAGGCGACGAATAGTCTGAAACATTATGAATTTGAACTTCCCTTATCGAGGATATTATTGATGAAAATCGTTTCTGTTATAGAATGGTAAAGATAGGAAATAATGAAACTAACTGTAAAGTAGATTTCGTCAATTTTTGTTATTACCAGCAAAATTATGAATACACTTAGAACTATAAAAAATCGAATGGGAATCGAAAATATAAATGCTTTTAAAAAAGTAGGTTCTTCTCTTTTCCAGAACTTATTAATTATCAAAGTGCTACTAATCACAAATAGGAAGCTTAACAAAAATCCGGTAGCTACAGCAAATAGCTCAAATTTTTCAATTACAAAAAAAAGAACAACAAAAACAGGTAGTACAAAGGCTTGGGTTTTTAAAAGCCGATTAATCATTAGAACTATCTGAGTTTAATCGTTTTGTTATTCTGAGAATGGTAAGAAAGAATAATATAATTCCGAGTAATACCCCCAGTAAAATACCAATGGGTGAGCTATTAAAATGCTTGTCGATATAATAGCCAAACATCATAGGTATAGCTAAAGAGGCAGCAATTTCTGCCCCAAGACCTAAATATTCTCGATATTTTCTAGGAAGAAATTCGTTTCTCAACTACCGGAGGCTTTCAGATGAGTACCTTTTTCATATTCGGCATCACTTAATTGAGACAGCTTATTAGAGCGCTCCCCCATTCGGCATGCCCCATTAATAGCTGCACCTTCTTCTACGATCAAAGTTTTTGTGTAAATGTTGCCATCAATTACTGCACTTTTCCGCAGAATTAATTTATTCGAAACACGAACTTCTCCTTCAACTTTTCCGGCAATATCTGCATCAGATGAAGTTATATTTCCATTGACTTTTCCAACATTGGTAATAATCAATTTCCCTTTGCTTAATGCTTCCCCTTCAATACTTCCACTCACTCTGATATCAGCAGATGCGTGCACATTCCCGGTTACTTTGGTGCCTTCGCTTACAATATTTACGGATGGAGAATTGCTAACTGTATTCACGATTTTAGGAGTTTTGTTTCTGTTTAACATAGAAAATTACTGAATTAGATATAGTGCTGGATTTTGTGGGATTCCATCCTTCCAAATTTCTAAATGCAAATGTGGGCCTGAACTACTCAAACCAACATCACCCGTTGCACCAACAATATCACCTTTTAGAACAATATCACCACTTTTTTTTGTAATAGATGAACAATGCTTGTAAACACTCAACATGCCTCCTGCGTGTTGAATTGATAGTACATATCCATCGTTGATGGTCCAACTTGCGTTTATTACTGTTCCATCTGCAATACTCGTAATAAGTTCGTTATCCGGTGTTGCAATGTCCACACCATAATGATAAGTATCCGGTTCATAATCGCGAGTATGTGTTCCGTTCACCGGATAAGCAGCAGGAAAATCATCGGTGCTGTTTAACATGTTCGAAAAAACAATCCCTGAGGGATTTACACGGCTTGCTGTATTTGCCGGATTATCACCAAAGTAAAATCCATCGTCATAAACGCTTCCGGCTTCAAAAACTGAACTGAAACGTTGGTCGGTTGTTAGGGTAGTATCAAGGCTTAAACGAATAATGTGTTTTATTTCTGATAATTGACGATCTCGAACGATAAGTGAGTCTTGTAGACCAATAACCCTTTCTGAAATTTGCTCGATATCTTTCTTCATTTGAGCATCTTCTTTTGTATATAATAGCGCCCCTAGAGGGGTAATCATAAACAGGCTTACTAGTAATAATGAGAGAACAACACACGAAAACACAAAAAGTGATATCAGGTTTTTTGGCCGAATATTGAATGAATTATCCTCGCCAGGCTTACTATCATCTAATAAAATGACAGTAATATCCTTTAATCGTTGTTCGTAAAGCTTTTTTATAAAATTGATCATCATAACTACTAAATAGTAAAGATGTAATAATCAGGAAGAAATTACATTAAATATTTTTACGAGTTTTTGAGTAAGTGATTTCCTCTCGAATTGAGCCACAAATTCATTATTTGGTTTTGGTAATATATTTGCCTCCCAGAGTTCAATCAGTAATTCCAATCGATTTTTAATTTCAATCACTGATAATGGATTTGCCCAAAACCCAGCCTCATAGGCTTCCAACAATTTAGACGCCTCTGATTCATGTACTAGCGCCATTATTGGTTTTCTGCTGCCAAAATATTCAAAAAGCTTACCGGATTTTATCTGTTTAAGTTCAGGATGAAAGTTTGAAATCATCCAGAGAACATCGGCATCTAAAAGATTTTTCGCAGCAATTCTATGAGGCAGATATCCATAATCAGTTACATTTTCTGATAATCCTAAATTTTCTATTAAAGATTTTATCCTTTTATCAACAGTACCTTGAAAATGAAGATGTACTTTTTCTTTTAGTGCCGGTTTTGTGCTAAATAATTGATACATAGATTCCAAAAAAGAATCAGGTTGGTTTTGTTCATAAAACAAACCACTATATAAAAAATTGAGTGCTCCTTTTTTGTACTGAAATTTTGAATGCAAGTCTGATTCATTAAAATCCTCCGAGTCAAACCCATGTGGAATCACTTCTAGTCTATTTTCTAGTTCGGGGTAATCTTCTACAAAATCGTTTTTAATAAACTCATCCAGACATATAATTTTGTCCGCAGTTGCTACTACTCTTCGTTCTTGATTTCGTAATATTTGCTTCTGCCACGACCACATATCTTCTTGAAAGTGATTTCTAGTCCAAGAATCGCGATAATCTACAACCAGAGGTATCCCGGTTGTTTCTTTTAATTGCTGGCCTAATAAATGATTACTAAAAGGGGGTGCAGTACTAAAAATGAGATCAATTTTTTTATTTGCGACAATCTCGAGTCCTTTTTCATACGCGGGGCTAATCCAACCTCGTTTGTTATCAGGGTAAAAAAATAACCTTGAAATACGTCTAAGTTTTTTTGCTGTCTTATCAGAAAAATCTAGTTCAATACTTTTTTTGGATGAAGCTGATTTTTGGAATATGTCACCATCTTGAACACGATGAATTTCAAGATTTAAGGATTCCAAATCCTGTTCCAAAGATTTATCAAAAGTATGATAAACACCCGGCTCCGGACAAAGCACGATTGGGTTCCAGCCAAATTCCCGAAGATATTTAGCAAATTTTAGTGGCCGCTGTACCCCGCTACCGCCCATTGGGGGGAAATAGTAAACGATAAATAGTACGTTTTTCATGCTGAAACGTACACTTTAAACCGAATAGTTGGGTGCTTCTTTTGTAATTTGTACCGAATGGGGATGACTTTCCCTATATGATGCAGCTGATATTTGAACAAATTCTGCTTTTTTAAGTTCATCAATGTTTGCAGCACCGCAGTATCCCATTGCAGCTTTTAAGCCACCGTTCATTTGATGAACCACTTCACTTAAAAACCCTTTAAATGGCACTCGCCCTTCAATGCCTTCCGGTACAAGTTTTCTAATATCGTCTTCAACGTCCTGAAAATAGCGGTCTTTTGATCCTTTTTTCATGGCTCCAATACTGCCCATGCCACGGTAAGATTTGTATTTCCGAGATTCATAAATAATGGTCTCGCCGGGACTTTCATCCACACCTGCAAACATCGATCCCATCATCACAACATCAGCACCGCCTGCAAGAGCTTTCGGTATATCGCCTGTTTGTTTTATACCACCATCAGCAACAAGACCAATTCCTCGTTCTTTACAAAATTCTGAAACTTCCATTATAGCACTTAATTGCGGAACGCCAATTCCGGTCACTATCCTGGTTGTGCATATTGAACCAGGTCCAACACCAACTTTTACTACATCAGCACCTGCATCAGCCAAGGCTTCAGCAGCAGCTTTTGTAGCTATATTACCGCCAATCACATTTAAATCCGGATAT
>Ga0316205_10002652_pt1 | contig 18173 bp, 13 predicted proteins | sample 3monthpyrite_MG_FD_204941 | JGI IMG/M metagenome (GOLD analysis project Ga0316205, IMG submission 204941) | Microbial mat bacterial communities from mineral coupon in-situ incubated in ocean water Damariscotta River, Maine, United States -... | ecosystem: Environmental > Aquatic > Marine >... | reverse complement strand
ATGTACATATGCCCGCACGATTTGATGAAACTGGACAAGGACGGTTCTGATACAGGCCACGCCATGAAAGCATATAACCAAGAACCAGAACAGTGCTGGGAATGTTATAGCTGTGTGAAAATTTGCCCACAACAAGCTATCGAATGTCGTCACTATGCTGACGTTGTTCCATTAGGTGGTTCAGTACAGCCTTTACGTGGTACTGACTCAATCATGTGGACCATCAAGTTCCGTAACGGCAACATGAAGCGTTTCAAATTCCCGATTCGTACAACTCCAGAGGGTTCTATCGATCCTTTCGGTGGCAAGCCAGACGCTGATATGAGCAAAATCGAAGACATCGGTTTCTTTTGTGAGAACAACGGTTACCGCACTGGCGACCCAAGTGAACTTATTTGTAAATAAGTTTAGTCTAAAAAGAAATTTTAAGAATTAAGAAATAGAGGAAATTAATCATGGCAGGAGAATTTGGTAATCCTGAAGTCGTCGAAGAGAATGTAGACATTCTTCTTATCGGCGGTGGCATGGCATGTTGTGGTACAGCATTTGAAATTCCACAATGGATTAAAGCATCAGGTGCTGACCTTAAAGTAAAACTCGTTGATAAAGCTGCAATGGACCGTTCTGGTGCGGTTGCACAGGGTCTGTCAGCTATCAACACTTACATCGGAACCGAGCAAGACCCAGCGGATTATGCGCGTATGGTCTCTAACGATCTGATGGGTATCACGCGTGACGATTTGGCTTATGACTTAGGCCGTCACGTTGATGAATCAGTACATCTGTTTGAAGAATGGGGTTTGCCTATCTGGAAAACAGACGAAAATGGCGAACGTTTCGACGGTTCTAAAGGTATGACTCCTTTAGCCGACGGCGGTAAACCTGTACGTTCTGGTAAATGGCAAATCATGATCAACGGTGAATCCTACAAGTGGATCGTAGCGGAAGCTGCGAAAAAAGCACTGGGTATGGAAAACATCGAAGAACGTATCTTCATCGTTAAGCTGGTTAATGACAAAAACGACCCATCCAAGATTGCGGGTGCGGTTGGTTTCTCTACTCGTGATAACAAAGTCGTTGTTTACAAAGCTAAAGCGATCCTGTTGGCTGCGGGTGGTTGTGTAAACATCTTCCGCCCACGTTCTGTTGGTGAAGGTACAGGTCGTGCCTGGTATCCAGTATGGAACGCAGGTTCAACTTACTCAATGGCTGCTGAAGCCGGTGCTGAGCTGACTCTGATGGAAAACCGCTTCGTACCTACCCGTTTTAAAGACGGCTACGGTCCTGTAGGCGCCTGGTTCCTGCTCTTCAAAGCGAAAGCCACTAATGCTTTCGGTGAAGTTTATATGGACCGCAACAAGGAAATGCTGGATGACTATCCTCCATATGGTCATGCTGCCGTTCCTGCGTCTTGCTTACGTAACCACTTAATGCTGAAAGAAATGCGTGAAGGTCGTGGTCCTATTTATATGGACACCGTGACTGCGCTGGCTAACCTGCGTGAAACTTTGTCTCCACGTGAAGTTAAGCATCTGGAAGCAGAAGCCTGGGAAGATTTCCTGGATATGTGTGTTGGCCAATGTGGTATCTGGGTTGGTGAAAACATTGAACCAGAGAAGAAAAACTCTGAATTAATGCCTACCGAACCATACCTGTTAGGTTCTCACTCTGGTTGTTGTGGTATCTGGACTTCTGGTCCTACTGACGTTGGCGCGCCAACTGAAGAAACTATGGACGGTGTACCTGATCACCTGCCAAGCGGCTGGAACTGGGGCTACCGTGGTATGACCACTGTTAGCGGTCTGTTCACAGCTGGTGACGGTGTTGGTGCTTCTGGTCACAAGTTCTCTTCGGGTTCACACGCTGAAGGCCGTATGTGTGCCAAATCGATGGTTAAATACTGCCTCGATAACAAGGACTTTACTCCTGAACTCGATACTTCAGTAGAAGACCTGGTAGCTGAAATCTATCAACCAGTTAAAACTTATCTGGAACACAAAGATTACACTACAGCAATCGATGTTAACCCACACTACATCACTCCAAAAATGCTGCAGTTCCGTCTGCAGAAGATTATGGATGAGTACGTAGCGGGTGTTGCCACTTACTACACTACCAATGCTGAAATGCTGAAAGTAGCGGGTGAGAAGCTCGAAATGTTGAAAGAAGATGCTCAGAAAATGCGTGCTAAAGACCTTCACGAACTCCTTCGTGCCTGGGAAAACTATCACCGCATCATCACAGCAGAAGCTCATATGAGACATATCGAATTCCGTCAGGAATCTCGTTACCCTGGTTTCTACTACCGTTCTGACAAAAACTTTGTCGACGAAGAAAACTGGAAGTGTTTCGTTAACTCAATTTATGACAAAAAGACCCATAAGTTCACATGCTTTAAGCGTGCGCACAAAGACTTGGTCGATAAGTCTAAACTGTTCAAGTAAGCAATTACTTAGCAGTAGAGTTAAAGACGAGGCCCGAAAGGGCCTCGTTTTTTTTATGCGTCCTATAAATTTCAGCAACACTGAATTAGTGTCTTATTTTTTACACCACAGAGCGCACGGAGTTTCACAGATAAATTTAATGTGAATATCTTGTTCTATCTGTTGCAAAGCTGAAAAGCAGAACATATATCGGTTGATCAATTAACTCCAGGGAAAACCTATAAATTATTTATCCTCACGTTTAATAATGTGGGGGTAATAGGTTTTAAAATTGATAAGTAAATCAGTATTTTTTCCATGTCTGTGATTCTTTGAGCCCTCCGTGGTTCAATTTCTTAATTTTTGGTCATTTTCACCCTGTTTTTCAGGTATAATTTGCGGTTCCAATTTGTATTTTTCCCTATGGAATCAAGGTTATGAGTGACAATCGATTTGAAGATATTCCTTTTAGTAGTCCGGTACAGCCCGCCCAGCTGGAACTGGAAAGTAAAATTTGTTTTGAGTGCAAGCCAGGCATTTCCTGTTTTAATGCCTGTTGCAAACAGGCCGATATCACCCTGGCGCCATATGACATTATCCGTTTAAAAAATCGCCTTGGATTAAGCTCGGGCGAATTTTTGAAAAAACACACGGTACCCTTCGAGCTGGATGCCCATGGTATGCCGGGCATTAAAATGCGTACTACGGATGTCGATCCGGTTTGTTTGTTTATGGATGAAGAAAAAGGCTGTACTGTTTACGAAGACCGTCCTACTTCATGCCGCTACTATCCCGTAGCATTATTATCTTCACGCCGATCTGATGAATATCATGATGAGCAACATTATGCTCTGGTAGAGGAAGAACACTGCATGGGCCACAAAGAGCCACGTGAACTTACCATTGCTGATTATCGTAAAGAACAGGGCGTCGAAGAATACGATGAGCTGAACCGTGGCTATTATCAGCTTATTCTGAAAAAGAAATCGGCCGGTCCCTCAATTGGTAAACCCTCGGATACCAGTTTCCAGTTCTGGTTCATGGTTTGTTATGACGCCGATCGTTTCAAAACCTTTTTACAGGCACCCAATTTCCGCACGGTTTATGATTTAACGGATGATGAATTCCAGGAAATTATTGATAACGATGTCGCCAGGCTCAAATTTGGTTATAAACTTCTTGCCCAGGTTTTATATGGCGAAGAAACCATTCCACTAAAAGATGGTGCATTCGAAAAACGTATGGAAGAACGCAAAGAAGTTTTAGATGCACGCCGTCAGGCTGAAATTGAGGTTCATCAAAGCAAAGAGCCTTTCGAAAAATACATTGAAGACTAACTAAAACTCACGCTTCAAAAAAAACACCGCTTGATATGCATCAAGCGGTGTTTTTATTTATAACCTTAGAATTTTTAGCTTTAGTTAATGTGAAGCCGCTACCGTATGTGTGTGGAACAGACCATCGGCCATCGCCTTATCGTACTGATCAAGTTGCTTCATCACCAACGCCATTGCTCTTGAATAGGGAACGGTACCCTGTTGGCGAATGATTTCCTGACCATCTCGACTCACTGCGAAGCGAACAAAGTCCTTCACTTTTTGACTAACACGGGTATGTTTGGTAACAAGATACAATGGCCGATACAGCACATACTTACCCTGTTTAATATTGTCATAGCTTGGTGCATGACCATTAAGACTGAGTAATTTTAAATCACGCTTTTTGGCACTACTAATACCGGTGATTCCGATACCATTAGGGTTTTTCACTATGCCTTTTTCCACTGGACCAGAGGATTTAACAACATAAGTGGCTTTAAATTCCTGGTTAAAATTATGGAACACCAGCTCACGTGCGGTACGTCCCACACCGGAAAGCTTGCCACGACGAACATAGAGTTCAATAGGCGCATCCCTACCACCCAGTTCTTTCCAGTTAGTAATATGGCCCGTATAGACTTTTTGTAATTGCTGGAAACTGATATCCGTGACGGGATTTTTTTTGTTTACAGTAACCACTAAGGCATCCCAGGCAACAGGTATCTGGTGCGCATTGCGTTCCTTATCTTCAGAATCAATGGTGGCACGACACGCACCGCCAATATCAATACTACCATTGGCTGCATTACGAATACCCTTGGTAGCACCGCCGCCAGCCAGATTTACGACTACTCCGGTACGTTTGGTATATTCTGCAGCCAGTTCCTTCATAAAGGCTTTTTTGGTGATACCACAGCCGGCCCAGTTAATGGTTTCGGCATCCTTGGCGACAGAAACAGACGAAACAACCATACTAAGACAAACCACGATACTCGTGGTAACTACATTCTTAAACTTCATACTCTGTCCTCTCACGTCACACATTGCTATTACTCTATATCGGCAATCTGTAACAATATTTAACAAATTTCGACGATTCTAGATCTACGACAAAGTAATTACCACATACAGTTGCTTATTATAATATTCTTATTTACTACTTAACTGATAATAAAACAGCTTCAAACCGCGTAAATAAAAAACCCGCCGAAGCGGGTTTTCTTAATCGCGCATGAAGTTAAGCCGTTTATTTACTGGCGATTCCTTCCAATGCTTTTGCTTTAATAATTTGCCCATCAAGACCCGCTTCTTTGCCGCTTTTACCATAAGCCACTGACATTAACTGGCTATAGTAAACCACTGGCATACTGAACTTGGTTTTGTATTTGGCGTTGATATCGTTCTGGTATGCTTCTACGTTCAACTGACATACCGGACAAGGTGTCACAATCATTTCTGCGCCACCATCATATGCGGCTTCAATGATGTCTTTAATTAAAGCCTGACTCTTTTCCGGTTCGGAGAACGCAAGTGCGCCACCACAACAGGATACTTTTTTGTCGTAGTTTTCAACTGGCTCGGCACCCAGGGTTTCCACCAGTTTATCCAGGTATTTTGGATTCTCGAATGACTCACCATCAATTCCAAATGGGCGGTTGGTCTGGCAGCCAACATAACCTGCGATTTTGATTCCTTCCAGAGGTTTCTTCACCTGTTTGCCAAGTTCGTCATAACCAAAATCATCAATCAATACTTCAACCATGTGACGCACATTCTGATTGGCTTTTACTGACAAGCCTGCAGCAGATAATGCTTCATTGGTATCTTTCATTAATCCTTCATCATGCAACAGACGATCTTTTGTTTCGCGGGTTGCTAACCAGCAAGCCGCACAGGTTGCGACAATATCCTGATCCGGATTGGCCTGTTCGGACAACGCCATATTACGCGCGGATAATGCCAGACGAGGAAGCTCACCACCACCAGCATAACCAATGGATGCAGAACAGCAATTCCAGTCAGGAATTTCGTTTAACTGGATATCCAGTACGTCACACATGCTGTTGACTGAAACCTGATAGTTCGATGCCGAAGCTGCTTTTTGTGAGGAACAGCCAGGGTAAAATGAATATTCTTTCTTTGCCACTTTAATAATCTCCTAGCTATTGAACTTGGCTACTTTGGCGTCTTCTATTGCACGCGCTTTTTTCAGGATGGCATCCAGACCCTTGGTATCTTTAATACCATGGCCACCAAAGTATTCCATGGGTGACATGCGTTTGGTTTTGATCATACTCAATCCCAGTGGCGCAGCGGCGATGGCCGTTTTAATGCCTTCGACAATACCGTTCATGAAATATAGGGTAACACCCAGTTTTAATTCATTGACACGTCCCTTCTTGGTCAGATTGTTCCAGAAGTGGTTGGCAAACTTGCGTGTTGGCTGGTTCTTTGGTGCGATACCCAGACGATCTGCATAATGCGCAAGGCCGTGCATAATATGCGTAATAGGTAATTCTCGTGGACAGCGCGCAATACAGTTGTAACACGATGTACACATCCACATTGAGTCGGATTGTAAAACTTCATCACGTTTACCGGCACGAATCATCATAAAGATTTCCTGTGGCGAATGATCCCAGTAGGGTCCAAGCGGACAGGAACCAGCACACACCCCACACTGCATACACATCTGCACCCAGTCACCTTCTTCCACATTCGCTTTTACTTCCTTGAGGAAGTCGTTACGGTATTTTTCAACCATAGCTTGATTCACATTTGACATCATCGACTCCTAGAATTTGAATGGGCTCATGCCGATTTTTTCAATAGTTTCGGCCATTTCGTTAATAATGGCCGGCGCGCGCTCAATATCGGTGATTGCGACTTCATGTACCGAGACGCGTTCCGGTTCCAGACTCAATGACTGCAGGGTATCGTCCACCTTACTCATGCGATCATGGGCAATTTCCGAACCTTTAACAAAGTGACATTGATAATTCTCGCCTTTCTGACAACCCATCATGACCACACCATCGTAGCCACTGTTGAGTGCATCGGTAATCCAGATAAGGTTGGTTGAACCAAGACAACGTACTGGAATGACGCGTACAAAGGCACTGTATTCCACCTTGTTCATGGCCGCCATATCCAGGGCTGGATAAGCGTCATTTTCACAGGCCAGAGCCAGAATACGGGGTTTTTCGTCAAACTCATCAGGAATATCAACGATTTTTAATTGCTGCCCAACACTGTCTACCGAGTAATTATCGAAGGAAATCACGCGCACCGGACAAGCACCCATACAGGTACCACAACGACGACAACGCGCTTCGTTAAATAGCGGGAAGCGCTGTTCATCTTCATCAATGGCGCCAAAAGGACATTCCACGGTACAACGTTTACACTGGGTGCAACCTTCGCGACGGAAACTCGGGAAGCTCAGATCTCCAGAACGCGGATGTGCCGCTTTACCAATCGCGGCGTTTTCTACTGCCTGGATGGCTTTTAATGCAGCACCAGTCGCATCATCCATTGCCTGTTGCATATCCATCGGCCGACGCACGGGACCCGTAGTATAGATACCGGTACGGCGTGTTTCATATGGAAAACAAATAAAGTGTGAATCGTTGAAGCCATACTTCAGGTGCGGCAGATCTTTACCCTGGCGGTAATCCATGTTCAAAATGGAATTCACATCCACTTTGAACTGACCTGGTTCATCCTGGCCAGTTTCTTCGATATCAACACCGGAGTTGGCAATCTGACCGGTAGCAAGTACAACCAGGTCAACTTTTTCACTGGTGTCTTCGTTAAGGATCATGTCTTTGAATTTAACTTCAAGACTACCACCACTTTCATTGACCTCTGAAACCGTACCCTTGGTAAAAGTCACACCTTTTCTTTGGCCGCTGCGATAGAACTCTTCACCACCGGCACCCGGAGTACGTAAATCAGAATAAAGAATATTGGTATCGATATCAGGATTTTGATCCTTGAAATACATCGCCTGTTTAATTGAAGTGGAACAACAGTGTCCAGAACAATATGGCAGGTGGCCTTCTTTTTCAGAACGTTGACCCGCGCATTGTACAAAGGCAACACTATTAATTTCTTTACCATCTTTGGTTTTGATCGGACCACCATTGGCTTCTTTTGCCATGGCATCCAGTTCGGATTGGGTGACCACATTCTGTGATTTTCCATAACCAAATTCGGGTAACTGGTTGGCATCATATTCGGTATAACCGGAAGCCTGGACTATCGCACCAAAATTTTCGGTATTGGTCGAACCACTTTCGGTTGTGATATCAACAGAGAAACGGCCCGGTGCACCGGAAGTTTTGGTAACAGTCGAGTTAAGATGTACAGTGATTTTATCACTGGCTTCAACTGCACTGATTAACGCATCAACACCAGTATCTTCCGGATCAGCATAGGGTGAACGTTGTGGTATACGCTTCCAGGAACTGGCCGCGTGGCCACCCAGCGCAGATGTTTTCTCCACAATAGTACAGGGATAACCCGCCTTGGCTGCTTCAACGGCAGCGGTCATACCACTGACACCGCCACCAGCGATAAGAATATGTCTATCGCATTTGGCTTCTTCACTGGCAGTAGCTGGTTTCATATACTTGGTTTCTGTTACCGCCATACGTACATAGTCGTCCGCCATTTCCTGTGTCGTTTCACGCGCTTCGTCGGTATCCGGACGAACCCAGATGACGCCTTCACGAATATTTGCACGACTCATCGCGACATTATCGAAATTAAAGGCTTCAGTTTTAGCACGACGCGAACAGGCACAAATCGCAACGCGGTTGACGCCTTCGTTATCGATATCGTCCTGAATCATCTTTACGCCTTCCGCGTTACACAGAAAAGCATGTTCTTTTACAATATGTGCTTTTGCATCACGTGTTGCCACCTGTGCCATTTGTGCGGTATCGAGACGATCAGCAATGCCGCAACCCTGACAGATATATGCGCCAATTTTTATTTCATCAGCCACTTTATTAACCCTCCATTCCAGCAACGCGATTGACGATTTGTATCGCTTTAAGCGCACTTGCTGTCGCATTTTGTACCGCACGGTTAACGTCTAAAGCATCACTGGCACAGCCAGCTGCAAAAATGCCACCGTTTGCTTCGTCAGCTTCAATAAAACCGTTTTCGTTAACGGTAACCTTAATCGGAAAATCACCTACCGGTACGCTTGGTTCCATACCAATGGCCAGTACCACCAGATCATGTTGCGTCGCATAACGATCGTAACCTTCGGTATTTACACCATGGAGAATTGGATTACCTGAAGCCTTGTCTTCATCAATACGGGCGACCTTGGATTTGATGAATGAAACATTTTCATCGGCCTGTACCTTGGCATAAAAGTCATCAATACGATCAATGGCACGGATATCAATGTAATAAACCGTCGCTTTACCATCGTCCTCGTATTTTTCACGAATATAGGTGGTTTGCTTAAGTGACGCCATGCAGCAAATACGTGAACAATGTTTCAGGTAATTGCGATCACGAGAGCCGGCACATTGAATAAAGGCAATATCTTTTGCTTCTGCGCCATCACTGGGACGAAGTAATTTTCCGCCAGTGGGTCCATGGGGATCCATCATGCGTTCAAATTCAACACTGGTAATGACGTTGGCGATACGATCATAGCCATAGGGCTGAATTTTATTCGCATCATAAGGTTTCCAGCCGGTTGCCCAGATAATGGCACCAACCGTTATAGTATTGCTCTCTTGCTGCATCTCCAGGTCGATCGCATCATATTTACAGGCTTCTTTTGCCTTGGTGGCGTCTGGCGTACCGATTATATTTGGATCAAGCACATAGCGTTGCGGATAAGCCATCTGGTGGGGCAGATAAGCACCCTTACGTTTGTTCATTCCATAGTTATGTTCTGAATCAAACTCTGCGTCGACCACGTCAGCGCAGGCGCCACATGCCGTGCAGTTTTCATTAACGTAACGTGGTGCGGTTTTCAGGGACACACTGTAGTTGCCCTCTTCACCGGAAACTTCAGCCACCTCGGTCATGGTCATGAGGCGAATGTTTTTATTTGCCTTCATGCGACGCTGATTAATTTCCTGACCACAGGTCGGATGACACAGCTTTGGGAAGTATTTATATAGTTGAGTAACCCGTCCGCCAACAGATGGATTTTTTTCAACGAGGATAACCTGTTTGCCACATTCGGCTGCCTCAAGGGCTGCTGTCATGCCGCTTATTCCTCCACCTACAACGAGGATGGTTTCATTGGTAGCGATTATGTCCGCCATCGACTTCACTCCTTAAAAATCGGGTGTCGATTAAATTTTGATCATTATTATTAAATCCCATTCTTGCACGGTCTAATGACTCTTTTATGTAATAAATGGGGCTTGTGTCGCGTAGTACAAACAAATTGACTGACTGACTGCGCGGTCGTTAATTTAACAAAAACAGCGCCGATAATCTGCAAATCCACACATATAAAAGGATTTACGGTAGCCTTGTTACATCAACGGAGGCTAACAGTGAACTAATCAAAACCTAAACACAATTCAGATTTTTCTCGCTCTATATAAAAGGAATTTATTTTTTAAATGCTTAATATGATGCTAGAAGCACTTAAAAGCACCATACCACTCCATTTTGAGGGTGATTTATAAAGGTTTTTTATGTCTTTTTACTTAACGCCATAATTCTACAACGCAGCAAAAATTTTAGACTATAGTTATTCGACTGTAGCTCAGTTGATATACCTGCAATAAAAACAATGACTTATACAAATGTTTAATTGTTACGTTGTTGAACTGGAACGTAACCGTCATTATCCCCACTAAGGGGTATGGCCACTATATAAGCAAATTAGTATATAATTATTTTATAAATGATTTAATAAACCTGATTAGTCAACACAGGTAATACATCCGTATAATCCTGCACCCATTTCAAGAAGGTATGATATGTCGATGCAAAATGCTGCTACTGCTTCCGATACCGGTCGTATTGAAGTAAAAAACACCACCTGTTACATGTGCGCCTGCCGATGCGGCATTCGTGTCACCCTGCGTGATGGCGAAGTACGTTATATCCAGGGGAATCCTGATCACCCACTTAATAAAGGTGTCATTTGTGCCAAGGGTGCCTCCGGCATCATGAAACAATATTCACCTGCGCGTCTTACCAAGCCCCTTAAGCGTAAAGAAGGTGCAGCGCGTGGAGATGCCCAGTTTGAGGAAATCAGCTGGGACGAAGCTTTTGGCATCCTTGAAGAACGCCTTGCGCACCTAAGGGCCACGGATCCCAAGAAGTTTGCCCTGTTTACCGGTCGCGACCAGATGCAGGCCCTCACCGGTATGTTTGCCAAACAATTTGGTACGCCAAACTACGCCGCACATGGTGGTTTCTGCTCGGTCAATATGGCGGCCGGCATGATTTATTCAATTGGTGGTTCCTTCTGGGAGTTTGGTGGCCCTGATCTGGATCGCTCCAAGCTGTTTATCATGATTGGTACCGCAGAAGATCATCACTCTAATCCGATGAAAATGGAGCTCTCCAAATTCAAGCGTAACGGTGGTCGTTTTATTTCCATTAATCCGGTTCGTACCGGCTACTCGGCTATTGCCGATGAATGGATTCCCATTAAACCGGGTACCGATGGCGCGCTGTTCCTGGCAATTATCCACGAACTCATTAAACAGGGTCTGTATGACCGTGAATTCCTGGTGAATTACACTAATGCCGCGGAATTGATCAACCTCGATGAATCCAGTGATGATTTCGGCATGTTCGTTCGCACCGAGGACATGGAAGTGGAAGACGGTTGTTTTGACCCACAGAATAAGCTCTGGTGGGATCGCAACCAGGACAAGCCTGTTACTGTCCGAACTAAAGAAGCCGATCCTTACTTGTTAGGTGAATACAAACTGGATGATGGTACTGAAGTGAAAACTTCGTTCCAGATGCTTAAGGAACGGGTTGAAGAATATACACCTGAGTGGGCAGCCAAAATTACCGGCATACCCGCTGAAACCATTATCCGCCTCGCCCACGAAATGGGCATTGTAGCGCGTGATGACAAAATTGAGCTGCCGATTGCCTGGACCGATGTGTGGGGTGAAGAGCACGACACCGTTACCGGTAATCCGGTTTCCTTCCATGCCATGCGTGGCCTGGCGGCACACTCAAATGGTTTCCAGACGATTCGTGCCATGTCTATCCTGATGACGATTCTCGGTACAATTGATCGTCCCGGTGGTTTCCGACATAAGGCACCTTTCCCTCGTCCGATTCCACCTTGTCCGAAAACACCAAAAGGCCCGGAAGACGTTAAACCCAATACACCATTAAATGGTATGCCATTGGGCTGGCCGGCTGACCCCGACGATCTGTTTGTTGATGAGAACAACGAGCCAGTACGTATCGATAAAGCCTTCTCCTGGGAGTTCCCACTGGCCGCACATGGCATGATGCAAAATGCGATTACCAATGCCTGGCGGCAGGATCCCTACAAGATTGATACTATGTTGATTTTCATGGCCAACATGGCCTGGAACTCGAGCATGAACACCACTGATGTACGTGAAATGCTCAACGACAAGGATGAAAATGGCGAATACAAAATCCCATTCCTGGTGGTTGCCGACGCATTTGAATCTGAAACAGTGGCTTTTGCTGATCTGGTTCTACCTGACACAACTTACCTGGAACGTCACGACGTGATATCCATGCTGGATCGACCCATCTCTGAATATGATGGTCCGGTTGATTCTGTACGTATCCCGGTTGTACCTCCCAAGGGCGACTGTAAACCTTTCCAGGAAGTGCTCATTGAGCTGGGCTCACGGCTGAAATTACCGGCATTTGTTAATAAAGATGGTGAACGTAAATTCCGTGACTACCCCGACTTTATTGTGAACTTTGAAACCGAACCAGGCTCTGGTATTGGCTTCCTTTCTGGCTGGCGCGGTAAAGGTGGTGAGAAGTTCATGAAAGGTGAACCGAATCCCAACCAGTGGAAGATGTATGAAGAAAATAACTGTGTCTACCATCATGAGTTACCCAAGTCTTACCAGTACATGCGTAACTGGAACCAGGGTTACCTGCGTTGGGCACAGGATCATCGTTTAACCCGATATGACGAACCCATTAACTGTCACATTTATTCTGAAGTGTTACAGAAATTCCGTCTCGCTGCTCAGGGTAAACGCAAGGGTAAACAGCCACCGGAACATTTAAAAGAACGTATTGAAACGTATTTTGACCCTCTGCCGTTCTACTATGAGCCGCTGGAATCGCAATTAACCGATAAACACAAATATCCGTTAAATGCCTTTACGCAACGTCCCATGGCGATGTACCACTCGTGGGATTCGCAGAACACATGGTTACGTCAGATCCATACTTATAACTACATGTACGTTCATCCTTCACTGGGTGAAAAACATGGCTTTAAGGATGGTGACTGGATCTGGGTTGAGTCTATGCACGGTAAAGTACGTTGTCTGTGTCGTTTCTCAGAAGCCATGGAGCCCGGCAGTGTTTGGACCTGGAATGCCATAGGTAAAGCCAAGGGTGCCTGGTCACTGGACGAAAAAGCTGATGAATCCAGCAAGGGTTTCCTGCTTAACCATCTGATCTCCGAAGAATTACCCGCTCACGCTGCCGGCGAACATGTCTCCAACTCTGATCCACTGACCGGACAGGCAGGTTGGTATGACGTACGGGTACGTGTGTATAAAGCCAGTGATGATGAAGCCAAAGAGTCTTTCCCGCAATTTGCGACCCAGCCGAAAATGCCGGGTACCGGAAAGGCACCGAAGTGGCTGGCATTTTTTGCCGGTAAATTTACCAAAGGTAAAAAGTCTGCTTAATTGCGGACTTGCAACGGAAAATTAATATGACTCAGTTAGCATTAGTTATTGATTTGAATGTCTGTGTTGGTTGCCACGCATGTGTCACCAGTTGTAAAGAATGGAACACCTCTGGGCCCGCGGGTTCCATGAGTGATGACAATCCTTACGGCGAAAGCCCAACCGGAACATTTTTTAACCGTGTACAAACTTATGAAGTAGGACAGTTCCCGAATACGGAAACCGTCCACTTCCCCAAAAGTTGTTTACACTGTGAAGATCCACCATGTGTGCCAGTCTGTCCGACGGGTGCCAGTTTCAAACGTGAAGAAGACGGTATTGTGCTGGTCGATTACGACAAGTGTATTGGCTGTCGTTACTGCTCATGGGCTTGCCCTTATGGTGTACGTGAAATCGATGAACACGAGAAGGTCATGAAAAAATGTACCCTGTGTGTGGATCGTATTTACGATGAATCACTCCCTGAATCAGAACGTAAACCGGCCTGTGTCTTGGCCTGTCCAACCAGTGCGCGCTTATTTGGCGATGTACATGACCCGGACTCAGAAGCATCTATCGCGATTCGTGAAGAAGGTGGTTATGCACTCATGCCTGAATGGGGTACCAAACCTTCCAACCATTATCTGCCACGACGTAAAACACGTCTGCATATTCATGAAGATGAACTTGTCCGTGCGGATAATCCGCTTACCAAGGAACAACGTGAACATGCGGCACCGGTTGAAGGACCAATTCTGGACGATACTACCAGCTGGTAATTTACCTTACCCGCTACAACGCGGGGTGAGTCTTGTGTAGTACTTAATAGTTCAGCACGACTCCCCCACGTTATTTAAAGATAATTGTTTTTATTCGCCCTGGGCGATGAGATTTTCGAAACTGGAGTTTATTATGCATCCTGCATTCTCAGTCATCTTTTTAACCACATTGATTGGTGTGGGTCAGGGTTTGTTCCTGGCAATATTTACCGGCCAAAGTTATTCTGCGGTTGAACTTTTACCTACTGAAGACAGTATTAAGTTTTATGGTACTGGCGCAATGATTGCCCTCGTCTTCCTTATCGGCGGCTTAATCGCCTCGGTGTTTCACCTTGGCCGTCCGGAGCGTGCCTGGCGTGCGGCTTCTAAATGGCGTACCTCATGGTTATCGCGTGAAGTAATCGCACTGCCCGCTGTCATGGGCCTGATATTTATTTACGGCGTGATGCATTTCTTTGGTTGGGACACAGTATTGTTTACCAGTTCAACCGGTGCGCGCCTACAGGCGACCCTGGTTGTGGGTACATTGGGATCGATTGCAACCTTTGCACTGTTCCTCTGCACTGGCATGATTTACGCTGCGATTAAATTCCTGCAGGAATGGTCCAGTCCGTTAACCGTCATCAATTATCTGTTACTTGGTACTATGTCTGGCTTTACCCTTGCTGTGGCCTTTGCCAGTTTTACTGCACCTGGTTTAGTGAACTTCTTCGCGGTGTGGACGACGATCATTACTGTCGCCGCCTTCATTACGCGTGCAGCATCATTAATCCGTAACAACCGCATCAAGTACAAATCCAGTATGCAAACTGCACTGGGTATTCGTCATAATCAAATCAAGCAAAAATCCATGGGCTTCATGGGTGGTTCGGTTAATACCCGTGACTTCTTCCATCACACATCATTGATGTTTATGAAATCCATTAAGTGGATCTTTCTTGTAACGGTCTTCCCGGTACCTTTATTTTTCATGTGGTCCGGTATTGATACCGGCAATAACACAACACTGATTGTTGCATTTGTTATTCAATACCTTGGTCTATTGGCAGAACGCTGGTTCTTCTTTGCCCAGGCCAACCATCCGCAAAATCTGTATTACCAGACGGTGGGTTAAACCAGATTGAGAAATAAAAAAAGCCTGCTTATCGCAGGCTTTTTTGTTTGTGCTGGCCTAAACAAAAATCCAGTAAAGCAATAATCCCATTAAACTATATTTAAGTAGATAATATAGCTTCTGGTTATAGGCTTTGATTTTCTTTGCGCCTACTCTGACGTAGTAAAGATAACTAAACGCCTTATTCATAAAACCGACTTTTTCATTGCCCATGTTCTTGGTGGCTGTAGCAGAACCAATAAATTTACCGAAGCCTTTGTTCATAATGGATAAGAATTTGAATTTTAATGGCCGCTCAACATCACAAAAAAGAATCAGGCGATCCACATCGGTATTATTTTCAGCTTTGTGAATATAGGTTTCATCAAACATAATTTCTTCGCCATCTTTCCAGGCGTAAGGCGTACCATCAACATAGATGTGACAATCTTCTGAATTAGGAGTAATCAACCCCAGATGATAGCGAAGCGAACCTGCGAAAGGATCACGATGACGTACCAGATCACTATGAGCCGGCAACAGGGTAAACATCGCCGCATTGATCGATGGAATACTGCGAAGTAACTCGGTGGTTTTTGGGCAGTACTTTTCTGCAGAAGGATGATATTCCCGGTACCACTTTAAATAAAAGCGTTTCCAGCCACGTCTGAAAAATGAATTAAAGGCGAGATCGTTATAACCATTAGACTCAGCAATAAAACCTTCCTGGGATAGTTGAATGGCTTCTTTTCTGATGATTTCCCAGTTATCCCTTAATATGGATAATTCCGGAAACAAATTTACATCCAGTACCGGTTTGGTCGGTACGCTGGAAAAGAGATACATTAATGCATTATAGGGCGCCATTATGGTTGAGTGATCGGTCAACTGGCGACTGAATTTCAGTTTTTCTCGACCACGATAATGGATATAAAGCGCGGAGATAATAAACAGGTATAACGCCAGAAATTTTGGTGTTACCAGTTCGCTCAACATATTAATTCTCCCTAATAAAAATGCTCAACACCTTTTTAGGGTATTCCTCGTGTGCAAACAATACGACAAATGTCGTATAAAAATTTACTAGGATTTTTCCCTATTGATACTGTTAACCAGCGAACTGGTTTTATTACTCATCTCAGCTATCAATTTCATCTTCTGCAATGATCTCTTTTTCAGCTTTGCCTGCTTCGATCCATTCCTTTATGCATGCTTGATTCAGGACACTTTGTACATAGGTTTGTTCCACTTCACCCAGTGGAATACTGTAACCATTAAAACGCAGCGCAATTGGCGCAAACATGGCGTCTGCAATCGTGTAATTTCCAAACAACCATTCACCTTCTTTACCAAACCGGGATCGACATAGCTGCCAAAGCCAGGTAATTCTTTCTACTTCCTTTTCTGCGGCGGATGATAATTTTATGTTGTTAAATTTTTTCCTGCAGTTCATGGGTAATTCATTTCGTACCTTTATGAAACTAGAATGCATTTCCGCACTCACTGAACGCGCAATGGCACGTGCTTCTGAATCAGTAGGCCATCCACTAGATGAAAGGAATTGTTCAGATATATATTCAAGAATCGAAAGTGAGTCCCAGATGATTAATTCTCTATCTTTTAATATAGGTACTTTAAAGTCAGAATCGTATTGCAACAGTTCATCGTCAGTGGTGTCCGTAAACAAGGCTACCCGTTTTTCTTCGAAATCGATCTGCTTGTGCTTTAGAAATACCCAGGGCCTGAGTGACCAAGAGGAATAATTTTTATTTCCAATTATTAACGATAAATTTGACATGTTCTATCCTTGAATTGTTCGCATGAGCCTGTCGCGGATAAGCGTTATGCAAGTTAACTTCATTAACTATGTACATAAGCATAATGAGGCAGTGTTTACCAACTAATGGTTATATAAATGCATAGTACGACTGTTGTCATAAACAAAAAGCAAAGTAAACCCACCGTAAATTAATTTAACCCGAGTTCAACTCAACTATTTCTCTAATTTTTTGCCAACACCCTGCATAACACTGGTTTTGTTAATTAATTTGGCACATCAGCTGCTGACACTTCTTCTAAAACTGGACGACCCGCAGCAAACCCCATATTAACAGTGCCTTTGACATAGTAAACTTTTCCAGACTCGACATTTAATGCCACGTCGTTGCGTGAAGCTGCACGACTCCAAAATTGATGTCTACCTGGCTCAACAATAATTGAAAAATTATCGCCGTTTTTTCCTAAATAGCCCAGCGGTTTACCTTCCATGTCATGCACATGGAATTTTATTGCGCCACCACCAAAGCCTGTTCGGAAAAAATATATGACTGCCTTACCTTGTGGCACTTCAATTTGTGGTGCTGCATTAGTATTTGTTGATGAACATCCAAACGTGGATAATATTACTAACAAACTTATAAATTTAAATGCATTAGTGAGAATTTTATCCATGCTCAGACACCATTAATTATTTGTTTCAATTTCATTACCGCTCCTTGCTATCAATACCGCCCACCACCTTTTCCGCCACCCTGACCACCACCAGTTCCCATTCCTTTACCACCTGACTGAGGTGTGTCAGGTAAGGTTACACCCTGTTGCTTGGCACGCTGTTGCATTTTTTTATGGTGTTCATATCGATATTTATCACGTTCTGTTTCGCTTTCAAAGCTACGCATCCTCGCTTTGTGTTCCTTGAA
>Ga0316205_10002651_pt1 | contig 18174 bp, 15 predicted proteins | sample 3monthpyrite_MG_FD_204941 | JGI IMG/M metagenome (GOLD analysis project Ga0316205, IMG submission 204941) | Microbial mat bacterial communities from mineral coupon in-situ incubated in ocean water Damariscotta River, Maine, United States -... | ecosystem: Environmental > Aquatic > Marine >... | reverse complement strand
TACATTTATTAATGCACCCACACGGCTTGCCCCAATTAAATCTCCCACACCTAATGCTAAACCAACTGGTGCGGGAGGAGTATCTAATAATAAATTAGATGCGCTATAACCATTAGAAAAATTAATTAAACCAACTGGGCGTGTTGAATTAGCACCACCGCCCGCCCACTGTACACCCAATTCTCTTGAGGCTGTTTCAGAAACTTCAGCAATAACTGCCTCAACGAGTACTTGTGCTCGTCGAATATCCAATCGTTGGATCACCGACTTCAACGATCGAACAACGTTAGCCGGTGCAGAGATGACAAGTGCATTGGTACTCTCATGCGCTTCAATAATTATTTCACTTTGGGTAGACGTAGCTTTCGCACTTTTACCTTTCCCAGTAAGGTTCTTACTAATTCCCGTTAAAACAGGTACCAAATCTTTTGCAACTGCATTTCTTAAATAAACAACATGTGTATAGCCACCCGCATCAAGCGGCGTGTCTAAATGTGAAATCAATGCGCGTGTTCGTACCCTTGAAGAACGTGGCCCACCGAGCAAAATACTATTAGTGCGTTCATCCGCAACCGCGTTCACATTGCTCTTTTGTTTAGGATTGGCTCCAGCCAGTTGTTGCATAATACGCACGACTTCCGTTGCTGATGCATGCTCTAGAGGAATAACTTCAATCTCATCGCCTGTTGTTTGATCAATACGACGAATAATTTTTTCTAAACGCAATATATTGGCTGCACTATCGGAAATAACAAGTGCATTAGATGCTGGATAAGCCGCCAAATGACCTCGTTGAGGAACAAGCGGCCGTAGAATAGGAACTAGTTGAGCGGCATCGATATAACGCACTTCAATTACACGCGTAACAAAGGAATCCCCTCCTTTAAATGTACGCTTATTCATAAAGGGTATAGCGTCTTGCTTTGCATTCACTTCAGGAACAATTTTAGTTACATTCGCTCCAGTAACTGCAGCAAAACCATGTACTTTTAAAACAGACAGAAATACTTGATAAACATCTTCGCTCGGCATTTCTTTATTCGAAATAATTGTCACTTTACCTTTAATGCGAGGATCGACAATAAAGTTAACACCCGTTATACGCGAGACAGCATCAATTAAAGCATGTATATCTGCATCGACAAAATTTAATGTATGTGTTTGTTCTTCGGTATCACCTGCACCTAATCCAACGGAGTTTGAAATAGGCGCCGTTAACGCATATTGTTGAACACCGAAAAACATCGAAATAATAACGACAGTTTTAAAAATATTCTTTACAGATAACGTCATAAAGCTTTTATAGTGAACATAAATCATTTGCAACTCAATGCACTCCTTGAAACTACATCTGTACATTTACGGTTTGTGAGATACCTTTACGCTTAAAATCAATACTCAAAGGTGTGCCATTTTTCAATGATGACAACAATTGATCATAAGCAGCACTTACATTTGCTGTAATTAGTGAACCATTTATAGCGGTTATTACATCCGTAGGCAGCAAACCCAAACTGTGCATCACGCTGGGATCATTGTGATTAAAAGTAAAACCTTCTGTTGAGCCATCGGCACGATTCACCACTGGCTCTAAACGTGCATTTTCCATAAATCGTTGAGGCGATTTTACAAATGTTTCACGCAATTTTTTAAGTCGATTCGTCGCAGGTAAAGTACGAACACTTCGGCGACTTCCAGAACGGCTCTTAGCCACAGGAATATTAGTCAATTTTTTTTGCGGCAAAGCTAAGGATTCTAGTCGCCCATTTCTATTTAATATCACTTCTGTCGCTCTAACTTCATGCAGTGTGGTACCACTTGGTAAACGTTCACCAACTTTAAAAGTACGACCTTTAGCGTTCGCACTCTCCGCTATTATAGCGAATGCTTTAAGAGGATTTGTTGATGCAAATACCCCTTTTAATGCTAAACGAAGCTTAGTTTTTGCAATTTTCGTAGTCGTTGTCGTCGAGCCACTCTGCGATTGACCAAATAAATGCAAACGACTTACCGAATTTAACCGGGCTTTTGATTTGTTACTCAACGGTACTGATGAAGACGACGCAATTTTATACTCGGCTTTAGGCACAAAAACTAACCAAGTAAAATTAGCTGCAAATTTAGCCAGTAAAATAATAAATAAAATATTCAACCAAAATGGGATATGTGAAACCCAATTCGCTTGCAAAATAGCAATAGGATCCAGATTACCCAAAAACTGGGTAAGTCGTTGATTCATATTTGCATCTTCAACAGCCATAACCTAAATTCCACAAAACAATGTATGTTTAACTTTACTTTTTACCCTGAATTTATCAAAATATCAATTAGTTATAGAGTATAGTTAAAAATGTTTCGAGATGTAAGGATTAGTTAGTTAATTTTTTAAGAAAAATGCCGATAAAGTGTATCAATCAATGCTTGTAATTTGGTCCATCATTTAAGGTCTTAGATTCAACCATACAACATCTTGTAAGATATTGTTTTTATAAGTAAATAATTAAAGTTGACATATATTGCAAATTAAGATGATTGATCTGAATTACACAATTTGCTGTGCTAAGCTGTATTAAGGTGTTTTATGAATAAAAGTAGGTTACCATTATGAAAGTTAGATATATCGATATAAATCAAGGCTTTACACTTATTGAGCTAATGATTGCAGTTGCAATCATTGCTATACTCGGAGCAGTTGCGATACCTGCATATAACGGTTATATCCAAACCGCCCGTCTTGAAGAATGTGCAAACGAGGTTGCCGCAATCAGCCTAGCTCAAAGGCAATTTTTTCTAGAAAACAACACTTATTTTCCAACCCCATTTGGTGCCGTTACGACGGTTGGGGCTAACTATACTGCGATAGAAGCGGTAAGTGGAGGCTACTTTCGTTCAACGTACCGTGAGCATGGCCAACCCGCCACTATAGCTAATCCTTTATATGCCGCACATGTGCATTGTGATTATGCTATAACCTCGTTAGCAATAGGCGGTGTGCCAAGTTACACGCTCGCTGTAACAGCGATTCCAACAGCTAGTGGCGGTAGATTAGCTGGCGTAGCTGAAGTTTCTCAAATGAATAAAACTGTAAATTGAATCGGTAATACTTTCAATAAGTTCTGGGATTAATACAATAAATGGCAACACCCAATACAAAAATACAGTTAGGCGGCCTTGCTCGAAAAATCGTCCAAGATGGCCTTATTGATGAGGACAAGGCAATAAAAGCTCAAGCCGCGGCCATTAAAGAAAAAATATCCTTCGTTTCTTACGTGGTTTCAAATAATTTAGCCAGTAGCACCGCTATTGCCTCTGCTGCATCGAATGAATTCGGCGTTCCTGTCGTCAATATTGAAGCGCTTGAGATTGAAGCGGACGTTATTAAACTTGTAAAAGAATCATTGGTACGAAAACATAACACCCTACCGCTTTTTAAACGTGGTAATCGATTATTTATCGCAATTTCTGATCCTACACAATTGCAAGCTATCGATGAAGTTAAATTCCATGTAGGTATGTCGACCGAAGCTATACTTGTAGAAGAAGATAAACTTCAAATCACAATTAATAAAGCCATGGAGGATAACGATACATCGTTATCTGATCTTGCTGATGGCGATTATGATGATCTTGACTATGTAGATGAAGAGGCTGAAGTAGCTGATGTTTCAGGAGATACTGGTGATGTTGATGATGCTCCGGTTGTTCGCTTTGTTAATAAAGTCTTACTCGACGCCATTAATAAGGGTGCATCAGATATTCACTTTGAACCATACGAAAAAAATTACCGGGTACGATTTCGTCAAGATGGTGTATTAAATGAAGTTGCTACTCCCCCTATTGGTATGTCACATAAACTATCTGCGCGTTTGAAAGTTATGTCTCGACTGGATATATCTGAACGACGAATACCACAAGATGGTCGAATAAAATTAAACTTATCTAAAAATCGTTCTATTGATTTTCGTGTAAACACTTGTCCCACTTTATTTGGTGAAAAAATCGTACTGCGTATTCTTGATCCAAATAGTGCAAAAATGGGCGTAGAAGCATTAGGTTTCGAAGAAGCCCAAAAAGAACTTTATCTAGATGCTTTATCAAAACCATACGGTATGATCTTAGTTACCGGTCCAACAGGTTCGGGTAAAACTGTTTCACTCTATACTGGTGTTAATATATTAAATACAGCCGGTGTAAACATATCAACTGCTGAAGACCCTGTAGAAATAAATATGCCTGGAATTAACCAAGTTAATGTTAATACAAAAATTGGTTTAGACTTTTCAAGTGCACTACGTGCCTTTCTTCGTCAAGATCCGGATATTATTCTCGTTGGTGAAATTCGTGATCTTGAGACAGCAGAAATTGCGATCAAAGCGGCACAAACCGGTCACTTAGTCTTATCAACATTACACACCAATGATGCACCTCAAACACTCACTCGTTTAGTTAATATGGGGGTCCCGGGATATAATATTGCATCATCGGTCCACTTAATTGTTGCTCAACGACTTGCAAGACGTTTATGTCAACATTGTAAAAAGAAATTGGACATTCCGAATGAAGCTTTATTAGAAGAAGGTTTTACAAAACAAGAAATAACTAAAGGGCTAAGTATCTATGGACCTAAAGGTTGTGATCAGTGTTCAGAAGGTTATAAAGGACGAGTCGGTATTTATCAAGTTATGCCTGTTTCTGAAGAGATGGGACGGATAATAATGGAAGGTGGCAATGCCTTAGTTTTGGGCGAACAAGCTCAAAAAGAAGGTATCCCCGATTTACGACAGTCAGGCTTAAAAAAAGTTAAAGATGGCATGACTAGTCTTGATGAAATTAATCGCGTTACAAAAGAATAACAGTTAAAGTTACGCTTATTAAGGAAAATTGACATGGCGACAAAAACAAAAAAACAAGACGTCTTTATTTGGGAAGGTAAGGATAATAAAGGAAAAAAAGTTAAAGGTGAATCAAGTGGCGCTAATATGTCACTTGTTAAAGCCACTTTACGTCGTCAAGGTATTAACCCAAGCAAAATTAAGAAAAAATCTAAACCTCTTTTCTCTGGCGGCAAAGGTAAAGTTAAATCAAAAGACATTTCAATTTTTAGTCGCCAACTAGCAACCATGATGGATGCTGGCGTACCACTGGTTCAAGGTTTTGAAATTATTGGTCGAGGTCATGAGAATAAAGCGATGACCGAACTTTTACTTACAGTCAAAACAGATATCGAAGGGGGTAGTAATTTATCGGACGCCTTAGGCAAACACCCTTACTATTTTGATGAGTTATATTGTAACCTCGTTCAAGCGGGCGAACATGCCGGTATTCTCGATACAATTCTCGATAAAATCGCAACATATAAAGAAAAAACAGAATCTATTAAAGGTAAAATTAAGAAAGCCCTTTTTTATCCACTCTCAGTTATTGCAATTTCCTTTATCATTACTGCCATCTTAATGATATTCGTTATTCCAATGTTTGAAAGTTTATTTGCAGGATTCGGTGCCGACCTACCGGCAATAACTCGATTTGTTATTAATCTTTCAGCATTCTTCCAAGTTTGGTGGTGGGCTATTTTTGGAGGCATTGGCTTAGCCATATATGGATTCCTTGAAGCAAAAAAACGCTCACAGAAATTTAATTATGCAATGGACCGTGTAATGCTTAAATTACCTATTATAGGAAATATAATGGAAAAAGCAGCTATTGCACGTTTTGCACGAACCCTTGCTACCATGTTTGCTGCCGGTGTCCCACTTGTCGAAGCAATGGTCTCAGTTGCAGGTGCCGTTGGGAATATTGTTTTTAAAGAAGCTGTACTGATAATGAAAGATGAGGTTGCAACAGGAACCCAACTCAATGTTGCAATGAATCAGTCTGGGCTTTTTCCAAATATGGTTGTACAAATGGCTGCCATTGGTGAGGAAGCGGGCTCGGTTGATACAATGTTAGGTAAAGTCGCCGATTTTTATGAAGAAGAAGTTGATAATGCCGTTGAGGGTATGAGTACCTTACTTGAACCTCTCATCATGGCTATTCTTGGTGTGCTTATAGGCGGCTTAGTCATAGCGATGTATATGCCGATCTTCCAAATGGGTAAAATTGTTGGTGGCTAATAATCATTGCAGTCCACATTGATACAAATCGTTGAGTTATTACAACAGATGCCCGCATTGGTTTTTCTGTTTGCTTTAATACTCGGCTTACTCATTGGTAGCTTTTTAAATGTCGTCATTTATCGACTACCTATAATGTTGATTCGAGATTGGACTCAAGATTGTATTACGTTTTTAAGTGAACAAGATGATCAGTTTACTTATAAAAAAAAGACACTAGAAAACCCATTTAACCTAGCCTTTCCATCCTCAACTTGCACTCAATGTGATCATAAAATTACTGCTGTCGAGAATATACCTATTTTAAGTTATCTTTTTCTAAAGGGACAATGCAGCAAATGTAAAACCAAAATATCTCCAAGATATCCTTCCATTGAATTACTCTCTGGTATCATCACCCTTATTGTCGTATTCCAATTTGGGCTAACATGGCAATGCCTTTTTGGATTATTTCTCAGTTGGAATTTAATTGCATTAAGCGGTATAGATTTTGATCATCAATATCTCCCTGATTCACTTATACTCCCATTTATATGGCTCGGCTTATTTATAAATACTTTTGATATTTATACCGACCTTAATAGTGCGGTCATTGGCGCTATCGCTGGTTACTTAATTTTATGGTCCATTTTTCAATTATTTAAATTAATAACAAAAAAAGAAGGAATGGGATACGGTGATTTTAAGCTTCTGGCATTATTTGGCGCTTGGTTTGGTTGGCAGTCATTAGCCATGATTATTATGCTTTCTTCAGTTGCAGGGGCAATCGTTGGTATAAGTTTAATTATTTTCAAAAATCAAACTCTGAGTAAGAAAATTCCATTTGGACCATACTTAGCAATATCTGGATGGATATTTATGCTCTGGGGACACTCTATAAATCTATGGTATTTACAATACATCGGCTTAAAATAATTATTCAGTTCGAATACTAACTTAAAATATTATAAGAATAAAATTAAGAAACAATATAAATATGTTGAAAATAGGCTTAACCGGAGGTATTGGTAGTGGCAAAACCACCGTTAGTAATCTTTTCGCTAAATTAAATCAGCCTAATAATTCATTATCCATTATTGATACCGATATTATAGCCAGACATATAGTTGAGGTTAATAAACCAGCTTATAAAAAGATAATTGCTACTTTTGGAAATTCGGTATTACATGAAGATTTAACAATTAATCGCGCTGCTTTGCGAAAAATGATTTTTGAAAATATCACTGCAAAGAGACAACTTGAGGCGATAACACATCCAGCTATTCAAAAAGAAGTTAATCAGATTATCTCAAACCTCAAAAAAAAATATTGTATTATTGTTATCCCATTACTCTTTGAAACTAAATCAGATTACCAACTTGACCGCGTTTTAGTTGTCGATTCAAACGAAAATACTCAAATAGAGCGGACCATTCAGCGAGACAATATTTTAGCTGATGAAGTTAAGTTAATTATAAAGTCTCAACTTGATCGCGAAAATCGCCTTCAACAGGCTGACGATATCATCGTAAATAATGGAGATCTTGAGGATTTAGCCTTACAGGTAGAAAAACTACACCACTTATATTTAAAATTAAATTTAGAGTCACAAAATAAACATAAATAACCAAAATTAGGTTAATCCTGCATATTTTTTTGTTATCTTTTTTTATATAATCAACAGCTATGACTGATACTGTAACATATGAATTACCTTTAAATGAACGCATGCGTACATTTATGCGTCTTGAACATTTATTTAGCCAAGCATCTTATACCCTCCGTGGTTACTCAACTTGGGACAGCAGAGCAACATTAAGCGCTTTAATCGATATACTCGAATTGCTATCAAGAAGCGATTTCAAAACAGAACTTATTAAGGAGCTTGAATCTATTCATGGCTCCTTGTCCGTATTAGCAAATACCCCAGGAGTCGATCTTGAACAACTAAGAACCGTTCTCGAGCAATTATCGAAAGCAATAAATGAACTACACCAAATCGATGGCCAACTAGGTCAAAAACTACGCAATAATGAAATTATCAGCATGCTCTTGCAACGACATACCGTAATTGGCGGTAACTGTAAATTTGATTTACCTGCTTATCATTTTTGGTTACAACAGCCTGCAGAGTATCGAATTCAAAAAATTGAAGATTGGTATGGAGAGCTTAAAATTGTGAATCACCCAATAGTATTAATATTAGGTATTTTGCGTGAGAGTGTGGTTCCTAGTCAGCATATCGCCGATAGTGGATTCTATCAACAATCACTCGATACAAATGTTGAAACTAAATTAATACAAGTAACAATCAATAATACTCTTCCATACTTTGCAGAGTTAAGTGGAGGCAAACATAGGTTTACCGTACGATTTATGGAACCGCGAGAATCAGGTCGACCAATGCAAACAAATGATAATGTTAACTTTCAGTTAAATTGTTGTACTTTATAATGGATAAAGTTATTAATTGCCCAACCTGCTCTAAAGAAATTATTTGGTCTAAAAAAGAAGAATGGCGGCCATTTTGTTGTGAACGCTGCAAACTTATTGATCTGGGTGAATGGGCAAGTGAAAATCATCGCATAGCCGGTAATAAACCTACTTTTGAAGATGCTGAAATTTCAGATTGAAATTAATACATTATTCAATTTGAAGTGGTGTTTTTAATTCATAGATAGAATTTTTTGTTTCAATTTTCAATATCATATCCCAATCTGAACGCTTACTTACGCATACCGGTAATAAAATCTTTGACTGCCATTGCGTTGTATTCAAAATAGTCTTTTGGTTCGGTTCCAGGACGAATATATTCATTCCCATATTCATCGATTTCATTAAAAAATTTACTGTTACAGCTTCTATGTCATTAGAGAAATTTTTTAATTTTACAGAAATATTAAAAGGCTGCATTGTTCTAACTTTGCCAATAAGAGTTAAATCAACTCGCTTATCTTTATTATAAAAATAACAATTAGACTCTACGACATTACAAATATGGTTATTTGTTAACGAAATAATATTTTTTTTCTTCGGGCTTATTGATGAATTTATTATAAAATGTTGTAAAAAAAAATATACCGCAATAAAAACAATAAATCCCAAAAAAAAGTATTTAAAACGTTTACTCATAGTCTCATCACCAAAACTCACTTATACCAGCTATACCAATCGCACCATATTGCTTTACCTTTTTTAACAATGCTTTTTTCATTCCACCTAAGGCAAAAATTGGTATATTAGATTGATTCACAAGCGCGTCAAGTCCATCCCAATCTAGTATAGTAGCACCTAGATGAGATTTAGTTTCAAGCACAGGGGAAACAACAACAAAATCTACATTTAAATCAATAGCATGACTTAGTTCATTTTGATTATGTACCGATGCAACTAATAACTTATCTACGCTAATAGGACGATATTTATATGACATGAGTCTTTTACTACTTAAATGAATACCATCAACATTACATTCATCTAAAATGTCTATAGAAGAATTAACAATCAACTTCGCACCATGTTCATTACACAGGAAATTCGAGGCTTTAGCTAAATCTAGTAACTCTTCCTTCGTTGATTTTTTGCATCGAAGCTGTATTAATTTAATATTTGAACTCAAACATCTAGTAAGATGATTTAGATAATCATCTTTCGTCTCAAAACTACCTGTTATTGCATAGTATGAAGGTAAGTCTAGACACGTAAAAATGGCTTTATTAGCCTCTGGAAATGAATAATTAGATAACTCATGATAGGAAACCCATTTAATGGGTTGTTGTTGTTGGCTGACTACTGAACCATGAAAACTATCAACTAACCAAACATCTAAAAGAACCTGTTTATCAGGATAGCTATGCGTAATTTTAATAAGAGGTTCAGCATGAAGAACATTTATATCTAACTCTTCATGAAGTTCGCGACAAAGAGCTTGATAGTTTGTTTCAGTCGTCTCAACTTTACCTCCAGGAAATTCCCATAAACCACCTTGGTGTAAGTTTTTTGACCGCTTAGATATTAAATATTGATTATCTTTATTTCGAATAACACCAACAGCAACATGTATTTTCGAAACCATTTAATAAATATAAATATTTAAAAAAAACTATGAGCGATATTCAGCATTAATTTTTACATAATCATACGAGAAATCACATGTCCATATTTGTGAGTTTGCAGAACCTCGATTAAGCCGTATCGTAATTGTAATTTCAGTTTCACTCATCACCTTCTGCCCAAGTTCTTCAGAATAAGAATCCGAACGGCCTCCGTTTTCAACAATACAAATATCATTAAGAAAAATTTTAAGATTGTTGATATCAAGGTCTTTAACACCTGAACGACCAACTGCCGCGAGTATTCTACCCCAGTTTGGATCGCTTGCAAAAAAAGCTGTTTTTACAAGCGGAGAATGTGCAACGGTATATGCAACGCGATCTGACTCATTAATGTTTTCAGCTCCATCGACATTAATAGTAATTAACTTGGTTGCTCCCTCACCATCTCTTACCAATGCCTTGGCTAATATTTCGAAGACTTTATTTAGAGCAGTTTGAAATTCTTTTAAATTTAAATCTGATATCGCAACTTCACTTTGACCTGTCGCCACTAGGACACAACTATCATTTGTTGATGTATCGCCATCTACTGTAATACGATTTAACGATTGATCTGCCGCATCTTTTAAACACTGATCTAGTAATGTTTTATTAATTTTAGCGTCGGTTGTAATATAAGCTAACATCGTAGCCATATCTGGACGAATCATCCCAACACCTTTAGCAATGCCCGTAATAGTTATAACTTGGTTGCCTATACTCATTTGGCATGAAACGCCTTTTGGCACAGTATCAGTCGTCATAATGGCATTAGCAGCAGCAAGCCAATGATGCGGATTCAAATCAATACTTAAGTCAGCTGTAACAGCCTTAATTTTATCAACAGGCAAATTTTCACCGATGACCCCCGTTGAAAAAGGTAGTATTTCAGCGGGCATACAATTAAATTCTGCCGCCACAGCATCACAACACGCATTCGCCGCATCGATACCAGCTTGACCAGTACCGGCATTAGCATTACCAGCATTAATGAGTAAATAACGAGGCGTATTACTAGAAAGATGTTGCTTAGCAATAGTTACCGGTGCGGCACAAAATGCATTTTGAGTAAAAATTGCCGAAACAGTAGAGCCTTCAGTTATTTCAATTAAAGTAATATCCGTTCTATCTGCATAGCTAATTCCCGCGGCAGCTGTTGCAAGCTGAACACCTGCAACAGGTAGTAAATGGTTTACATCATCTAAAATATTCATCTTTTTCTAATCAACTAATAAAGTCCTAAAACCAATATAATTTATATCTAACTCAAACGCCCATGACACTGCTTGTATTTTTTACCAGAACCGCATGGACATGGTTCATTTCGACCAACTTTACGTCCGTCGCGTACAAATGGAGCATGCTCCTCTTCTGTACTTGCATTGCCTCCATCTGCCTCTGACATAGCGGAGACATCATCATGCTGGAAGTTCATATCCGATTCTAACCCACGACGACGCTGCTCTTCGAGAGCTTCAACTTCTTCTTCACTTCGAACTTGAACTCGACTTAATACCGTAACAACTTCACGTTTCATCCTCTCTAATAATTCAACAAACAGTTGGAATGATTCACGTTTGTACTCTTGTTTTGGATTTTTTTGTGCATAACTTCTTAAATGAATGCCTTGTCGGAGTTGATCCATTGTTGACAAGTGTTCGCGCCACTGATGATCTAATACTTGTAACATAACGGCTTTTTCAATATGCCGTATAACTTCAGAACCCGATTCTTTTTCTTTGTTCTCGTAAGCTAATTCAACTTCCTGAAGAACTTTTTCTCGTAACGATTCTTCATGCAATTGATCATCATTTTCAAGCCAATCTTTAATATCAAGTTTAATGCCAAATTCATCTTCCATTGCTTCTTCTAAACCAGAAATATTCCACTGTTCTTCCAAGCTTTGTTGCGGAACATAACTATTAACAACAGCATTCACAACTTCAGCACGTAACTCTTTAATATCTTCTGAAATATCATCTGCTTCCATCAACTCATTACGTTTTCTATATATTTCTTTACGCTGATCATTTGCGACATCATCATATTCAAGAAGATTTTTTCGTGCATCAAAATTATGTCCTTCAACTTTACGTTGAGCATTTTCAATCGCTTTACTCACCCATGGATGTTCAATAGCTTCATTTTCTTGCATGCCTAAGCGTTGCATTATAGAAGCCATTTTCTCTGATGCAAAAATACGCATTAAATTATCTTCTAATGATAAATAAAATCGTGTAGAGCCCGCATCACCTTGACGACCCGCACGTCCACGTAATTGATTATCAATTCGACGAGATTCGTGACGTTCCGTACCAATAATACGTAAGCCTCCAGCTTCAAGAACTTGTTGATGACGTAGCTGCCAATCTTGTTTTAACTTTTCGATTTTTATATCATCCGGCTTCTTTAGTTTATCTATTTCAATATCTAAATTACCACCCAAAACAATATCAGTACCACGACCAGCCATATTTGTAGCAATGGTTACCGCACCAGGTAGACCTGCTTCAGCAACAATATCAGCTTCTCGCTCGTGTTGTTTTGCATTTAGCACTTCGTGCTTTATTTTTTCTTTCTTTAATAAGCCATGTAGGAATTCAGAAACTTCAATCGAAGCCGTGCCTACAAGTACTGGTTGTTTATTTTTTTGGCATTCTTTTATATCTTCAACAATGGCTATAAATTTTTCAGCTTGCGTTAAAAATATTTGGTCAACCTGATCAATACGAATCATGTCACGATGAGTTGGAATAACAACGACTTCTAAACCATAAATTTGTTGAAACTCATATGCTTCAGTATCTGCAGTACCGGTCATACCTGATAATGTTTCGTATAATCTGAAATAATTTTGAAAGGTAATTGATGCAACAGTTTGATTTTCATTTTGAATGTTTGCACCTTCTTTAGCCTCAATTGCTTGGTGTAAACCATCCGACCAACGTCGTCCGTGCATTGTTCTACCTGTGAATTCATCAACAATAACGATCTCATTATTTTCAACTATATAATCAACATCTTTTTGAAAAAGCACATGTGCCCTTAATGCTGAATTTACGTGATGAACCAAACCAATGTTTGCTGGATGGTATAAACTTTCACCCTCTCCTAACAAACCGGCCTCAGTCAACATTTCTTCTACGTGTTGATGACCTTCTTCAGTTAAATGAATTTGTTTGTTTTTTTCTTCAACGGTGTAATCACCAGCACCATCTTCTTCCTCTTGCTTAACAAGTTTTGGTACAAGCTGATTAATTTTAAAGTACATTTCCGAACTATCTTCAGCAGGCCCAGAAATAATAAGTGGTGTTCGTGCTTCATCAATTAAAATAGAATCAACTTCATCGACAACAGCAAAGTTATGTCCTCGTTGAAATTTATCTGAAATTTCAAAAGCCATATTATCGCGAAGATAATCAAAACCAAATTCATTATTAGTACCATAAGTTATATCTGCAGCATAAGCCGTGCGCTTTTCATCTGGGTGTTGTTCTGCTACAACTACACCAACGGAAAGACCAAGAAAATTATAGAGTTTCCCCATCCATTCAGCATCACGTTTAGCAAGATAGTCATTAACAGTAACGACATGAACACCCTTGCCAGCAATCGCATTCAAATAAACAGGCAATGTTGCCATTAAGGTTTTACCCTCACCAGTACGCATTTCAGAAATTTTACCTTGGTGTAATACCATACCACCAATTAATTGCACATCAAAATGACGCATCCCTAAAGCACGTTGGCTAGCTTCACGAGCCGTTGCAAAAACTTCAGGTAGAATATTCTCTAAACTTTCGTTGTTATTTAAACGTTGACGAAATTTCTCTGTTTGTTTTTTTAAGTCATCGTCTGATAATGCCTGCATTTGCACTTCAAGATTATTTATTTGAACGACTATTTTTTGCAATTGTTTAATATAGCGCTCGTTCCGACTACCAAAAACTTTCTTTACAACTTTCCCGAACATGAAAAACTTCCTAATTTTACTTTGTACTTTATTATTAAATTAATGGAGCTATATATACAACTGCTTAGCCACCATCGTTACTATAAGCGTGACGAAGATACCGACAAGGAAAACCCTTATTTTACGCTATCTAGACCTGTTTTGTCTGATTTGGTTTCTGAAATGTCCTTGTTCATGCCTGGTTTAATAGAAATGTTGCCGATTGCATCAATTTCAAGGTGAGTTAGCGGAAAGTCCTGTTCAGTTAAAAGCTTCATCAATTTTGCGGCTCGATGTTTTTTATCGAGGATAGTGCCTTTTGGTCTTATTTGACGTGCTGAAGTAATCTTTCCAGATTGGAAATCACCATTTTGGTCTATTGTTATAGATAATATAGGGGCTAAACCATTTTTACCCGCAATATTAATACCTAATGTTGTGCAAAAATTTCCCAAACTGTAAGCAATAAGCTTACCCTGATAGAGTTCGATTGCCCGCGGCACATGTGGCCCATGCCCAAGAATTACATCTGCACCTGCTTCAACAGCAGTATGTGAAAATAGAACGACATCACCTCGATTCTCACCATGAAAATACTCAGTTTCAAAAGGGATACGCGTAAAACTATCACCCTCAGCTCCGGCATGAAATGAAACAATAACAATATCATTCGTGTTTGATAACGCTGTAATGGATTCACGTACATAGTCTAAATCCAAAAAATCATGTGCTCCTCTAAACGGTGCAAAAGCAATTAACGCAATCTTCAGACCCTTTAATTTCCACTCTGCAATATCCCCCATTAAACCTGAATGTTTAATACCATATTGATCTAGTGTTTGCATGGTAAGTGAGCGACCACTATCACCAAAATCACGTGCATGGTTGTTTGCAAGACTCATTACATCAAAACCTGCTCTTTGTAAGTATTGAGCGTAATGTGGCGGCATTCGGAAAACATAACAACGTCTAACATCTGGACACGCTTTTTCGGCTACACCGCCTGTACCAAATGTGCCTTCTAGGTTTCCAAAAGTAATGTCCGCTTTCGATAAAATATTAGTTACACTAGCTAAAAGATTTTTTCCATCATGAGATGCAAGTCGATGATCGGGGTAATCTGTACCCAACATCATATCTCCGACAGCTGTTATTTCTATGATTGTATTTGGTAAGGATTTTTTTAGTTGCTTTTTTTCAACTTCACTGTCTATCTCAATAGACATGTCTGCAGAGATATCAGGATTTTTACTTTCTTCCAACTTAACATTGGAGCATGAGGATACGAGCAAGAAACACGCAGTAATTATAAGTAAAACAAAATTTTTAGTTTGGAGGGATATCACGGGGAAATTATACGGAGCTACTCAATCTACAGCACGACTATTTTACCTTGTTTGATTTAGAGTTAATCTAAATCAAACAGTGCATGCACCCGAAAAATGCAGCTTATTTATAAGCCTATTTTTTAGCTGCTCGGAATATATATCGTTTAGGGTTTACTGCACGACCATTATTTAACACTTCAAAATGAACATGTGGCCCAGTTGAACGGCCTGTTGTACCCATCTTAGCAAGTACCTGACCTTTTTTAATGGTATCACCTACTTTCACATCAATCTTCAAGCAGTGTCCATAACGTGTTGAGTAACCTTTACCATGGTTAATTTCAACCAAGTTACCGTATCCAGAACGTCTTCCAGCAAAAGTAACCACGCCAGCAGCAACAGAAACAATGTCCGATCCAAGTTTACCAGCAAAATCGATACCTGAGTGATGTACTCTACGACCAGTAAATGGATCGGTACGAATACCAAAATAAGAAGACAACCAGCCACGTGATATTGGACGACCTGCGGGCTCAACTTCTGCTTGCAGATTATTCGTCATCATCATCGTTTCAAGTACATTAAGCTGACCACTTCGATTATCTAATTGACTAGAGAGATCAGATAAGGCAGCTAAAAAGTCATTAACTTCCATAGACTTACCTTCATTCTCAAGCGTATTAGCTGGACCACCTTGAGCGGGTGGTTGAGAAAAATCAAACTCGCCACGTTCTAGTTTTGCCATTGTTGTTAACCGCGAACCAAGCGCATCTAAACGAATAACATGTGCTTGTAATTTGCCCAAGCGTAAAGCAAGCGCATCCATATTTTCACGCGCATCAAGCGTAGCCTCATCAATTTTTAAACGTTGTGAGTCAATTTCTGTTTGATAAGCCAAATTTAGATCATCAGGCGTCGCACGCACATTTTGTGCACCTACTTGATACCCAAGGTATATCAGACCAATAGGCATGATTAAGAAGCAACCTACCACCAAAGCGGCAAGTTTTTTGGAGTCCATAACATAAAGTCCTGAACAGCCTTGTTTTCTTCTGAGTAGTACTATATTCATATGCATACAACCTTAAAAACATATATTATTGTTAACGGTCAATCCCGCTAATTCTTTATAAATATTAGCATGTACTTCTCCACTGTAAAGTAAGATGTACAATTAAGTTATCACTGCAACCTATTAATTAGTATGAAATTACCTAGACAAATTAACAAGCTACTTCAAAGTAAAAATTCAAGAGTTGCGGCGCTCATCACAGAAGCTCGTAAACTCGAGTATTTAAATAACATACTACTGGACTTACTGCCTTCACCCTTGCCACATCACTGTCATTTAGCAAAAATGAATGGCAACAAACTCGTTATTGTTGTCGATTCACCTACCTGGTCAGCACGCTTACGCTATTCTATCCCTGAGTTACTTGCAAAACTAAAACACCACTCACAGTTTTTTATTCCCATTAAAAATATTGAAATAAAAGTTAACCCTCAGTGGCAATCAAAGCCAAATCACGTAGCTTTAAAACCAAAACGAATTTCATCAGGAACATCAAAATGTCTCAAAGAGACAGCTAATTCAATTGAAAATGAAGCAATAAAAAAAGCTCTACTAAAACTAGCCTCGCATTCTTAAAAATGTAATTACGCAAAACTAGCTATATAACGTATTGATTATATTAGTTTTTTCTTATGTACGTTGAACCATGTAAGATATTACCTACACTTCGTACTGAAATCAAGAGAGCGGGTAAATTTAAGAAGCTGAAACCGGCTGAATAAAGGAAATGGGGGCTTCTTGAGGGTCAGCGAAACTTACTTGTTCCCATGCATCTTCTTCTGCAAGCAGAGCACAAAGCAGCTTATTGTTTAATTCATGACCTGACTTATGACCAGAAAAGGCGCCAATAAGGCTATGACCAAGTAAATATAAATCACCAATGGAATCTAAGATCTTGTGTTTAACGAATTCATCAGCATAGCGAAGACCATCTTCATTTAATACACGAAAATCATCCATCACAATAGCATTATCAAGTGTACCGCCTAATGCCAAATTCTTAGAACGTAAGGTTTCAATTTGATTCATAAAACCAAATGTCCGTGCACGGCTAACTTCCTTAACAAATGACGTTGTTGAGAAATCTATTTCAGCTTTTTGTGTACCATTTTTAAATGCTGGGTGGTTAAAATCAATGCTAAAAGAGACTTTAAATCCATCAAAAGGCTCAAACTGCACCCATTTTTCACCATCATCTAAGCGAATTTTACGTTTAATTCGAATAAAACGCTTAGGTGCTTTTTGCTCTTCAATGCCAGCTGATTGAATCAGAAAGACAAACGGACCTGCGCTACCGTCCATAATGGGCACTTCAGGTGCATTTAAGTCTATATAGGCATTATCAATACCAAGACCAGCCATTGCAGATAAAAGATGTTCAACTGTGGAAATACGAACACCATCTTTAATTAACGTTGTCGATAAGGTTGTGTCACCAACATTTTCAGGTGTGGCAGGAATTTCAACGGGTGTATCCAGATCAACTCGGCGAAAAACAATACCTGTATCGGCGGCTGCAGGTCGCAAAGTTAGGTACACCTTTTCTCCTGAATGGAGACCAACACCAGTAGCACGGATAATGTTTTTCAATGTGCGTTGATAAATCACAAATTTAATTCCTCTAAAATACAATATA
>Ga0316205_10002649_pt1 | contig 18182 bp, 20 predicted proteins | sample 3monthpyrite_MG_FD_204941 | JGI IMG/M metagenome (GOLD analysis project Ga0316205, IMG submission 204941) | Microbial mat bacterial communities from mineral coupon in-situ incubated in ocean water Damariscotta River, Maine, United States -... | ecosystem: Environmental > Aquatic > Marine >... | reverse complement strand
CCCGACATCGAGATCATGTTTTCCAGCCGTGAAAGGCTATCACGGGCCGAGTTGGCGTGAATGGTGGTCATCGAGCCGTCATGGCCGGTATTCATGGCTTGCAGCATGTCGATCACCTCGTCACCACGGGTCTCGCCGACGATAATGCGGTCGGGGCGCATACGCAGCGCATTTCGAAGCAAATCCCGCTGCGATACCTCGCCTTTACCTTCCACATTGGCAGGGCGGCTTTCCATCCGGCCAACATGGACCTGTTGCAACTGAAGCTCGGCGGTATCCTCGATCGTAACGATCCGTTCGGCACCGCCAATGAAGCCGGAAAGCGCGTTAAGGGTGGTGGTTTTACCCGAGCCGGTGCCGCCCGAAACAATGATATTAAGGCGGGTGGCCACGGCGGCCTGCAAATAGGTGGCCATCGGCTCGTTAAAGGCGCCAAACTGGATAAGCTCTTCAATTGAAAGTTTTTCCTTGGAGAATTTACGAATGGACACCAGCGCGCCATCCACCGCACAGGGGGGCACCATCGCGTTGAAGCGCGAGCCGTCCTCGAGGCGCGCATCCACATAGGGGTGGCTTTCATCCACCCGCCGCCCCACAGCCGAAACAATTTTATCGATCACGCGTAACAGGTGGCGGTCATCCTTGAAGCGCACCGGGGTTAGCTCCAGCTTGCCGAAACGCTCGACAAACACCTGATGCGGCCCGTTGATCAAAATATCGTTGACGGTGTCATCGCGCAGCAGCGGCTGGATGGGGCCAAGGCCGGTGACCTCGTCCATCAGGTCCTGCAGCAGTTCTTTCTGGTCCTGCCCGTTCAGCACCACGCCCATTTCGTGGATGCCCTCACGGGTGATGGCCGCGATTTCACGGCGCAAATCGGCTTCTGCGGCAGATTCAATGGCAGAAAGATTGAGCGTTTCGAGCAGGCGCTTGTGGATTTCCATCCGAATGGCCATCAGCTTATCCAGCCGCTTTTGCTCACGGATAAAGGCATCAAGCTGGTCGGCGTTCATGTGGTTGTTGTCGGCAGGGCGGGCTTTGTGAATCACTTCGGGCTGCAACGACAACTCACCAACAATTGGCTGGGTTTCGGGGGCTGGCTGCTGATTTTGCTTGAAGCGTCCAAACATACCTGTTCTCCTGTTAGTCTACCACTGCTGCGCGCGCTTCCTTGGTGAGCTCTACCAAAGTAGCTGCAATTTTCTTGATCTCCTTGCGGAGCGCGTTTTTGGGGGAGGAATCCGCCAGCGGCTCGCCCTGATCCCCTGCCTGTGTGACAGATTTTCCACCATCGGGCAGCAGGATGTTGATCTCGATGCCGAGGCTTTCCGAAAAACGGCCGACACGGCTTTTGCCGTTCAGGTCTGCGAAACCGGGGGCGCGGTTAAGAATATACTGGATTTTCTCGCCCGGGAGTTCCTCGCCACGCAGCACGCGCAAATAGCGCATCAGGTTTTGGGCCGAGCGCATATCAAGCTCGAGCAAGGTGAAATAGGTTTCTGCCATCGTAAGCACGGTTGCCGACCAGTCGGTCAGCGCTTTTGGCAGATCAATGATGATAAAATCATAGCGCGTCTGCAAAATCCGCAACATTTTTTCAACATAGTCGCTGTTGACGATATCAAGCGGCATTACCTCGGGCGGTGACGTAAGCACCGCGAGCACCGATTTATAGGAGGTCATCGCCTGGGCGAGCGTGTCGCTGGCCAGAGTATCGGGCTCTGTCATCAGGTCAAAAACAGCTTCACGGCGGGACATATCCAGCAGGGTCGAAACCGAGCCAAACTGAAAATCAAGGTCGATCAGGGCAACGCGCATATCGTCTTTGCGGTTATGGGTGGCCATTTCCCATGCGAGATTGACCGCAAATGTAGAGGAACCAACGCCGCCAGCCGCGCCATAAACCGGCAAAATTACCCCGCTGCGCACTTTTTTGGCGCCAATCAAAGCCGGTGTTTTTGATTTTTTGTCGCGCAGGCGCTCAAAAATATTTGCCAAGGCGTTATCCGGCAACGGATAGGGGGCAAAATCGTCGGCACCGAGTTGCAACAGATGATGCAACGCCGTTGGCGAAACATCCTTGGCCACAAGCACCACCACAAACCCGGCTTTTTTGGCGGCGCGCACAAAGCCGTCAATCGGTGTCAGGTTTTGCTCATCCTCGGCTTCTACGCAAACAATCAGGGTTTCTTCGCCGTTTAGCGCCCCGCGGCCCAGCATTTCGCCGGCGGCGGCAACAGATACATTGCCCCAGCTTTGCCCAAAAAGGCCGTGAAGATCCCCGTTTAAAAGTTCGAAACTCTGCGGTTTGGACGCAATGGCAAAAGCGTCCATTTTGCGGTCCATTAATTTTAGCAAGGCCAACTGAGCACCTCTATGGTTGATTGAACTCGATGATAAATTTACAATTTACAATGCCAGTCTATTCCTAAGAAATCTGAAACGGAAGCAAAAGCTGAATAAATCACTAACGAAAGACGCATTGAAGACAATAAAACAGGGATAATAACGCAGATATGCGATTAATCGTTAGCGATCATGCCGGTTACCGCCAAATATTGGCACGACAAGAAATAACTATAATTTATTGGGAAATAGAATGCAAGTTCTTGGCGCCCAAATAAAAAACCTCCCCGGCGAAAGCAGGGGAGGAAAGTTTTGGAGAGGCTGTGAAAACCGGTTAGAGTGGTGAAAGGGTGGCGCTGCCAAGCACAGTGCCGCCGCCGGCAACATAATTGCCATAAACGATCACGGCGCGTTTTCCGTCAAAATCCGAGGGAATGACATTTGGCGCGAAGCCGAATACATCGGTCACGGTGCGCCGGTTGAGGCGTTCGCGTTCTTCGGTGTTCACAATCGGTTGGGTTTCACCAAGGGAGGTATAGGCCTCAAGCCGGTTGCGTGGTGCCCCGTTTGCAACCAGGAAATTAACCGCAGCCTGGGCGCGGCGCAACCCAAGGCGCTGGTTATAGGCATTGGAGCCAACCTTATCGGTATGGCCGTAAACCCGGAATTTGACGGTCGGGTTCGCCTTGATCCATTCCGCCTGAAGCGTCAGAATGCGCCGGGCTTCACCGTCGAGCACCGTCGAGTTGAAGTCGAAGTTGATCATTGTTGGCACGTCATCGCGGAATTGTTGCGAAAGCTGCTGCAAATAAGCGGCTGAACCACCCTGACCGGTTTGCACGAGGTAGTTTTGCTCGGTTGCATCTGAAAAACTGGCTTGATTGGGCAGTGAGCCCGCTGTTTCAAGGCAGCCACCAAGGGCTAGAAGCGCAGATACACCTATGATTTTGCTAAGAATTCTCATCGTCCTACTCCATCACATATCCGGCAGAGCTATCAAAGCCCAGTTGCGTTATCGCGGCCCCTGACATGGCACCTTCGGTGCGCCCGCTCAGGAAAAGCTCGGCTTCAGTCGGGATGCGCATACGGTCGGTTGGCAAAGCAAGTGCATCCGACGTGGTCGGGGTGACCAGATTCGGTGTCACGATGATCACCAGTTCGGTTTGCTTGCGCTGGAATTCGGCAGAGCGGAACAAGGCACCAAGAATGGGCACATCGCCAAGCCAGGGCACCTGGCCGTTGAGATCGGTAAAGTCATCCTGCAACAGACCCGCAATCGCAAAGCTCTGCCCGTCGCGCATTTCGACCGTTGTGCTGGCGCGGCGCACCTTGAAGGCGGCAATGCTCAGGCCGGTTGACGAGGTAAAGGAAGTGTCCTTGTCGATCGAACTTACGGTTGTCTCGAGCTCGAGATTGATCAGATCACCGTCGATCACCGTTGGCAGGAAGTTTAGCTCTACGCCAAAAGGGCGATACTCGACGGTAATGGTGTTGTTATCCTGTGCGGAGGGCACAGGATACTCGCCACCGGCAAGGAACCGGGCGGTTTGGCCTGAAATCGCAACGATATTCGGTTCCGCCAATGTGCGGGCCATGCCTTTGCTTTCCAGTGCCTCGACCAGCACATTGACGGCCAGACCGCCGATACCAAAGCCGATGCCGACAGCACCCTCTGAAGTAGGATTCGAGGTGGCCCCGCCGATGGTTACGCCAAAAGCACCAGAGCCGGCGGCAAAACCGTCAACAACGGGCTGGGTGTTGGACAGGCCAACCGATGAACCGAGGCTTTTCGCCACCGAGCGCTGCATTTCTGCAAAGCGCACCTGCAGCATAACCTGCTGCGAGCCACCCACCATCATCATATTGGTGACACTATCCGGCCCGACATACATTTGCGCCAATTCCATGGCGCGGGCAACCTGACGTGAGCCGGAAACCCGGCCCGAAAGCACGATACCTTCATTCGCGGTGCGCACATTGATATTTTCACCGGGAAGGATTTGCGCGAGCCGCTCTTTGAATTCGGCGATGTCGGGGCTGACCCGCACATCAACATTCGCGACAAGCTGGCCGTCCTGGTCAAAAATGGTCAGGGTTGTTGCCCCGGGGGCCTTGCCGAGCACATAAATTGACCGGTCCGACAGCGATGCGATATCGGCAATGGCCGGGTTGGCCACCGATAGTTCGGCAAATGGCCGGTCGCTTTCAACCACGATGGCGCGGTTGACCGCAACGGATATTTTACTTGAAACTGCACCGCGCGATACCGAAAGAACCGCGTTTTGCGCAAGGGCCGAGCTGGCCATTGGCGCGGTTAGGACGAGACCCATCAGGGCCGCCTGAATCTGGCTTTTAAATTGCATTGTGATCCTGCCTCTCAAAATCACCGATTGAAAATCATTGAACAGGTCTTGCGCCCGTTCTTGAACGCAGCATGCGTCAAGATCGATTCGATTGCAAGAATCAATGTGTTAGAGACCATTCTCAATGCAAGAAAAACCAAAAAACGCGGCATGTGGCCGCGCTTTTCATCGGTATTTTGGTGGCTTACTCTGCTTCGCAGGCTACTTCGACCTGCACCGCCTCAACCCCACGGCGAACGGTTCTGAAACATTGCCGCTCTTCCTCTACGGCTATGATTTCATTACCAATTAACGTGTTGGTATTCACCTCGATCGGCCCGGCTGTGGTAAGGTCTTCGACCCCCCTAAGCGAGAGTGTGAGCTTGCCCGAAGACTGGAACTGTACCAAATTTGCAACAATGTCGGGAGAAACTTGCAAGGTCACGGTTCTGGCCACCGTCGGGCGCTGAGAGTCCTGATCCGCCTGCTGGTCAATCGCGATGATTTTGACCTTTTCAAGCACCAGTTTGGTGATGACCTGATTGTTGCTGTCGCCCGTCCAGTAAATGTCGACCGCGTCTCCGGGCTGGATGAAGCCCGAAACCCCCGATGCCACATCAACACGGATCGCGAAAGCGCGGGTGCCGGGTTCGAGCAGGGTGTTGACGCCGATATCTTCACCGAAATTGGTGATTTTGCTGGCCAGAAGCGGCTCGCCGGGGTCAAGCGTGCGCTTCACATAGCGTGGGCCGGCATCTTCGCCACCGATCACTTCTTCAATCGAGCTGAAAGTATTTTCGGGCAGGTTGTTTGACGGCCAGTTAATAATCGCCAAGTCTTCTGCCACCAGCTGGCGCGCATAATTCAAAGTTGTTGACGTGATGACAACCGGCGTTGTTTCCACCACGCGCTCGCGCACCTGGCGCAGTTCGTTCTGAAGCTGGTTAATCTGGGCTTCCCGCGTCGAGAACTGATTTTTAACCAGCAAAATCGCGTAACCCGCGGTCGCAATTCCCACAATCAAAACAAGCAAAAAAACTAGTCGCATCAATTTCCCTCACGTCAACAGGCACGGGCCTATGGTTTAGCCTAGGTCATCGCACTATCTGGAGGTGAAATCAATGGGTAGTAGGCAAGGCGTTGTGCCCGACCGGCCATTAATTGCTATGGCAGCACATCAGAAACAACGGTGTTCAGATTTGTGCTCAGGGTGGTGCTGCTGGTATCAAGGGCATTGTCAATAATCAAGGCAGCGCTGATGGCAAGCGCCACGATAGCGGCGGTTAGAACCACCCAGTCGACGGTGATGGCGGCTTCTGTATCGCGGGCGAATGGCTCAAGATAGGATGATACCGACATCGTTAAACCTCCGAGGCAATACGCGATATTAAGGGGCGTGCAGGGCAACGGGTTGCCCTGCGACGATAGTAAAGCACTTGCGCGCTGATGGCCGCTTTGGCCGGCAAATTAGGTTGTGGTCGACGCAGCGCCAACCACAACTTGCAGGTTGCTGCTGATAGTCGAAGCAGCATCATCCAGCGCGGTTTGCATGGTTGCGGCAACGGCGATGGCGAGGCCAACAACAGCGGCGGTCAATACAACCCAGTCTACGGTTACAGCGGCTTCTTCGTCTTTTACGAAAGCGTTAATAAGGTTTTTCATTCTGTGTCCCTCCTAGGATACAATCAGTTTACATTGTTCGGCTCAACTAAGCCCACCACTCACACCCAATAAGGGTTTTCCCACCACAATTGGCAAAATTGCCGATCATGTCCAAGTCCGTTTAAGCGTCCTTTGAGCGAATGATACTCGCTTGGTTGCTTTCAATATGTTAAAAGAATGTGGCAAAAGAAAGGCTAATCGCTCAAATCTTAACCAATTGGATATCGCAATAAATAACAAAGGGTTAAGCTTTATACTACACCGGCCAGCCGAATGCCGGGCTGCCAAAAAGGGCGGCTTTGGCCCGATTTTGGCTTTGGTTGGCGCGATTCTACACCTTATAAGCGAGCGAATCGGATTGAAGGGAAGAATCAGCAGTGAGCCGGGATGAAAACAAAGCGGCGGGCAAGGCCCTGATTATCGATGTCGATGGCAGCCTGCTCAAAACAGATATGCTGCTGGAAAGTTTTTGGGCGGCTATGGGGCGGCATCCGTGGCTATGCCTGCTCGCGGTGCTGCGGCTGATCTTTCATAAGGCGGCGCTCAAAAAAAGGCTGGCTGAACTGGCGGCGCTGGATGTGGCGCTTTTACCGGTGCGCACCGAGGTGTCGGCACTGGGAAAAAAGGCGCAAGATGCCGGGCGCATGGTGGTGCTGGCTTCGGGCTCTGATAGGGTGCTGGTTGCCAAATTGGCAGCAAAAGCGGGTTTTGAACCGGCGCCGATGGCTTCTGATGGCCAGATAAACCTGACCGGTGCCAAAAAGGCACAGGCGCTGGCCGCGCGGTTCGGGGTAAATGGTTTTGACTATGTTGGTGACTCGCGCGCCGACATACCGGTGTGGCAGGCCGCGGCAGAGGGCTATATTGTGGCTGCCGGCAGCAGGCTTAAAAACCGTGTGCAAAAGGCCGGGCTGACGCTCACGCCTTTGGGCGCACCACCGCCCCCTTTGGCTTTGCTGAAAGCTATGCGGCCCTATCAATGGGTAAAAAACGTCCTTCTTTTCATGCCGCTATTTGCCGCGCATCGCTTTGATATGGCGGGGTTCGGCCTCGCCTTCTGGGGGATCGCGGTTTTTTCGGCGGCGGCCTCGAGTATTTATATTGTCAATGATCTGATGGATCTGGCGGCAGACCGCCAACACCCGACCAAGAGGCACCGCCCATTTGCCGCCGGTGACGCCACAATCACTTCCGGCATGGGGCTGATGCTGGTGCTGGGCGCTGTGGCATTGGCAGGGTCGGCGGCACATAGCTGGCAGCTGGCGTCGATTATTGCGCTTTATATGGTGCTTTCGCTATCTTATTCCATGGGGCTCAAACGGCTGCGCTGGGTCGATATTTCGGTGCTGGCCGCGCTCTATACCTTACGGGTGATCGCGGGGTCGGTGGCGGTGGGTGTGCCGATGTCGGGCTGGCTCGGCGCGTTTGTGTTTCCGGTGTTTTTGGCGCTTGGCGCGGTGAAGCGGCTCATCGAGCTTGGCAAGGCCAGTGATGAAGCCAAGGTGCCGGGCCGAGGCTATGCACGAAGTGACCGGGAAGACCTGCGCAATATTGGCATCACCGCTTCGGTGGGCGCGATAGTTGTATATTTGCTCTATACCTATAGCGAAATCGCGGTGTCGCTTTATCAGAACCTGTTTGAAATAAGAGTGGCTGCCTTAACCGTTGCGCTCTGGCTCGGGCGGATGATTTATCGGGGCTGGCAAGGGCGGATGGATTATGATCCGATAGTATTTGCCCTGCGAGACCCGATCGGGCTGGCCTTGATGGCGGCGGGTGCCTTTTTGCTGGTGCATGCGGCGGTGTAGTGCATCGGCTTGCTAAATGCTCATTTTCTTGAAAATAAACTCGGGAATATGCCGGATGATCAGCATGATATAACGCCAGAACCACGGTGTATAAACCACGTTTCGCCGCTTTTGCACGGCTTTCATCAGGCTGTCGGCCACGGCTTCGGGCGAGGCCACAAGAAACATGCCGCCAATTCCCCAGGTCATTGCGGTGTCAACAAAGCCCGGCTTTACCGTTATCACATGGCCGCCCTTGCGCCCGAGCCGGTTGCGCAAGCCGGAAAGATAGGTATGAAACCCCGCCTTGGCCGCGCCATACACATAGTTGCCCACCCGCCCGCGATCACCGGCAACCGAGCCAACACCGATAATGGTGCCGCTCTCGCGCTCTTCAAGATAAGGGGCAAGCAGGTGCAAAAATCGCGCCGGGCCGGTGAAGTTATCCTGCACCGTTGCGTCAATCATCGAGGGGTCGGCATCCATGTCTGGTTGTTGCGGCATCGAGCCGACAAAAACCGCGGCATTCAAGGTGCTGCTATGGGTGGCGGCCCGGGCGATGATGGCGTCAAATCCGGCCGGTTTGCGCGCGTCAAAGGCCACGGCCTCGGCACTGGCGGCCCCGCGCAAGCTGCAATCCTGCGCGATCCGCTTTAGCTCGGGTATATCGCGGCCCAACAACCACAATTCGGCACCGTTTTCAGCACATTTGCGGGCAAAGGCACGGGCAATGCTTGAGGTCGCCCCCAAAATAATCCAGGTATCGCTCATTTTTGCCCCCTGATTTGCAGCCGTCTCGCAAGATCGGTTGTAAAAGCACCGGTTGGGTCGGCCTTGGCCAGTTCAGCGCGAAAATCCTCCAGTTCATCATACATATCGGGTAAATGCCCGGCTTCAAGGCTTGAATCCTTGGCCAGATAAACCCGGCCACCGGCATCGCGCGCCAGATCATTTAGCTGTGCCAGCAGCTTTTGGGCAGCGGGCCTGTTCACAATATCCAGCGCCAGTGTGTAGCCTTGCATCGGAAATGACATCATGCCACCGCGCCCGTGGCCCAGCCGTTTGAGCACCGATAGCGGCGAGGCCAGCCCCGACGCCACCACCGCTTCCAGCATCAGCGTCAGCGTGGCGCGGGCTTCGCCATCGGGCAGCACACACTGAAACTGGTGAAAGCCGCGTTTGCCGTAAAGCCGGTTCCAGTGAAGGATGCTGTCCAGCGGGAAGAAAAACTTGTGCAACGCGCGCTCCCGGTCGCGCCCGGCCTCGGGAATACGCCTGAAATAGGCCCGGTTAAAGGCCTTGACCAAAGGTTTGCTCATGGCAAAGCCCGGCGCAAAAAAAGGCACGCTACGCGCCTTGTGTGGCGGCTCAAACGGCCCCTGTGAAAAATGCGCCTCTTCCATGATGCCGCGGCCAAGGTTGATGTCTGTCGCGGTCATATCGAGCCAGCCGACCTGATAATCGGCGCCGGAGTTGGCAAAGGCCTCCAGAAAGGCATCGAGGTCGTCCATCCGCCGCTCTTGCACCGCCAGCCTGCCCGCCGGGCATTTTGCCATATGCAGCCGCGCCGAGAGAATGACCCCGGTTTGCCCGAGCCCGCCAATCGTGGCCCGAAACAGCCGGGGCTTGGTTTTGAGCGAAATACGCTGGTTGCTGCCATCCGGCCCCATTAGCACAAGGCTTTCCACATGCTGGCCAAAACTGCCGGCCAAATGGTGGTTTTTGCCATGCACGTCGTTGGCGATGGCACCGCCAAGGGTGGCAAAGCCGGTACCGGGCATTACGGCGGGCATCCAGCCTTTGGGGGCAAAGCTGGCAAGGATATCGGCGATTGTCACCCCGGCTTCGGCCTCCAGCAATCCGGTCTTTTCGTCAAAGGCGATGAAGCGGTCAAGCCGGGTCATGTCAATCGCCCGTTCGGCCAGCGGCGCATCACCATAAGAGCGGCGCATGCCAATGGCAGGGCAGGGCGACTCGGCCATGGCCTCGGCCAGTGCTGCGTGCCGCTCGGGTCGTGCCAGCTTGGCCTCTCGCGCAAGCGCGCCGCCCCAGCCGCTCAGATCATCGGTTTTCCAGCGCATATTGCCGCCCTTTTTTGTTTTGCTATTCCAAATACAGTATCTCTGACCGGAATTGCAAACCAAAGCGTCCTGATGCCGATCAGGCGGGGGCCAGCCTAGTCGGCAGGCAATACTTTATTGATGTGTTTGTTGAGCGCCGATATTTCGGAAGCGATGATTTGCGAGGATTCCATATTCATCATGGCGGCGGCGAGCTGCACCGTAAGCACGTGTATATCGATACCGTTATCCATGCCAAACCATTCCTCCGTGAGCTCTTTTGCCGCATTCAGGTATTTATCGGTGCGCGCTTTCAGGTTGATCGGCAGTGCGTTATAATCGGTCTTGTTCATAAGATTACTCCTTAATTCACAAAGATTTGAGATAATGGATACACAACCCCTCCTCACAAAAATATAACCCTTCTCTAGGGGTGGTTTCAAGGCTTTGAACGGTGACAATATTACATACCCGTCAAGGCGGCGCCAACTGCCGCGCCGACCGGATCAGAGCCCGAAACCCTTGGCGAAATCGTCGATCATACCGGCAACCACGGCATTCATGGCCGCCGAAGGCTGCTGCCCGGCAATGCGGGCACCCAGGGCGTCTCCCGCATCATTGTTGCTGGCGCTCATTTCCTGCAAAACCGCATGGCCACAAAAAGGCACATGCACTTCGGAATAACCGCCCTCATGGGCCATCACCAGCTTGCCGTTGCATAGGGTTTCGGCCGCATCCATCAAGGCGCGGGTCATCTGCCGGAAGGTCTCGGCGCTGCACAGCATCCGCGAGAGTGGGTCCACGCCCGAGGCGTCAAACCCGCAGGCAACAACGATCAGATCGGGGCGGAAGGCATGCAGGCGGGGCAGGACCAAACGGTCGAAAGCATAGAGATAGCTTTCATGCCCCGCACCCGGCGGCAGTGGAATGTTCATATTGAAGCCCTTGCCCGCGCCCTCGCCAATCGCGCCGGCCCCGCCGGTATCCAGCGGATAATTGTGCGCCTGATGCAGAGAAATTGTCAGCACGTCTCCGCGATCATAAAAAATCGCTTCGGTGCCGTTGCCGTGGTGCACATCCCAGTCAACCACCGCCACCCGCAGGGGCTGCACCGCCTCGATGGCCACCGCAATATTGGCCAGCAGGCAAAACCCGTTGGACCATTCCGGCAGGCAATGATGCCCGGGCGGCCGCGAAAGCGCATAGGCGTTATCAAGCACACCCGAATGCACCGCCCGCATTGCCCCGATCACCAAACCCGCAGACAGCGCCGCAATTTCATAGCCCCCCGGCCCGAAGGGTGTGCGCAGGCCAAGCTCGCCGCCACCGGCATCGCTTTGGGCCTTGAAGCTATCAAGATAGCGCGCCGGGTGCACCCTGAGCAAATCGGCCCGGCTGGCCGGCGTGGCGGTTTGCACCGCGAGTTCGTCGGCCAGACCACTGACCTTCATGAGGTTATAAAGCCGCCGCTTGGTTTCGGGGTTTTCGGGCAACCCACCCGCCGCCAATGGCTGCACCAGCCCCCCCACGGGCGCGGTAAGCGCATAATTGCCACCCGAATGCCAAAAGCATTTTTCATCAACAAAAAATCCGGTTTTTCGCATCGGCTACTCGCTTGGCAAACAGGTTTCCAGCGCCGTGATGATACCACCGAAAAAACTAAGCGTATAGTTTTCCTGCCCCAGATAGGCAATGCCCAGCGGGTCGATACTGGCGCGGGTGGCTTGGGGCAAAATGCCCTTGGGCGGGGTTTCGTTCGGGTCGACAATAAAGCAAATGTCGCCTTGCAGCCGTGAAAGCTCCGAGAGGCTGCGGGCCCCGGCGGCATTGTCGTTGATGTCGGTGAGCATACCGGCCTGCACCAGCCCGAGGCTACGCTCGAGATACTGGTAGGCATCATGGGAAACCACGATGCTGATATCGCGGCTGACAAACTGTTGGGCGAGGGCCTGCAACTGCGCCTTTATGGTTATGATATCGGCGCGCAGTGCCGCCAGGTTTTCATCAATCTGAGCCGCGCTTTCGGGCGAGATTGCTTGCAGTCTGGCGGCGATAACCTGCGCCCAGACAGCCATGATATCGGGGTCCATCCATTGGTGGGGGTCAAAAAAGGGGCTGGTGGTGCCCGAAAAACTGCGCGCTTTGAGGGTCAGCGCGGCCACGGAGTCAAGCTCCCCTAGCTTAAGCAGCACATCTGGTGCAAGAAGCGGCTCGACCCCAAGCAGCCATGGCTCCATATTATTCCCGACGGCAAAGACAACCGGCGCTTCGCTAACGGTTTTGATCTGGGAAGGGGTGAGCGAAAACTGGTGGGCCTCGCCATTGGCGGGCAAAAGTGATTCGGCGGCCGAAACCCCGCGGGTAATATCGCTGACCAATCCGGCCAAAAGCGGAATGGTTGCGGTAACGGTTTGGGCAGAAATGGGGGTGGCGGCAAGAAGGGCAAGAGTGAAAGCTAAGCTGCGCATGAGAGTCTCCGATTGTTGCCTGCAAGATATAGGGGTGATGATGCGCGGCACAACCCGTGTAAATACCGCTTCGGCGTAGTTTTGCCTTTGTGGCGGCGGCCTCGGTTTTGCTTTGGCGAGGTTTGCCACGGGGCCTTGCCTCGGCGGGCTAGTCTTTGGGTTTGTTGATCTCGTAGGCGGCGTGCTTTTCGGGGCTGGCCCCGGTTTGATGATCGGCGCGCCACTGCGCATAGGGCATGCCGTAAAATGCGGCGCGCCCTGCTTCTTTGCTCATGGGTTCACCCCGTTCATTCGCCGCTTCCTGATACCAGCGAGACAGGCAGTTGCGGCAAAACCCTGTCAGGTTCATCATGTCGATATTTTGCACATCGGTGCGCGCGGCCAAATGGTCTCGCAAGCGGCGAAAGGCGGCGGCTTCGGCTTGAATTCTGGTTTGCTCATCCATTTTTCGGGTTCCTACAAGGCTGCGATTATGTCGGCAAGCGGCGCGGCAAGAATGGCTGCCCATTTTTGCTGGCCCTCGGGCGTGGTAATAAGATCGTGGCGCAGCTCGATCAACACATGGGGCAGGCCGTTTCTGGTGGCGTGAAAATACATGGTATCGCCGTGCAGCTCGCCGGAATAGGGCTCGTTATTGCCGACACAAATATCCGGGTTTTCGCCGAGTTTTCTGATCAGCGGCTCGGCAATGCGGCCGTCCTTTCCCCATAATATGCCAATATGCCAAGGCCGTTTGGGCCGACCATTGAGCTGTGGGGTGAAGGAGTGGACCGAAACGAGGATCGGCACTTGGCCGCGCTTGGTTATGCCCGCCAGATGCGCCGTGATCGCGGCATGATAAGGGCGGTGGTGGGCTTCTATCCGGCGTTGTTTTTCGGCGTCATCGGCAAAGCGGTTGCCTTCCACGATTGTATGATCGTAGATTTTCATCATGATCGTCGGGTCGTCTTCGCCGCGGTTCGGGTCTATCACCAGCCGCGAAAAGCGGCAGGCCAGCATCGGCGCTTTCAGCATTTCGGCCAGCGCCAGCGCCGTGCCGCGCGCGCCAATATCATAGGCAATATGGCGCGACATATCTTGCGCCGAAATGCCAAGATGTCCGCCGTTCACATCCTCCGGCACATGGTTGCTGGCATGGTCACACAACACCAGCACACGCGATATGGCATTGGTGTTCAGGGCTTCAAAAGCGCTTGTTTTACTCATTTTCAGGGGCCTGATTCCATTGACGCGCCTATATTAGCCAGAGCGTTGATACACGCAAACAGATATATGAGCCAGACAGCGGGGCCAATTAGCAAGGAAATTTCGCGGAAAAATGCGGACATTCGGGCCCGGCTGCGATATAAACGCCGAAGGCCCGCCAATTTGGCACGAAAAGAGAAATGATGACTAAAGGAATTCGCCGCCAGAGGAATGTCAAAATTGTGGCAACCCTCGGCCCTGCTTCAGACACCAAACAAATGATCCGGCAGCTTTTTTTGGCCGGCGCGGATGTGTTCCGGCTTAATATGAGCCACGGTTCGCATGATGAAATCACCCTGCGCCATACGATTATTCGCGAACTGGAGGAAGAACTTGGCCGCCCGATCGGGATATTGGCGGACTTGCAGGGGCCCAAGCTGCGCTGTGGCCAATTCGCCAATGGCAGCGAGTTATTGGTTGACGGGGTGAATTTTCGCTTCGATCTCGACCCGGCTTTGGGCGACGACACCCGGGTTAACCTGCCGCACCCCGAAATATTCAAGGCGCTGAAAAAGGGCGCCATATTGCTGGTGAATGATGGCAAGATGCGCATGAGGGTTACCGATTGCGGCGAAGATTTCGCAGATACCATCGTGATGGTTGGCGGGGAAATATCCAACCGCAAAGGTGTGAATGTGCCGGATGTGGTGCTGCCTCTGGCCGCCCTTTCCGACAAGGACCGCGAAGATCTTGAATTTGTATGCGCTCTCGGCGTTGACTGGCTGGCGCTGTCATTTGTGCAGCGGGCCTCCGATGTGCAGGAAGCGCGCACGCTGGCAAAAGGCCGGGCGGCGATTGTTTCGAAAATCGAAAAACCGGCCGCGGTAAAAGCGTTTGACGAAATTCTCGCGGTCAGTGACGGCATAATGGTGGCGCGGGGTGATCTCGGGGTAGAGCTGCCGGTGCAGGCATTGCCGCCGATTCAAAAACGGCTGGTGACAGGCTGCCGCCGGGTTGGCAAACCGGTGATTGTGGCCACGCAGATGATGGAAAGCATGATCTCCTCGCCCGTGCCGACCCGGGCCGAAGTGTCGGATGTGGCGCAGGCTATTTATGAGGGCGCGGATGCGGTGATGCTTTCCGCCGAAAGCGCCGCCGGTGATTACCCGATCGAAGCGGTGACCACCATGAACAACGTGGCCGTCGAGGTGGAGAAAGACGATATTTACCGCGAGGGCCTCGAAAGCTCGCATACGCCTTCGCGGGCCCGGGTGGCCGATGCCATAAGCGCGGCGGCGCGGCAGGTGGCGGAAACCACCGATATTAAAGCGATCGCCAGTTTCACCCAATCTGGTGCCACCGCCATGCTGGCCGCCCGCGAGCGCCCGCGGGTGTCGATTATTGCCATCACCCCGGTGGCGGCCACGGCCCGAAGGCTGGCGCTGGTATGGGGGTTGCATTGCGTGGTTTCCGGCGAGGTCCAGCGCTTTAAGGAGGCTGTGGTCAGCGCCGCCAAGGCCGCCAAAAAATACGGTTTTGCACGCGAGAACGACCTGATCGTGGTGACCGCAGGCGTGCCCTTTAACACGCCCGGCACAACCAATATTTTACGGGTGGCACCGGTAAACGAGAAGCTCATTCACGGCCATGCCCTCGATTAACCGGCAAATCATTGCCGCGCGATACTTTTTGTAACCTTTGCGCGTGTATTTTGTTTGGTTATTTGCTATGGTCGCTTTATTGAAAAAACAGAGGCGGCCATGACAGATTATGACATTGCCCTGATTGCGGCACTGGTTTTATTGGGTGCCAGCCTTTTAATGGTATTTGGTGCGGTAACCGGCAATCGTTCGGTGGCGCCAGGGCTGGCATTGTTTGTGTTTGGTGGGCTGGTGCTTTATTATGCCACAACCATCAGCGGCGGCGGTAGTTTGGCCGAAGATATTCCCAAGGTATTTTACCGGTTATATGCCAGTATCTTTTAGCCGGTGAATCCGCTTGCAAACCCCGTGATTTGCGCCTAGAAGATGCGCTCAACCGGTGCGGCCGGCCGAAAGGGCTGCCGAGTTGCACCATCTACCAACTTCTTTCAAGGAGACGGAAATGCCCAAGATGAAGACGAAATCGAGCGCCAAAAAGCGCTTTAAGGTCACGGCCTCCGGCCGGGTGAGGGCCTCGCAGGCTGGCAAGCAGCACGGCATGATCAAACGGACGAATAAATTCATCCGCAATGCACGCGGCACCACCGTTTTGTGCAAAGCCGATGAAGGCATCGTTAAAAAATTCATGCCATACGCGCGATAGGAGCCTGAAATATGTCCAGAGTTAAAGGAGGCGTCGCCTCTCACGCCCGCCATCGTAAAGTCATCAAAGCCGCAAAAGGCTATTATGGCGCCCGGTCACGCAATTTCCGCACCGCCACACAGGCTGTTGACAAGGCAATGCAATACGCCACGCGGGACCGTAAAGCCCGCAAGCGCAATTTCCGCGCCCTGTGGATTCAGCGGATCAACGCCGCCGTGCGTTTGAATGACGAAAGCCTGAACTATTCCAAGTTCATCAACGGGCTAACCCTTGCGGGTATTGAAGTGGACCGTAAGGTGCTGGCTGATCTGGCCGTGCACGAGCCTGATGCTTTTACCGCGATTGTGGATCAGGCCAAAGCCGCACTGGCCTAGGCCGCCGCATTCAGGAAAGAAGGCCCGCCAAGCAATTGGCGGGCTTTTTTTATAGCTATGGCAGCATCACAGTGCGCATGGCCTAGGCAAAGATGAAATCATCGGCTGAAAAATCCGCCGCCGTAAACAGGTGCGAGCGGTCGTTGACCACCAGTCGCTCCACCCCGAACTCGGGCGTTTCAAGGCTGATGGATACCCGCCCGGGGGCGACATCGGTAAACACCAGATTGGCAAAAGAGGTGTCAAAGGATGCCAGATCAATTTTGTCTTTTCCGATTTCGAAGCGGCGCACCGCATCGCGCAGCCCGTCGGGCTCAAACAGGAATACATCCGGTCTGCCGGTGCCAAACAACTTGTCTTGCCCGTTGGTATCGGCGTGCAAAACCACGGTTGGCGGCGCGGCCCCGACAGCAAAAATAAAGTCAGCGGCGGTAAAAGACCAGGGCGTAATCGGCGGCTGGCCTATATCGGGCGGTGTTACGTCGATCTGGTTACGCTCGCCGCGAATTTCGATGACGAATGAATTGGGCTCGATCTGAAAAATATACAGCTCTTCGAAGGTGACATCGAAATCGGAAAAATCGACCACGTCGACCCCGTTTTGAAAATCAAGAATGGCATCGCGCCGCCCGTCATCCTGCAGCACAAAGGTATCGGCGCCGAGATCACCCAAGAGCGTGTCTCGCCTCAGGGTGTCGGTCAGCGTTTCGCTACCCGTGGTGCCGCTGATAATCATTAACAATACCTCTCAAACTTTAGCGACATTGTTAACAAATATGGCGTTAAGAATTGGTTAATGCATAGCGATCCGGCTCTTCAAAAATATCAAGCGCTTTGGCGCCGGCCTTCAGCCGCCCGCTATGCACCACGCCTGCGGGGATGTTATAGCTCATCCCCGGTGTATAAGTTTTGGTGACGCCGCCAATGGTGAGCTCCACTTCTCCCGCTATCACCGTGCCCCACTGGCCTTTATGCGCATGCGGTGGCAGGTCAACATCCTGTAAAATTTCGAAAATCACCATCAGCCCTCTATCAGATTGTATCGCATTGGTGCGAACCACATCTTTGGGGAAGGGCACATCAATGCCCGGCAGGTTGGTTATAAAGGCAGGTAGGTCCATGATGATCTCCGGTAAAAAATAAACACAAAGCCTAGCACCCACGGCCAAGGCTTGCAATTCTGTCCTTTTGTGATACCCCGTCACCAAAGCAATTTGGGGCCTGTTATGGACACTATTACCACTCTCAAATCTAAAATTCTTGGTCAGGTTGCCGACGCTGCTGATCTGGATGCGCTTGAGGGCATCCGCGTGGCCGCTGTGGGCAAAAAGGGCGAAGTAAGCCTGATGATGCGCGAACTTGGCAAAATGGCCCCCGAGGAAAAAAAGCTGGCCGGCCCGGCGCTGAACGCCCTGAAAAACGAGATCAACTCGGCACTGTCGGCTCGCAAGGCCGGGCTGGAAGATGACGCGCTGAATGAGCGCCTGCGCACCGAGTGGCTGGATGTAACCGCGCCGGGGCGGCCTGTGGGGAAGGGCACTGTGCACCCCGTTTCGCAGGCCACCGAAGAGATTATCGCGATCTTTGCCGACCTTGGCTATGGCGTCGCCGAAGGGCCGCAGATCGAGAACGATTACTATAATTTTGACGCACT
>Ga0316205_10002648_pt1 | contig 18184 bp, 15 predicted proteins | sample 3monthpyrite_MG_FD_204941 | JGI IMG/M metagenome (GOLD analysis project Ga0316205, IMG submission 204941) | Microbial mat bacterial communities from mineral coupon in-situ incubated in ocean water Damariscotta River, Maine, United States -... | ecosystem: Environmental > Aquatic > Marine >... | reverse complement strand
CTCACGTAGTAATCGATTACGCGTATCGGTGATACCCTTACCGTCGACTAAATAAATAAGTTTATCGGCACTAAGTTGAATGGCACTTGCGGTGGCAACATCATGCGCAGTCAGGTTGAAGATTTCACCTGTTGGTGAGTAACCAATAGGGGAGAGCAGCACAATATCACCATCATCAAGATGTTCATGAATGGCCCGAGCATCAATTTTACGTACTTCTCCGGTATGGCAATAATCAACACCCTGATGTACTCCAAGCGGTTGTGCCGTAACGAAGTTTCCAGATATCACTTTAATGCATGAACCGGCCATTGGTGAGTTGGTAAGTCCCATGGATAACAAGGCTTCGATATCCACCCGGACACTGCCGGCGGCCTGTTTTACACATTCCAATGCCAGGTCGTCGGTAATGCGCAAGCCATTCTCGTATTTAAAATTGGCATTATGTTGATTCAGACAAACTTCAATTTGTGGGCGGCTGCCATGAACCAGAACCAAGCGTACTCCCAGGCTATTAAGCAAGGCGATGTCCTGAACCAATGAGGCAAACTGGGCATCGGCAATGACTTCACCGCCAAAGGCAAGCACAAATGTGCGGTGACGAAACGCATTAATATAAGGAGATGAGTTTCGAAACCAGCGTACAAAATCTGAAGCTTGAGTATGTTTTTGCTTGGCCATAGTGACGTGATATAACCGACGAAAATATATTTATCTATATAAATCAATACCCTAGTATGACAGGGCTAGATTAAAAATGCACCATTCGTGTAAATATTTTGTGTCTTTACAAAAAACCGGGCATTAAGCCCGGTTTATTATTAATAAATGTGTGAAATCTGATCACCAGGATGATTTTTTACGCCAACGTATCTTGGGTATGATCAATCCAAGTATCATGCCACCAAATAGTACTCCGGCACCGGCGATAAACCATTCGCGTTGTGATCGATCCTTGAGAACCTGGTTTTCCTGTTGCATGAGTTGTAAGTCTTTTTCAAGAGAAACATTGCTCTGTTTTAAATCACGGTTTTGTTTATCCAGTAAAATAGGTTTGGCAGCAACTTGTGTAAGACGCTTTAGCTCAGTGGAACTGCTATTGTACTTGTTAATATAGTCTTTACGTTCATCATCCAGGGTCTTTGTTTTATTCTTCAACTCATCCAATTCTACCCGCAACAGTTTGTTTTGCTCTGAAAGACGGGCAAGTTTTTTATCTGTACGTTCAAGTTTGTGAAGTGCGATAGGTTCATCAATTAGATACTGAGTGCGCACCCAGCCTTCGTTGCCATCTTCGGTTTCTACCCGAGAATAACCGGATTCCTCGCTTTCCAGAACATTGAGTTTTGTGCCGCTGGGTAGTGCCTTGATAATTTGGTACTGGTTGCCCTGGCCCGAGCGGAGCATAATCACCAGTTTATCGCTGACGTATTGCGTCTGAGCCTGAACCCACACTGGCAAGCTGAAAGCCAGTAATAACAGTGCTGTTTTTTTCACTACAATCCCCACATTGATATTTATTGTTTGATACCTATTATATATAAGGTAGCAGGATGTTAAAGTCTCAATTTGGCTCATCAATGCGTTGGTTTTCACATTTTTCAGATTGAGACGGATTTCTTTGCCGTTTTATAACTGTCATACCATTGTAATATTGTTGATGTGTAATCCGTGGCATACACCAGTAGAAAGAAATATTAGTCATAAAACGGTAACAGGATTGACATAAATGAAGGAATCCAGCGAATATAAGGTATTGGTAGTTGAGGACGAAGAAGCCATTCGTGAAATGTTGAGTTTCACACTGCATCGGGCTGGTTATGAGGTAATCGAGGCAGCGGATGCGCGCGAAGGGGCTGAGCAACTGGAACAAAAACCGGATCTGGTCCTGCTTGACTGGATGTTACCAGGAATCAGTGGAGTCGAATTTGCTCGTCGTTTGCGTAGTGGTTCTGAAACTCGCGATATACCTATTATAATGTTGACTGCACGTGGCGAAGAAGAAAACAAACTCAAAGGATTTGAAGTTGGTGCAGACGACTATATGACCAAGCCGTTTTCAACACAGGAACTGCTCGCCCGAATCAAGGCTGTATTACGTCGCGCATCACGTCAGGAAGTACAGCAAGACTTGATTGCGGTGAATGGTCTTGAGCTGGATCTGGCAGGGCACCGTGTACGAGTGGGTGAAAAGTCACTTGATATGGGACCAACAGAATTTCGCCTGTTGAGTTTCTTTATGAGTCACGCAGAACGCGTGTTCAGTCGTGATCAACTACTGGATCAGGTCTGGGGTGATAATGTGTATATAGAAGATCGAACCGTTGATGTACATATTCGACGATTACGCAAAGCACTGGAACCTTTTGGATATGATGCCCACATTCAAACGGTTCGAGGTGCTGGTTATCGTTTTTCACGACAGATCTGAACTTCAATATCATGTCTAATTCCTCCTGGACAAAAGAACTTTCCATCTTCATCTGGTTCGGCCTGATGGTGACCTTTCCAGGTTGGATCATTGGTTATTGGGAAGCCTCCCTCATTATTTACCTGTTTGCCTATGTTGGCTGGTATTTTTATAACTTACGCCGCATGGAACGCTGGTTAAGTAAAGGTAAAAAATATGCCCCTCCCCAGGCCATTGGCGTGTGGGGGGATATGATTAATGAAATCCATTACTGGCAGCAACGGGCACGCAAGCGTAGTAAACGCCTGGTAAAATTACTTAATCGATTTCGTGAAACAACAGGCGCCATGCCTGATGGCATTATTGTTTTGAAAGAAACAGGCGGTATTGAATGGTGGAATGAAGCAGCAGAAGTATTGCTTCAACTCAAATATCCCCAGGATGTGGGGCAGCGTATGCCCAACCTGATTCGCCATCCCAAATTCATAAAGTATGCGGCTGCGGGTTCCACCATGTCCGATGTTACGATTAACTCACCCGTCAATGAAGCAATCAAACTTAATATTCGTATTATTCCCTATGGCAATAATCAAAGCCTGGTATTAATAAGAAATGTCACCATGATTGACCAGGTTGAACAGATGCGGCGGGACTTTGTGGGTAATATTTCACATGAACTGCGTACCCCACTAACAGTGATAAGTGGTTATATTGAAAATTTACAGGAAGATGAAAAAGACGATCCGGTATTAAGTCGAGCCCTGCAGTTAATGGGACAACAAACACAACGCATGCAGCAATTAACGGAAGACCTGATGTTGTTATCCAACCTGGAAAACAGCCACAATGAGAAAAAAATGCAGGATGTGAATGTTGTCAATATGTTACTGAGTATAAAAGAACAGGCAACACTCATCAGTGGTGAACGAAATCACGTAATCTTGTTAGAAATGGATGAGCAGTTGGGGTTAGAGGGGTATCCAAAAGAACTGGAGAGTATTTTTACCAACCTGGTGATAAATGCAGTGAACTACACACCAGAGTCCGGTGCGGTTCGAATATGTTGGTATGCTGATGAAGCCGGGGCTCATTTTGAAGTGCACGACACTGGCATCGGCATTTCCAGCCATCATGTCGCCAGACTGACAGAACGGTTTTATCGGGTGGATGAGGGACGTTCCCGCGCCACCGGAGGATCCGGTTTGGGATTAGCGATTGTTAAACACGCATTACAGTCGCATGGCGGTAGTTTACATATTGATAGTGAAGTGGGACGTGGTAGCAGTTTTATATGTGACTTCCCAGCCGAACTTGTTGTCCTTAAAGAAGCAGGCAGTATGGATAAGGCTTCCTGAATTTGCTATCTATAATTGTGACAATCGTCGCTTTATGACACCAGTTAAAAACCAGTAGCTTGTAATATAACTGTCACAAACAGTTCATATTCCTGTCACACAGCAAAACTACAGTACGAACACTAACGATTATCCTGTCAGGAGATAGAGAATGTTTAACAAGAAACTTATTATGGCATCCGTTATCGGTTTGTCGACTGTATTCAGTGCTTCTGCATTTGCAGCTGATTCTGAACTTGCTGAATACAAACGCACCAGTGGTGTATCAGGAAACCTGAGTAGTGTAGGTTCAGATACACTAGCAAATCTGATGACATTGTGGGCAGAAGAATACAAACGCCTGTACCCAAATGTAAATATCCAGATTCAGGCTGCCGGTTCTTCAACAGCACCACCAGCATTAACTGAGTCTACTTCTAACCTGGGTCCTATGAGCCGCAAGATGAAATCCAAGGAAATCCAGAAGTTTGAAGAAAGATACGGTTATAAGCCGACTGCTATTCGCGTTGCACTCGATGCTTTGGCGGTATATGTCAACAAGGACAACCCAATCAAAGGTATGACCATTGCTGAAGTAGATGCTATTTTCTCTTCAACACGTAAATGTGGTAACGACAAGGACATTTCTAAATGGGGTGAGGCAGGTTTGGGCAACGAATGGACAAACCGTAAAATTCAGATTTATGGTCGTAACTCAGTTTCCGGTACTTACGGTTATTTCAAGAAAAAAGGTCTGTGTAAAGGCGACTATAAAGGCAGTGTAAATGAGCAGCCTGGTTCAGCATCAGTTGTTCAATCTGTAACTACTTCACTGAATGGTATCGGTTACTCAGGTATTGGTTATAAAACGTCAGGTGTACGTGCCGTACCATTAACCAAAAAAGCGGGAAAACCTTTTGTTGAAGCAACCAATGAGAATGCGATTGCGGGTAAATACCCACTGGCACGTTTCCTCTACGTTTACATAAACAAAAAGCCAGGTAAGCCTTTAGCTCCGCTAGAACGTGAATTTATCAAAATGGTACTTTCCAAGTCAGGACAAAAGGTTGTACAAAAAGACGGTTATATTCCCTTACCCGCTTCTGTTGTAGAACAAGAACTGGCAAAACTGAACTAAGATACAATTAAGAGATGTCCTCTTAAACCCCGCTTCGGCGGGGTTTTTTTATACTGGTTTATTACATTTTTGTCATATTTCACTCTCAGGTCGACATAAAAAAACGACGTGATTAGTAGGATATTACCACGGGCTAACATAAGGTGTTGAATTATAAAGAATTATAATTAAAACAAAATTTTACAGTTTATTCTTTACTTGTCACATTTCTGTCATATTATTTCATTATTCTTCTGCTTGTCTTAAGCATGCTCAGAGCATTTCACCCATGACCCAATCTTCGAGTCTTACCCCCTTATTACGCTGGCGATTGCTCAAGAACATGATTGCAGAACATGCAATCACGGTCGGTGGTCTTAGTGTGATCGCCGCCATTGTCATGATTTTTGTCTACCTGCTTTATGTTGTATTACCCATGTTTGAAGGTGCAGATATCAAGCGTGTTTCAAATTACAGCTTGCCAGATATGGAACAGACTGAGTACCTGGCAATGGAAGAGCAAACTGAAGTGGGGATGCAGGTTACCCGTACGGGTGATGTACTCTTTTTTAATACCAAAAACGGTGAAGCAATTAAAAGGATACTCCTGCCTCTACCGGCAAATACGAGTATTTTGAGTTTTGCTGAAGCCGATCCCGCTTCGAATATCCTGGCGATAGGTTTATCTAATGGTGAAGCATTAATTTTCAAACACGCCTACCAGTTGACTTATCCAAATGACATTCGCGTGATCACCCCCCGAGTGGAATACCCCATGGGTGAAGCAGCCATTAAAATCGACGAAGATCGTTTAGGCCTGACTCGCCTGGCGATACAAATGGATGATGAGCAGGCGACTGTTGTGGCCACTACAGAAGACAAGCGCATTGTACTCAAGCATTTTTCACTGGAAGAGTCGTTACTGGAAGATGAAGCCAGTTGGGAATCAACCCTGTTGAGTGTGCCTTACCCAAAAGATGATATTACGGAGCTATTGTTAAACAAGGAACAGCGCGATCTGTTTCTTCTCACCACGGATGGTGAGCTAACTTTTTATGATGTCAGTGACTGGGATAAAGGACCTGAGCTTATTCAACATTTGTCTGTGGCAGAAGGACAGCAAAAGGTAACAGGAATATCTTTTCTGGTAGGCGATATCTCATTATTAATCGCCAGTGACAACGGTACTATCTCGCAGTGGTTCCCGGTACGGGATGATGCGGGTAAACGAATTATGACCCATATAAGAACGTTTACTGATCTTAAGGGTTCAGTACATACCATTTCAGGTGAACAACAACGTAAAGGATTTATTGCAGCAAATGAGACCGGACAAGTGGGGCTGTTTCATTCCACCGCGCATCGAACCCTGTTGATTGAAACGATTACGGATGAAAAGATTAGTTATATAGGGCTTGGTCCTCGAGCCAATGCTGTTTTATTGCAAACGGATAAAGAAATTTATTTTTATCGCATTCATAATGAATATCCAGAAGTATCCTGGACAGCACTATGGGGTAAAGTCTGGTATGAAAGTTACCCCAAGCCAGAACATATATGGCAGTCCTCATCGGCAAGCAATGATTTTGAACCTAAACTCAGTTTAATACCGATTTCCTTTGGTACTTTAAAAGCGGCATTTTATGCCATGCTGATTGCCATACCGTTGTCCATCATGGGGGCGATATTTACCGCCTATTTCATGGCACCCAAAATGCGTCAGGTGGTAAAACCCACGATTGAAATTATGGAAGCGCTTCCTACGGTAATACTTGGGTTTCTTGCCGGTTTATGGCTAGCACCGTTTATAGAATCACATTTACCCGGCACATTTGCGCTGTTGCTACTAATGCCAATTGGTTTGTTACTCGCCGCATGGACCTGGCAATTTTTACCCCGTTCGGTTCGATACTATGTGCCTGATGGATGGGAAGCCGCATTATTGGTTCCCGTAGTGATCATCGTTGCTTATGTGAGTTTGTCACTCAGCCCATTAGTGGAAGAAATTTTATTTGCTGGTGACATGCGAATCTGGATGAATGAAGAGCTTGGCATTAGTTATGATCAACGTAACTCCCTGATAGTTGGTATCGCGATGGGATTTGCCGTTATCCCGACCATATTTTCCATTACGGAAGATGCCATTTTCGCTGTACCGAAACATCTGATCCAGGGTTCATTGGCATTAGGAGCGACACCATGGCAGACCATGATGCGGGTGGTGTTGTTAACCGCCAGTCCAGGTATTTTCTCAGCAATCATGATTGGACTTGGACGTGCGGTGGGTGAAACCATGATTGTTTTAATGGCGACGGGTAATACACCAGTCATGGATTTTAGTATTTTTCAGGGCATGCGTACCCTGTCTGCAAATATCGCAGTAGAAATGCCGGAGTCTGAAGTGGGTAGTACCCATTATCGGGTCTTGTTTCTCGCAGCATTGGTATTATTTGGTTTTACCTTTGCCTTTAATACTGCCGCTGAGATCGTGCGTCAGAAATTACGTAAACGCTACAGTAGTTTGTAGGATTCATGATGAAACAAAAACTGAAAAAATGGTTTGACAGTGGTACACCATGGATCTGGTTAAATGCCGGTGCCGTAAGTATCAGTTTGATCATGGTCATTGGTCTACTCTTACTCATATTGGTAAGAGGCATGGGATACTTCTGGCCTTCAGATGTTTTTGACGCCCAATACCAGCAAGCCAATGGAGACATGATTCACCTGGTAGGTGAAATCACGGATCAGGAAACTATTGATGCCATTAACGCACGCAATAATGGCTACAACGTTGAAGGTGATGGCGTACTTGAGCGTTACCTGGTTAAAGTGGGTAATCGTGATGTCTATGGTAGTGATTTTCAACTCATTCTGGCGGACTTTATGTCGGAAATCCGTTACCCCGAAGATCTGGTGGTGATTGAACGACGTGAATGGGGTAATGCCTACGGTTATATTACAAACGTCAAAGAAAATGGAAAAACGGTGGCAGAGGGTGAACAGGTAAAGGGGGTGTTAACAGAAAGACTGCAACGGGTACTGAATGTTTTTTCAAATATCACTGACATTCAAAAACACAAAATAGGTTCCGTCAATTATGGTATGGAACGCCTGAGACTGAAAGAACGCAAACTCCAACTTGATGGGGAGACTGATAAGAGTGCGTTTGATGCAATCGCGCAGCAACGTAAAACGCTTGAAAAAGAGTACGAGGGATTACGTCTGGAAATGGTGTCCTTATTCGACGACATTCGTCGCGACAGTATTACTCTAAAAACCATGACTGGTGTTGAACTTGATGTTCCACTTGAGAAAATAGTGCGCTTTTATTCACCCAATGCCATGAGTACCTTTGATAAACTGGTATTCTACTTTGAAAAGATCTGGGAATTTGTTTCAGACGATCCACGTGAGGCCAATACCGAAGGCGGTATTTTCCCCGCCATCTTTGGTACTGTCCTGATGGTAATGTTAATGGCGGTGATGGTCACCCCACTTGGTGTTATTGCTGCCGTTTATTTACGAGAATACGCAAAGCAGGGGGCCGTGATTCGCCTGATTCGTATCGCGGTAAATAATCTGGCGGGTGTACCATCAATTGTTTATGGTGTATTTGGTCTTGGCTTTTTTGTTTATTTTCTGGGTGGCAATATTGATGCGCTGTTTTTTCCGGAAGCGGCACCCGCACCCACCTTTGGTACACCTGGTATACTGTGGTCATCATTAACACTGGCGCTACTCACCTTGCCCGTCGTTATTGTGGCGACTGAAGAAGGTCTCTCACGTATTCCCCGTTCAGTGCGTGAAGGCAGTCTGGCGTTAGGCGCAACCAAAATTGAAACTTTGTGGCGAATTGTTTTACCCATGGCATCACCAGCGATGATGACCGGTCTGATTTTAGCGGTTGCCCGGGCTGCAGGTGAAGTAGCCCCATTGATGTTGGTCGGTGTGGTTAAGCTGGCACCATCATTGCCACTTGACGCTAACTTTCCCTTCCTGCATATGGAACGCAAGTTTATGCATTTGGGTTTTCATATTTATGATGTTGGTTTCCAGAGCCCAAATGTAGAAGCAGCGCGACCGCTGGTTTATGCTACTTCATTATTATTGGTTGTGGTGATTGTATTGCTCAATATCTTTGCAATCCATATACGAAATAACTTACGTGAAAAATACCGTGCTTTGGAAAATTGATAGGTAGTTGGGCAGTTAAACTAGTTAGATGACGTTAGAGAAAAAATTATGAGTGATGCAATAGAACAACAGGATGAACCCAGAACCCATGCGATTAACATGGGTGCCATTGATCGTTCCGGTGCTTCGGCGATTGGTGAGAATCCAGATATATCCATTGAGGTCAAAGATCTCGATTTATTCTATAGCGAGAAACAGGCATTACAAAAAATTAATCTCTCTATACCCAGTAAAATGGTCACTGCTTTTATTGGACCAAGTGGTTGTGGTAAATCGACTTTGCTACGATGTTTTAATCGAATGAATGATCTAGTGGATAATGTGGACATCAAGGGAAAAATAACCCTTGATAACGAAGACATCTATGCCAAGTCCATGAATGTAGCGGAATTAAGACGTCGAGTCGGTATGGTATTCCAAAAGCCAAATCCTTTTCCTAAAACGATTTACGAAAATGTTGCTTATGGCTTGCGTTTGCTCGGCGTTAAAGATAAACGCCGTCTTGACGAGGCCGTGGAGAAGTCACTTCGTGGTGCAGCGATCTGGGATGAGGTGAAAGACCGTTTACAAGATAATGCCCTTGGATTATCAGGCGGACAGCAACAACGACTGGTAATTGCACGTGCTATTGCGATTGAACCGGAAGTGTTGCTACTGGATGAACCTGCCTCAGCCCTGGATCCTATATCCACACTTAAAATTGAAGAACTGATCTCAGAATTAAAGAACGACTATACTATAGTTATCGTTACACATAATATGCAGCAGGCTGCACGCGTCTCTGATTACACCGCGTTTATGTATATGGGTGAGTTAGTCGAATACGGTGATACCAATACCCTGTTCACAAACCCGAAAGAAAAGAAAACCGAAGATTATATAACTGGTCGCTACGGTTAATATTACGTTTAATAGAATAAAAGGATAACCCTATGGACAAACTTGGTAGTCATATTTCGCATCAGTTTGAAGAAGAGCTTCAGGATATTCGTACCCAGGTAATGGCCATGGGTGGTCTGGTTGAGAAGCAACTCGCGGATGCATTGATTTCCTTGTCCGATCAAAATGCCGAGCTGGCAGAAATCGTCACCAGTAGTGATTACAAGGTGAATGCCATGGAAGTGGATATCGATGAGCAATGCACACAGATACTTGCGCGTCGTCAACCCACCGCCAGTGATCTGCGTCTCGTCGTCGCGGTGATTAAAACCATTACAGATCTGGAACGTATTGGAGATGAGTCAGAACGCGTGGCACGAATGTCTTTGCAGTTTGCCGAAACCCACGGCGACAAAAAGAAACTGATGGGGATTCTTACTTTAGGTGAGCATGTGCGCACTATGCTGCACGGTGCGCTTGATGCCTTTGCGCGTATGGACACAGATGCTGCATTGAGTGTTGCACAGGCAGACAGCAAGGCAGATCAGGAATATGAACGTATTCTAAGAGAGTCCATGACGTATATGATGGAAGATCCCCGTACCATACCCACAATACTAAATATTATGTGGTCAGCACGTTCACTGGAACGTATTGGTGATCGCGCGAAGAATATCTGCGAGTATGTAATTTACCTGGTTAAAGGCAAAGATGTACGACATACCCACTACGGCGATGAATAACGGTTAATCCGTTACGGGCGTTTCCCCAGAAACGTCCCTGAGAGGAAAGGCGACCATGTGATCGGGCGCCAAACGAATCGAAACCGTATCACCAATCGGGTAGTCGTGATGGCTGGGCGTAATGGAAAGTAACTCGGTATTATCATTTATGCGTAACGTATAAAGAATCTCCGCACCCTTAAAAGCACGTTGCACCACTTCCGCTTCAAGTGCACCGTTACTATCAATGACAATGTCATCCGGTCGAAGTAATAATTCAACTTCGGTACCCCCAGGTAAATCATAGGCGCGATCACCTTTGATAATGCCAAAGGATGTTTTCACACTGTCGTGTTCCACCAGTTTGCCTTTAACAAAAACACCCTGGCCAATAAAGTCTGCAATAAAATGGTTTTCCGGTGAATGGTATAAATTGTATGCCGTGTCGCGTTGCAGGATTTTTCCTTCATTCATGACGCAAATGTGATCCCCTATAGCAAAGGCTTCATGCTGATCATGGGTGACCAGGATGCCCGTGAGATCCTGTTCCTTGAGGATTTGTCGTACTTCGTAACTGAGTCGTTCGCGCATTTCAATATCGAGGTTAGAAAAGGGTTCATCCAGCAAAATAATATCGGGGCGGGGTGCCAGGGCACGCGCCAGGGCAACGCGTTGTTGCTGTCCACCCGAGAGTTCATGCACATAACGTTTACCCATACCCGAGAGGCCAACGATTTCCAGCATTTCATCTGAAATGCGTTTTTTTTCTGCATTACTCTGGTTGCGCAGGCCAAAACAAATATTTTGGCAAACATTCAGATGCGGAAAGAGTGCATAGTCCTGGAACACCATACCGATTTTTCGTTTGTCTGGAGACAAGGTATAACCCGCGCTCGACACGCGCTTGTCCTGTAATAGGATCTCGCCCCGTGCGATGGGCTGGAAGCCGGCAATAGCGCGTAACACCGTAGTTTTGCCGCAACCACTGGGACCCAGTAAACATAACAGGTCGCCTCTATTTACATGTAATGACAGGTCTTCAACTATGAGTTGATTGCGCACACGGCATTCAATATTTTTTAATTCGAGCAAAGAGCCCATTTACGCTACCACTTCGAAATGAGAATTAGTCTCAATAATATCAGAGTCACACTCAGGAAGGGAATTAAACTGGAGGAGTTGCTGTGGGAATTATTTGAGAAATTGTTGCCAGTACGCCGCCTTTTCCTTGCTTTTGGCCTGCTTAAAGCGGCCCTCCTGATAAACTTCGATTAAGGCATTAATGGCATTCACATCGCCCTGTTGTGCAGAGAGTTTCCACCAGTCCATGGCCGCCTGAATATTCTGTTCAACACCATAGCCCAATGCCAGCATTACAGCGTAATTATACTGGGATTCATGGTGGCCTTGTTCAGCAGCCTGTTTCCACCAGTCTACTGCGTCTTTTTTACTGGGATAGCCCGTTTCACCCGACATGTACATCACACCCAGATTATAGGCCGCATCAACATTGCCATAATAGGCCGATTTTCGAAACCACAGCATGGCCGCCTTGGGATCCTTAGTTTCACCAAGGCCATTTTTTGCCAATATGCCGAGGTTGTACAAAGCATCGGGATCGTTTTTTTCGGCGAGGGGTAACCAGTATTTTTTTGCCTGGGCATACTCACCGCGCTCAAAAGCCTGATAGCCTTGTTCCAGGGGACCGGCTGATGAGGATGAAATCGCCAGTAGGAATAAGCCACCGACGAGTACTATTTTTACCAGGATGTTTTTTTCAGGGCGGATCTGCATAGGATAATGTGCTCAAATATTCTATTTAGAATATCGGTCACATGGGCAAAAAACTTGAGAGGGATAACAATCCTTCAAGAAAAATAATGGTTTACGGGTAGGTAGAACGTACATGTAGGTTGGGCTGAGTGATAACGATGCCCAAAAAACGGTCAGACTATACGTTATTGTAGGTTGGGCTGAGTGACAGCGATGCCCAACAACTCAAAGTCAATAAAACGTTGGGGTTCACTGACAAATGCTCCTCGGTTCTGGCTTCCTGCTTCACTCTACCTGCTGCTCTGACCTCCAGGGATGGAGGAAATGCAAAAGGATTGTTGGGAACAATCCTTGCCATGCAGTCGTACATTGTCTGCTTCATATACGTTGGGGTTCGTAACCTCACCCCAACCTACAATTGGTTTATTACTATCAGCCCATCAAATACTCAAGCAAAGCGCTTCTGCGCATACAGACGATTTTCTGCGGTATCTCAGACAATACTTTTATAATCATTGGTTACTAAATGTAACCATCCTATAAGTAATTGATTTAGATAAATATTACGCGGGGTCACTCAGGTTCTAACGCCGATTAATTTTATATAAAAATTTACATGCGTTGTTCCATCTCAAAACGCAAGGCATCCATCACACAATTCATAATCAAATACAGGCCATGAGCACTTTTGCCTTCCATGCTGCATCCCTGTACGTCACTGCAAATTACGGTGTCTTTTACCGCAGAAAGAACGGCGTATATATTATTAAAACTATCCCGGGGATGTTCCGCAATCATTGGATTATGTGTTGCTGAGGTTATATCGAAGTTTACTAGGCTGAGCGGTTTACGCGTTGTATTTTTTTTAGGCGAATTATCCATAATGTTATTTATCATGATCAAATCATGCTCCCTATTTCAAAGTGCAGTTTCTATTATATTCATATTAAATTAAATTGCTACTTATATTCTGTAGATTTATAGTGTTCATTTCTAATAATTGCTAATTATGGCAATTAATCAAACAACCGCTCAAAAGCGACTCGGCAGCGTTATTCGAGTTAAACGTAAAGAATTAGGATATTCCCAGGAAGAATTTGCATCTCAATGTGGTGTTCACCGAACTTATATGGGCGCAATAGAACGAGGTGAGAGGAATATTTCGTTAATGAATATTATTCGAATAACAAATGCGCTTAAATTAAAGCCATCTGATTTATTCCTGGATGCAAAAATATAATCGATTAATGATATCAGTATCTGTAGGTTGGGCTGAGTGACAGCGATGCCCAACAACTCAAAGTCAATAAAACGTTGGGGTTCACTGACAAATGTTCCTCGGTTCTGGCTTCCTGCTTCACTCTACCTGCTGCTCTGACCTCCAGGGATGGAGGAAATGCAAAAGGATTGTTGGGAACAATCCTTGCCATGCAGTCGTGCATTGTATGGTTCATATACGTTGGGGTTCACTGACAATTACTCCTGCATTGTCAGCATTTCCGCCATCCCTGGCGGTCACCTAACTTCACCCCAACCTACAATTGGTTTATAACAATCACGCCATTAAATATTCAAGCAAAGCCTTTTGTGCATGCAGGCGATTTTCCGCAGCATCCCAGACGATACTCTGTTTACCGTCGATCACATCGGCCGCCACTTCTTCACCTCGATGGGCGGGCAAACAATGGGTAAATAGCGCATCGGGATTGGCCTGGGCCATGGTGGTACTGGTCACCTGAAAGTCGGCGAATTTTGCTTCGCGGATTTTTTGTTCTTCTTCCTGACCCATACTGGCCCAAACATCAGTGGAAATCAGGTCAGAGCCGGTTGCTGCTTCCATGGGATCATTGCATGTATAAATTCGATCACCCGCGGCAGCCAGAATTTCGCTATCCGGTTCGTAGCCAGTCGGTGTGGCGATACGTAAATTAAAATCATACTGACGTGCAGCATTAATATAAGAGTGGCACATATTATTCCCGTCACCAATCCAGGTGACGGTTTTACCTTTAATTGAACCACGGTGTTCCACAAAGGCCTGTACGTCTGCAAGTAACTGACAGGGGTGATATAAATCCGTCAACGCATTAATCACAGGTACTTTTGAATGGCTGGCAAATTGCATTATATTATCATGCTCAAAAGTACGAATCATGATGCCATCAACCATACTCGACAAAACGCGAGCGCTATCTTCCAGTGGTTCACCTCGACCAAACTGAGTATCCCGTGGCGAGAGGAAAATCGCATGTCCGCCAAACTGGGCCATGCCGGTTTCAAACGAAACGCGGGTACGTGTTGAAGACTTGTCAAAGATCATCGCCAAAACTTTGCCATGAAGCGGTTCAAACTGTTCACCGGCGTGTTGCATGGCTTTTAATTCAATACCACGCTGCGTCAGACGATCAAGAACTTCGGATTCAATATCAAGTAATGTCAGAAAATGTTGTGTCATTTTATTTTAGACCTCGTGCTTCTCGAGGTGGTTATTGCTTATCAGCAAGAAAGTTTTTAATAATGCCGGAGAGTTGTTCAACCAGCAGGTCGGCTTGTTCATCACTCAGAATCAGCGGAGGTAACAGTCGGACTACCTGACCAGCCGTCACATTAATTAACAGTCCCGCATCTAGTGCGATATTGAGCAACTCAGCACAGTCACGATCCAGTTCAATGGCCAGCATCAAACCTTTACCGCGAATTTCTACTATCCCTTGTTGTTCGGCAAGTTCATTTTTAAAACCTGCAAGTAAACGTTGCCCAAGTTCGGCACTACGCTCACACAGGTTTTGTTGTTCAACACTATCCAGTACGGCTAATGCTGCCGTGCAAACAAGGGGGTTACCGCCATAGGTACTGCCATGATTACCGGGTTTAAATAATTCAGCGGCAGCACCTTTAGCCATACAGGCACCAATAGGTACACCATTACCTAATGCCTTGGCCGAAGTAACAATATCCGGTGATATATCGGTATGTTGATAGGCAAACCATTTTCCGGTACGGCCAATTCCGGTTTGTATTTCATCAAGGATTAGCAGCCAGTCATTTTTATCACATATTGCCCGCAGGCCAGAGAGATAATCTTCGTCCGGTATCTGGATACCACCTTCACCGGTGACCGGTTCAACCATAACCGCCACTACATCGCGATTATTGTTGGCAATATTCATCATGGCATCAATATCGTTATAAGGGGCACGTACGAATCCCTGCACCAAAGGTTCAAAACCGGCCTGTACTTTGCGATTACCGGTAGCGGTTAACGTCGCAAGGGTGCGCCCATGAAAACTGCCATCCATAACAATAATAGAAGGCGTGCTGATGTTTTTGTTATGGCCATGCAAACGTGCCAGCTTGATCGCCGCTTCATTTGCTTCAGCACCCGAGTTACTAAAAAAAACCTTATCCATGCCGGCAAGAGTGCACAGTCGTTCGGCCAGTTGTTGCTGCTTGGCAATGTGATACCAGTTAGAAGTATGCAGCAGCGTAGCGGCTTGCTCACATATTGCCTTGGTGACCGCCGGATGGGCATGACCCAGTCCGCAAACAGCCACACCCGCCAGCGCATCAAGGTATTGTTTGCCCTGGTCATCCCACAGGTACGCACCTTCACCCTTTACAAAGGTTGTTGGCAGAGGTGCATAGTTATTCATTAAGTAGTCCGTCATGGTTTTTTCAACTTCCTGAAAAACAAAAAAGCAGTCGCCAGTATGGGCAGACCGCCTCGGAAAACCGATAAGTTTAGTCTCTCGTTTTGAATAGAGCAATAAAAAAACCCGACCAAATAGCCGGGTTTTTTATAAGCGAATCAGCTTTTCTGATTAGAAAGGCATGCCATGCGCCTGTGCTGTCATCGCCAGAATCATCGGGATAGACAACAATGTGTTGGTGCGTGAGGCCATTAGTGCAATCACAGCAGCTTTCGCTTTAGCTTCATCAGTGGCTTCAACCAGACCAAGGACTTTTTTCTGGTTTGGCCAGATTAAACCCCAGACGTTAAGCAGCATAATAGTACCTAACCAGGCACCCACACCGATAACACGGAAACCTTCCTGTAAGGTAAATGCGGCTACTACGCCAGAACCGTCCATAGAATGCATTGCTTCAAGAGCCAGACAACCGGTAATCCAGGTGGCTAATGCAGACCAGCGGAACCACAGCAGGGCGCGTGGCGCAACGTGCTTGGTAATACCCGGTGCCGTACCGTCCGCTTTTGCAGCAGGCATGGCAGGTACTTGTACAAAGTTGAAGTAATACAGCAGGCCAATCCAGGTAATACCCACCAGGACGTGGAGCCATACCCAGATTTCCCAGGGATTAGCCGGGCCACTGCCGCCGCCAAGCAAGAAAATGATAATAATGGCCAGCACAAAGCCGCTAACAATCGTACCCGTAATGGATTTCAATGGATTCATGGAATTCTCCTTCAGAATTCAAATTAAAATAGTTTTTAGAATTGAATTATATTTTTCCCCACCAGGAGGTTTGCCCGGCAGATTTTGCGCATAGTTTACTATGCTTGTCGGGATTAGGACACAATAAATTTATATACCCCCGCAAAACCAAAGCTATTTTGGGCGGTTAGTCATAACAACTCATTAATTCCTCTTTGTTGAAAAACTTGGCCATTCTCTAAACTGCTCTCCCACTGGGTGATAATTGAGCCATGTAAGTAGCCCCCACTCCCCTTTGGGGACGACGCCAGGGATGGAGGAAGTAGAACGGGGTTCGGAACCAGAGTCGGGGGGCTGGGGTGAGGGGCTCAATCCCGTCATGCTATTATCCTTATATATGAACGCCATTGAACTAGGTATCTTCACCAGTCGACTGGACGCCATTTGTGCCGAAATGGGTGTGGTACTGCAACGTGCTGCTTTCTCGCCCAATATCCGCGACCGCCTGGATTTTTCCTGCGCCATTTTTGACATACAAGGTGAGCTATGTGCACAGGCCGCGCACATACCGGTGCATCTTGGCAGTATGGCCTTTGCCATGCGCGATATTGTGCGCTCGATTGAATGGCACGACGGTGACGTGGTGATGCTTAACGATCCCTTTCTGGGCGGTACCCACTTACCGGATATAACATTAATTTCCCCAGTATTCTTTAATAAAGAGTTAGTGGCCTTTATCGCCAACCGTGCGCATCACGCTGATGTTGGTGCAGCGTCTCCGGGATCCATGCCCTTATCCAGAACACTGGAGGAAGAGGGCATCATCATTCCACCGAGTAAATTGATCGAAAAGAACAAACTTAATAACACCCTGATGCAGCAAATTACCGATAGAGTAAGAAGCGGTGATGCCGGTCGGGGAGACTTCGCCGCACAAATCAGTGCCAATCAAAGTGGCGTGACACGTTTATGTGATTTGATTAATGAATTTGGTAAGCAGGGGTTTGTTAATGGTTTGCATGAACTCAATGACTACGCCGAACGCATTGCACGAACCACCATGCAACAAATCCCCGATGGTCGTTATAGCTTTACTGATGTCATGGATGACGATGGCATGGGCGGACGTGATCTTAAAATCAGCGTCACCATTATTGTAAAAGACCATCAGGTTGAACTGGATTTTACCGGTACCGATCCGCAAGTCGAAGGTAACATTAACTGTCCACTATCTGTGGTTGCCGCCGCAGTATATTACGTGTTTCGTTGTTTAATGCCCGACTACACACCGGCCTGTGCTGGTAGCTTTCGCCCAATCAGTATTAGCGCACCCGAAGGTTGTTTTATTAATGCCAAAC
>Ga0316205_10002647_pt1 | contig 18192 bp, 17 predicted proteins | sample 3monthpyrite_MG_FD_204941 | JGI IMG/M metagenome (GOLD analysis project Ga0316205, IMG submission 204941) | Microbial mat bacterial communities from mineral coupon in-situ incubated in ocean water Damariscotta River, Maine, United States -... | ecosystem: Environmental > Aquatic > Marine >... | reverse complement strand
CGTAGGCCTCGAAGCCAAAGCCTTCCTCGAACACGAAAGGCAACATGCCGGTGCGCGCCGGATCCAGATCGCGCCAAACGCGGGAACGCCATGATTTATGGCCGTTCACCTTGCCCTCGAAAAACGGCGAATTGGCAAAGAGCGCCGTGGCCACCGGTTGCAGCGCCAGCGCCACGCGCAGTTTCTGCACCATGTCGGCCTCGGACGCGAAGTCGATATTGACCTGCACTGTGCAGGTGCGCCGCATCATCACCCGCCCCATGGTGCCGACCCTGCCCATATAGGCATCCATCAGCTTGTAGCGCCCCTTGGGCATCAAGGGCATCTCTTCATGCGTCCAAATGGGTGCCGCCCCCAGACCGATGAAACCCACCCCGATTTCATCGGCGATGTCTTTCACTTCGCGCAGATGGGTGTTCACCTCATCGCAGGTGGCGTGAATCGTCTCCAGCGGGGCACCCGACAGCTCCAGCGCGCCGCCGGGTTCCAGCGAGACATTGGCCCCGTCCTTTTCCAGCCCGATCAGATGCCCGCCCTCGCGCACCTCGGACCAGCCATGGCGATCCCGCAGCCCCGACAACACCGCCACGATCGACCGCTTGCCCTCGAAGGGCAGCGGCTTCAGCGTGTCCTTGCAATAGCCAAACTTCTCATGCTCGGTGCCGATGCGCCAATCGGCTTTCGGCTTGCATCCATCGGCCAGATAACCGGCCAGTTGCTCGTGCCGTTCGATGGGGCCGCCGCCGGATTGGGGGATGGACATGGGAGTGCGACCTTTCGCGGGTGGTATGGGCAGATTTCCGGGTCCAATCCCTGACCCCGCGGGGCGGTCAAGTCAAGGCCGGGCGGTCCTGCGTTGACCAAAGCGTGACCGTGCCGGGGCCGCCCGCATTCAGGGTGCGCAGCAGATGCGCCATGTTCAGGCCGGGCAGCGTGGTGAAGGCGTCAAACAGCACATCCGCCCCGACGGCATTGGTGGGGATGACCAGCACACCTTCGGGATGCGCCAGCACCCAGTTCGACGCGCCATCATCGCCACGGCGCAAGGCCAGCCGGGTCAATTCCTGCACCGCGACGGTGCCGCCATAGTAGGGACCGAGATAGGCGATGCGGCCCTCATCCAGCGTCACCACGCCGGGGCCATCGCCCGCCCGCGCAAACCGGATACGGCGCAGCGCCAGGATCAACAGGATCACACCAAACGCAGTCAGGGCATAACCAAAGCCAGAGACGATGGGGCCGGGACGCAGCGCGATCCAGAGGCCCAGAATACCAACGCCCGCCGCAATCAGCGCCTCGCGCCAACGTGCGATGATGGCCACGGCCTCGGGGCGGAAAAATTCCATCAGGCGGCTCCGATCCGAATGGTAGTCGGCAACAGCGCCACCGCATAGTCCCCGACCTGTCGGAACCCGATGGCACGATATGCCCGGCTGGCGGCGGCATTGGCGGAAAACAGGATGGCGGCGTGAACGCCCCGCCTCCGCGCCTGAATCAGATGCGCAGCCACAGCCCGCCTGGCATAGCCCCGCCCGCGCAGATCAGGCGGGGTATAGACGCCACCAACCTGCACCATATCGGGCAGTTGCGCATTGAAACGGGTCATGGCGACCGGGCGGCCAGCCACGAACAGCAGGCGCAGGCAATCGTCGGACAGGGCCGCCTCGGCGCGCGCCGCAATACCTGCGGCATGGTCCGGCGCAATTTTCACGCCCAGCGCTTCGGCATCGAATCCGGCCAGCCATGACCCTAATATCGCCAAATCGGCCTCGGTCGGGGCGCGCAGATCCGCGTCCGTGACACTTGGCAACCGGTCAAGGCCAAGACGAAAGAGCGGGGTGATTTCATCGGTGGAAAAGCGATGGGGCTCCAGCCCAAGCGCCGCCCGCACCGCCCCGGCCATGGCAGGCTGACCCGTCACCCCGCGAAACAGGTGCCCGGCGAACCGGGTCGCAAAAGCGGTCCACAGCGGCAGGTCATCGGCATCCCCCAGACCCATCGCATAGCCGCCCCGGGTCAATGCCGCGACGCCATGGATATGCCGGCCATCCAGGCGCAGAAGATAGCGGGAGCCATGCGGATGAATTGACGGCCCCAACCCGTGCTGGCGCAGATTGCCACGCAGAAACATTGCGTGGTTGGCCTGGGTCTTGAAGCGGGCCTCCAGCGCGGCCTCATCGCCCTGCTGTGCAAACCGGACCGTCACCAATCGCCCCTTGTGATCTGAAACAGCGTCAGCGCGGCCACGGCGGCGGTATCGGCGCGCAGGATGCGGGGACCAAGCGCGATAGGGATGGCCTGCGGCATGGCACGCAGACGGGCGCGCTCGGCATCGGAAAACCCACCTTCAGGACCGATCAGGATGGCCGCTCCTCCATCCTTGCGGATGTCCTCGCCGCGCCCATCGGCGAGGAGCGCCGCAAGGGGCGAGGAGCCGCCCGCCAAGCCCTCATCGCAGAAGATCAGCACCCGCTCTTCGGGCCAGGCATCCAGCAGCCTGTCCAGCTTCTGCAACGGCTCAACGGGCGGCACATAGACGCCGCCGCATTGCTCGGCGGCCTCGACGGCATGGGCCTGCAAGCGGTCCTGCCTTATCCGTTCGGCATTGGTGAAATCGGTCTGCACCGGCAGCACCCGTGCCGCCCCCATCTCAGCGGCTTTTTCGACGATGAAATCGGTGCGCGCCTTCTTGATCGGGGCAAAGAGCAGCCACAGATCGGGCGGCATCGCCTGCGGCGCGCTTTGCGTCCGGCATTCCAGAACACCGCCGCGTTTTCCGGCCTCGACCACCTCGGCCTGCCATTCGCCATCCGACCCGTTGAAAAGCGCCACGCGCCCGCCCAACCCCTGCCGCATCACGCCAAACAGGTAATGCGCCTGATCCCGCGACAGAGGAACCCTTTGCGCCACCCCAAGCGGATGCTCTACGTAGAGACGGATTTTGGCTTTCGACGACATGGGGCGGACCATATGACCGGGATTGATGAAACGCCAGAGGGCCAGGTGGCCGATGCCGTGCGGGGCAATTGGGTGGACCGTCACGCGCCCGGTTGGTCGCGCCCCTATCTGCGGCTCAGCCGCGCCGACCGGCCCATCGGCAGCTGGCTGTTGGCTCTGCCCTGCTGGTGGGGTGTGCTGCTGGCCGCCGCCGCCGGCGATCCGCGCTGGTTCGATCTGTGGATCATCGCGGGCAGCGGTATGGGCGCGGTCCTGATGCGCGGCGCGGGCTGCACCTGGAACGACATCACCGACCGCAATATCGACGCCGCCGTGGCGCGCACCCGGTCGCGGCCTATCCCATCTGGTCAGGTCAGCGTCAAACAGGCGCTGCTCTGGCTGATCCTGCAATGCCTGGCAGCCCTTGCGATCCTGCTGACCTTCAACACCGCCGCCATCGCCCTGGGATTTGCCGCGCTGATCCCGGTTGCGATCTATCCTTTCGCAAAACGCTTTACCTGGTGGCCGCAGGTCTTTCTGGGCATCGCGTTCAATTGGGGCGCGCTGCTGGCCTGGGTGGCCCATACCGGCAGCCTCAGCCTGGCCCCCGTGCTGCTCTATCTGGCGGGCATCGCCTGGACGCTCTTTTACGACACCATTTACGCCTATCAGGATACCGAGGATGACGCGTTGATCGGCGTGAAATCAACCGCGCGGCTCTTTGGCGACAACAGCAAGGCCTGGCTGCGCGGCTTTTTGGTCGCTGCGGTCCTTCTCATGGCCGGGGCTATTATCACCGCGCTGCCGGCCTCTGCGGGCATCCTTGCCATGGTCATCGCCATTGCCGGGGCCTGGGGCTTCGGCTGGCACCTGGTCTGGCAACTGGGTCAGCTTGATACGGCCGACCCAGAAAACTGCCTGCGGCTTTTCCGCGCCAACCGCGATTCCGGGCTGATCGTTGCGCTATTTTTCGCCCTTGCTGCGCTGGTGTGATTGAACGTTTCGCGCCGAGCGGGTATCTGCCTCTGGCAACAAGAACTGAGGCATGGTCAAACGGATGCGCATCAGAACCACTTTCGCGGCCCTCGGGGCATTCGCACTGGCCGCTTTGCTGAGCCTGGGCGTTGCTTTGCTGGCCGCCGGCACGGTCGAACGTCAATCCGTCGCGGACCTGTCCTTTGCCATGCGCGAGGAGGGCCTGGATTGGGTCGGTATCACAGCCGACGGTCTACAGGTGTTTCTGAGCGGAGAGGCCCCCGATGAAGCGACCCGGTTCCGCGCCATGCGCCGCGCCGGGGCCGTGGTCGACAGCGACCGCGTGGTCGATGAAATGACCGTTCTGGATCCCGAGGGTATCATCGCGCCGGTCTTTTCGATCGAGATGCTGCGCAACGGCGATGGCGTGTCGCTGATTGGCCTGATCCCGGGCGCGGAAGGGGCTGATCGGCTGACCGATGGCATTTCGGATATCACCGCCGGGCTGGATGTCGCCAATATGGTCGAAACCGCCGATTTTCCGGTGCCGCAGGGATGGGACACCGCGGTGCGCTTTGGCCTGCTGGCGCTGAGCGAATTGCCACGCTCCAAGGTCTCGGTCCTTGCCGGGCGTGTGGTGGTCGAGGCGGTTGCGACCACGCCTGCCGAACGGGCCGGGTGGCAAAGCTTTCTGGAAGAAAACCGGCCCGATAACATCGAACTGGTGATGGACATCTCGGCCCCGCGCCCGGTGATCACGCCTTTCACCCTGCGCTATGTCGTGGCCGATGACGCGCATCGGTTCGAGGCCTGTTCCGCGGGCACGGTCGAGGATCGCGCGCGCATTCTGGCCGCCGCCGCGACCGCCGGGCTGACCGGTGAGGCGACCTGCGTAATCGGCCTGGGCGTTCCGTCGCCGCGTTGGGCCGATGCGGTCGAGGTGGCGCTTGAGGCGATGGGCCGGCTGGAGGGTGGCACGCTGACATTCGCCGATGCCGATGTAACTCTGGTGGCCGCTGAGGGCACGTCCGCCTCGCTTTTTGACACCGTGATCGGGGAACTTGACGCGGCTTTGCCGGAGGTGTTTTCGCTGCATGCGGTGCTGCCCGACCCCCCTTCCGCGAGCGACGCCGTGGAAGGCCCGCCGACATTCACCGCCACACGCAGCCCGGAAGGATACGTGCAACTGCGCGGCCGCCTGCCCGATGATCGTGTCTCGGCCGCCGTGCTGGCCTATGCCAATGCGCTCTTTGGGCGTCAGAACACCTATCTTGCCACCCGCACCGATCCCGACCTGCCCGAAGGTTGGCCGCTGAGGGTGCTGGCGGGCCTGGAGGGATTGTCAAACATCCACCACGGATCGTTGATCGTTGAACCCGATAATCTGATCCTGCGTGGCAGTTCCGGCAGCGAAGAGACCACGTCAGAGTTGTCGCGGCTTTTGGCGCAGCATTTGGGCGCGGCTGCCAGTTTCGAGATCGACGTGGCCTATATGGCCAGCCTCGACCCGGTGAGCGGAGAGTTGTCGCCGCAGCAATGCCTGGACCGCATCAACGCGGTGCAGGCAGAGCGCAAGATTACTTTTGACGCCGGTTCGATCGAGATCAACGCGGGCGCGGGCGAGATTCTGGATGAGTTGGCCGAGATCCTTCGCGAATGTTCCAGTGTCGAGTTCGAGATCGGCGGCCATACCGACGCGCAGGGGCGCGAGGAAATGAACCTGAACCTCAGCCAGGCCCGCGCCGACGCGGTGCTGAACGGTCTTTTGGCGCGCCGGGTGCTGACCACGAACCTGACCGCAGAGGGCTATGGCGAGACCCGGCCCATCGCGGATAACGAAACCGAGGCGGGGCGCGAGGAAAACCGGCGCATCGAGTTCATGCTGCTGACCGATATCCGCCAGCGCGATTTGATCGAGGCCGCTGCCGAGCGCGCCGAAATGCTGGCCAATGCCCGCCGCCCGGTGATGCGCCCGACCGGTCTTGCACCGACACAAACAGAGGAAAACAGCGAATGAACCGGACCGAATTCATCGTGGTGATTGCGATCATCCTGTTTGTGGCCTTTGCGCTTGGCTGGTTCTGCAACTGGCTGGTTCATAAACTGACGCGGGTGTCGGGTGTCGACATGAACGAGTTGGAGGAGATGGCACAAGCGCTGCATGACGCCGAGGAAACCCGCGACCAGGCGATTACCTACCTGCAACATCGCGAGGCCGAGCTGACCAACCAGATCACCCAGACCGAAGCCGAATTGCGGGCCGCGATGGATGGGCTGCGCGAGGCCCGGCGCGAGGCCGAGGAGTTGCGGATCTATGTCGAGCAAGCAAACCAGGGATAGGGTGTCGGATTGCCCCTGGCAATCCGATCCGCGGGGGATCCTCCCCCGCACCCCCTGAGGTATTTTCACCAAGATGAAGCCCGTATTCGCATTATTTTGAAAAGGGCCAAGACAGATCGGCCAAGCCGCAGCGTGTCTGGGCTGAACCAGCCCTGACGCGAAATGACCCGTCTATTCCGCTTTTGCGGGCCCGCGATTTTCCATCTCATGTGATATGTGAGCGTCAGTCCGGTTCCGACCAGCGGTTGAGGGCGTCTTCATCGGCCTCCTGCGCCTGCACCCATGCCGCACCATCGGCGGTGATTTCCTTTTTCCAGAACGGCGCGCGGGACTTCAGGTAGTCCATCAGATATTCGGCCGCCGCGAAAGCATCGCCGCGGTGGCGCGCGGCGGTGGCGACCATCATGATTGGATCATCGGGAGCAAGCCGGCCATGGCGGTGGATGATCAGGCTGCCGGTCAGCGACCAGCGGTCCGCAGCCTGGGCCGCGATCCCGACCAACGCCCTTTCGGTCATGCCGGGGTAATACTCGATCTCCATCGCATTCAGATCGCCGCCCGCAAGATCGCGCACGATGCCGGTAAAGCTGACCACCGCACCCGCGCCATGCTGAGCGGCCGCAAAGGCATTAAGCTCGGCCCCCATATCGAAGCGGTCTGCCTGCACCCGGATCGTCATCTCAGCCCCCCGTCATCGGCGGAAAAAACGCCACCTCGCGGGCCCCGGCCAAAGGAGCATCCATATCGACCAGTTCCTGATCCACCGCGGCGCGAATGGCCCCGGGATCGGAAAAGGCCAGCGCATAGCCTTCGTCGCGCAGGCTGAGCTCCGCCATCAGATCCGCCACCGTGGCGGCCCCGGTCTCCACCTGTTCATGACCGGTGCCGACGCGTTCGCGCAGCCAGGCGAAATAACGTATGTCAATCATTGGGATCATCCCTGAGATGCGGCATCGCCTTGGACAGGTAATCCGCGCCCGTCAGCAAAGTCAGCGCTGCGGCAACCCACAACAGCGCGGTGCCGCTGTAATAGGCTATCGCCGCCCCATTGCTGAGCCAGATGAGGTTGAACTCATCCTCGATCTCGCCCGCGAAAATGCCGACGACGATCTCGTTATCCATGCCGATGATGGCGACACCGAAATGATGTTCGAAAATCCCGTAGGAAAACAGCACCGCGATAGCCACCATTTGCAGCGTGGTTTTCCATTTCGCCAGTTTCGTGACCTTGAGCGTGCCCGCCGTATCGCCCAGATATTCGCGCAGGCCGGACACGAAAACCTCGCGAAACAGCACCGCCGCGACCGGGATGATCAGCCAATTGTTGAAGCCGAAAAGCCCCATCAGCGTGGCCAGCGCGATAACCACCATCGCCTTGTCGGCAATCGGATCGAGCATCGCGCCAAAGCGGCTGTGCTGTTTCCAGAGCCGCGCCAGATAGCCGTCGAGCCAGTCGGTAATCGCGGCACCCACAAAGAGGATCAGAGCCACCCAATCGGAAAACGGGCGCGGCAAAATCAGAAAGATCAGCGCAACGCCGGGGGCTGCGATCAGGCGAAACAGGGTCAGGATGTTTGGCAGGGTCAGGCGCATGACAAATGTGTAGCCGGGAATGGCGGGACGCGCCAGATGGCGGGCGGCAATTTCAACGCTGCATCCAACCCCGCGCCTGCGCGACGGCGGCTTTCAGCCACAGCACGTCAAATCCGGCATGGCCTGCGTGACGGTGACCGAGGGAGGAGTGCAAACATAGAGCGTCAGCCCTTTTCGTGGAAGTAATCGTAGATGGTTTCGGCCAGCGTGCCCGAGATCCCCTCGACCGCCTTCAGATCGGCCAGATCGGCGCGCGACACCGCCTTGGCCGATCCGAAATGCGACAGCAGCGCCCGTTTGCGGGTCGCGCCGACGCCCGGCACATCGTCCAACGGCGTGGCCCCGATAGCCTTGGCGCGTTTTGCGCGATGGGTGCCGATGGCAAACCGGTGCGCCTCATCGCGCAGGCGTTGCACGAAATAGAGCACCGGGTCATTGTGTTTCAGCGCGAAGGGGCGCGCGCCGGGGCGGTGAAACTCCTCCTTGCCGGCATCGCGGTCGATGCCTTTGGCCACACCGATAAAGGGCACGCCCGTCACCCCCAGATCGGCCATGATCGCGGCCACGGCGCTGATCTGTCCGGCTCCGCCATCAATCAGCAACAGATCGGGCCAGGTGCCGCTTTCGCGGTCCGGGTCTTCTTTCAGCAGGCGTTTGAAACGGCGGCTCAGCACCTCTTTCATCATCCCGAAATCATCGCCGGGGGTCAGGTCATCGCCCTTGATGTTGAATTTGCGGTATTGGCTTTTGAGGAACCCCTCGGGCCCCGCCACGATCATGCCGCCGACCGCGTTGGTGCCCTGGATATGGCTGTTGTCATAGACCTCGATCCGAGCGGGCGGCGCGTCGAGGCCAAAGGCATCGGCAAGCCCCTTCAGCAGCTTGCCTTGCGTCGCTGTCTCGCTCATTTTGCGGGCTAGGCTTTCGCGGGCATTGCGCGCGGCACCGGCCACCAGTTCGGCCTTTTCGCCGCGCAGGGGCACCAGAATCTCGACCTTGCGGCCAAGCTTATCCGTCAGCGCCTGTGCCATCAGGTCGTCGTTTTCGATGGCATGGCTCAGGATCACCTGACGCGGCGGTGGTTTGGTGTCGTAGAACTGACCCAGAAAGGCCTCCAGCACCTCGGGTTCTTCCGCGCCCGACCCGGTGCGCGGATAGAAATCGCGATTGCCCCAGTTCTGGTTGGCGCGGATGAAAAACACCTGCACGCAGGCTTGTCCGCCCTCCATATGCAGCGCGATCACATCGGCCTCGGCCACGCCGCGCGGGTTGATGCCCTGCACGCCCTGCACCACGGTCAGCGCGCGAATGCGGTCGCGCAGCGCGGCGGCGCGTTCAAACTCCATCGCTTCGGAGGCGGTTTGCATCTCGGCCGCCAGCGCCTCTTGAATCTTCGCGCCATTGCCGGACAGGAACCGTTCGGCATTCCTGACCGACTCCACGTAATCGTCACGGCTGATCAGACCCACGCAAGGGCCCGAACAGCGCTTGATCTGATACAGCAGACAAGGCCGAGTGCGGCTGTCGAATGTGGCATCCGAGCAATTTCTCAGCAGGAACACCTTTTGCAGCTGGTTAAGCGTGCGATTGACCGCATCGGCGCTGGCGAAGGGGCCGAAATACGCGCCCTTTTCCTTGCGCGCGCCGCGATGTTTCTTGATCTGCGGATAGTCATGGGCGCGCGAAACCAGGATGTTGGGAAAGCTTTTATCGTCGCGCAGCAGCACGTTATAACGCGGCTTGAGCTGCTTGATCAGGTTCTGTTCCAGCAGCAGCGCTTCGGTTTCCGTGCGCGTGGTCAGGAACATCATCTCGGCCGTTTCGCCGATCATGCGGGCGATGCGCGCGGAATGGCCGGTGGGCTTGGCATAGTTCGACACGCGCTTTTTCAGGTTGCGCGCCTTGCCGACGTAGAGCACCCGCGCCTCGTCATCCAGCATGCGGTAGACGCCCGGAGAATTGTCCAGCAGCTTGAGGTATCCGGCGATCACCTCATGGCCCTTGGGGGGCGATTTTGCCTCGTTCTGTGCCATTGCGCCCCAGTTGAATCGATTCCCCCCCCCGCTGCAACGTCATGGGGGTCGGTTCAAGGAAAATGATATCAACCGTTTCTGTGGATAACCTTTAGGATAAAACCGGGCGAGGCCGAATTTTTCGTTGTTTTCGGCAGCTTTCCGCTGTTTGCCTCTTTTTTAGGCAGATTTTCAATTCCTTGAAATTAAAGCGTTTTTTTATTTACTGCGCCAGGCAGGGCGGTGCATTCATCAAACTGTCACGCCACCGTTACCATACGTTAATCAGTGGACAACTACGGGTCGCAGGCAAAAATGGGGCCGGTTACACGCCTATCCGAACGCCTCGGGATCAGCGCAGAACACCTACGATATAGATCACGTAAAGCCCGGTCAGACCGATGCCCACGGCGCGACCAAAAATCCAGCGCCTATAGACAAACGGGATCAACAGAAGCGACGCCGCCAACATCACCCACAGGTCAAATTTCAGGATGCCGGGATCGACCGGAATCGGCCCCACCAACGACGCGACACCGATAATGGCCAACAGGTTGAAAATGTTCGACCCGATGACATTGCCAAGCGCCACTTCGGCATGGCGCCTGAGGGCCGCCATCACGGTCGTGGCCAGTTCCGGCAGCGAGGTTCCGGCCGCAACCAGCGTCAGCCCGATCGCGGTTTCGCTGACGCCATAGCTGCGCGCGATGATGACCGAGCTTTCCACCAAAAGATCGGCCCCAAGCGGCAGGCCGATCAGGCCAAGCACAAGGTAAAGCCCGATCTTCCACCAGGGCATGTCCGGGTCGGCACCTTCGACATCCTCCAGCCCCGCCTCGGCGGCGTCTTCGACCGCCAAAGCGGCCCCGTTGCGTTTATGTGTGCGCGCCGCCATGAAGGCCTCGCCCAACATCAGGGCAAGACCGGTCAGCAGGATCAGACCATGCCACCAGGTGATCGGCCCCAAAAAGGCCAGCACGATAAAGAGGATCGTCGCGGCAATCATGATCTGGAAATTGCGCCGGGTGTTGCATTCGCGTGTATCCAGCCCCGCGATCACCGCCGGAACACCAAGCACCAGCAGGATATTGGCCGTGTTCGACCCCACCACATTGCCCAGCGCCAGCCCCGGCACACCATCCAAAATGGCCTTGATGGCGATCAACAGCTCAGGTGCCGAGGTGCCAAAGGCCACGATGGTCAGGCTCACGATCAGCGCCGGGATGCCCAGGCGCAGGCTCAGATTGACCGCACCACGTACCAGCGTGTCACCGGCCAGCAGCAGGATCACAAGGCCAAGGCCCGCCAGCAGGAACTCGGTGAACAGCACCTAGCCTCGCCCTTTGTTGCAATGACGGCAGGGGCCGCCGGTCACGTTCACCCGCCCACAGGTGGCACAAGTCGAGGGTTTCGGCAGATCGCGCCGCCGCGCGCCGCCGGGCCAGCGCAACCGCCCGAACATGGCCAGAACCGCCATGCCGATAAGAAAGAATGTGGCGATTTTGACCAGCATGATTTTATAGCCCGAACTGCGCCCAAAGCGCTCTGTCTTCTACCTGGCCGATGGCGTCCCCGATCACCTTCGCCCCGAACCGGGACAACAGCCCCTTGCGCGGGCCGTAATCGGCAAACCGGGTCTTGTCGCCCAGAATTTCCTTCATCTTGGGCTGCACATGCGCGAGGCCATCGGCCAGCCCGATATCGACCGCCGACTGTCCGACCCAGATCTCGCCGGTGAACAGATCGCCATCGGCCAGCCGCGAACCGCGCCGGGCGGTGACATGGGCGATGAAGCTGTCATGGATCTGCGTTTGCAGCGCTTTCAGGCGGGTCACGTCGTCCTCGCGTTCCGGGCGGAACGGGTCGAGCATGGATTTATCCTTGCCGGCCGTGTGCACGCGCCGGTCGATGCCGTGATGGGCCAACAGCTTGTCAAACCCGAAGCTCGCGGAGATCACCCCGATCGACCCGGTGATCGAGCTTGCATCCAGCCAGATGTGATCGGCCGCGCAAGCCAGCCAATACCCGCCCGAGGCCGCGACATCCTCGACAAAGGCATGCACCGGGATTTCATGTTCATCGGCCAGCCGCCGGATGCGCGCCGCAATCAGCGACGATTGCACCGGCGAGCCGCCCGGCGAATTGATCACCAGCGCCACTGCCTGCGGCTTGCCCTTGCGAAATGCCTTTTCGATGACGGGGGCCAAGGCGGCATCGTTCAATGCGCTCGGTTTATTGCCCGCGGCAATCACGCCCGACAGACGGATAACGGCGACGCGGGGGGTCGAGGGCAGAAAGGGGATGAAACGTCTCATGACTTGCGATGTAGAGTGCAGGGCGGGGGCGAACAAGGCGGCGACCCCGGGAAAACGGCACTTGTGGCCCGGTTGCACGTCGCGGGCTTGCGCGCATGCGCCGCCTCATGGATTGTGCGGGCCATGAACGTAACCCGCCGCATCGCGCTTGGCCTTCTGGCAGCGCCTCTTTTGACCCGCCCGGTGGCGGCGGCTGCGGACACGATCCTTGTCTTTGCGGCGGCCAGCCTGCGGCAGGGTCTGGAGGCGGCGCTGGAAATGTGGCCCGGCGCAGGGGTGACAGTATCTTACGCCGGAACCGCCACGCTGGCGCGCCAGATCGAGGCGGGGGCCCCGGCCGATCTGTTCTTTGCCGCCAATGCGGATTGGGCCGACTATCTGGACGCACGCGGGGCATTTGCCGCGCCGCCCGTGCCGGTTTTGGGCAATAGCCTTGTGCTGGCGGGCCGGGCCGACGAGATCACGCCGCGCGGGATCGAGGACGCGCTGACGTCCCTGCCCACCGCCGCCCGCATCGCCACCGGGTTCACCGGGGCCGTTCCGGTGGGCATCTATGCCCGCCAGACGCTTGAGGCTCTGGGCCTCTGGGACAGTTTCGCGCCGCGTCTGGTGCAGACGGAAAACACCCGCATCGCGGCGGCGCTGACGGCGCGCGGCGAGGTCGCCCGCGCACTTATCTATGCCAGCGATGTCACTGCAGACCCGGCCTTGGCGGTTGAAGCCCCTGTGCCGCCCGATCTGCATGATACGATCATCTATCCGCTGGCCGTCACGGCGCGCGGCCCCCATCCCGATCGCGCGGCTTTGGCCGCGTATCTCGCCAGCCCGCCCGCGCTGGCGCAATTCCACGCGCAGGGTTTCATCGGAGCAGGCGCATGATTTTCGGGTTGGGATCCGCCGAATGGGGCGCGGTGGCGCTGTCGCTCAAGGTCTCGCTCTGGGCCACATTGATCAGCCTGCCAGTGGCGATCCTTATCGCATATGCCTTGGCGCGCGGGCGATTCATCGGGCAACAGGCGCTCAACATTGCCGTGCATCTGCCGCTTCTGATGCCGCCCGTGGTCACCGGCTATCTGCTGCTGGTTCTGTTTGGCACACAGGGGCCATTGGGGCGGTTCTTCGGGCTTTTCGGGGTCGAGTTCGCCTTTCGCTGGACCGGCGCGGCGCTGGCGGGCGCGATCATGGGCTTTCCCCTGATGGTGCGCGCCATCCGGCTGGCGATTGAGGCGGTGGACCCGAAACTGGAGGAGGCCGCCGCCACGCTCGGGGCCAGCCGGGCGCGGGTTTTCCTGACCATCACCCTGCCGCTGATCGCGCCCGGCATCGCCGCCGGGGCGATCCTGGGCTTTGCCAAGGCGATGGGTGAATTTGGCGCGACGATCACTTTCGTGTCGAACATTCCCGGCCAGACCCAGACCGTGCCCACCGCCATTTACACCTTTTTGCAAGTGCCGGGGCAGGAGGGCGCGGCGATCCGGTTGATCGTTGTGTCGGTGGCTCTTTCGGCGGCTGCGCTGATCGCGTCCGAATTGCTGGCGGCACGGATGCGCAAAAGGATCGGGCGATGAGCGTCGAAATCGCCATCACCCACGCCTTTGACGGGCTGATGCTCGAGGTCGAGGCCCGGCTGGAAGGCGGGCTGACCGCCGTGTTCGGGCCGTCGGGCGCGGGCAAGACCACGGTTCTGAACATCGTTGCCGGGTTGATCCGGCCCGATCGCGGGCGCGTTGCCGTAAATGGCCGGGTGTTGGTCGACACCGCCACAGGCACGTTTCTGCCCCCCGCGAAACGCAAGGTTGCGGTGGTGTTTCAGGAGGCGCGGCTGTTCCCGCATCTCAGCGTCGAACGAAACCTGCTTTACGGGGCCGCGTCGCGCGACGGGCTGGCCGATATGGTCGATCTTCTGGGGCTTGGCGCGCTGATGACCCGCGCGCCCGGCACTTTGTCGGGTGGCGAGGCGCAGCGCGTGGCGCTTGGCCGGGCGCTGTTGTCCAATCCCGATCTGCTGTTGATGGATGAACCGCTTTCGGCGCTGGACCGGCCCCGCAAGGCGGACCTGCTGCCCTATTTCGAACGCCTGCGCGATCTGCATCGCCTGCCCATCCTTTATGTCAGCCATGACGTGGACGAGGTCGCGCGGCTGGCTGATCAGGTGATCCTGCTGGACAAGGGCAAGGTGGCGACCATCGGGCCGGTGGCGCAGGTTTTCGCGGGCGAAGGGCTGGCCCCGGAAATCAGCCGCGATCTGGCCGCCGCCGTGCTGGAGGTGACCGTTGCGGGGTTTGATGCCACCGACGGGTTGACCGAGCTCAGCCTGGGCGACACCGCGCTGTGGCTGCCGGGCAATGCCGGGCCGGTGGGCAAACGGCTGCGCCTCAGGATCGACGCGCGCGACATCATGCTGACCGAGGCGGCACCCGAGGGCATCAGCGCGCTGAACGTGCTGCCGGTCACGGTGGATACAGTGCGCGAAGGGCCGTCATCGGGGGCGCTGGTGGCGCTCGACCATCACGGCCACCGGCTGATGGCGCGGGTCACCAAGAGGTCCGTCAGGCGGCTGAACATCGTGCCGGGCAAACGCATGTTCGCGGTCCTGAAAACCATGGCCGTCGCAGCGCATCGCTAATCTTATAGAAAAATTCTCACTGCGCGGTCCAGCCGCCATCGACCGGAATCGCGGTGCCGGTCACGTTATGGGCCACGGGATCGCAGAGCCAAAGCGCAAGCGCCCCGATCTCGGCCGGGTCCGACATGCGTTGCGTTGGTTGTTTCTCGGCCAACAGATCTGCAATGCCCTTGTCGCGGTCGCCGTCAAACGCCGCCGCGCGGGCTTCGATCTGGGGAGCGATGATTGCGGTCTCGGTCCAGCCGGGGCAGATGCAGTTGACGGTGACGCCGCCTTTGGCCCGGTCGCCCGCCGCCGCATATTCCAGTGCCGCAACTTTCGAGAGCCCCACCAGACCGTGCTTCGCCGCCACGTAGGGGCCCTTCTGAACCGAGCCGATCAATCCCTGGACCGAAGCAATGTTGACGACCCGGCCATAGCCGCGATCCGCCATGCCCGGCAACGCCGCCTGCATGGTGTGGAACGCGGCGGAAAGGTTGACCGCCAGGATCGCATCCCAGGCATCGCGCGGCATCTCGGCCAACGGGGCGGTATGTTGAATGCCGGCGTTGTTGACCACAATATCGGCCCCGCCCCAGGCCGCGACCGCCGCCATCAGATCGTCGATCCGGTCGGCGTTGCGCAGATCGCCGGCAAAGAATTCGGCCTGCGGGCTGCCGGCATGGCGCAGCCCCTCGCAGACCTCATGGATCTGCGCATCGCCGCCGATGCCGTGCACCGCAATCCGCGCGCCCGCTCCCGCCAGCGCGGTGGCAACCGCCAGCCCGATGCCCTGCAGCGACCCGGTAACCAGCGCGGTCTTTCCGCTCAGATCGGTCATGTCTCTTCCTCCAGCATTTTGCGCAATTCTGTCTTGAGCACCTTGCCATAATTGTTCTTGGGAAGCGCCGCGACATGACGGTAGTGTTTCGGCCGTTTGAACCGCGCGATATGATCGAGGCAGAGTTGGTCCAGCGCCTCGGGCGTCGCGTCCCCGACGATAAAGGCCACCACCTCCTCGCCCCAATCGGGATGCGGTTTTCCGACGACCGAAACCTCGGTGACATCCGCGTGGGTCAGCAGAACCTCCTCAACCTCGCGCGGGTAGATGTTGGAGCCGCCCGAGATGATCATATCCTTGGACCGATCCTGCATCGTGACATAGCCATCGGCATCCATGAACCCCATATCGCCGGTCATCAACCAGCCATCCAGCAGGGTTTTCACGGTCGCCTGCGGGTTCTGCCAATAGCCGGGCATCACGGTTTCGCCGCGCACCATGATCTCGCCGGTTTCGCCCGGCGGCAGCGGCGCGCCATCCGCGTCACCGATACGGATCTCAACCACCGATTGCGCGACCCCGACCGAGGCCAGCCGCTCCCGCCAGCGCGGGTGGCTGCGGTCGGCCACGTCATCGCGCGACAGCACGGTGATCGACATCGGGCATTCGCCCTGGCCATAGATCTGAACGAAGATCGGCCCGAAATGATCCACCGCCTCGATGATATCGGCCAGATACATCGGCCCGCCCGCATAGACCACACTGCGCAGGCCCTGCCCGGTTTCGCCGGTTGCCTTGGCCACTTCGGTCAGGCGCTTGACCATGGTGGGGGCCGCGAACATATGGATGTTGCCGTGGTGACGGGCCAGCGCCAGGATCTCGGCCTCGTCAAAGCCACCCGAGGGCGGGAAAATGTGCCGCGCCCCGGCGCGCACATGCATCATGTTGTAGATCCCCGCGCCATGGCTGAGCGGGGCGGCGTAGAGCGTCGCATCGTCGCCGCGCACCCGGTCGGCATCGCATTGATAGGTGTCGCTCATCGCGATCAGCATGTGATGCGTGATCATCACCCCCTTGGGCCGCCCCGTCGTGCCGGAGGTGTAGAACAGCCAGGCCAGATCGCCGGGTTCGCGCGGCACTGGGGCTGCAATCGGCGGATGGTCCAGCGGCAGGGTGTCGATGACATCCGCATCCGGGGCCGCCGCGCGCAGATCTGCGGCCAACTCGGGTGAGGCAAAGCAGATCGCGGCCCCGGCATCGGCGATGATCCAGGCGGCTTCGGCCGGGTGCAGCTTGGCGTTGATCGGGACCACGGCCGCGCCCGCATACCACACGCCATATTGTGCGATCAGGTAGTCGGGCGTGTTTTTCATGAACAGCGCCACGCGCGCGCCGGGGGTCACGCCCCTGGCCATTAGCGCCGCGGCGACCCGGGCGGATTTCCGGTGAAACCCACCATAGTCTTCTACAAGATTATGGCCCAGATAGAGAGCGGGTCGATCGGGGTGGGCCTGGGCTGTGTTGTGAAGCCAGAGGGAAAGGTTCATCAGGCCCGTTCCCCTTCCAGGATCGAGCAGTAGTTGGCCACACCCGAACCGCCCATATTAAACACCAGCCCCAGTGACGCACCGGGTTTCTGCATCTCATTGGCCGCGCCGGTCACCTGCCGCGCCACCAGCGCGTGCATCGACACACCAGTGGCCCCCACCGGGTGGCCCTTGGCCTTCAACCCCCCCGACAGGTTCACCGGCAGCGCACCCGACGACAGCACCGTGCCGTTGAGCAGCGCATCCTCGCCGCGCCCCGCGGGTGTAAGGCCCATGGCCTCATAGATTAACAGCTCGGCAATGGTGAAACAATCATGCACCTCGGCCACGTCGATATCCTCCAGCGTCACGCCTGCGGACAGATACGCCCGGCGAAACGCCTCGGCCGGGCCTTCGAACGCCGTTAGGTCGCGCCGCGACATCGGCAGGAAATCACTTACCTGCTCGGCGGCGCGCATCCTGACCGCGCGGGGCATGCTCGCGGCCACATCCGGCGAAACCATGATCAGCGCCGCCGCCCCGTCCGAGACCAGCGAACAATCGGTCATCTTCAGCGGAGCCGCGATCATCGGGTTGCGATCGCTTTCACGCGCGCAGAACCCGACCGGTAATTCCTTGTGCAACTGTGCCAGCGGGTTGGCCATCGCGTTCTTGTGGTTCTTGGCGGCGATCATCGCCAGCGCGTCGGTCTTGTCGCCGTAGCGCTCGAAATAAGCACGGGCGAAGCCAGCAAAAACAGCCGGAAAGGACAGCCCCGCCTCTTCCTTCTGATATGAGGCATGCCCAAGGGCGGTGGCAACCTCGGTCGTTGGCAGATGGGTCATCTTCTCGACCCCCAGCACCAGAGCCACCCGCGCCTCGCCCGCCAATATCGCGTTACGCGCCGCGTAAATCGCGGCCGAGCCCGACGCGCAGGCGTTTTCCAGCCGGGTCGCAGGCGTGAACCGCAATGCCGGGTCGATCTGCAGCGCCATCGAGGACGGAAACCCGTCAGCAACCATGCCGCCGTTGAAATGACCCATCCAGATGCCATCGACATCAGCGGCCGGGATTCCCGCATGCGCCAACGCCTCCCGCCCCGCCTCGA
>Ga0316205_10002646_pt1 | contig 18201 bp, 16 predicted proteins | sample 3monthpyrite_MG_FD_204941 | JGI IMG/M metagenome (GOLD analysis project Ga0316205, IMG submission 204941) | Microbial mat bacterial communities from mineral coupon in-situ incubated in ocean water Damariscotta River, Maine, United States -... | ecosystem: Environmental > Aquatic > Marine >... | reverse complement strand
GACTACATTGAAATGTTCTACAATCGAAAACGATTGCATAGCCACCTTGGTCATGTGTCACCCGATGATTATGAAAACCAGTATTTAGCTGGAAGCTAGAAGTCTACAAAATCAGGGGAAGATCAGTATTTGGAAAAGGCTTGAAGAAGAATGTGATCTTTGATTTTCTTCATCAGAATCAGGTTGAAAAAATTCATTCTGATGCAATTTATCAATTTTATAATCTTAAGAATTTATGGCGAGATATAAGCATTGCGCTTGAAAATAATATTTCACTACTAAATCTTTCATCAGAACCGATTACGGTAAGAGAGATCGCGGATAAAATTTTCAAATTGGATTTTAGTAATCAGCCTTATGCTAATCCTGCGAGTTATAATATGAAATCAATTTATGCGTCAATATTTAATGGCAAGAGTGGTTATTTATACAATAAAGAGAAAATATTGTCTGATATGGAACAGTTTGTTAAGGCAGAACAGGCTAAAATAAAATGAAGTACGCTATATCGAATATTGCCTGGAATGAAGAACATAATGCATCTGTCATTGCTCTTATGCATGAATATTTGTTCAATGCAGTTGAAATAGCACCTTCGAAAATATGGTCAATACCTCTTGATGCAAGCAAACGGGACATCATTGCTTGTCGGCGTTATTGGGAAAATAATGGTATCGAAATCGTTGCAATGCAGGCACTTTTATTTGACCACCCAGAATTAACCATTTTTGAAACAAATAAACAACGCGCCAAGACTATTGGTTATTTAAAGAGAATAATTGATATTGCCAATGGTCTTGGTGTGCAGGCTCTTGTATTTGGATCGCCTAAAAACCGCTATACAAATAAATTACCAACAGAACTTATTAATGATATAGCAACGGAGTTTTTTTTCACTTTAGGAGAATATGCCGCTAGCCAAAACACTTGTTTATGTATTGAGCCTAATCCTATTGAATATGGCTGCGACTTTGTAAACAATTCAATTGAAGCGAGTAAGTTGGTTCAACAAGTTAATTCACCTGGATTCGGTTTACATCTGGATATTGCGGCATTGCAGATGAGTAATGAAAATATTGCAGATGTGATCAGCCAGCAGGCAAACTATGCTAAACACATTCATATTAGTGAACCTTTCTTAAGTACACTAGGAAAGGGTGATATTGATCATGCTAAGGTTGGTAACATTATAATGAATTCAGATTATGATAAATGCTTATCCATTGAAATGCGTGCTTCGGAAGGTAATATCATCGAATCGATTGAATCTTCTTTAGCATTGGTGCAAAAGCATTATCAATAACAATTTTAAAAACATAAGGATATTGTCAATGATTAATTTTGTTATCGTGTTTAGTGTACTTTGTTCTTCAATTGCACATATTACGTTAAAAATGGGTATGAATGCGTTTAATGAACAAACCTTGCCCTCAGAGAAAAATATTGTAAATGTTATCTATGCTCTAGTGACAAACTACTACATAGTCGGAGGAATGATTTTGCATATTCTAGCATTGCTTAGTTGGTTGTATGTACTAAAAAATGTAGAAGTGAGTTATGCGTACCCTTTCATTTCACTCGGTTTTATATTTGTTCTATTTGTAGGTTACTTTTTTCTTAATGAAACACTGAATTTTTATAGAGCATTTGGGGTATTATTTATTTCTGTTGGTTTAATATTTATCAGCCGCAGTTAAAGGAGGTGCTTTCTTGACAAACGCTGATAGATATTTTTGGCGTTTATCTATGAAGTAGTTGTAACCTCCCAAATGATCAAAGTAGTTATTTACAAGAGTCTATTTTTTATCATCTAAGGCTTCTTGCTCTCTCATTTTTGCTTGCTCAATACGCCATTTTTGCAGTTCAGCATAATAGTGATCCCACACACAAGGGTTACAAGCACCACCGCCACAACAGTCATCATCAGCAGGTGGAATAGGCTTTTCTAGTTGTTCAGGCATGGTTATTTCTCAATTAGTCGCTTAACAATATTATATCTAAAGTCGGAGAAACAAAAAAGCTCTGTAAATACAGAGCTTTTACTATTTAGATCTAAATAGTTTACTGTTCAGATTCAGCTAATTTTTTCTCTAAGTAATGAATGTTGGCACCGCCATTAACAAAACCTTGATCATTTAGAATATCTTGATGCAAAGTAATATTGGTTTTAATACCGTCAATAACCAATTCCGACAAGGCATTACGCATACGAGCAATGGCAACGTCACGGTTATCACCCCAAGTGATTAATTTACCAATCATAGAATCATAATGTGGCGGTACTGAATAATCGGCATAAATATGTGAATCCCAACGCACACCAAGCCCACCCGGTGGGTGAAAGCGAGTGATTTTACCCGGTGAAGGAATAAAAGTTCTTGGATCTTCAGCATTGATACGACATTCAATTGAGTGTCCTGCAATTTTAATATCATCTTGAGTGTAAGATAACGGCTGACCAGCAGCGACACGTAATTGTTCTTTGATTAAGTCAACACCAGTGATCATTTCAGTGACCGGATGCTCAACTTGAATACGGGTATTCATTTCAATGAAATAAAACTCACCATTTTCATACAAGAATTCAAATGTGCCTGCACCGCGATAATTAATTTCAATACAAGCATTACAACAACGCTCGCCAATTTTAGCGCGCATTTCAGGAGTAATTCCCGGTGCTGGTGCCTCTTCAACAACCTTTTGGTGACGACGTTGCATTGAACAATCGCGTTCACCAAGATGAATAGCTGCGCCTTGTCCATCAGCAATAATTTGAATTTCAACATGACGTGGGTTTTCAAGGAATTTTTCCATGTAAACCATATCATTCTTGAAAATAGTGCCCGCTTCTTTTTTGGTTAAAGCAATAGAGTCAATTAACTCTTCTTCAGTGCGAACAACTCGCATACCACGACCGCCACCGCCACCGGCTGCTTTAACAATGACAGGGTAGCCAATACGTTTAGCGTGAGCTTTGTTGACTTCTTCGTCATCTGTTAATGGTCCATCAGAACCAGGTACACAAGGAACACCAGCGGTCTTCATTGCACGAATAGCGGCAACTTTGTCACCCATAATGCGTATGCTTTCTGCTTTAGGCCCGATGAAGGCAAAACCTGATTGCTCTACTTGCTCGGCAAAGTCAGCATTTTCAGCTAAAAAACCATAACCCGGGTGAATGGCAACAGCGTTGGTAACTTCCGCTGCGGTAATAATAGCAGGGGCGTTTAAGTAACTATCAAGGGCGGATGCTTTACCAATACAAATGGTTTCATCAGCTAATAACACGTGCTTTAAGTTTTTATCAGCAGTTGAATGAACAGCGACAGTTTTAATGCCGAGTTCTTTACAAGCGCGTAATATTCTTAAGGCGATTTCGCCACGGTTGGCGATAACAACTTTATCTAACATAGAATAACCCTTATGTCTGGAGACTTATGTCTAAGAATTTATACTTAACAATAAGTGACTTACTCAATGATGAATAAAGGTTGGTCAAATTCGATAGCATCTTCATTGACGGCTAAAATTTCTTTAATAACACCTGATTTGTCTGCTTCAATTTGGTTCATCATTTTCATTGCTTCAACAATACATAAAGTATCTCCGGCATTAACATGTTGACCAACTTCAACAAATGCAGGAGCATCCGGAGAGGCTGAGGCATAAAAAGTTCCTACCATTGGTGAACGAACCAAATGACCTGATGTTACAGGAGCAGCTGTTTCAGCTACTGGCGCGGCAGCTGGTGCTGCTTGTACTGGGGCGGCAGCTACTGGGGCTGATTGCACCATAGGAGCTGAAACTACAGCTGCACCACGGCTAATGCGTACAGACTCTTCACCCTCAGAAATTTCTAGCTCATTGATTCCTGATTCTTCTACTAATTCGATAAGTTTTTTTATCTTGCGAATATCCATTGTTAACCCTTATGTTCGTTGTACTTAAATAAAGTGTAAGTTAATGACAATACATTAACTGCTAATGTTTGTGTTTTCTAAATAAATGAGTGCTGATTCAAGTGCGTAGCTATACCCCTGTGTACCTAAACCACAAATAACGCCGATGGCAACATCAGACAAATATGAATGATGCCTAAAATCTTCCCTTGCATGAACATTTGACAAGTGCACTTCAATGAAAGGTATTGCTACCGACAGTAAAGCATCACGTAGTGCAACACTAGTGTGGGTATATGCAGCGGGGTTAATAATAATAAAATCAATTTCATTATGGGCTTGATGAATAGCGTCAATTAATAAATGTTCAGCGTTTGATTGCAAGTGAGATAATTTAATTTTTTTCTGCTCAGCTGTGACTGTTAACTGATTAATTATCTCATCTAAGGATTGCGCGCCATAAATTTCAGGCTCACGTTTGCCGAGCATGTTTAAATTTGGGCCATTTAACACTAAAACTTTAAACTTTGTAGTCATCTTCGTTAAAAACACCAATAAAAAGGAATTGCCAATAATAATTACACAAAACCATCATGCTGTGAATGAAAAGATCGTTTTTTTTAATATTGGCGATTATTATAGTGTTTTCGCAGAATATAGCAGCAAAATACAGGTCTAACCTCTTTAGAGCGTCTGATGGTGGATTTTTTGGTCAATGTTGACTACACTTGCAAAGTAGTTACAATTTTTTAAGGTGCTGTTATTTAAAGGGATTACACCTTGTTGGATGAATTGGTAAAGCACTAATGAAAAAAGCTTTGTTGTTAGATTTCAAAAAGATAAATGCCAAGTAGTATGTTAAGCTGCTTTAGTTTGTTTTTATTCGAAATTATAAATTAATAGTTGTACCGAAGTATTATCTTCTGGTATCTTGTTTGAAAATATTAGCTTTATTTTAATATTTTCAATAGGCTATCTATTTATAGTAGCTTTTCTGTTGCTAGTACCAATTGCCATACCTATTAAATCCCCCACTTAATAGCTGGTAAGTGCTTAATCAATATTCGTATTTGAATATTACTAAGTATAAAAGGACTGTATTATCAAAACACTTTATTCAATATGCTTACTAATTTTTTTAGGTTGCATTACTTCAACAACTAATGCTGTTGAAGTGATCGCGCATCCGTCGGTTAGTGAGCTAACGTTAACTACTTCTCAATTGCGCCGAATTTATACCATGCGGCAAATCTTATGGCCAGATGGTCATAGAATTACGGTATTTGTTTTACCTCGGCAACATGCCCTACATCTACGTTTTAGTAAAGAACGCTTGCAAATGTTTCCTTATCAACTTGACCGAATTTGGAATAAATTAACTTACTCAGGTTTAGGGGTGGCACCAATTATGCTAAATACTCCACAAGAGCTGGTAGATGCAATAAGAAATACACCAGGGGCTATCGGTTATGTTGAAGATTTCAAGGATGAGGAGGCGCTACATGTCATTAAAATTAAAGGTTAAAAAAATCAGCATGTCATTAAGTAGATTGCTTTCGACCATTTTCGCTGTCGCACTTAGCTTACTTTCCGTATGGGCTGAAGCGGCAGATCAAGACATACAGATTCATGGTTTTGCCGCAAAAGGGCTAATTGATGTTAGAGGAAGTGACTTTGTTAATGATGATGGCTCACTATCAACAGAACTAACAGAGCTTGGTATTAATGGCTCTTACCAATTAAGCACAAATTTTAGATTAACAGGGCAAGTAGTTTACCTAGATGGAGGCAATCGTTATGCAAAGGGTTTTCGGGTAGATTATGCACTGTTAGATTGGTCAGCCTATGAGAGTGAAAATTGGCAAGCTAATATCTATTTAGGGCGTTTTAAAAATAACCACTGGTTATATTCTAGTTCGAGAGATATTCCCTTTGCTCGCCCAAGTATTTTTTTACCACAGTCAGTCTATTTTGATGGCTTTCGAGATATTGCGGTTGGTGCTGATGGTGCTGCAGTAAAAATTAGTCATAGTAATGATGACTATGGCAACTTTGACTTTAATTTTAGCTATGGTACTTCGCCTATTTCTCATGAGCAGGCAGACATTATTTTAAGCAAATATGCACGGGGAACTGTAAAACAAGACTCTGATATTCAAGCGAGCCTTTATTGGCAACCTGCTTTTTCATCGTGGCGCTTTGGAGCCTCTTATTTAGATTCTGATTTTAGCTATAAGACCGATGATACTGCTGACTTATTTTTTGACGGTGATTTTACATTTAAGTTTTATACTATGAATGCATTATTTGAAGGAGAAAAATGGGAGTTTAGTGGTGAAATTTATCAAGAAGATTTTACCACACGTGGTTTTTATCATCCTTTGTATTCTAAAACGCCCGTTGGTCAAGGCATGTATGTACAATCGCGATATCAAGTTAATAATGTTTTAACTTTATTAGCGCGTTACGAAAGTTTCTATAGTAATAAAGATGACAAAAATGGCAAAAAATTAGCAGCAGAAACTGGCGGCCTTGTGCCAGCATATTTTGGTTATCATAGAGATACAACGGTAGGCCTTTCTTACGACTTTTCAAGTAATTTACGCTTACGACTTGAGTATCATTGGTTTCAAGGCGCGGGTAGACTTACCCCGGTAGTATTGCCAAACCCAGCCGTTAATAGCAATGAATACTGGCAGCTTTGGGCAGCACAACTGATGTATTGGTTTTAACAGGGAAGTTTACTGATGACAAAAAAATTTATTAGTGTGCCAACCAAGTTATTGATGCTGATAGTGTCAACGCTACTGTTTTTAGCGATAGGCTTTTCAGTGCTGTCTTTATCGCGCTTACAAGAAGATTATAAACAGTTTCAGCATAATACTTTAGATCAAGGACAAGCTCAGTTTGCTCTGTACAGTGATATTTTACGTTCAAAATTAAATGTTTGGTTGGAATCTTTTGCTGAAATTACTCAATTTTCACAACAAAATGATGTGACTGTTTTCACTCAGCAACTTGCCAAGCAGTTTGATGGTTTACAGCTTAATTTAAATGTAGAAAATGTATGGTTAGTTGACGGAGAAAAAAAATCACTTTTTGTAACCTCAATAATACCCATTGCTGCACAAGAAAATATTGATCAAGTATTAAGGCTTCAGCGTCCACATCATCAAATTTATTGTCAGCAACAATGTCAATTATTACTCAGTTTACCTTTGTTGAATAATCAAGGACAAGTAGTGGTTGTTACTATGAGTGCAAGCTTAGTTGATATGTTGTACGCAATTAATACCTCGCTTAATAGTGATGTTTCTGTGATTAGCCTACCCGTAAAACCAAATGAACCAGGCAGCGAAGTCGATATTATTTCGGCCTCTAATATGGAATTAGCGAAATCGTTACTTGATGCTAATACAGAAACTAATATTGATACTGCGCTTAAACAAGGAGTACAAATTGATCTTAGTAACAAAAATTATTTAGTTAATTTATTGCCACTAGCGAAAAGCTATCAGCGAACATTTTATCTAGCTTTAATTGATGACGTGACCCTTTTTAAAGAAAAAAATACGCGCTATCGGCAACAGTTTTTAATCTCTCTTAGTGGTATATTTTTTATTCTGGGAATTTTTGTCTATGTGGTTGCTCGTCCATTTACTACGCGTTTATTGCGCTTATCGGGTGCACTGCCGTTACTTGCTAATAAAAAGTTTGACCAATTTAGGCGAGTCAAACTAAAGAGACCTATATTATTTTCTGATGAGCTAGATGTATTAACAGATTCTGCTTTAGAGCTCAGTTATGAATTAGAGCAACTTAATATTGAAGTTGAGCAGAAAACCAAAGAGCTCGAAAATATTGCCATGTATGATTTGCTTACTGGTTTACCTAATCGCAATATGCTGAATTATCAACTAAGAAAATCTATTGCCAATATAGGACGTTATCCTGGCGGTGTTGCTGTTTTATTTTTAGATCTTGATGACTTTAAAAAAGTTAACGACAGTAATGGTCATACTGAAGGTGATAAGTTATTAATTCAAGCCGCTGAACGAGTACGTTTAAGTGTTGGTCAAATCGACTTAGCTTGCCGATTTGGTGGTGATGAATTTGTGGTTGTACTGGGTAATTTAAAATCAGTTGATGAAGCAATAAGTATTGCTGAACAATTACTTAAACACTTTAAAGAGCCCATAAGGCTTGGCTCAAGTATTTTTTATGTTTCAACCAGTATCGGTATTTCTTATACAGAATCGTTTAATGAAAAAGCTGAAGATTTAATTTCTCATGCTGATATTGCTATGTATGAAGCCAAAGATAATGGCGGTGCTCAATATCATGTCTACCATCATGAAATGTACCAAAGAGTAGCGCAACGAGTAATGCTTGAAGGTGAGGTAAGGCAAGCGCTTTCTAAACAAGAGTTTAGTCTTAGCCTGCAACCGCAATTGCGCGCTGAAGATAAAAAACTGTATGGTTTTGAAGCCTTGTTGCGCTGGCATCATCCTGAAAGAGGCATGATTTCACCGGAAGACTTTATTCCTATTTTAGAAAACTCCCAGTACATGATTGAACTGGGTTATTGGATCATTCATCGTTGTTTTGAATTAGCCGTGATGATTAGAAAGCAAGGTTTAACCGAAACAAGAATAGCCATTAATTTATCCGCAGGGCAATTTATTGATGCTAATTTACCAAACTACTTGCAAAGTTTACTGGACAAATTTTTGTTGTCGGCAGAAAATTTTGAATTAGAACTAACAGAGCAAACGTTAGTTAAAGATATAGATCATACTATCGAAATGATGGATAGTTTAAAAAATATGGGCTTTAGCTTTGCCATTGATGACTTTGGCACTGGCTATTCATCGTTAGCTTATCTTAAGAAAATGCCAATAGATGTCATAAAAATCGACAAAAGCTTTGTCTTTGGCATGTTAGAAAACCATGCTGATTATCAAATTATTATGTCGACTATTGCTATGGTGAAAAACTTAGATTTAACCGTTATTGCCGAAGGGGTGGAAACTGCAGCGCAACTGCGCAGTTTAACAGAGAATAACTGTGATTTAATTCAAGGCTATTATTTTTCAAAGCCAGTGCCAGAAATTGAATTGCTTGATTTTATAAAAACGCATATTTATCAAGGTTACTGGAAAACACAAGTAGAAAAGCGTACCGATAAAGTGCTGTAAGGTTAAATAATATATATGCCTACGCAGTTAACTCAGGTGACAGGAAATTAACACATAAACGTGTGATTTTTGCTTGTAGGCGGGACTTTAATCGCGCTCATGCAAGCGCGAACAAGTTCACGCCTACAAAAAAACGATACCAGAATGACAGACAAAGGCAGGTTAAAATATAGTATCAATATGCTTGCTAAATTCTTCTGCCGCCATAAAACCAGTTACTCGTTGTTGGCTTAGCTCATTACCTTGTAAATCAAAAAACAAAATAGAGGGTAAGCCAAATACATTAAAATGTTCCATTAAGGCAACATTATGTGCAGCACCCGTGTTGGTTAAGTCTATTTGTATTAATACTGTATTTGCTAATGATTGCTGCACAATACTTTCAGAGAATGTGTATTTTTCAAATTCTTTACATGCCACGCACCAGTCGGCATACAAGTCAACCATCACTGTTTTACCTTGCTGATTGGCTTTTGCTACTGCTGCATTTAACTCATTTAAATTTGTCACCTTAATAAAGTGTTGCTCAGTAGCGTTTGCACCTTGACTTGCGGCGCTGAGTACTTGTTGTTGAGGATTTACAATCTGATAAGCCATATTCGCGCCGACAAACAGCATCATAAATATCACTAATGAACGAACACCAAACCAGAAACCTTTTACTTGGTTATTGGCAAAATTTTGGTTTTCCACATAAAAGTAGCTTGCCGATGCTAATAACAGTAATGCCCACAGCGTATCAGTCACAATTGCTGGAATAAAACGCTCTAATAAAAAGATAGGAACAGCGAGTAGTAATAAACCAAAAATGTTTTTGATGATATTCATCCAAGCGCCGGCTTTAGGCAATAATTTACCACCAGAGCTACCTAAAATAAGTAGCGGTAAACCCATACCTAAACTTAACGCATATAAAGCAGACGCCCCTAAAACTACGTCGCCTGTTTGTGATATATAAAGTAAAGCACCGGTTAAAGGCGCTGTGGTACATGGTGATGCGACTAAACCAGAAATAACCCCCATCATCACTACGCCCGTTATAGAGCCACCTTTTTGTTTATTACTTATATTATTCAATTTATTCTGCCAGCTTGCAGGCAGGGCTAAATTAAAAACACCAAACATGGATAGGGCTAAAAATATAAATAATACGCTCATTGCGATAAGAACGAATGGATGTTGAAACATTGCTTGGAACTGTGCGCCTGCTAATGCGACCACTATACCCAGTAAAGTATAGGTAATCGCCATACCTTGTACGTAAAAAAACGATAACGTGAATGCTTTTTTTGTGGTTAGCGGTGCCGAAGAGTTTTTACCTGCACCAACAATAATCCCAGTTAAAATAGGATACATTGGAAACACGCACGGGGTAAATGACAGTAATAAACCACCAATAAAAAAAGCAATTAAGGTTAATAGCAAGCTATCTTGTTTTAACATATCTGCTAGTTGGTGTTGTTCACTTACTGTTGGCGGTGCAGTTGTAGTCGCGGGCGCATCACTAGTGTTGGCATTATTTTCTGGATTATCTAAAGCAGACAAAACCGCAGAGGCATTATTGTTTGTAGTTTGTGCAACTACCTTATCTAAATCGATAATTTGTTTACTTGGTGGATAACACAAGCCTTTATCAGCACAGCCCTGATAACGCACAGTAAGTGAAGCATTTTCACTCGCTTCTTCAATATTAATTAATAAGCTGAACTGCGCTCTATAAACCTGCTGAACACCAAAAAATTCATCTTCGTGATCTTCTCCGCGCGGAAGTTCTACGGGCGTTATACGGGCATTTTTTTCTATAAATCGAAACTGGTGGCGATAGAGGTAATAGCCATCAGCAATATCAAAATTAATTCTTAACTGGTTGTTTTTTTGATCAAAGTTAAAGCTAAAAGCCTGATCGACTTTCAAAAATTCGTCATCATTACTAAACAATGAAGAATCAGATATATCGAAAATAGATTGTTGAGCTTGGCTAATAGTTGGTAACAAGGTAGCTACCGTAAAGAATAAACCCATAAGCAAACTTAAGGTATTACTTGAAGGTAGTTTAAAAAGTGATAATAATTTTTTCATCTATACTACTGCAACGATTTAGTTATCCAGTTTAAATAATGTTTATCACCTTGCTGGATGTTCAAGGCAATCACTTCCACCACATCATAGGGGTGTAATTCATTTATTCGGGCATTTAATAGCGTAAATTTTTCGCTACTGGTTTTAATAAACAACTGTACTTCGTTATCACATTGAATTTTATTGTCCCAACGATACACTGAGAGCAAATTAGGAGCTATATTGACACAAACCGCTAATTTTTCTTGTACTAACTGTTGAGCAATGGTTTTTGCTACTTGCTCGTTTGGGCATGTTGTTAATACCAGTTGATATGCCATTGTTTATTTTCGCAGCTGTAATTTAGCTTTATTCTCTTAAAAAAAACTTAACAATACTAGTGTAAATTGTATCAATAGGTTATTTCTGCTTGAAAAAGACCTGTTAAGCCCAATATATCTTACAAAGAAAACAGGAGTCTTTATGTTTCGAGTATTATTTGCGCTATTTATCATTGTTCCTATTATTGAAATAACTGTATTGATGCAAGTAGGAGAGCTTATTGGCGCATGGCCAACGGTAGCTATTGTTATTATTAGTGCGTGGTTAGGCGCTAAATATGTTCGCCAACAAGGGCTGGCAACTCTGCAATCAGTGCAAACTAAAATGGCGCAGGGTGAACTGCCCTCAGGTGAAATAGTCACTGGCTTGATGTTATTGGTAGCAGGCGTGTTATTAGTGACACCGGGTTTTGTTACCGATGCTTTTGGTTTGTTATTGCTCGTGCCCAAAGTTCGTCAATCGTTGGCAAGTGTTGTGCAAAAACAGTTAAAAACGCATCAAGGCAACGGATTTTCTACTAATGCTCATTTTCATTCATCTACATTCACCCAAACCACGGGGAATACTTATGAGAATGAAGTTGATAATTCAGATGCTTTTACGCAAAAACCTTCAATTAATCATCACCATGGTGAAACCATTGATGGTGAGTATAAGCAAAAAGATTAACATACAGCTATTAATAGTTAAAAAATTAACGCTAAGGCTTGTGAAGTCTTTTTTTAACCCCATTTACTTACACACTAGTTTGATATAAATAAATTTGTTAAACCTTAATATCCTCAGGAGATAATAAATGAGTATTCGTCCATTACACGATCGCGTTATCGTAAAACGTAAAGAAGTAGAATCAAAATCAGCCGGTGGCATTGTGCTAACAGGTAGCGCCGCAGAAAAATCTACCCGCGGTGAAGTTATTGCCGTTGGCAATGGCCGTATTTTAGACAGTGGTGAAGTTCGCGCTCTAGATGTAAAAATTGGCGATCAAGTGATCTTCTCTGAAGGTTACGGCATGAAAACTGAAAAAATTGATGGCGATGAAGTGTTAATTTTATCCGAAAGCGACATTCTTGCGATCGTAGAGTAATTGCGAAAAATTAATTTTGTAGGTGAGCATTTATGCTTATGTTTTGTCAGGCTAAAGCTTTACCTATAACGAAATGAATAAACAAAATTTAGAGGAATAAATAACATGGCTGCAAAAGACGTATTATTTGGAAATGACGCTCGCGTAAAAATGCTTAAAGGCGTAAATGTATTAGCCGACGCGGTTAAAGTAACCTTAGGTCCTAAAGGTCGTAATGTAGTATTAGACAAATCTTTTGGTGGTCCAACAATCACTAAAGATGGTGTGTCAGTTGCCAAAGAAATTGAATTAGAAGATAAATTTGAAAACATGGGCGCACAAATGGTGAAAGAAGTTGCCTCTAAAGCCAATGATGAAGCAGGTGACGGTACTACAACCGCTACCGTTTTAGCACAAGCTATTGTTAACGAAGGTTTAAAATCTATTGCTGCAGGTATGAACCCAATGGATCTTAAGCGTGGTATCGACAAAGCAGTAATTGCTGCTGTTGAAGCGCTAAAAGGCTCATCTACGCCAGTAACTGACAATAAAGCCATTGAGCAAGTTGGCACAATTTCAGCTAACTCTGATGAAACTGTTGGTCAAATCATAGCTACAGCAATGGACAAAGTAGGTACTGAAGGCGTTATTACCGTTGAAGAAGGTCAAGCGTTAACCGATGAATTAGACGTTGTTGAAGGTATGCAGTTTGATCGCGGTTACTTATCACCTTATTTCATCAATAGCCAAGAAAACGGCACGGTTGAATTAGAAAATCCTTTCATCTTGTTAGTTGATAAAAAAGTATCAAACATTCGTGAATTGTTAACTACCCTTGAAGGCGTTGCTAAAGCAGGTAAGCCACTTTTAATTATTGCTGAAGACGTTGAAGGTGAAGCCTTGGCAACCTTAGTAGTAAATAACATGCGCGGTATTGTGAAAGTTGCTGCTGTTAAAGCGCCAGGTTTTGGTGACCGTCGTAAAGCCATGCTACAAGATGTTGCAACGTTAACAGCAGGTACTGTAATTTCAGAAGAAATTGGTATGGAACTTGAAAAAGCAACGTTGGAAGATTTAGGTCAAGCTAAACGTGTAATCATTTCTAAAGACAACACCACTATCATCGACGGTATTGGCGAAGAAGCTGACATTCAAGCACGTGTTGCGCAGATTCGTGGTCAAATTGAAGATTCATCTTCAGATTATGACAAAGAAAAGCTGCAAGAACGTTTGGCTAAATTAGCAGGCGGTGTTGCGGTAATTAAAGTGGGCGCAGCCACTGAAGTTGAAATGAAAGAGAAAAAAGCCCGTGTTGAAGATGCATTACATGCAACACGCGCTGCTGTTGAAGAAGGCGTTGTTGCCGGTGGTGGTGTTGCATTAGTTCGCGCAGCAACAGCAATTAAAGACCTTGAAGGTGCTAACGAAGACCAAACTCACGGTGTGAATGTTGCTATCCGCGCTATGGAAGCCCCACTTCGTCAAATCGTATCAAACTGCGGTGATGAATCATCAGTAGTACTGAATGAAGTACGTAACGGCACAGCTAACTACGGTTACAATGCTGGTAACAGCACCTACGGTGATATGATTGAAATGGGTATTTTAGATCCAACTAAAGTAACGCGTAGCGCATTACAGTTCGCAGCTTCTGTTGCCGGCTTAATGTTAACTACCGAAGCTATGGTAACTGATGCACCACAAGAAGCAGCTCCTGCAATGCCTGATATGGGCGGTATGGGCGGTGGTATGGGTGGCATGCCTGGTATGATGTAGTGCGACGAGAGTCGTGTAGGTCGCTAACCTAGCAGGCTACCTCGTAAGTGGGTATTAACTTACCCGCTTTCATACCTGCAAATATAGTAATCGACTCCGGCATTCGGGGGTAAGACCAAATGCCGGACACTTCTTCTCGAAGTGGTCGTGCAATTGTGTTTTACAATTGTTAAACGAGACATTCAGTCATCGATCAAGAGAGCAAAAATTTAGTATAAACCAAACTGATTTTACCGTCAGTAAATCGCGATTTCTATCAGCGAACTATAGAGTAAAATAACTGATCTTTATCAGTCTACTAAGTAGTAAATCGGTTTATATGTAATTTTTCGCGTCAAAAATCAAGACAATTAGTTTTAATGTTCTTTATGAATATTGAATCGTTATTGTTATATGAAGAAGAGAAACGTTTTCAGTTTCGATTAGGTTAGACCTACTGGCGTAAGCCATTAAAGTTATTGTCTCAGCATATTCATTTATATGTTAGTGAGACCAACCTTGCGACAGGTTGTAGCCTAGGGATAGTGCATTACTGGTAACCGTTTTGTGCGAAGCTTCCTAACAATGTACCTCTGCGTAAGCAGTATTTAAACTCGTGAGAGTGAATATAATCTGTTAGCAATAAACGGGTTGAGGGCTAGGCTAAACAATAGGGTTAACATATGTGAACTACTGATAAACACCGTGAACCTGAATAAGCGAAATATTGTTGTTACGCTTAAACCAAAAGGTATGCGACTGGCTATTTCTTTTACATCTGGAAATACGTCGTCATTATGTCGTCGGTGGACAGGTAGAGCCTAAGTTGTTTATGTAACTTTAATGGAACTCGGTAAGCCCAAATTTTCGCTTATATTATTTGAAGTTTAAATAATATAAGCAGGGGAACTGTAAGGCGAACTGTTGAATATGTGGGTAAAGGAGGTTGGAAAAAGCGAATGCTAGATTGTAATGATTTAGATAGGTGCGAAATGCACTAACCAGAAATGGTGCAGACTTCCAACTGGTCTTTAATCGTGAGATAGACGTGTAAAGCTGTCTTTAATTTGATCCTAACGGGATAAGAAATAATTCTTCCCGTTAGGGGATAATTACGTCTTGTTCTTGTTAGGTCATAACTAATAGGAGAAAAGCAAGATGAGTACGGCATTTGTTGTACCTGCGTTCTCCCATCAGGCGCAAAGTTGGCATACCATCAATTGGTATTCAGTTGAGCTTCAGGTGAGAGGGCTACAAGTACGGATCGCGAAGGCGACTAAGCAAGAACAGTGGCGTAGGGTGAAAACTTTACAACGCTTGTTGGTGCGCTCGTTTGCTGCTAAATGTTTAGCAGTTAAACGGGTAACTGAGAATCGAGGCAAAAGGACTGCTGGTGTCGATAGGGAGTTATGGGGTACGCCTGATAGTAAATGGCAGGCTATTTTTCGGTTAAAGCGGCAAGGGTATAAACCTAAGCCGTTGCGGAGAATTTATATTCCTAAGAGTAACGGGAAATGTCGCCCTTTAGGAATACCGACAATGTTAGATAGGGCAATGCAGGCGCTATTTCTGTTAGCTCTTGAACCTGTGTCGGAAACCACCGCAGATCGTAATAGCTATGGCTTTCGACCAATGCGCTCTACGGCTGATGCGATAGAACAATGTTTTGTTAATTTAAGTCGTAAAAGCTCGGCAGAGTGGGTGTTAGAGGGAGATATAAAAGGCTGCTTTGATAACATCAGTCATGACTGGTTACTTGCCAATGTCGTGTTGGATAAACAAGTACTTAGAAAATGGCTGGAAGCGGGATTCATTGAATTCGGTAAGTTAAACCCAACAGATGCGGGTACACCACAAGGGGGAATTATTTCTCCTGTGTTGGCTAATTTAGCGCTTGATGGATTGGAAGAGGTGTTGTATTCCCATTTTGGGAAGAAAAATACTAAAGCCAGTTATAAGACTAAGGTCAATTATGTGAGGTATGCGGATGACTTTATTATTACAGGTATTTCGAAAGAGTTACTCGAAAATGAAGTTAAGCCATTAGTTGAAGTCTTTATGGCTGAACGTGGGCTTACGTTGTCACCAGAGAAAACGGTGATCACGCATATTGATGATGGGTTTGATTTTCTTGGGCAGAATTTACGTAAATACAACGGCAAGATGTTAATCAAGCCAAGTCGTAAAAGCGTAAGAAGTGTGCTTGGGAAGGTTCGCGATATAGTTAAGGGGCAAAAGACTACTACAGCAGGATTGCTTATTAGTCAGTTAAATCCAATTCTTCGGGGTTGGGCTAACTACCATCGCCATATAGTGGCGAAGGAAACTTTTAACTACGTGGATTATCGGGTGTGGAAACTTTTATGGCAGTGGTGCCGACGACGACATAACAATCGTCACAAACGCTGGATTAAAGCTAAATACTTTAAATCAGTGGGATCACGGAACTGGACGTTTTCTGGCATTATTCCTGACAATAAATTAGTCAGGTTGATGTACACTAATGATATACCGATAAAGCGACACATTAAGATGAAAGCAGAAGCAAATCCGTATGATCTGGCATTTGAGGAATACTTTGAAAAGCGCCAAGAGCGAGTTTGGAGAGATTCAATGCAAGGTAAACGAATTTTGCTAATGCTTTGGCTCAGACAGCAGCAATGCTGTGCCATGTGCCGCCATCGAATTACCAAAACAACAGGATGGAACATTCATCTTATTGTTGAACGGGTAAAAGGTGGCAGTAATGAACTGAGTAATTTAGTGCTGTTGCACCCTAATTGTCATAGGCAATTGCATTCTAATAAAGGAATAGATTGATTTTCAGTGAAATAGGACATATATAAAGAGGTGAGCATATCAAGCTCGATGGTTGCTGATGATAAAGTGGCTTAAGGGTATTTGAAGTAATGAAATTAACTGGGTGTTTCAGTAATCACCTTAAAAAACTGCGAGTTTGGTAGAACTTTAAACTACTAATCGAAATGGTAACGGTGTCACGTTTCGTCGTGTACGTCCACGTTAAAAGCGACATCTGCGTGCTATTAGCAGTTAAATAACAATAGTATCAGTTAAGGAAGTTATGGATTGTATCCGATGTTTTGAACTAATCACGTGACAAGTTCATTGCGACCGCCTCGGCTAAGGCGGTATATAAATGCCAGGTTTAACATCTGGGTACCCAGATCTTATAAAAGGCTAACGCCATGAAATTTGATCTGAAAGTTACACTTAAGATAGACATTGCAAAAATTATAGTTGCTCTAACAGGGCTAATTACAGTTTTAGCAGGTCTTGGTTATTTGTAACAAAAGTCCTAGCTATTTTCAGCTAGGCACCTCTTTAAAATCGCTGGTCTGTACTTAGGTGCAGGTTTATAAAGGCTTGAGCCGTATGCGGGGAAACTCGCACGTACGGTTCTTAGGGGAGGGGTAGCTAGTAATAGCTACTCCTTACCCGACGTATTATTCTAGGCATAAATATTCTATGCGTTCGTTAAAAACCTGCTGCGGCAGGTTTTTTCGTTTTCGAAGGTGGGTTATTTCATTTTAAAATCAAGCGTTATAACTTGAGCGCCTTTACATATTTACTTCAAGTGTTACACCAATGTATCTCTTAAAAAATTTTATCCTTGTATTATCGGTATTTCCCTTAGCTGCCTTTTTTTCAAAAAAAATTTATATATTTTTACAATATAATGGTGATTTTATGGTCTACTAAGATATACCATTAATGAAAGAGGATATACGTATGAAGACAATTACGATAACTTTAATAGCTTTATTCGCTATAATCTCATTACAAAACACTGCTTTAGCAGCAACATCTGAAATAACTTGGACAGATTATGACAAATATCGTGATATCTACCCAAGTAACAATG
>Ga0316205_10002645_pt1 | contig 18213 bp, 19 predicted proteins | sample 3monthpyrite_MG_FD_204941 | JGI IMG/M metagenome (GOLD analysis project Ga0316205, IMG submission 204941) | Microbial mat bacterial communities from mineral coupon in-situ incubated in ocean water Damariscotta River, Maine, United States -... | ecosystem: Environmental > Aquatic > Marine >... | reverse complement strand
GTACATCAATGGCTTCTACAATCCGCGCCGCAAACACTCAGCGCTCGGTTGGAAAAGCCCATTGGCTTTCGAAAGAAAGGCCGCCTAAATGAGCAATCGGAGCGGCACGAAAGCGTGACAGGTCCACTTTGCGTTTGATTTGAATCGAGAGACGCTGCCTCTGCGCTTGGTCGAACGCGCCTTTCGACACGTCTGGCCCGGATGAAAGGCAAAGAGATGAAAAGGGCGGAGTTTCATATTGGGGCTGAAACCCCGCCCTTTGACTTCACGTCCTTCCGCCACGGGGATGGGACATCGGACGCTTCTGAAATCCGACCCACCTGCGGATCAATACGCAGGTGAGCCGGCTCCGGTCAGACCGGTCGGAAATGAGAGCCCTTGCAATTCCAAAGGATCCTTCCCGCTGCTCCCTGGCTAAAGCCACCACTCACGGAACATCTGTAGAATGGCCCATTAACCCGCAATTAAGAAAGTCCGGGATTCCTTACCTAAGGGTCAAAAATTGCTTTTGACGTTGCGGCGCACGAAATTTCATGTCGCGGCGGCCCCGATGCGTGTTGCTATCCGCGATGTTTCTATGTGCAATTGAAATTGGTGCCGGTGTTCGGTCGAGTCCCTAACCGGCATTCGGAATCAGGTTTTCCATTGGGCGCCATCCGCCCAGACTCGCCAGTGTGCTTCGCTCAAACACAATGACATTGCCGCCACCACCCGGTCCCTGATCATGTGACCGGCTGATGGGGTGGCCCGATTGCCGGCACCACAGCAAGGTGCCGACCGCCCCATGACCCACGATCAGGACATCGCCGCACGGGGCAGATTCGGCGATGCGATGCAGGCAGGCGGTGATACGCGCCTGTGCATCCACCGCGCGTTCCCATCCGTGCACCGAAACGTCGGGCTGCGCAAAAAACGCATCCGCCATGGCCTCGAATGCGGGGCCCGGCAGATAGCCCGTGGCGCTGCGGTCGTTTTCAAAACTGTCCTCGATGGTGGTGCAGGCACAGCCAAGGGCCGCCGCAAGGGGCAGGGCGGTGTCGCGCGCCTTGCGTTCGGGGCTGGTGAAAACGGACATGGTGCCTGCCAACGCGCCGTCTGTCACCGCTTTGCAAAGTGCATCGACCCGCGCGGCCCCGACATCGCTCAGGCCCCACTCGGGGACAGGAACATTCGGATCGACCAGAACCTGCGGATGGCTGAGATAGCGCAGCACGGCCCCGCGCGACATGGATCACGCTTCGAGGATGAACATCTGGTTGGCAAAGGCGGCCTTGAGCACCGCCTGCGCGGTGGTTTCAACCGCCAGAGCCTCGCGGGCGAGGCGCAGGTGTTTTTCGACCGTGGCCGATGTCAGGCCCATGATGATGGCGATATCCTGCATGGTCTTGCCGTCCCCGACCCATTCCAGCGCCTCGCGCTGGCGTTTGGTGAGCGAGCGGTTGGGGGCGGTGTAGGGCAGGGTGAGAATCTTGAGGTGGGCCACATTGTTCAACAGATGGATGTCGGCGCCGTGTTCGTCCCAGACCGCGTCAATTTCCTTTTGCGTCATGTCCTTGCGCGCGGTCAGGGCAATCGCCCCCTTGGAGCGGGCCGAAACGGATTTGAAACTGATCGTGTACCCGGCGGTCACACCCATGGAGTAGTTGAATTCGAGCACGCGTTGTTCGGCCGGTGTCAGCGTCTTGCTCGAATGCATCTGGGCCAGGATACCCCAGCTGCACGCGCCTTCGTTGTGCAAGGCCCAGTTGACCATGGGCGCGTGGACATAATGCTGTTCGCCCATGAACACGTCCGAATAGGCCCGGTCGTGATTGGTCAGGATGATAAAGTCTTCGGGATCGCCCAGCGAATTGCCCGAACGATACCGGGTAAAGCCATAGATCAGCCGGTCAAAGCCATATTCGGCCATTTTGCGGGTGTGCAGCCCCCACAAATCCTCGATGGTTTGGCAGTTCGACATGCGATGCAGAAAGCTTTTCATGCGGTCCCCCCCAAATGGCCGATCAACGCATCCAGGGCCAGACTATACCCCGCCGCGCCAAAGCCGCAAATCATGCCGACCGCGACAGGCGCAATCAAGCTGGTGTGGCGGAATGACTCGCGCGCGTGGATGTTGGACAGGTGCAGTTCGACCACGGGCATGCCGGTGCCCGCAATCGCGTCGTGCAGGGCGATGGATGTGTGTGTATAGGCCCCTGCATTCAGCACGATACCGTCAAAAGTGCCCTTGCCTGCATGGATCGCATCGACCAGCGCTCCTTCGTGATTGGATTGGCGGCAGGTGACGTGCACGCCGCGCGCCTCGCCGTGGGCCACGCACATCGCCTCGACATCCGCGAGGGTCGCGTGGCCATAAACTTCGGGTTGGCGGGTGCCGAGCAGGTTCAGGTTCGGCCCGTTCAGGACAAGTAAAGCAGACATGGAAATTACCTTTGAATTGCCATGGTGTTAGCGGGTCTGCCCGTGCTCTGTCCAGCCTGCGGTTTCACTCAGGGTGTGAATACGGCCAATCCAAGCCAATCTGCCACAAGGGCGGGCGTGTCCTGCCCTTCGATTTCCATCGTCATTTCGGTGCGCCGCAGCAACTCATTCGGGTTGCGCAGACGGATGTCGCGCAGCGTGAAATGCCCGCGCAACCGGTTGCCGGGGCGGACCGGCGACAGGAACCGCAGGCGATCGAAACCATAGTTGATGCCCATCGTCTGTCCCGGCAGCATCGCAAAACAGTCATAGGCAAAGCGGCTGGCAAGGCTGAGCGTCAGAAACCCGTGCGCGATGGTGCCGCCAAAGGGCGTTTCGCGCGCGGCGCGTTCGGGATCGACGTGGATCCACTGATCGTCATGGGTGGTGTGCGCAAACCGGTCGATCATCGCCTGATCCACGGTGATCCAGTTCGACACGCCGACCTGCTGGCCGATCTGTGCGCTCAGCGCGGTATGGGCCTCCGTGATGCTCATTCCGGGTCCGGGCCGACGCGCACCATGCGCTTGCCACGGTTTTCGCCATTCAGCAGCCCGATCAGCGCGGCGGGCGCGTTTTCAAGGCCATCCACGATGTCCTCGATCACCTTGATCTGGCCTGACTTTACCCAGGCCTGCAACGCCCGCATGGCCCTGGCATCGTCGCGGGCATAGTCCATCACGATAAACCCCTCCATCCGCAACCGCTTGACCACGACAACACCCGGCAGATTTCGCGGCCCGGTTGGCGTGTCGGTGTCATACTGGCTGATCGCCCCGCAACACACGACGCGCCCGCGTTCGTTCATCAGGCCCAGCACCTTTTCCAGCACCGTCCCGCCCACATTGTCGAAATAGACATCCACCCCGTCCGGGCAGGCGGCGTGCAGGGCCTTGACCATGCCCCGGTTGCGGTAGTCGATGCAGTCGTCAAAGCCCAGCGTGTCGCGCACAAAGGCGCATTTTTCGGCCCCGCCCGCGATGCCGACCACGCAACATCCCAGCGCCTTGCCGATCTGGCCCACATATCCGCCCACCGACCCGGCGGCGGCAGAGACGATGATGGTTTCACCCGCCAGCGGCTGTCCGATCTGCAACAACCCGTGAAAGGCCGTCTTGCCCGCGATGCCGAAGACGCTGAGCAGATGGCTGAGGGGCCGCAGGGGCGGCAGTTTCTGCACCTTGTGGGCCGGGCGCACGACGTAATCGGCCCAGACCGTTTCGGCGGCGACGATGTCGCCTTTGGACAGGCGCGGCGCGGCGCTCTCCATCACTTCGCAGATCGCATAGGTGGGCATTGCATCCCCGGCCTGCACGGCGGCGCGGTAGGTGGCACCCTTCATCCACGACCGGTTGGCCGCGTCGATGCTCATCAACACGGTGCGCAACAGCACCTGGCCCTGTGCCGGAACCGGCATCGCGGTCTTGGCGAGGTCAAAATGGTGCGGCCCCAGCGCGCCTTGCGGCAGGGTGGTCAGGGTGATCTGGCGGTTGGTCAATGGGATTGCTCCGACGTATAGGGGGGTATGCAAACAGAATACCGCCAACCCCGCTATGCGCCACCCCCCGGGGCGGCAGACCTGATCCTGATCCGGCACGGAGAGAGCGCGCCCGCCCGCGCCGATGTCAGTTTCCCGCTGAAGGACGGGCACGGCGATCCGGCCTTGCATCCGGCGGGCGAGGTTCAGGCGGTGGCCGTCGGGCAACGTCTGAAGAACGAAGCGTTTGCAGAGATTTACGTGACAAAGTTGATGCGCACCCACCAGACGGCGGCACCCTTGGCGGCGCATCTCGGGATGGCGGTGCGCGAAAACCCGGACCTGCACGAGGTACATCTGGGGGACTGGGACGGCGGCCTTTACCGGATCAAGGCGGCCACGGGCGATTCTGTCTATCGGCGTGTGATTGCGGAACAGGACTGGTCCGCCATTCCGGGGGCCGAGTCGCGCGATGCGTTTTTCAGCCGTGTCAGGCGGGGCCTTTTGAAGATCGCCGCCGACCATGCCGACGAAACAGTGGCGCTGTTCGTGCATGGCGGTGTGATCGGGGCGGCCCTTGCCATGGCCACAGGGTCAGAGCCGTTTGCCTTTCTCGGCGCGGCCAACGGCTCGATCAGCCGCCTTGTGATCCAGGGCGAGCGGATGGTGGTGCGCGGGTTCAACGAGACCCGGCATCTCGATCATCTTTAGGGGGCACTCAGGACCACCTTGCCCAACACCTTGCGATCCGCGATCAGGGTCAGGGCGCGCGCCGCATCCTGCATCGCAAAGCTGGCGGAAATGCGCGGTTTTACCAGTTCTTTTGCATACATATCAAACAACTCTTTCATGTTCCTCATGTGACCTTCCGGATCGCGATAGATCGAAGCCCCCCAGAACACGCCAACGATCTGGCAGGATTTGAGCAGGGTCAGGTTCAGCGGGATCGCCGGAATGCCAGCCGGAAACCCCACCACCAGAAACCGACCCCCCCACGCCATCGCGCGGATGACCGGTTCGGCATAGTCCCCGCCCACGGCGTCATAGGCGACATCGACCCCGTTCGGGCCCGCCGCTTTCCTGATCTCGCCCGACAGCGTCTTTTGTGCGTCCCGGTCCATGCTGCGCGGGTAAATGATAGTGGCATCCGCGCCCAGGTCCTTGCAGAACGCGGCCTTGTCGTGGGTGCTGACGGCGGCAATCACCCGCGCGCCTGTCGCCTTGCCCAATTCGATGGCCGCAGCACCGACACCGCCCGCAGCCCCGAGGATCAGAAGCGTTTCTCCTGACTTCAATTCTGCGCGGGTTTTCAAAGCGTAATGGGACGTACCGTAAGTAAAGACAAAGCAGGCGGCCTCGTCAAACGGCATTCCCTTGGGCTTTTTCAGGCACGCCGCCGCAGGCACGCAGACGCGGGTCGCAAAGCCGCCAAAGCCGGTCATGGCAATCACCGGATCCCCGACGCGCAGCCCCTGGACCCCGTCGCCCAGCGCGTCGATGACGCCGGAAACCTCGCCGCCGGGCGCAAAGGGGCGGGGTGGCTTTACCTGATACAGGTCGCGGATGATCAGCGTGTCGGGGAAATTCACCCCCGCCGCCCTGACCGCGATCCGCACGTCGCCCTTTTTCGGCACGGGATCGGGCAATTCGCTCCAGAGCAGTGTTTCCGGTCCGCCGGTTTGCGTGCTCAGCATTGCGTGCATTATGTGATCCTCCCCCGTGACGCGACGGCAAGGGTGCACTACACCTGCCACTGCGGGCAACGTGACGCGGGCGGGCGCGGCTGTAAAGCAATTCACGGCGCGAGGGCGCAACAAGGCCACCGGGAAAGGAATGAAGAATGGACCCCAACACATTGTTTGCTTTGCATGGAAAGGTGGCGCTGGTCACTGGTGGTGCCACCGGAATCGGGCGGATGGCTGCCACCGGGCTGATGATGGCCGGGGCCCGTGTGCTGATCGCCAGCCGCAAGGGCGAGGCCTGCAGGGCGGCTGCCAGCGAGTTGAACGCCATGGACGGGCCGGGCACGGTCGAAGGCTTTGCGGGCGATGTCGGATCCGAAGACGGGATTGGCGCGCTGGTCAGGGAGGTGACCGCGCGCACCGACAGGCTGAACATCCTGATGAACAATTCCGGTGTGACATGGGGCGCGCCCATGGGTCAGTTCCCGTATGCGGCGTGGGAAAAGGTGATGAATGTGAATGTCGCCGGCCTGTTTCACCTCACCCAGTCGCTGCTGCCCGTTCTGATCAAAACGGGCACGCCCGACGATCCGGCCCGGGTGGTGAATGTCGGCTCGGTCATGGGGGATGCGCCGCTGGGCGACGGGGCATACAGCTATGCCGCGTCCAAGGCCGCCGTGCTGCATATGACCAGGATCATGGCCAAGGAGCTTGCGCCCCACCACATCACCGTCAACGCGCTGGCGCCGGGGCCGTTTGTCAGCAAGATGACAGCCTTTGCCACCGCCGATGAAGACACGCGCGCCAGAGTGGGCGATGATGTTCCGCTGGGCCGTGTCGGGCGGGACGAAGACATTGCAGGCTGCATGCAGTTCCTGTGCGGTATGGGGGGTGCGTATCTGACGGGTGCGGTGCTGCCGGTGTCGGGCGGCATTCAGGTGATGAGTGGCCCGAACCTGTTTCGCGCCGCACTGGAAGGGTAGGGGATGATCAGTTTCCACGACCGCGTCGCCATTGTCACCGGCGCCGGGGCGGGCCTTGGGCGTTGTCATGCACTGGGCCTTGCCGCCCGTGGGGCGCGGGTCGTGGTGAACGACGCCGGGTCGGGGGCCGATGCGGTTGTTGCTGACATCGAGGCGGCGGGCGGGCAGGCCATGGCAGATGGCGCGGATGTATCGGACGCCGGGGCCGTGGGCGATATGGTGGCCGCAACCATGGCGCGCTGGGGGCGCGTCGATGCGCTGGTCAACAATGCAGGTATCTTGCGCGACAAGACATTCGCCAGGATGGACATGGCCGATTTTCGCCGCGTGATCGACGTCCATCTCATGGGCAGCGCCAATTGCTGCCACGCGGTCTGGCCGATCATGCGGGCGCAGGGCTATGGCCGGATTGTGCTGACGGCCTCCGGCTCTGGCTTGTATGGCAATTTCGGACAGGCCAATTACGGCGCGGCCAAGGCGGCCATGGTGGGGCTGATGAATGTGCTTCACCTTGAAGGGGCGCGCGATGATATCCGTGTCAACACGCTTGCCCCCACGGCGGCCACGGCGATGACCGAGGGGCTGCTGCCGCAGGCGGTGCTTGACCTGCTCAGGCCCGAAACCATCACGCCGGGCGTTCTGTTCCTGCTGAGCGGGGACGCGCCGCGCCGCACCATCCTGTCCGCCGGGGCAGGCACGTTTGCAATCACCCGCATCACCGAAACCGTCGGCGCGCTGATCGAGGGCGATATCACGCCCGAAGACGTGGCGGCCAACTGGGACGCCATCACTGATCCTTCGGGTGCGGCGGACCTTGAAAACGCTTTTGCCCAAACCCGCAAATACGCCCTGCGCGCCGCACATGCCAAAGGTGTAGCCCTTGACTGGTAGGCGCTGATCCCGCTTCAGTTCGCCAGACAGACCGCGAGGTCCGGGGCAGCGCCCCGATCCTGACCTCTGACCCGAAAAGGACATCACCGCCATGCGCGACGCCGTTATTGTCTCTGCCGCCCGCACGCCCATCGGCAAGGCCTATCGCGGGGCGTTCAATGCGACACCGCCGCAAACCCTCGCCGGGCACGCGATTGCCCATGCGGTGACGCGGGCAGGTCTGGAGGGCGGCGAGGTGCAGGACGTGGTGCTGGGCGCGGCCCTGCAGCAGGGCCATCAGGCAAGCAATATCGCGCGGCAGGCGGCCATCCGGGCGGGTTTGCCCGTCAGCGTCGCGGGCATGTCGCTGGACCGCCAATGCGCCAGCGGCATGATGGCCATCGCGGCCGCCAGCAGGCAGGTGATCCATGACGGGATGGACATCGTGGTGGGGGGCGGGGTCGAATCCGTGTCGATGGTACAAACCCCCGAGATGCGCGCCCACGCCGATCCATGGCTGAAAGATCACAAGCCGGACATTTACATGAGCATGCTGGAAACAGCCGAGACGGTGGCCGCGCGCTATGGCGTGAGCCGGGAAGCACAGGACCGCTATGCGGTGCAATCGCAGGCCCGCACCGCTGCGGCACAGGAAGCGGGCAGGTTCGATGACGAGATCGTGCCGCTGACCACGATCATGAACGTGCAGGACCGCGAGACCGGGGCCATCTCGGACCATGAGGTGGTGCTGGCAAAGGATGAAGGCAACCGGCCCGGCACCACTTATGACAACGTCGCAGGCCTTGCACCTGTGTTTCGCGATGGCCTTCATATCAGGCACGGCGGGTTCATCACCGCTGGCAACGCCTCGCAACTCAGCGATGGGGCGGCGGCGGCGGTCGTGATGGAGGCGTCTCTGGCCGACAAGAAGGGGCTGACTCCGCTGGGCCGCGGCATGGGCGTGTGGGCGGCGGGGTGTGAACCGGACGAGATGGGGATCGGGCCGGTATTTGCCGTGCCGCCGCTGCTGGCCGCGCATGGGCTTGCCATGGACGACATCGGCCTTTGGGAGTTGAACGAGGCCTTTGCCGTGCAGGTGATCCATTGCCGCGATACGCTTGGCATTCCCGACGAATTGCTGAACGTGAACGGCGGTGCGATTTCGATCGGGCATCCGTATGGCATGTCCGGCGCGCGCATGGTCGCCCATGCGCTGATCGAGGGCAAACGGCGGGGCGTGCGCCATGTGGTGTGTACCATGTGCGTCGGAGGCGGCATGGGGGCGGCTGGCCTGTTCGAGGTCTTGTGAGGCCGCGCCTGCCGGTGCCGTCGGAGCCTCCGGCGGTGGTATTTCTGGTCAGAAGAAATGGAGAGTTGCGCATATGAACGACAGGTCCGAATTGCCCGGCGCCCTGCAGGGTTTGCGCCTTCCGATGATTGCCGCACCCTTGTTCATCATCTCGGTGCCGGAACTGGTGATCGCCCAGTGCAAGGCGGGGATTGTCGGCTCTTTCCCGGCGCTCAACGCGCGCGAGGGCGACGGCGAGCCGCCTTTGCTGGACGCATGGCTGACGCAGATTTCCGAGGCGCTGGACCGTCACAATCAGGCCAACCCGGACACCCCTGCCGCGCCCTTTGCGGTCAATCAGATCGTGCATCGTTCCAATGCCCGGCTGGAGCGTGATCTGGAGATTTGCGCCGCCCACAAGGTGGCGATCTGGATCACCAGCCTTGGGGCGCGCATCGAGGTGAACGAGGCGGCGCATTCCTGTGGCGGCATAGTGCTGCATGATGTCATCAACAACAGCTTTGCCAAAAAGGCGATTGCCAAGGGCGCTGACGGGCTGGTCGCGGTGGCCGCAGGCGCGGGCGGGCATGCGGGTCAGCAATCGCCCTTTGCGCTGATCGCCGAGATCCGGGCGTGGTTTGACGGACCTCTTGCGCTTTCGGGAGCCATCGCCACCGGTCAGGCGCTGCTGGCGGCGCGCGCGATGGGGGCGGATTTCGGCTATGTCGGGTCGCCCTTTATCGCCACACACGAGGCGAATGCGCAAAGTGCGTACAAGCAGATGATCGTGGACAGCGGCGCCGAAGACATCATCTATTCCTCGCTGTTCACAGGGGTGTCGGGCAATTACCTGCGCGGTTCGGTTCGGACCGCCGGCCTTGACCCCGACACTCTGCCCGAGGCCGATGCAACGGCGATGGATTTTGCCTCGGGCGCATCCAAACCCAAGGCATGGAAGACCATCTGGGGGTCGGGGCAGGGCATAGGTGCGGTGACGTCGGTTGGCCCGGCAGGCGCCATCGTGGATCGGATGGCGCGGGAATACGGCGTTGCGGGCGCGCACCTGGCCCGAGAGTTCGCAGGTCGCGATGACTGAGGCACAAACCCTTGATACAGCGGCGGTGTCCGCCTGTCTGCGCGACGATCTGCCGGGCTTTGACGGCCCCGTCGAGGCGCACAAGTTCGAAGGCGGTCAGTCCAACCCGACCTTTCTGCTGAAGACCGGCGCGGGCAATTACGTGCTGCGCCGCAAGCCACCGGGTCAGTTGCTGAAGTCCGCCCATGCCGTGGATCGCGAGTTTCGCGTGCAACGCGCGCTTTTCGGCAGCGATGTGCCTGTCGCACGGATGCATATTCTTTGCCAGGACCCGTCGGTGATCGGTTCGGATTTCTATGTGATGGAACATGTGGCGGGGCGCAATTTCAGCGAACCGTCGATGCACGGGGCCAGCGTGCGGGAACGCGGCGCCGTGATCGACGATATGAACCGGGTGTTGGCGGCCCTGCACGACGTCGATATCGACGCGGTCGGCTTGTCGGATTACGGCCCGCCCGGACATTACCTGGAACGGCAGGTGGCGCGCTGGTCCAAGCAATACCGCGCCTCGCAGACGCAGGACCTGCCGGCCATGACAACCCTGATGCGCCGCCTTGTGGATGAAATGCCGGCCGATGATGGTCAGCGCACTCTGGTGCACGGTGATTACCGTATCGACAACATGATCTTTGATGCAGATGCCCCGCGCTGCGTGGCCGTGCTGGATTGGGAGTTGAGCACCATCGGCCACCCCTTTGCCGATCTGGCCTCGGTCATCATGCAGTGGCAATTGCCGCCGGGCAATCAGGGGCGCGGATTGATGGGCGTTGATCGCGCGCCGCTTGGCCTTGCGACCGATGCGGAATTCATCGCGGCCTATTGCGCGCGACGCGGCCTGCCGCCCATCGACAATTTCGGCTATTACCTCGGATTTTGCTTTTTCCGCATGGCGGCGATCATTCAGGGCGTGTTGCGCCGTGCGCTGGACGGCAATGCGTCAAATCCGGCCAAGGCGCGTCAACTGGGCACGCTGGTGCCGGTTTTTGCCGAGAACGGATTGCAGGCGCTGCCATGAGCCGCACTTTTCCGGCGCGCAAAAGGGGCGTTGCATGAAACTGGACCCGACCCGACTTGAGCGCATCCGCAGCTGGGCCCAAAGCCAGGTCGACGACAGGGTTTTTGCCGGGTTGTCGGTGCTGGTGCTGCAGGATGGACGTGAGGTGTTTTTTGACGCGCGCGGCTGTCGCGATCTGGCCAGTGGAGCGCCGTTCGGGCGGGACACGGTTGTGCGCCTCTATTCGATGACCAAGCCGGTCACCTCGCTGGCCCTCATGACGCTGGTCGAGGAAGGGCGGGTGCATCTGGAGGCTCCGCTGTCGCGGTATCTGCCAGAGTTCGGTGCGCCCCATGCACTGATCCCCGCAGCGTCACGGCTGGATCAGGTCGCGCGCTGTGCCGTGCCGACGCTGCACCAGTTGCTGACCCATCGCGCGGGCCTGTCCTATGCGTTCAACCCCGGTCTGGTCCCTGCGGAAATGGCGGCACGCGACCTGACATTTGCGCCGCGCGCGGGCACGCTGGCACAAAATTGCGCGCAACTGGCGGATTTGCCGCTGGCCTTTGTTCCGGGGCACCGCTGGGAATATTCGGTTGGCATCGACGTGATCGGACGGGTGATAGAGGTCGTGACCGGGCAATCGCTGGATCGGGTCTTTCAGGATCGCATCTTCGACCCGCTCGGCATGCACGAGACAGGATTTGCGGTTGCAAGGCGCCAGCGCGACCGGTTTGCGGCACTTTATACGCCGCTGGCGGGGGATGCGATGGATCTGAACGCGGGGGTGGCGGGTGAGGACAGCCTCCGGCTTGTGGAGTCGGGGGGGCGGTCGCCGTTTCACGACCCGACCTGCCTCAGCGGGGGCGGTGGGCTGGTTGGCACCATTGATGATTATGCGCGGTTCGGCGAAGCGCTTCGGCGGGGCGGGCAGGGGGTGGTGTCGCGGGCGATGGCAGACTTCATGAAGTGCAACCACCTGCCCGGCGATATCGCGTCGCTCGGGCCCTCCAGTTTTGCCGAGCAGCCGATGCGCGGCGTCGGCTTCGGTATCGGCGGGGCCGTGGTGCTGAATGCGGCGCTGAGCGGCGTTCCCGGATCGGTGGGGGATTTCAGCTGGGGTGGCATGGCGTCGACCTTTTTCTGGATCGACCCTGTGCATGATGTGACAACAGTGCTGTTTACACAGCTCAGCCCCTCGTCGGCGACACCGGCCCGTGCGCACCTCAAGGCGCTGGTGCATGGTGCGCTGATGTGACAGGCATGCGGAGTACCCCGGATACCGCAAAGGCCCAATATGACAGACGCCCATCAGACCCTGCTTGACCTGCTGCAACTGGAGCCGCTCGAAGTGGATTTGTTTCGCGGCACCGGGCAGGGGGGCGAGACGTCGACGCGTATCTTTGGCGGGCAGGTGATCGGGCAGGCGCTGGCGGCGGCCTACGAGACAGTCGCGGACCGGCTGTGCCATTCGCTGCACGCCTATTTCATCCGTCCGGGCGATCCGGAGATTCCGGTGGTCTACCAGGTCGACCGGGCACGGGACGGGGGCAGTTTCACCACCCGGCGTGTCGTGGCGATCCAGCACGGGCGGCAAATCCTGAATATGTCCGCCTCGTTCCATGTGGACGAGGACGGCTGGGGCCATCAGCACCCGATGCCGGACGTGAGCGGACCCGACGGCCTTGCCGACCGCGACACCCTGCGTGCCGCCGTGATTGATCGGATCCCCGAACGGCAGCGCCACGAATTCCTGCGCCCGCGCCCCATAGACATCCGCGAAGTGGCGCCGCGCGACTTTTTCGCACCAGAACCTGCCGATGACGTGAACCACCTGTGGTTCCGCATGGCCGCCGCGCAAGGGATCAGCCCGGCCCTGCAGCACTGCCTGCTGGCCTATGCCTCCGACATGAACCTGCTGGGCTCGTCCCTGCGACCGCACGCACAGACATGGTTCACCGGCAAGGTCATGTCCGCAAGCCTCGATCATGCGATCTGGTTTCATGGGCCTGCCGATTTCAGCGACTGGCATCTCTATGCGATGGACAGTCCCTGGTCAGGCGGCGGCCGCGGTTTCAATCGCGGCATGATCTATGACCGGACCGGCACGCTGATCGCTTCGGTCGCGCAAGAGGGGCTGATCCGCAAGCTGAAGCCGAAACACTGAAGCGGCCGCTCTGAAATGCGGTCCTGCTTCTCTGATTGAAAAAAATCCCGGGGTCCGGGGCAGAGCCCCGGTCGACGCTTACGTCTCGTATACCCGGTTCAATTTGCGCATACCGCCTATCCAGCGGTCATAATCCGCAGTCTTGCGGCGCATGTAATCCAGAACGCCCGCATGGGGCAGGATCAGAAAGGTCTCGTCGCGGATCGCAGCAACACAGGCCGCCGCGATGTCTTCGGGCTCCAGCACCGCGTCGACAGAGGCGACGCCCTCCTCGAAACCCGCAATCATCGCCGTGCGCACCGCCTGCGGACACAGCACCGACACCTTGATCCCGTCATCGCCGTGGGTCATCGCTAGCCACTCGGCCAGCCCGACGGCGGCGTGTTTGGTCACACCGTAAGGGGCCGAGCCGATCTGGTTCAGCAAACCCGCCGCCGACGCGGTGTTGAGCAGATAGCCACCGCCGCGCGCGATCATGCGGGGCACCATGTGGCGTGCCGCCCAGACATGCGCCATCACATTGACGTCCCAAAGCCGTTGCCAGTCGGAATCCGCGGCCTCGGTCCCGCCGCCCACATAGACGCCTGCGTTGGAACAAAACAGATCAATGGGGCCAAGCGTGTCCTCCACATGGGCAATCAGCGCCGCAATATGGTCTTCCGATGTCACATCAACTGTTACGGGCAACCCGTTGACTTCATTTGCAACTGCGCGCGCGCCGGTGCTGTCCAGGTCGGCGCAGGCAATGGCACGGACCCCTTGCGCGGCAAACGCGTGGCACATCGCCCGGCCAATGCCATGCGCGGCGCCTGTCACGACGACGACTTTGTTGTTCAGATCCATGGCTCCCCCCGGGGCGATTGCGCACCGCCAGTGTAGCCTCGCAATGTCGCCACGCAAAGAGTACATGGGTCGGCAAACCGCGATCGAAAGGAACAGGATGACCGGCCCGGCCTATGACCCCGAACGTGACGGGGCGCGCATGCATTTCAGGGACGCGATGTCCTATGGCGACTACCTCTCGCTTGAAGGTCTGCTGGACAAACAGCATCCCATCAGCCCGGCCCATGACGAAATGCTGTTCATCATCCAGCACCAGACCAGCGAATTGTGGATGAAACTCGCGATCCACGAGATGAGTGCTGCGCGCAACGCGCTGATTGCGGGGGATATGAGCCACATGTTCAAGATGCTGACGCGGGTGGCGCGCATCTTTGAACAACTCAACAGCGCCTGGGACGTGCTGCGCACCATGACCCCGGCGGATTACACCACCTTTCGCGAGACGCTTGGGCCATCCTCGGGTTTTCAGTCGCACCAGTACAGGCTGATCGAATACATCCTGGGCAACCGGAACCCGAACATGCTGAAACCCCATGCCCATGTGCCGGAACTGCATGACATGCTGGCGCAGGAACTTGCGCGCCCGAGCCTTTATGACGAGGTTATCCGGCATCTGTGCGTGGCCATCGACGGCCCCGACGCAGGGGTGCCGGACCCGCAGCTTGATGCGCCGCATCAGGCCAGTCCCGCCATTCAGGCAAAGTGGAAACTGGTCTACGAAAACGTGGACACCTATTGGACACTTTACGAGTTGGGCGAAAAACTGGTGGATCTTGAGGATTACTTTCGACGCTGGCGGTTCAATCACGTGACGACTGTGGAACGCATCATCGGGTTCAAGCGCGGCACGGGCGGTACGTCGGGCGTGTCCTACCTGCGCCGCATGCTCGACGTCGAGCTGTTTCCCGAGTTGTGGCACGTCAGAGGAGAGCTGTGAACATGGGCGCCGCGCTGCCGAGAAAAGAGTTGTTCGATATTCCCGAAGGGGTGATTTACCTCGACGGGAATTCGCTGGGCGTTCTGCCCAAGGGCGCGGTCGCGCGCGCCACCGAGGTGATCCGCGACGAATGGGGCGGCCAGTTGATCAAGGCGTGGAACACCGCCGGGTGGATGGCGCTGCCAGCCGGGGTGGGTGATACGATTGCCGGTCTGATCGGTGCGCCCGCAGGCGCCGTCGCGACCGGCGATACATTGTCGATCAAGGTCTATCAGGCGCTGGCCGCGTCCCTCAGAATGCGCCCGGACAGGCGGGTCATCCTGTCGGACAACGGCAATTTTCCCAGCGATCTGTATATGGCCGAAGGGCTGATCAACACCATCGACAAGGGGTATGTGCTGCGCACCCCGGCGCCAGTGGATGTGCTGGACGCGATCACGGACGAGGTCGCGGTGGTGATGCTGACCCAGGTGGATTACCGCACCGGGCGCATGCACAACGTGCAAGAGGTGACGCAAGCGGCCCATGCGGCCGGGGCCGTGATGATCTGGGATCTTGCGCACAGTGCCGGTGCGGTGCCGGTCGACATGACGGCCAGCCACGCCGAATTCGCCGTCGGCTGCACCTATAAGTACCTCAACGGTGGTCCGGGCGCGCCCGCCTTTATCTATGCGCGGCCCGATATCATTCTGGATCTGCAACCGGCACTGTCGGGGTGGCTGGGCCATGCCGCGCCCTTTGCCATGGAGCAGGCGTACAGGCCAGCCATGTCCACGGAACGGTTGCGTGTCGGCACGCCTTCGATTGTCCAGTTGTCGATCCTGCAAGAGGCTCTGAAAGTGTGGGAGGGTGTCGACATGGCTGACCTGCGCGCAGCCTCGATCCGCCTGTCGGAAACCTTTATCGCCGAGGTCGAGGCACGCTGTGCGTCATTGACTCTGGCCTCGCCGCGCGATCCGGCCATGCGAGGGTCACAAGTGTCGTTTGCCTTTGAAAACGGCTATCCCGCGATGCAGGCCCTGATCGAACGCGGCGTGATCGGCGATTTCCGCGCCCCCGACATCATGCGTTTCGGGTTCACACCCCTCTACCTTGATCAGGCGGAAATCGTGCGCGCCGCCGAAATCATCGAAGATGTTATTTCAAACGAGGTCTGGCGTGACCCAAAATACCACATGCGAAGTCGGGTCACCTGACACCGGGTCGATTTCGTGTCAGCAACAAGTGCCGAACGCCACAGGTCTACAACATGTGCGCCGGTCTCCACTGAAACAAAGACCGTTCATAATCCGTCACGGTTTTCTTCAGCCATTTTGCAAACAGGGGCAGGGCGGGGCGTTTGATGCCGGGCAGCGACACCAGATAGTACCCGATATTGGGAATTGGATCGTCAAATAGCGTGATCAGTTTTCCGGCCTTCAATTCATCGGAAATGAAAGCAGGCACCGTGGCACTGATTCCGTCGCCACGCCGCACCCCATCAAGCAACATATTGCCGGGCAGGCGGATGACATTTCTTGGCTCATCGGGTGGAACGCCGACTTTTTCCAGCCACAGGTCAAACTCGACGGAGGCCTGTTCCTGCAGAATCGGGAATTTCAAAAGGTCACGGGGATGTTTTATCGCGTCCCTGCCGACCAGATCAGGCGATGCGACAACGGTCAAACACCCCGGAAGAACAAGCTCTGAATCCAGTCCGGGCCAATCGCCTGTGCCATAGCGAATGGCCATATCGACCCCGCCCGGCACCAATGTGACGGCTTCGATGGTGGATTGAATGTTCAATTCGATCTCTGGAAAGGCCTTGAGAAACGCGGACAACCGGGGGGTCAGGAACGCGCTGGAAAACATTGGCGTTGCGGACACGACCAAGGGGCGCATTCCTTCGGCCTGGGCCATGTTTTCCAACACGGACGACATCGTTGCAAACGCATTGAACAATCCGTTCGCAAGGAATTCACCTCGTAAAGTCAGAGAGATACCATGTTGTGTCCGGTTGAATAGCCGCGCCCCCACATGCCGTTCGAGAGAGCGCAGTTGCTGGCTGATCGCGGAATGGGTCACGTTCAGTTCGCTGGCCGCCTTGGTCAGATTCAGATGCTGTGCGGCAACCGCAAACGCCCTGAGGGACGTCAGAGAGGGAAAATCGCGCCAGTTCACATTTTAGATTTTCTAACATCTGCTAAAAATTTACAACTCTAATTTTCTCCACGATTGGTTCAGTCTGGGTGACAGGACGTTTCTGCAATCAGGAGGATCACGAGATGATTGATATCGCAATTCTGGGAATGGGCTCGATGGGGTCCGCACTGGCCAATTGCCTGGTGGGGGCAGGGCACAACGTCACTGTCTGGAACCGTACGGCGGGCAAATGCGGCGACCTGAAAGACGCGGGCGCGGTAGAGGTACAGACCCCTGACGAGGCCGTCGCCAGCGCTGATTTCGTGATCGTATGCATCAGGAGTCATGCCGACACGGTGGATCTCATCACTGCGCTGACCACTTCGCTGGCGGGCAAGACAATCTGTGACATGAGCACCGGAGTGACCGCGGATGCGGAGGCGCTTGTGGACGTGCTGCAAGAGCGGGGCGCGGGTTACATGCTGGGGATGATCAACGCGTACCCATCCGGCATAGGCACCGAAGACGCCACAATTCTGACCGTCGGCAGCGCCGCAAGCTGGCTGACATACGGGCCCGTCATATTGAAACTGGCAGGGCGATCCGCCTGCATCGGACGCGCACCATCGGCCCTGGCCGCCATGTTCGCGGGGCTGTTTTCTGTACGGCAGGGTTTCATGTTCGGCATGATCTATGGCGCACTTGTCTGCAAAAAGGCAGGTGTCCCGATGCAGGTTTTTTCCGATCAGATCCCTGCGTCCCTGAAACTGGTGCACGACTATTACAGCCTGTTTGAGCGTTCGGTTCCATCCGGGGAATTTGCGAATGCCGAAGCGTCCATGAAGGTCTATGCCCTTGCGCAAGAAGACGCCCTGAAGACGTTTCAGTCCCTGGGGGCTCCATCTGAATTCATGCAACTGATGTACGACAAAACCAAGTCAGCCTGGGATGACGGCCATGGTGACAAAGAACTGACGGCGCTGGTCAGCACAATGGCGTGATGGGTGCAGTTCACCAAGGCATGTGTTGTCGACCTGTGGCGGCTATGGATGCGCGCGATCATTTGTGACAGGGGCCTTGGCGTGCCGGCAGCTTTCAACGTGTGGCGTTCGATCGTCAGATAACCCATTGATTTGCCTTGGGAGTCGCATTTTGAAGGCGCGCGCAAGGTGTGAACTCACGGTGAAGTGCAGTTCCTGATATGTCGTTCTATTCCAATCGGTTCTGGATTTCCATGAGTTTGGTCTCGAAGACTTCCGCCGGTGTTCGGTAATCCAAACATTTGCGCGGCGTAG
>Ga0316205_10002644_pt1 | contig 18214 bp, 20 predicted proteins | sample 3monthpyrite_MG_FD_204941 | JGI IMG/M metagenome (GOLD analysis project Ga0316205, IMG submission 204941) | Microbial mat bacterial communities from mineral coupon in-situ incubated in ocean water Damariscotta River, Maine, United States -... | ecosystem: Environmental > Aquatic > Marine >... | reverse complement strand
GTTTTACCTCGTTATGGTGACCTGTGTTGGTTCCCCCGCGACGATTAGCTGTAAACTCCGCCAGGCCCGGAAGGGAGCAACGGTAGCAGTGACATCGGGCGCCGGGGTGTGGCTGATGCAGGTTGCCACCCAGGTAACTTCTTGCCAGTTTTTCCATCTCCGTTGAACGTCATCTGCTCAAATTAACAGCCATTAATAAAATCTACGGATAAGCTTGTAGCCGTGGCTATTTCGCGTGTTAAACTTAGCGCCTTTCTAGCATAAGCAAAATCAAAATATTTCATGAGCTATCAGGTACTTGCGCGAAAATGGCGACCCGGGAATTTCACCGAAATGGTGGGTCAGGAGCATATCTTACGTGCACTGATTAATTCACTGGATGAAGAACGTCTACATCATGCTTATTTATTCACCGGTACACGGGGAGTGGGTAAAACCACCGTTGCACGTATTTTTGCCAGGTCACTTAACTGTGAAACCGGCATAACATCAAAACCCTGTGGTGTATGCGGTGCCTGTACGGCTATCGCCGAAGGTCGTTTTATTGACCTGATTGAGGTGGATGCTGCATCGCGCACAAAAGTTGAAGATACCCGTGAGCTACTGGATAATGTTCAGTATGCGCCTACCCATGGCCGCTTTAAGGTGTACTTGATAGATGAAGTGCACATGCTCTCTGGGCACAGTTTTAATGCGCTGTTAAAAACCCTGGAAGAGCCACCACCGCATGTGAAGTTTTTACTGGCAACGACTGATCCGCAAAAATTGCCGGTAACGATTTTATCGCGCTGTTTGCAGTTTAATTTAAAGCGCATGCCGATCATGCTAATTGAAAATCACCTGAAGCATATTCTGCAACGGGAAACGGTGGCATTTGATGATGCATCCATTCGCCTATTAGCGCATGGTGCTGACGGCTCGATGCGTGATGCGCTTAGTTTGTTGGATCAGGCGATTGCCTTTGGTAATGGCAAGCTCGAACAAGATGAAGTTCAGGCTATGCTGGGAACCGTTTCACGTGACCGTGTTATGGATATTCTAAAAGCATTGATTGCAAATGATGCAGCAGCGATGATGCAGTATGTTGCCGAGCTTGCTGATTTAAGCCCCGATTATGCCAGCGTGCTAGCGGAGTTATTAGCGCTTCTCCATCAAATGGCGCTGGCGCAAAAAGTACCTCAAGCGGTTGATGAAAACCTCATTGATAGAGATACCTTACTGCAATTGTCAACGCAGGTGAGTTCTGAAGATATTCAATTATTTTATCAGGTAGGCCTAATTGGTCGTCGTGATTTACCTTTAGCGCCAGAGCCGCGCAGCGGCCTGGAAATGGCATTGCTTAGAATGCTTGCGTTTAAGCCTAATTTAGAAGCCCGCGCAGCAAGCGCGGTGCCTGCGGCAGTTGTAAAGACTCAGCCACAAGTAGCAACAACGCCAGCGGCACCCACCCAGCGCGCACCGTCTCAAGCGGCAGTGGCTGCGCAGCAGCCGATACAATCCGCAGCCTCCGCAGCGCCTACGCCTGCACCAGCGACACCGGTTCAAGCCATACCGTTTGATGGCAATTGGGCAGGCTTAGTCGAGGCGATGAACCTGCGCGGCATGGTTAAGCAATTGGCGGTTAACTGTACCTTAAAAGAAAAATCAGCTAATGAAGTTCGCCTTACCTTGAGTCAGGAAAATCAGCAGTTATTAAATCCCGCGCTACAGAGTAAGCTGGAAGAAGCGCTATGTAATAGCCTGCAACAAAAGCTAAAATTACACATAGGTCTAGGTGTGTCGGCGGTAGAATCGCCAGCCCAAACCCAGGCAAGAAATGTGGCAGATCGCCAACAGTCGGCAGAAGAGTCTATTCAACAAGACCCTATGGTGCAGGCTTTAAAAGAAAACTTTAACGCAGAGATTGTACCGAATTCGGTTAAGCCTCTGCATGAATAAATTATCGACAGTGAGAGAGTAAGATTATGAAAGGTGGCATAGGCAACATGATGAAGCAGGCGCAAAAAATGCAGGCGGACATGCAAAAAGCGCAAGAAGAAATCGCCAGTATGGAAGTAGAAGGCCAATCTGGTGGTGGCATGGTAAAAGTTCTAATGAATGGCCGTCATGAAGTGCGCCGCGTGAGTCTGGATGATAGCCTAATGAGTGATGACAAAGAGATGATTGAAGACCTGTTGGCTGCGGCAGTAAATGATGCAGTGCGCCGTATTGAGCAGCAATCATCAGAAAAAATGTCGGGTGTTACTGCCGGTATGAACTTACCTGCGGGCATGAAGCTTCCATTTTAGTTTTTAGATGATTATGCAGGCATTAAATGGCGCCCCTACTACGTGAGTGCAATGTAGGGGGTTGTCTTTAAATCATCAAAAAATACTCCCCCAAAATACTTTATATGAGCCAATCCCCCTTACTACTTCAGTTAATAGAAGCACTGCGATGCCTCCCAGGCGTTGGGCCTAAGTCTGCACAGCGTATGGCGTTTCATTTATTGGAACGTGATAGGAAAGGCGCGACGAGCTTATCTGTTGCATTAGAGCAGGCGGTGGAAAATATTGGCCATTGCTCACAGTGTAGAACCTTATCTGAAACAGATATTTGCCAGTATTGCGGTGATACAAGGCGCAAAGACGAGCTACTTTGCGTTGTTGAAACGCCCTCTGATGTTCTGGCAATTAGCCAGGCAACTGATTTTAGGGGCAAATATTTTGTATTGATGGGGCACTTGTCACCACTGGATGGCATAGGTCCGGCTGAACTGGGGCTAGATATATTGGAACAGCGTTTACAGCAGGGTGATATAGAAGAGATTATTCTAGCCACAAACCCTACGGTAGAGGGCGAAACAACCGCTCACTATATTTCAGAAATGGCCACGGAGTATGGTGTCGAGGCAACTCGCTTAGCACATGGTATTCCTTTGGGCGGAGAGCTGGAATATATTGATGGCGGTACGCTGGCTCATGCCTTTAGTGGGCGGCGTAAGTTGGGTTTTTAGTCGCGGCAAATTTATTCCGCTTTAGGTGAAAAACTGCCGTCATTGCTTGCTATACTTGATTGGTTCGACAACTGAAAAAAGTTAAATGGAAATCGCAGTAACTGGTTTTAATCCGTCCTTTGGGGCATCAGCCATAGCTGATACCGCGCGTCAGCAGCAATCGCCGACGAATGGCCGTGCCAGTGAACAAAGTCCCCGTGAGCAGCGTGGCAATCAAACTCAAGCAAATCCCACGACCAGAACACCACAAACTGTAAGGGTTATAGAGGGTGAGGTGCTTTCATCAGAAAGCTCCAGAGTCAGGGCAGATGAATCTTCATACAATTTATTAGGCCGTTCACCTACAAATCAACAAGCACCAAATGGCCAGCCCGATACGCGTCGAGTTTCAGTACAGCAGGCATTGCAAAATTTTGAGGAAAACGAATCATTGGTGAGTGAGCCTAATAGTCAGCGTCAGATATCAGGCATTATTGATGAGTTTGTATAAGCTTTTCAGTTTCGATTTTTCGTATACTCGTTTAAGTAACAATTAACAAACAGGATTTAAAGATGGACGATTGCATATTCTGCAAAATTGTCAGTGGCGATATTACCGCTGATATCGTGTATCAGGACGATGATGTTTTAGCTTTTCGTGATCTGGGGCCACAAGCACCGGTACATGTTCTGGTAATTCCTAAGCGGCATATATCTACGATCAATGATCTGCAGCCAGAGGATGCAGCCTTAATTGGTAAAATGTATCTCGCGGCAAAACAGGTGGCTAAACAGGAAGGCATGGATGAGTCGGGTTATCGCTGTGTGATGAACTGTAATGATGAGGGTGGGCAGACGGTTCATCACATTCATTTGCATGTATTGGGTAAGCGCCAAATGACCTGGCCTCCAGGGTGAGCAGAGACCGTTTGTACTCAATGTACAAACGCAGCTCTGCGAACGACCACCAGGGATGGTGGGCCGGACACCGTCAACCAGGGAAGGTGCATCGTCTCTACAATTAATAAAGACCGTTTGTACTCAATGTACAAACGCAGCTCTGCGAACGACCACCAGGGGTGAGAACGGAAAAAAGAAAGCAAACGATTTTGCTTTCTTCCGTTTGAACGCGCGAGGCTCAGCTGAGTGCAGGAACGGTGGGCCGGACACCGTCAACCAGGGAAGGTGCATCGTCTCTACAATTAATAAAGACCGTTTGTACTCAATGTACAAACGCAGCTCTGCGAACAGTTACAGTTTTAACATGCATTATTTTAACGGCACTTAACTTGCATTCACTGTGATCTGTCAGTAATATTCACGCCTCTTAGGAATGCGCTAAATGTGTATCCCTTAATGCCGCACATTCATTATCGTTTTCATCTTAAATCGGTACTGCGGTGTTCAAGTCTACAGAAGAAATAAAGCACCCTTAACTCAGTTGGTAGAGTGTCGCCATGACATGGCGAAAGTCGTTGGTTCAAGTCCAACAGGGTGCACCATTTTGCATGAATCACTTGTTATAATATCTCCTGGCTCTAAGTCATTTTCTTTTCCGTATCATACGATGTAACAAAAGTTAATAGCATTTTTTCATGGTGTTATTTTCGATAGATATGTAGTTTTAAGAAACATTTTTTGGTGATTTCGAGCTGAAGTTTTTATTAATGAATTGGCGGTGTATATCGTTGTTACTCATTATAAAAGAGAGTATTGGTTTATATTAAAACCAGTGGACTAAGCCGATACCAAACCCAATGTCTGGGCTGGCGTCATTTAAACCGATAAATCCATCTACTTTTATAAATTCAGCTGGCTTTATCTGGTAGAAAAAACCGCTGCTTAATTCGAGTGGAGCAGCACCGGTGTCGAACATCTGTTGCTGCCCATCCAGGCGTCCATATAAATACCATCGATCAAAATAAGTAGATACGCCAACACCATAAATAAGAATGTCTTCATAAGTCTGTGTTGGGCTATCACCGGTAATAGTGTAACCACCCGTCAAGGTGAAGCTGGTTTGATTGTACCTGTGAGAGTAACTTAGAAAACCACTTAGATTGGTTTCACCTGTTCCAAGACCGCTAGTTTCATCAGCTGTCGGAAACTTTATTTCTACTGAGGCGTAAAGGTCATTTGTTGATGTGTGGTCGTTACTGATGCTTGTCCCCGCGCGCAGAAAAACATCGCCAAAACCAGCATCATCGCCCAGCTCATCTTTAAGCTGGATGTATGATGAAGAAAGGCTGAAATCGAAGTCGTTAAAAAATTTTCCGTATGAAATTTGTAGTTGGTACTGTTTAGTTATCTGTTCACTGCCAAAATCTCCACGGCTATACCTGGCCGATACCTCTAGATATTCGTCCATGCTGTTAGCCGAAATTGATGTGCCGTAGCACATTATATATACGGCTATAAAAATGGCGCGCTTAGAATGTCGATTTTTCATAATGTGCAATAACTTGGTCTCTAATAACTATTTTTTATTGTGCTCCATATTTTTAATCATGCTGCTAATTTTATTCATATTCTGTTCCATTTCTTGCATCATGTCTTTATCCATATTGCCTTGCTTCATATGCTGCGACATGGTGTGCATTGCTTGAGACAGTTGTTGCATAATCTGAGACATTTCTCGAATACGCATTTGATCCATTGATGCAGTTTGATCCATAATGCGATTCATATCTTGTGTCATTATTTGCATTCTTTGCATCATGCTTGTCATGTTTTGTATTCTGTCGCGTGACATCATTTGTGTTGCATGGGTAGAGCCACTCTGGCTGTCCATCATTGCTGGCCCATTTTGTGTAGCAGCAAAAACAGGTGATGAGATGGAAGATGAAAGTATCAGTAGAAAAATTAGCTTTTTCATGATGTATTCTCCATGGTTAAGTCATTTAAGTAATGATTAGGTATTAATAATACATTCTCATTCCAGCCAACATTGTGTACCACAAAGTGTGGGTAATTCACTGAGCTAAATCAATGATTGTACCTATTTGGTCTAATACATGGTTTGTACTTCATGAACCCCGTATATAGATATTGCCGACTTGTTAGGTGATTTTGTGCGGTATAGCTCAATATTTGTTCGCTTTATTTCTCATTTTGGCGTCATTGTTGTACATTCCTGTTAAGATTTCATCTGCTTTAAATAAATTATGAGTTCTTTTGTTATGCGTACGTCAGTCTATACCCAGCTAATAAGCTTGTGTTTGCTCCTAATTAGCACAGTAGTGTCTGCAAAAGACATTCGATATGTAAGTGATCAATTAACTATTCCCATGCGAAGCGGCACCACAACAAGCCATAAAATTTTGAAATTTTTAGACAGTGGCTTGCCTATTGTCGTGTTAGAGACTTCAGATGATGAAGCACATTTATTGGTTGCTTTAACGGATGATGAGACTAAAACGGGCTGGGTTGAAGCGAGTCTTGTAATGAAACAGCCTAGTGCTCGGGAACAGCTTTCTGTTGTAAAGAAGAAAAATCAGGATCTCAGGGGGCGACAAATAGAACTTGAAAAGCAGATTGCGGAACTGAAAATTAAAGAGGTAAAATTAAAAGAGGTGCAGCAAACACTTGCCCAGCTAAGAAAAAGCGCTGCAAAGCCAATTCTAATAGCGGAAGAAAATGTTGCTTTAAAGAAGCAGTTAATAGCAGAGCGAGCCAATAATGAACAGTTGGTGGCGGAGAATATTTTTCTTTCAGACAAGAATATTAAACAGTGGTTTATGATTGGCGCGGCTGTTTCGATTGGTAGTCTGATTCTTGGTTTGTTGATTACACGTATTCGCTGGAAAAAGAGAGATCGTTGGGCTTAGTAGCAGTCCTGTATATGTATGCTCCCTAAAAATATTGTAAACTGCCGGCAGTCTGTCTAGACTCCGCGCAGATATAAAAACCATCAATCACAATTTTAATAACCTGTTTAATCAATCTCTAGTATGGATGATTAAATAACCATGTGGCCTTACGTATGGGTCACCGCTGAAACCAGGAGCCAATATGCCTGTAATTACTTTACCTGACGGAAGTCAGCGTACTTTTTCATCCCCTGTATCTGTTTATGATGTTGCCGCCGAAATCGGTCCCGGTCTGGCTAAAGCCATGCTCGCCGGAAAAGTTAATGAAGAGCTAGTTGATGCTTCATATGTAATGGAAGAAGACTCCTCGCTTGCTATCATTACCGATAAGAATGAAGAAGGTCTGGACATTATTCGTCATTCAGCGGCGCATTTATTGGCTCAGGCGATTAAGCAGTTGTATCCTACAGCGCAAATTACCATTGGCCCGGTGATAGATGATGGCTTTTTTTACGATATCGATTATGAAGAAAGCTTTGGCCCTGAAGATTTAGAAAAAATCGAAAAGAAAATGGCGGAGCTGGCCAAAGAAGATTTTAAAATTAGCCGTTCGGTTAAAGCCCGTGATGATGCAGTGAAATTCTTCCGTGATATGGGCGAGGAATATAAAGCACAAATTATTGAAGATATTCCAGCCGATCAGGCCTTGTCTTTATACACGCAGGGTGAGTTTACCGATTTATGCCGTGGCCCACACGTCCCAAGTACGGGCAAAATTAAAGCCTTTAAATTAACCAAACTGGCGGGTGCTTACTGGCGTGGTGATTCTAATAATAAAATGCTACAGCGTATTTATGGCACAGCATGGCCCGATAAAAAGCAGTTAAAAGCCTATTTAAGGCGCATTGAAGAAGCTGAAAAACGCGATCACCGTAAAATTGGCAAGCAACTGGGTTTATTTCATACGCAGGAAGAAGCGCCGGGTATGGTGTTCTGGCATAAAGATGGTTGGGATTTAAACCTGACGATTCAGGACTACATCCGCAATCGTTTGCGTGATCATGACTATCAGGAAATTAATACCCCCCAGGTAGTGGATCGCAGCTTATGGGAAAAATCAGGTCATTGGGATAAATTCAGCGACATGATGTTTACCACGCATTCAGAGCATCGCGATTATGCGGTGAAGCCGATGAACTGCCCCTGCCATATTCAGGTATTTAATCAGGGCCTAAAATCTTACCGAGATTTACCGTTGCGCCTGGCAGAGTTCGGCTCATGTCATCGAAATGAGCCATCGGGCACCTTGCACGGCTTAATGCGGGTGCGTAACTTCGTGCAGGATGATGCACATATCTTCTGTACAGAAGATCAACTACAGGATGAAGTGTCTGACTTTATTGATCTGACATACGATGTGTACAGGGATTTTGGCTTCGAGAATATCGAAATTGCCTTATCTACTCGACCTGAGCAACGCGTGGGATCAGATGAGGTTTGGGACCTGGCGGAAAAGTCACTGGCAGATGCGCTGACCGCAAAAGGTATAGAGTACAAATTGCAGCCGGGTGAGGGGGCTTTCTATGGGCCGAAGATCGAATTTACCCTGAAAGATTGCCTGGAGCGTGGCTGGCAGTGTGGCACCATGCAGGTCGATTTCTCGATGCCGGGTCGCCTGGATGCACAATATGTGGCGGAAGACGGAAATCGCAAAGTGCCGGTGATGTTGCATCGTGCTATTTTGGGTTCCGTTGAGCGATTTATCGGTATTTTGATCGAGCATTACGAAGGTAAATTTCCGCTCTGGTTGAGCCCTCAACACGCTGTAATTATGAACATTACGGACAAACAGGCCGATTTTGCAAAAAAAGTTGAAGAAATACTGCATAAACGTGGTTTTAAGGTAAAAGCGGACTTGAGAAATGAGAAGGTAGGCTTTAAAATCCGCGAGCATACATTACAGCGTGTTCCCTATATGTTGGTCATTGGTGACCGGGAACTTGAAAATCAGAGTGTGGCCGTGCGTTCACGTAGCGGCGAGGATCTTGGCAGTATGAGCGTTGACGCTTTTGCTGACCACCTTGCAAATGCTATTAAGAATCACGGTCTCGCTATTTCGGAGGAATAAAACATCGCAGCTGACAAGAAAAAAACTCTCATAAATGACAAGATCACTTATCCTGAAGTACGAGTGATCGACGATGAGGGGGAGCAGCTTGGCATAATGAGCGCTGCCGATGCGCTTGCGAAAGCGGTCGGGCAAAATCTCGACCTAGTAGAAGTATCACCGAATGCGACACCTCCGGTTTGTCGTATTATGGATTACGGCAAGTTCAGATTCGAAGCTAAGAAGCAGCTGAATGCCAACAAGAAAAAGACCAAGCAGGTACAGGTTAAGGAAATTAAATTCCGTCCGCGTACTGAAGAGGGCGATTATCAGACTAAGGTCAGAAAATTGCGTGAGTTTATGGAAAACGGTGACAAGATTAAAGTCACTTTACGTTACCGCGGTCGTGAGTTCGCTCACCAGGAGCTGGGTTTAAACCTGCTTAAGCGCGTAGCAGCCGATCTTGAAGAATTTGGTTCTGTCGATCAGATGCCAAAAATGGAAGGTCGTCAAATGGTGATGATGATGTCACCGAAGAGGCAGAAGGCGTAAGCCGCTTCAATAGAAATTATTGTTAGTTTGTTTTTATAAGCAAGCTAACACGTGGTTCTCCAGGGTTTCCACGCAGTGTGTTTACACATCAAAACCCGGGAATAATCACCTTGCATCCGCTTCTGTTTACAGAGGTTGGGACTGGGTCTCTTTAAGAATTATTTTGGAGCAAACAATGCCTAAGATGAAAACCAATCGCGGTGCTGCAAAGCGTTTCCGCAAAAACGGTTCTGGCGGCTTTAAACGTGGCCAGTCATTCCGTCGTCATATTCTGACTAAAAAGTCGACTAAGCGTAAGCGTCATTTACGTGAACCTTCACAAGTGGCCCAGTGCGATAAGCGCATGGTTAGCCGCATGTTACCTTACGTATAGGAGTCTGAATAATGGCAAGAGTTAAACGTGGTGTTCAGGCGCGTGCTAAGCACAAAAAAATACTGAAGAAAGCTAAAGGTTATTACGGCGCTCGTAGTCGTGTATATCGTGTAGCACATCAGGCAGTTATTAAAGCAGGTCAATATGCATACCGTGACCGTCGTGTTAAGAAACGTGAATTCCGTAAGTTATGGATTACACGTATCAATGCAGCGGCTCGTATGTTTGATATGTCTTATAGCCGCTTTATCGATGGTCTAAATAAGTGTGAAATTAGACTTGACCGTAAAGTGCTAGCAGATATGGCTGTTCATGATATTGACGCTTTTGGTCAATTAGTTGAAGCAGCTAAAGCCGGTCTAGCGAAAGCAGCATAAGTTCTAAGCTGGTAATTCAGCTCACGCCTGAGTGCCCCTGGGGCGTTGTTGAAAAATGGTTATTTACTACGCGTAAACGCACATTTTTCGCCTAGCCCCAGAAACACTCAGACGCAACCTGAATAACCAGTTGTATAACAAGAACTGAAAAGGGAAAGGCCATGGTCTTTCCCTTTTTTTTTACAAATAATTAAAAAGCTTTGGCGAAGAAATTCAGTAACGCAAAGTGTTGAACATGTTCGTCATTCCTGCGAAGGCAGGAATCCAGTGACTATGATTTAATGATTATTAAATCATGTAAAGTTGCCTGGTTAAAGATGAAAACAATTAAAACCAAACCAAAACGGTAACTATCGTGGCTGATCTACAAGACGTATTAAAACAGGCACAGCAATCAGTTTCTGATGCAGAAAATTTACAGGCATTAGACGAGATTCGTGTTCAGTATCTAGGCAAAAAAGGTGAGTTCACCACGCAATTAAAAGCGTTAGGAAAATTGCCGGGAGATCAACGTAAAGCAGCGGGGCAGGAAATTAATGATGCCAAACGTGCTTTTCAACAAAGCCTGGAAAAAAGAAAACAAATACTCGAAGCGGAAAAGCTAAATGCACAGCTGGCCTCTGAAACAGTTGATGTGACTTTACCGGGTCGTGGTCAACGCTCGGGTGGCTTGCACCCCGTTACGCTGACTATGCAGCGTATAAAAGAGCTGTTTGATGGTTTGGGTTTTGACGTAGCAGAAGGCCCTGAAATTGAAGATGATTTTCATAACTTCGAAGCACTGAATATTCCCTCGCATCACCCTGCACGTGCTATGCACGACACGTTTTATTTTGATGCGAATACATTGTTACGTACACACACATCACCTGTGCAGGTACGTGCTATGGAAACCACCGAGCCGCCCTTGCGTTTAATTGCACCGGGTCGAGTGTATCGTTGTGATTCGGATTTAACGCACACGCCGATGTTTCATCAGGTTGAAGGCCTGATGGTGGATACCGATGTGAGCTTTGCCGATTTAATGGGCACGCTGGATCGTTTCTTACGCCTGTTCTTTGAAAACGAAAAATTAGAAACACGTTTTCGTCCATCTTACTTCCCCTTCACCGAACCTTCTTCGGAAGTCGACATTCAATGCGTAATGTGTGAAGGCGAAGGTTGTCGTGTCTGTAGTCATACCGGTTGGTTAGAGGTATTGGGCTGCGGCATGGTGCACCCGGAGGTATTTAAGCACGCGGGTATTGATAACGAAAAATTCACCGGTTATGCCTTTGGTATGGGGGTAGAGCGTTTAGCCATGTTGCGTTATGGGGTGAACGATTTACGTCTGTTCTTTGATAATGATATTAAATTTCTAAAACAATTTTCTTAAGGTAGACACTCGATGAAAATCTCACAAAACTGGTTACAAGAGTGGGTGAATCCTCAGGTTGATATTGAGGAATTTTGCGCAAAGATCACCATGGCAGGTCTGGAAGTTGATTCCATAGAACCGGCCGCGGCTAACTTTAATAATATTGTTGTTGCGCGCGTTGTATCAATTGAAAAACACCCAGATGCAGACAAGCTAAATGTGTGTCAGGTAGATACTGGCAGCGAAACATTACAAATAGTCTGTGGTGCTGCAAATGTACGTGAAGGCCTGGTGGTAGCCTGTGCAACGATTGGTGCGGTACTACCCGGTGATTTCAAAATTAAAAAATCCAAGCTACGTGGCGTAGAGTCATTCGGCATGCTGTGTTCAGAAAAAGAGATGGGCTTGGCGGATCAGGCGGATGGTTTAATGGAGCTGCCAAATGATGCGCCGATTGGCACAGACGTGCGTGAATATCTGCAATTAGAAGATACGATAATAGAAGTAGATTTAACGCCGAATCGCAGCGATTGCTTAAGCGTGGCAGGTGTGGCGCGTGAAGTGGCTACTTTATATCAGTGTGAAATGAATGATGTAGAAGTAGCACAGGTAGACGTTAGTATTAAGGATACCTTCAACGTGACTGTAACGGCGACTGAAGCCTGCCCACGCTACATGGGGCGTATCATCCGTGATGTAAATGTAAATGCGCCTACACCTCTGTGGATGGTAGAAAAACTACGTCGCTCAGGTGTGCGTAGCTTAGGGCCTGCAGTTGATGCTACAAACTATGTGATGCTGGAGCTAGGGCAGCCCATGCATGCCTTTGACCTGGATGCGCTGCAAGGCGGTATTCAGGTACGCATGGCAGCGCTTGGTGAAAAAATTAGCCTACTGGATGGTAAAGAGATTATAGCGGTAGAAGGCACCTTGATCATCGCCGATGAAGCTAAGCCTTTAGCGCTAGCCGGTGTGATGGGCGGTGAAGGCTCTGGGGTAGGTGGCAATACCCAGCACCTGTTCCTCGAAGCGGCTCATTTCAGTCCATTATCTATTGCAGGTAAGGCGCGTGGCTACGGCTTGCACACAGACTCGTCACATCGTTTTGAGCGCGGTGTTGACCCTGCATTACCCGCTAAGGCGCTGGAACGTGCGACACAACTATTAATTGATATTTGCGGAGGACAGGCCGGTCCTGTTACAGACCAAACCTCTGATAAGGATCTGCCTGAGAACCCTGCTATCAAGCTTCGTTTGGCACGTGTTAATCGTGTACTGGGTATTGAGTTTGAGGATTCTGAAGTAGAAGGTATCCTCACACGCCTGGGCATGAGCTTAGAAAAACAGGAGGGTGGCTGGAAAGTGGTAGCGCCAAGCTTCCGTTTTGATATTGCGATTGAATCCGACCTGATTGAAGAGATTATCCGTATTCACGGCTATAACAATATTCCGCGTACCATGCCGTCTTATACGCCAACGATGAAACCCTTGAAAGAAGAAGTAGTTGCGCTGCAACGTGTGAAAGAGACTCTGGTAGAGCGTGGCTACTTTGAAGCGATTAGCTACAGTTTTGTTGACCCTAAATGGCAAGCGGCGATTAACCCTGATATAGAGCCTGTGAAACTGGCTAACCCAATTTCAGCTGATTTATCGGTGATGCGCACGAGTATTTGGCCGGGCCTGTTGAAGGCAATTCAGCACAACTTGAATCGCCAGCAGCCACGGGTTCGTTTATTCGAAACGGGGCTTACTTTCATCAAAAAAGACAATGACTTAGAGCAGGATGCTAAAGTATGCGGTGCAATTACCGGCACGGTAGTATCCGAGCAGTGGTCGGATAGCGACCGTAAAGTCGACTTTTTCGATGCAAAAGCCGACCTTGAGGCGATATTGTCGTTGGGTGGTTTACAGGACGTGCATTTTGAAAAAGCCGAACATTCGGCGCTCCATCCAGGGCAGTCGGCGCAAATTTTCAAGAAAAATCAAGCAATTGGCTGGATTGGTGCAATCCATCCAAATGTTCAGAAAACGCTCGATATTGACCCGCCTGTGTACGTATTTGAGGTTAAGCAAAATTCCCTTTTAGAGGGCGTTGTGCCGTCGTTTAAGTCACTTTCGAAGTTCCCTGAAGTACGCCGGGATCTGGCCATTTTAGTAAAACAGGAAATCCTCGTTGAAGACCTGGTTAAATCAATTAAATCAGCCACTTCTGAAATTATTCAAGAAATATTGTTATTTGATGTCTATACTGGTACTGGAATAGAAGTTGGTCTAAAGAGTGTCGCTTTAGGCTTGATTTTACAGGGATTTTCCGCCACTCTTACGGATGATGACGTGGAAAAAGAAATTAGCAAAATTGTCACCGTCTTAAATGATAGATTTGGTGCTACACTACGGGAGTAGAAATGGCGTTAACCAAAGCCGATATGGCCGAGCGACTGTTTGAAGAGCTGGGGCTCAACAAACGAGAAGCCAAAGAGTTGGTTGAACTGTTTTTTGAAGAAGTGCGTGAAGCACTGGAAGATACCTATAACGTAAAACTTTCAGGCTTCGGTAATTTCACGCTTAGAGATAAAACACAGCGTCCGGGCAGAAACCCTAAAACAGGGGAAGAGATTCCAATCTGTGCTCGTCGCGTTGTTACGTTCCGCCCTGGCCAAAAATTAAAACAAAGAGTTGAGGACTATGCTGGAAGCCAGCAATAATAACGAATTACCTGTTATTCCTAGTAAACGCTACTTTACTATTGGTGAAGTAAGTGAGCTATGTGGAGTAAAACCCCATGTATTACGCTACTGGGAACAAGAATTTACGCAGTTAAAGCCGGTTAAGCGTCGTGGAAATCGTCGTTATTATCAGCGCCACGATGTGATTTTAATTCGTCAAATCAGAAGCTTGCTCTATGATCAAGGCTTCACGATTGGTGGCGCGCGTCAGCAGCTGTCGGGTGAACAGGCAAAAGAGGACTCATCACAGAGTAGTCAGCTAGTTAAGCAAATTAGAACTGAATTGGAAGAAATTTTACAGACTTTAAAAAAATAAGCTGTAATTTCCAATTCAAGCTTTTACCAAAATCCCACACAGTGTAGAATTCACCTCCTTCGGGGCGTAGCGCAGTTTGGTAGCGCACCACACTGGGGGTGTGGTGGTCACAGGTTCAAATCCTGTCGTCCCGACCAATTAAATCAATAACTTATCTATTGTGGTATCACCAGCGAAATCGTCGCTGGTCGCATACTGGTCGCAGTTTTCTACTTTTTATTTTCCGATAGATGGTATCAGCAAATATTCTTACCTAATAAAGTCGAAAACTAGATACTACCAATTTATGCATGTTTAAAGAGCGTCCTATCTATAACATATATACTAATGTCGAAAACTAAAGCAGACCTTCGCGTAGTGTCACTGTAGGTCTCCTGTCAATCAGAAGCAGACAATCGTAACCTGGTCAGAACATCATAAAGCAGACATTTAACGCTTGTTAGGTTTTGTCATATGTGGAATGAATGGCATAATTCAATATTTACGACCAGCCTCCGAATAACCAATAAATTGGTTGTAGGAGAAAGTCCCCTATTACATAAAATGGGTACTTCCATGAATTCTTGAATATAATGCTGCCATCTCGATATGAACCACTTGGCTCATTACCTAAGCCTCTGTATCTGTTATGTGTTTTGTATGTAAGCAAACTAAAATAATCATTTCTGTAATTATTGCCATCACTGTAATCTACCAAGATCACTGGCAAGGTGTAATTATTGCTATCGACAATCCAAGCGATATAGTCGTCTCGATGTTTAAACTTCCTAACTGGTGATTCAAGGTATTGTTCAATATTAATTATTGTAATATTTGCGCATGTATCTTTATTAAAACGTGGTTGCTGTGAAGTCCGATATATTTCCCATTGGGGAAATGTAGTAGGTGAGTTCTTTGTTATTTCTATTGTTGTTTTGGCCCAGTAATACTCAGAAAGAACACCTTTATATTTTACAGTAGTAGGGCTAGGTATATATTTTACATAAATGACGTTTTCAAGTAGGCAGGCGGAAACGTAACTTTCGATTCGAGTGTCCCCTCTATATGATTCATGATGCAGATTTCTAGTTTTTTGCCACGTGCAACCACTAAGAATTAACAATGCAATAATTAGTGAAACTTTTAAATTAACAGACATAAATTCATTTAATCCAGTTGCGTTTAATAAATCAACGACTAGTGTAAGTGGCGCGCGTGTTTTGCGCGCCCAAGCGAAGCGAGCTTGACCCACTTGTTAGATTTTATTGCTTTATTTTTAATGTACATATTTCAACAAGGCTTCTTCCCATTACAGCTGGGTAAATTGTAGAGAATATTTCGCCACCACCCCATGTGGTTGGAAGGGATATGCATCCCAGTCTTGCAAGATTAGCTAACGCAAGAGTAACTTCTTTACTTGGCTGTTTAGGTTCTTCTTTATTGTTTTCGTCTTTAATTTCAACAGAGTCTGGCAAGTTGCCAGTTAAAATAGATTTGTTTTTCAGTTCGTCTTCAGGTAATCCATAAATAACGGATAAAATATTTGCTTCTAAATGAGATAAGCGCTCTAAGATGTCGATATAAGAACGATTAAGATCAATTGGACTGCCTTCAATTGAAGAGTTAACTAGAAGTTTTGTCCATAGATCCTGTAAGTAGTCGTCATCTTCTAGTGATGCGGCTTCAAGTAGTGGTATTGCCAGTTTTAGCGGAATTGGTTTTGTTGGTGCTTCTATACCAAGGCTAGCCATATATTCACTAGCTTTTTCCATTAGACGCATTTGCCTTTCCCAGCGCATATATTTTAATTTGTCATCAAATATGCCCATACCTTGTTCTAATGGGCCAGAGATATAACGTGAAACGAAACCGCCAAACTTCTGGCTAGCATCTATAGCTTTACCGGTGGTCTTTGCAATTTCTTGTGCCGCCTTGGCTGTTTCTTTTACGGCTTCTGTTTCTTCGGTCATATTTCTTTCCTGAAATCTAACGTTTGAGTTGTGGGGATTTTGTGAAGCGAAGCGTAACAAAATTCCCGCACGAACGACTTGTCATATTTACCTTACACATAAAATACCTGATAGATAAGTATACCTATATTGATTATTGCGATAATAATATTGAATATAGCAATGCGATTATTATTTTTACTTACTGCATGAAGTTGTTTGTGTTTTAAAAGATCAATTTTTCGTTCATGTTCAGCTTTTGCATCAGGATCACCAAAACCTCCGCCATTTTCATGAATGGTGGTTAGCCTTTCTAGTTCTTTTTCAATTAATTTTGATTCGAACACATTTATTCCATGTGAATATAACGCTGAGTTAAATGGCGCGCGCTGTTTGCGCGTCCGTTTTGAACGATTTGTTATGTGCTTGTTGAATACAATAATGAATAATATATAAAACACCTTCTTTTAGCCAATCTTGTTATATTACATTAAAGTGATTTATAGCAATAAAACTTTCTGTTTGATTAGGGCGGGTACTCGGTAAAGCCATATTTATGCTTGCTGGGAAACATATTTTTTTTATAATCTGATTCGAGATTTCGGTCATTAGGGTCAGGGTTTAGATAATATAGCATGGAAATTGATCCAGCCGCCGAGAAGTCAATATTGCCATAAATTTTTCCATACAATGCGCTTACGATGTTACCTTGCTCATCTTTTTTTGTGCGTATTCTGAAAAAGTAGTTACGATCATCAGGAAAATCGTTGGCAATGAAATGATTATATGTACTCGCTCTCCTCTGAATAAGCTCATCACCATACCCATCTATTGGTGCATCGTGTGGTAATCTCAATCGGCTGCCATAGATTGGATGTGCGTCATGTTTTTGAATACCATCACCATCATTTGAAAATGTCATAATCAAGGAAAAATCGCTTTCTCTATTGCCTGTTACTTGCCCTGTCAGTTTGAAAATGAAGTCACTGTGCTTGCCTTTACCGTGAGGCACAACCCAGTCATCAACGACTAAATCATATGCGTATTCCTCACCAATTCCTAGATCATATACTTTACGCTTCTGGTATCCCGGCATTTTAATTGATGGGCTAAGATAACTACCACCCTTATGGCTGCCTATATATAAAGCCCGTGGGTTCTTAATTTTTTTTAACACTAAAGTAAGCGTTTCATTCCAAGGCTGCCAACGTCTAAAACCTGTGATACCTGAAATGCTTTTAAAATCAAATTCGTTTCCACTACGATAATAACCTTCTTTATGAGCACCATATTCGACATGTCGAATACCACTATTCGATAGTGTAGCTAGACCATCAGAATCAGTTCTATTTTTATCTAAACTTCCGCTACCACCAACTGAAAAATTGGCTGCTACTTTTGCGCCCTTTACTGGAAGTCCGTTTTCATCAATTACTTTTAACGTTATTTTTGCAGTTGGAAGTGCATGAGCTAAACCTGATGCTACCAATAGACAAATAAATAATATCGTTTTACTTCGTTGCATTACTTAGGAGGTCTCATAAGAAATCTTTAATTTATTTTACACATAACATCTTAGCATTTATACGCTGTGCGCAGCATGGCGTATAAATGTCTGTTGGACTATGCCGCGACTGGCGTACTCTAACTATAAGGAAATTGTATTTAAAGTGACAAGGTAAAAATAACTCTTAG
>Ga0316205_10002642_pt1 | contig 18221 bp, 16 predicted proteins | sample 3monthpyrite_MG_FD_204941 | JGI IMG/M metagenome (GOLD analysis project Ga0316205, IMG submission 204941) | Microbial mat bacterial communities from mineral coupon in-situ incubated in ocean water Damariscotta River, Maine, United States -... | ecosystem: Environmental > Aquatic > Marine >... | reverse complement strand
AACAAAACAAGGCGAATCTTGTGTAGATTTGTGTTTTACTTTTTTATTTTTGCGCAACACTTAAAAAGAACAAAATGAAACATTTAGTATATGTTGTATTAACGTTGTTGATTTTTACATCTTGTCAGCAATCACAAAAAATTGGTTATGTAGATAACTCGATTTTAATTAATGACTACTTAGAAAAGAAAGATATTGAAACAAAACTTCAAGGTAAAATTGTAGTTTATGAAAAAAGAAGAGATAGTTTGAGTCAAGTATTTCAGTTGGAAGTTAAAGAAGCAGAAGTCAAATCAAAAAACATGTCTCAGGCGAATCTTCAAAAACTACAACAAGAATTGCAGCAAAAGAATCAATTAATTTCGCAACGCTTGCAATTTGAGCAACAACAAATCACACAAGAAAGTCAAGCACAAAATGATTCACTTATAAAAAAGGTAAGAGCTTTTGTAAAAGATTATGGAAACGAGAACGGTTATGCTTTTATTTTAGGAAGCAATGAAGCTGGAAGCGTCATGTTTGGAAAAGAGGAATCGGATCTTACGCAAACCATATTAGAGGCCTTGAATAAGACCTACAAAAAGGACTAATATTATTGGAATAATGGTAGATTTTAAGCGAGCAAGAAATTGTCTCGCTTTTTATTTACAATAAAATGAAAGTGATTTTGGAACAATTGAAACACTAAAATCACCTGTACCAATTAGTTCGCCATCTGCTTGAATAAATGGTTTCTGATTTTCAAGCACTTGTATTGAAATATTTGCGCTTGTAAACGTTTTTACTTTTTTAAAGTTTACAATACTTCCGTTAAACAATTTGACCGTATTTTTTAAAATATCCCATTTACTAAAGTCTCCAGCCAGACTAATATCGAATAAACCATCGTAAGGATTTGGTGTTTTGGTGAGCTGCATACCGCCACCTGAATATTTACACAGTCCAATTAAAACCATAAGGGATTTTGATTTTATAACCTCTGAATTAATCGTAATCTCCGACTCAAAATTTTTGAAAGAGAACAAGCCCATTATAGTCCCGACGAGATAAGCTATAGGGCCAAAATGTTTGTACTTTCCCACTTTACTCACCACATAACCATCAAAGCCAATGCCGGCGAGGTTATTAAAATAGATAGGCACACTTGACTGGTTTAAAAGTTCAATTTTGCCTAGGTCTTGTTGTGCTGTATTTCCGTTTTTTATAATTTGAATAGCGCGCTCTAAGTCTTTTGGAATATTGTGAGTTTTAACCCAATCATTACCTGTCCCTATAGGGATTACACCAACATTAATACTTGAAGATGTTACAACATTTTGAGACATAATACCATTTATAATATTATGTAAAGTGCCATCACCACCAATGCTAATTATGTTACGAAACCCTTGGTTTATGGCTTTATGAACCAATTCTTGACTATGTTTTGAAAACTTCGTGAATTCATGTTTAAAATCGAAATGATACGCTAAAAGCAATGCCTCAATTTTTGGCCATAATTTTTTAGCCGAACCATTTCCGGAAGTTGGGTTTATAATTACAAACCATCGCTTGGTGTCTACCATTATTAAGCTGATTTTTTATGAAGTAAACGCGTTAGCTTAATAGACAAGTCGGTTAAGATGATTTTAGAATTTCCGTTGCGTTCTATATGGTAAATAGCATCTTGAAGTTCATTGCTAATATCCATAATGTTATTACCATGTACAAAAGGAGCAAAATTTTCAAGTTTAAAATTTTTAGATTTAGGTTCTATAAAAACAAGTGTTTTAGCTTGGTAGTTTGAGAGTAATGCTTGCCTGAAAAAATCTAGACAGAAGTGTAAAAATTGCTTTTGTGTTTCGCGACCGGTTTTTGCAATATCCTCGCTCCAAGACATGAGATCATGAATAGCACTTTTATTTCCTTTAGCTTTAAATGCGCTGCGAATCCAAAAAATAAACCACGCTTCAAACTGTAGGTCTTCGCTATCTTGATATACTAAATCGCAGGCTTTATTAAAATTGCCATTAGCCTGATGTGCAATTTTTGTAGCCACTGCCTGATCCAAACTATATTTTTTTATCAACCCTTCTTTAATACGCTCTTCGGCTAAAGGAGGGAAGTGTAAAACCTGACAACGAGACCTTATTGTGCTAATAACTTGTTCTTCATCTTCGGCAATGAGTATAAAAACTGTTTTATCAGGAGGTTCTTCAATAAGTTTTAATAATAGATTGGCGGGAGTATCATCTTGAGTGGTTAGCTTTTCTGCCATCCATATTATCATCACTTTATAACCACCTTCATAAGATTTTAATGATAATTTTTTAGAAATTGCTACAGCATCTCTTTTACTAATATTTCCTTGTTTTCTATCAATTCCAAGAGCTTTATTCCAATCAAACAGATTTCCGTAAGGCTGTTCTTTTAATAAATCCCTCCATTCTTCAATAAAATCATCACAAGTAGGGTTTGATTTGATTTTATCATTTGTATTTACTGGAAATGCAAAATGCAAATCGGGATGAGATAAATTATTGAATTTTATATTGCACGCAGCATTACCATTTTCATTTTCACCTTGCGTATTATTACACAACACATATTGTGCATAGGCTATAGCCATGGGTAAGGTTCCTGTCCCTTCTTTACCAACAAATAATTGAGCATGAGGAATACGACCATTGTCAACACTATGAGTTAAGTGCTTTTTAAGATGTTCTTGCCCTAATATTTCGGAAAATAGCATAGCGCAAATATAGGCTATACCAGTTATTGTTTGAATTTACTGTAGAAGAAAATGATGATTTTTTTAGTAGAAAATAGAAATGAACTCAATTTGCTAATTGATTCTGTATTCAAAACTAAAAAACATGGATGCAAAATATTTTTCAAAAAAATCTTCATTAGCTATAACGTTTTCGTTAAAAAACACATTTTTTAACAGGTTTTAATTGGCTACATTTGTCTTTTATGGCTAAAAACAATAAACGAAATCAAATGCAAACCCTTAACGATTTTAACTTTAAAAACAAAAAAGCATTAATTAGAGTAGATTTTAATGTCCCTTTAAATGATGTTTTTCAAGTGACAGATGTAACTAGAATAATGTCTGCAAAACCAACAATTATTAAAATACTTGAGGATGGCGGCAGTTGTATTTTAATGTCGCACCTTGGTCGCCCAAAAGGGGCTCAAGATGAGTTTTCAATGCGTCATATTGTAAGTACAGTTGAAGAAATTATAGGTGTTGAGGTTAAGTTTGTATCAAATTGTGTAGGTGAAGTTGCCGAAATGGCATCCGAGAATTTAGAGTCAGGACAAATTTTACTTTTAGAAAACTTGCGTTTTCATGACGAAGAGAAAAAAGGCGATGTTAATTTTGCAGAGCAACTCTCAACACTAGGTGATATTTATGTAAACGATGCGTTTGGCACAGCGCATAGAGCTCATGCTTCTACCACTGTGGTGGCTCAATTTTTTAAAGGGAATAAATGTTTTGGCCGTTTAATGGCTAAAGAAATTGAAAGCATAGAAAAAGTCATGGAGACAGGAGAAAAACCTGTTTTAGCCGTTCTAGGAGGCGCCAAAGTGTCTTCTAAAATTACCATTATAGAAAACATTTTAGATAAAATTGACCACCTAATCATTGGTGGCGGGATGACATTTACATTTGTCAAAGCCCAAGGCGGACAAGTTGGGGGTTCAATTTGTGAGGACGACAAAATGGAACTGGCTTTAGAGATTTTGAAACAAGCTAAAACAAAAAATGTTCAAATACACTTGCCGGTTGATGTTATTGTGGCTAATAGTTTTAGTAACGATGCAGATACTCAAATTGTAGATGTCAATGTAATTCCTAATGGTTGGCAAGGCTTAGATGCGGGACCAAAATCTAAAGAGATTTTCCACAATGTTGTAATGCAATCTAAAACTATACTATGGAATGGCCCATTAGGTGTTTTTGAAATGGATAGCTTCGCTAGCGGGACAATAGCGTTAGGAAACTCTATTGCAGAAGCGACACAAAAGGGCGCATTTTCACTTGTTGGTGGTGGCGATTCTGTTGCCGCAGTAAAGCAATTTGGGTTTCAGGATAAAGTAAGTTATGTAAGTACTGGTGGCGGTGCAATGCTAGAAAGCCTTGAGGGCAAAACACTTCCTGGGATTGCTGCTATTTTAGAATAGCTTAAATCACTCTTCCGTCGAAGACAAAATTTTAGATGTTTTATGTGTAAAATGGAACTCAATAGTTTTCATTTTAATTTAAAAAGTACGATTTTAGCCTAATAATCGTTTTATTATATCAATTAAATTTCAAAATGGCGTATAATTAAATTGAGTTGTTTTAAGATTAGTCTAGGCTAAAAATCTAAGCATAGGCCTTGTTACGATTATATTTTTAAACGACGAATAAGCTTAAAAGAAACAATTTATATGCGTTATATCGGTGTTTAATTGATATTACTTCACGCCCAAATATATGATTTTAAGAGCATTAATAGCACTGTGTTGTTTTCAGTTTGGATTTGCCCAGGCACAAGACTCCATTATATCTCACAAAGTAAAAGCGCTACAAACAAAAGTTATAATTAACGACACAATAATTGATGGAAAATCGCGAGTTATTAAAGCGATAAACCCTGTTGAAGATTCGCTATCTAAAAGATCGTTGATAGACCAAAAATTTGCTGCCGAGTTAGATAAAAAATGGCGCAACGAGCTTTATAATTCCTCATTATTTGACACCATTTATAAATCGGTTTCAGAATTAAAATACGATGAAGTATATTATCCAGAACTTCCTACAGATACACTTAAAAAAAGATTAGCAGAGCTCAATACAAGAACACCATTTAATATAGAGTATAATCCATCTCTGGAAAGTGTTATTAAAAGCTATTTAAAGAAAAGACGGAAGCATTTAGAGCGTTTAATGGCGTTGAGCGATTATTATTTCCCAATGTTCGAGAGAGCGTTAGATAATCATAATATTCCGTTAGAGGTTAAATACTTGTCTATAGTAGAATCGGCGTTAAAACCCAGAGCCAAATCTAGAGTTGGAGCAACCGGATTATGGCAATTTATGTTTACCACAGGAAAACAGTTTGGATTAGATGTAAGCAGTTATGTTGATGAGCGTAGCGACCCTATAATGTCAACCGAGGCGGCAAGTAAATATTTAGCTAGTTTGTATAAAATATTTGGCGATTGGGATTTGGCTTTGGCGGCATATAATTCTGGACCGGGAAATGTAACTAAGGCGATTAGACGTTCTGGGGGCTATACAAATTATTGGAATATCAGACCGCATTTGCCCCGCGAAACAGCTGGATATTTACCAGCGTTTTTAGCTACAATGTATATTTTTGAATATGCTGATGAACATGGATTTGTGCCTCAAAAACCAGAGATTACATACATAGAGACCGACACGGTTAAGGTAAAACAAATGATTACATTAGATCAAGTTGCTGAGCTTACAAGTATTCCTATTGAACAATTACAGTTTTTAAATCCGTCGTATAAATTAGACATCATTCCGTTTATAAAAGATGAAAACTACACCTTGCGCTTACCAAGAGAACACATTGGGGCTTTTGTGAGTAACGAAGACAGCATTTATGCTTTTGCAAAAGCAGAATTTGATAAACGTGAAAAACCATTACCTCAATTTTATAATACTAATTCTCGTATTCGCTATCGCGTAAGATCTGGAGATTATTTAGGGAAGATTGCACGAAAATATGGTGTTAGGGTAAGCCAGATAAAACGATGGAATGGCTTAAGAAATAACAATCTTAGAGTTGGGCAACGCTTAACAGTTTATCCGCGTAAGCCAGCTTTTTCATCAAATAACAGTGCTTCAACCAAAAAATCTTCAGTAACCAATCAAGGAAGCAGAAAAACTTATCAAGTTAAAAGCGGGGACTCTTTATGGAGTATTGCTCAGAAACTTCCTGGAGTTTCAATTCAAAATTTAAAGGATTGGAATAAAATTACGAACACAAATTTAAAAGTCGGAATGGTTCTTGTAGTGACCAAGAAATAATTATTAACTAAAAAGATACGGCGCTAAAGGCGTGACAATATTATGAAGAAAACTTTACTTGCATCTCTCAGTCTTTTACTATTTATTGCTTGCAACAGTGATGGATCAAAGAAAAAAATCACGAGGCCTCCATCTTCGGGAAATATTAATAACCTTTCGGTAGTAGTAGATAACGATCTTTGGGAAGGAACTGTTGGTGAAAGCATTCGAGATATTTTAGGCGCCGAAGTTTATGGCTTACCACAACAAGAACCATTGTTTTCAATGCACCAAATGCCAACAGCGGTATTTTCAGATTTTGCTGCTAGAAATAGAACCGTTTTAAAAATTGAAAAAGGAAAAGAAGCCGAAATCAAGTTTTTAGAAAACCCTTTCGCGCAACCCCAAAAATTAGTCTTAGTTCGGGGGAATACTAATACAGAAATTATAGATCAACTAAAGCAAAATTCAACAAAAATTATTTCAGAATTTAAAAATGAAGAGATTAAGCAGCGACAAAAGCAAACAAGAAAATCTTTGCATAAAAACAACAATATAGGACAGGTTCTTGGTTTAACAATTCAGTTCCCATCTGCATATAGAATAGCCAAAGAAGATGGTAAGTTTTTCTGGCTGCGACGTGATATTAAAACAGGAACAATGAATGTATTACTTTATGAAATGCCGTTAAATGCCATTTCTAAAGGAGACGATGCTATTAATGACGTTATTAAAATGAGAGATTCTGTTGGTGAAGTTCATGTACCAGGACCTCTTGAAGATTCCTATATGATAACAGAAGAAGCCTATACGCCTTTTTTCAATACTACAATTATAGACAATAAACCTGCATTTGAAACCAAAAGCACATGGGAAGTAAAGAATGCTTTTATGGCAGGACCATTTATAAACTATATTATTGAAGATAAAATAAATAACCGTCTGGTCGTGGTAGAGGGATTCGCCTATGCGCCATCTGTGTCAAAGCGGGATTACATGTTCGAGCTTGAAGCTATAATAAGGTCGATAAAAATAAAGTAAAAACAAAAAAGAAAGCCAACGCATTGCGTTGGCTTTCTTTTTTAAAATATAAATAGAAGTTTACTCTTTTGGAGGCTCTTCTTTTTTGTCCTCATCTTTACTGGCGTCTTTAAATTCTTTAATGCCACTTCCAAGCCCTCTCATAAGTTCTGGAATTTTCTTTCCGCCAAATAATAATAAAACAACAACCACAATTAAAATTATTTGCGGAGCACCGATTGCTAAAGGTATCATATATAAACTCATGTGTTTTTATTTAAGAATACAAAGTTAATAATTAAACTTTAAAAAAAAGGTTTAATACTAAACTTTAGCATATCGTAAAATAGCTTATACTATTATTTTATTTAATTTAGCGTTATAATGGAAATTCAAAAGAAAGAACGAAAAAAACTCGCAAAAAAACTACTGCATAAGTATCGTTTAGTAATTCTTAATGAAGACACTTTTGAAGAACGTTTTGCTATTAAATTAACCCGATTAAACGTATTTGTAATTGGGTCGCTTTCTACTATTTTTTTAATTGCAATTACCACTATTTTTATTGCGTTCACCCCTTTACGAGAATATATTCCTGGGTATTCGTCAACTAAGCTTAAAAAGGAAGCAACTACACTTAGTTATAAAACTGACTCTTTACAAAGGGTAATAGCATTAAACGCACAATATTTTGAATCTATTAGGCGTGTTTTAAAAGGCGATGTTAATGCAGTAGATTTTAATAAAGATTCAATTATAAATGCAGCTAAATTAGACATCGGTGAAGTTGATTTAAACCCATCAAAAGAGGATTCTTTATTAAGGGAAAAGATAGACAAAGAAGACAAATATAATTTGTTTGAGTCGGCTATATCTCGTGTTAATTTTGTGTTATTCCCCCCTGTTAATGGCGCTATAAGTCAAAGTTATAATGTTCAAGAAAAACATTTTGCTTTAGACATTGTAGTTGCTATAGACACACCAGTAAAAGCTGCTGCAGATGGCACTGTGATTTTGGCCGAATGGACAACACAAACAGGATATGTAATTGTTGTAGATCATGGGAATGGGTTAATTTCGGCATACAAACACAACGCGTCCCTAACTAAGGCTCAGGGTGATTTGGTTAAGGCGGGTGAAGTTATCGCTATTTCTGGGAATACAGGAAATTTGACCACAGGACCACATTTGCATTTTGAATTGTGGAGTGATGGTTACCCAATTGACCCAACCACGTTTATTGATTTTGAATAAATATACCGAGTGAAAATATCTGAAATAACATCCTTTAAGCAACTTCTTGCCAAACCATTTGCAAAACAAATTCAAAAGAAAGTTTACAAATGGGCAAACAATCCTATTGAGACACAGGATAAGGTTTTTAAAAATTTAATTTCTGATGCCACAGGAACTGCATTTGGGCAAGATCATGATTTTATTAGTATTAATTCTTATAAGGATTTTGTAAAACGCGTCCCAATTCGAGATTATGAGAGCTTAAAATCTTATGTTGAACGTGCAGTTGCTGGGGAACAAAATGTGCTTTGGAAAGGGAAGCCTATCTATTTTGCTAAAACATCTGGTACAACATCTGGTGCTAAATATATACCCATCACCAAAGAAAGCATGCCGAGCCATACTGAGGCAGCGAGGAATGCGATTTTATTGTATGTTGCAGAAACTGGCAAGACTAAATTTGTAAATGGGAAAATGATTTTTCTTCAAGGCAGCCCCATACTTATTGAACAAAATGGCATACAGCTAGGACGCCTTTCTGGGATTGTTGCTCATTATATTCCAAAATATTTGCAAAAAAACAGAATGCCGAGCTGGGAGACCAATTGTATTGAAGATTGGGAAACCAAAGTTGAAGCCATTGTTGAAGAAACCCTTAATGAAGACATGACTATTATTAGTGGTATTCCGTCTTGGGTGCAAATGTATTTTGAAAGACTTCAGCAAAAAACCAACAAAAAGATAGGAGAGCTATTTAAGAATTTTGACCTGTTTATTTTCGGAGGCGTTAACTACGAACCGTACAGAGCAAAATTTGAAAACCTGATTGGCAGAAAAGTGGATAGCATTGAACTGTATCCGGCTAGTGAAGGTTTTTTTGCGTTTCAAGATAAGCAAAACGAAAAAGGCATGCTCCTGCAGTTAAATTCTGGAATATTTTATGAATTTATTAAAGCAGAAGCCTTTTTTAATGAAAACCCAGAACGCCTTACATTAGAAAATGTTAAAGTAGGTGTAAATTATGTAATGATTATTTCAACAAATGCAGGGTTATGGGCATACAATATAGGCGACACAATAGAGTTTACATCTACAAAGCCATATCGTGTTATTGTTTCAGGGCGCATAAAACATTTTATTTCTGCTTTTGGAGAACACGTAATAGGCAAAGAAGTTGAACAAGCCTTGCAAGAGGCGATAGCTGATAGCTATATAAGAGTTTCAGAGTTTACGGTAGCGCCTAAAATAAATCCTGAAAACGAATTGCCATACCATGAATGGTTTATAGAATTTGAAAATGCTCCTGAAAATATATCAGGTTTAGCGGAGCGGATTGATAAATCACTTCAAAAGCAAAACAGTTATTATTTTGATTTAATTAAAGGCAAGGTTTTGCAGCCGCTAAAAATTACAGTGGTAAAAAATAATGGATTTAAAGATTATATGAAATCTATAGGTAAACTTGGTGGGCAAAATAAAATGCCACGTTTAGCAAATGATAGAACAATAGCTGACGCTTTGTATTCTTCAAATTTGGTTAATTAATGTATCTTTGTAGGTTAAATAGCAGATATGAGTAAAAAACATCAAGGCAGAACGAGAGCGCAGGAAAGTTCAAGCGCAATAGAGCGGATGTATATTACAATGCGTCACCTTTTTAATCGCGGGTATTATAAGCCTATGGGTGTTTCTGGAGAAACATTAAGGGAAGCATTGCTCCTTTTGAGACCAGAAATTTACGGCTCAATCGGAGAAGAAAAAGCGGAACTAGACGGGTTATTATACGTAATAGACAGGCTTCCTCATGGCATTGAAGAATGTCGATTTATTAATCTAACGAGTGATGAGGGTTATAGTAATTCGCATTTTGAAGTTATTATTCCTCCAAAACGAAGACGTAATTGCTACCGGATTGATGAAGAGCAAATGAATATTGAAATTACGCGAGGGCGCTCAGAAATTTATGATATACTAACACATCTCACCTTTCTATTTGTAGAATCACACAAAATAAGTAAACGTGTGATAATTAGCGAAAAAGGAGCAACGACAAGAGATTGGGTCAAGCTTGAAAAGGCGGTATTGTCTTCTAAAAAACTAAGTCAGAAAGAACGGGAAATTGCCATTACACATACGGCAAATATTTTAGGACGAACTTTTGAAGAATTGACCTCGGTTTACACCATGTTTGCAACTAAAACACAACCTGAACGTTTATTACATATTGTGTATTGGTTAGGAAAACTGGCGATTGAAGAAGTCGTGGATAATGTAAAACGCACCGTAACTTTTAGCCCAGTTTTAAGGGAGCGTTTAGGACATCATATTCATGGCGAAATTTGGGCAGATACAATTAAAGAAGCGCTTAAAAAGAATAATTTATTAGAACGGCCAATACATATTATTAGCGCTAACCTTCATAGTGTTATGAATACGCTATATGCGCCTAAAGCGCTAAAAACATTAGCTGCTAAAAAAGATATTTTCGAGGTTTATGAAGATTTGAGTAACAGCGGCAGCGAAACGCTACGTAATAAGGTAACCCAAGAAGCGTTAAAAGAGGGCATGATTTATATTAAAGATGCCTCAGGGACCAATATTGATGTGCAAATTTTTGACACTTCAAAGATTGACCTTAGTAAAACGGATTTAAAGATTCAGAAAATCAATAAAGATTCAGAAAATCCTGTTATTTTTGTAATGGATTATGCTTTTGGAGAGCAGGCTTTTGAAACCATAGATGAATTTTTGAAGCCTTATGGTAAAAATGGGCCAAAAGTGCTTTTAAATATAGAATCCATTTCCATTATGGGAAAAGCAGGAATTTTAGAAGGCGGTAAAGGTGATATTATGATACCATCTGCACATGTTTTTGAAGGCACCGCAGATAATTACCCTTTTGAAAATGAACTGTGTAAAAAGGATTTAGATGGTCAAGGCGTTGCTGTTTTTGAAGGCGCCATGGTTACGGTACTAGGAACATCACTTCAAAATAGAGAAATTTTGAAGTTTTTCCATGATTCCACTTGGGATGTTATTGGTTTAGAGATGGAAGGTGCTCATTACCAAAAAGCCATACAATCTGCCGCAAAAGTTAGAAAAAGTATAAACCCAGATGTAAAAGTACGCTACGCGTATTATGCAAGTGATAATCCTTTAGAAACAGGAGGTACTTTGGCATCAGGAGGTCTAGGCACTAGCGGTGTACGCCCAACCTACTTAATAACACGAAAAATATTAGAACAAATATTTAATTAATAACATATTATGAACTCAAATTTACCTGAACAACAACCATCTGAAGAAGTAGATTTAGGACAATTATTTAAATTGATTGGGAATGCTTTTGATCGCTTTTTTAGGTTTATAGGTAAAATTTTTAAAGGGCTTTTCTTTTTGTTAATTGACCTTTTAGTTTTTATTCAAGGACACATCAAAAAGCTCGCTTTAGTTGCTGTGCTTGGTCTTTTAACAGGGATGTATTTTGACGTTAAAAAACCACCCTTATATGAATCACATATGGTTGTTGAACCAAATTTTTATAGCACAAGTCAATTATATACCAATATTCATTCTTTAAATAATTTCATTAAATCTAGAGACTCGGTGTCGTTATCAAAAGCTTTAAATATCAGCTTAAATGAGGCAGCATCAATTAAAATCATTAACATTGAGCGTTATTCTATTGGCAATCAGCGAGTTGCTTTATATGATGAATTTATTAAAGAATTAGACACAGCTTCGCGAAAATATGTAGATTTTCAGAATTATAGTAATAATTTTACCGCCCTAGACTCAAAATTTCATGACATTGCAATCATAAGTAAAAATCCAGAAGTTGCTGCAAAAACTCAAAAAGTAATTGTGGAATCTGTTGATGATAAAGAGTATTTCATACTTCAGAAAGAACTTAACGACAAAAATATCGAGTTAAGAGAAAAATTTAATACGATGCAGGTTAATGAAATTGATTCTATTCAAAGAAATATTAGAGACGTTATGCGTAAAACCGCTGAGCAACCAAATGCAGGCACCAACATTAATTTAGCTGAATCATCGAGAAACTCAGGCAATACAGAGTTGTCCTTAATTAAGCAACTTGAGATAATAAAAAGAAACCAAGTTTTATTAAATGAAGATAGAGGAAGAACTGCAAACATTGTTAACGTTATTTCTGGTTTTCCTCAGAGGGGAGTAAGAATAGGAGGGTTTTTTAATAGCAACAAGTTTAAGTTCTTTTATTTCTTTGTTGGGTCAATGTTCGGTATATTGATATTGTTGGAATTAAATAAGTATTTAAAACAGTATAAGTTTGACAAACAAAGCGGATGACTATTTTAGTAACTGGAGGTGCAGGGTTTATTGGATCTAATTTTACACCTTATTTTTTAAATAATAATAAGAATGTAAAGGTTGTAAACTTAGATAAGCTCACTTATGCAGGAAAACGCTCTAATTTTCAAGATGTGAATAATAATGAGCGTTATACTTTTATAAAAGGAGATATTTGTGATAGAGCTATTCTAGAGCAGTTATTTAATCTATATGATTTTAGAAGCGTGATTCACTTTGCAGCAGAATCTCATGTTGATAATTCTATAGAAAATCCAGATACTTTTATTAAGACGAATGTTTTAGGGACATTTAATATTGTGGATGTTGCAAAAAACCATTGGATGATTGGTCCTCACCAAATAAAAAAAGGCTACGAAAACAGTAGGTTTCATCACATTTCAACAGATGAGGTTTTTGGGACACTAGGAATAAATGGATTTTTTACAGAAAAAACAGCGTATGCTCCAAATAGCCCTTATAGCGCATCAAAGGCATCTTCAGATTTTATAGTTAGAAGTTATTTTCACACCTATGGCATGAATGTAGTTACGTCAAATTGCTCAAATAATTACGGCCCTAAGCAACATGATGAGAAATTGATTCCAACTATAATTAAAAAAGCTTTACTTGGGGAACAGATTCCCATTTATGGAGATGGAAAAAACATTAGAGATTGGTTATATGTTTTAGATCATTGCAAAGGGATAGATTTGGTGTTTCATCAAGGTAAATCAGGAGAGGTTTATAATATTGGTGGAAATAATGAGCGAGACAATCTGTATATAGCCCATGCAATTTGTAAGATTTTAGACGAATTATTACCAAAAGACAGATTGTATAAAGACCAAATAGCCTTTGTCAAAGACAGACCTGGGCATGATTTTAGATATGCCATTGATGCCACTAAAATTGAAAGTGAATTGGGATGGAAAGCAGATGAAAATTTTGAATCTGGGATTAGAAAAACGATACTTTGGTATATTGAAAAATATAGAACTAAAATTTAATGAGATTCCTGCCTTCGCAGGAAATGAATATGAAAGGAATAATACTAGCTGGAGGCTCAGGCACAAGATTACTGCCACTAACAAAAGTGGTAAGTAAACAGTTGATGCCAGTATATGATAAACCGATGATATACTACCCCTTAGGAACTTTAATGTCTGCTGGAATAAATGACATATTAATTATTTCAACAACAAAAGACACGCCTAAATTTAAGGAGCTTTTAGGAGACGGGCATAAGTATGGCTGTTCATTTAGTTATGCAATTCAAGAGAAACCCAAAGGATTGGCTGAAGCTTTTATTATTGGAGAAAGCTTTATAGCCAATGATAATGTTGCATTGGTTTTGGGAGATAATATATTTTATGGATCAGGCTTGGAGCAAACTTTACAAGCTAGCACTACACCCAATGGAGGGGTTATTTTTGCATATCATGTACTGCACCCCAAATATTATGGTGTAGTTGAGTTCGATGACAATAATAAGGCTGTATCAATTGAAGAAAAGCCGAGCCAACCAAAATCTAATTATGCTGTTCCAGGTATTTATTTTTACGACAACAATGTTGTAAGTATAGCAAAAAACATTAAACCAAGTAAAAGAGGAGAGTTAGAAATTACAGATGTAAACCGAGTGTATTTAGAACAAGGTAAATTAGATGTTAAAATCTTAGACAAAGGAACAGCTTGGTTAGACACGGGTACGTTTAATTCTCTTATGCAGGCATCTCAGTTTGTTCAAGTCATTGAAGAACGGCAGGGCCTTAAAATTGGATGTATTGAAGAAATAGCATATAATAAAGGGTATATTTCTAAGGCTCAGTTATTAGAATTAGCCCAGCCATTGCTCAATAGTGGTTATGGAGAATATCTTAAGCGGTTAGTTTAAATTATGTCAGCTAAAGAAATGAATATAAAAGGCTGTTTTGTATGGTCACCTAAAGTAATACAAGATGACAGGGGGTATTTTGTTGAAACGTTTAATAAAAAAATATTTGAAAAGCAAACAGGGATAAAAACTGATTTTGTGCAGGATAATGAATCAAGATCATCAAAAGGTGTATTGAGAGGATTACACTACCAAAGCGGAGCACATGCGCAAGCAAAATTAGTGAGAGTGATAAAAGGAAGCGCTTTAGATGTTTGTGTGGATCTAAGAATTGGTTCAGACACATTTGGAAATCATTTTTCAATCATTTTGGATGCTGTTAAGAAGCAACAACTCTATGTTCCTAAAGGATTTGCTCATGGGTTTTTAGCGCTAGAAGACGATACCATTTTTAGTTACAAATGCAGTACGTATTATAATAAAGCTTCTGAGAGAGGAATTATTTTTAATGACGAAACGTTAAATATTGACTGGAACCTTCACAATGGAGAGTTAATATTATCTAAAAAAGACAAAGAATTACCAACATTTAAATCATTGCTAGGTTGATTACAAAAGTATTGATTACTGGAGCAAGGGGTCAATTAGCGAAAACAATGCAACAGCTATTTGGGCAAAAAAAGGATGATATTGCATTTGCCTATGTTTCTAAAAAAGAATTAGATATTACTGATAAAAGCAAAGTAAATCTTTTTTTGAAAAAGAATGATTTTGATTATTGTATCAATTGCGCAGCATTTACCAATGTCGAGCAAGCTGAAAAAACTCCTGAAACAGCCTTTAGTATTAACGCTGATGCGGTGAAAAATTTAGCGGAAGTATGTTACGAAACTAATTGTATTTTAATACATATTTCAACCGATTATGTGTTTGATGGGAAAAAAAAGGGGGCATATACGGTAAACGATGCCCCAAATCCAATTAATGTTTATGGGGCATCTAAACTATTGGGAGAAAGTTATATTCAAGACACTTTAGAAAAATATTTTATTATTAGAACCTCTTGGTTATATTCAAAGAAGTTTGGACATAATTTTTACCAAACAATAGTGAGGAAATCTAAAACAGAAAAGACGCTTTTTATTACTGATACCCAAATAGGATGTCCAACAAATACAATTAATTTATCTTATTTTATTTTTAGTATAATCTATGAAAAATCAGAGCATTATGGGTTAAAGCATTTTTGTGACTCCATACCAATGACATGGTTTAATTTTGCCAAATCTATTTTAGTGGAACATAACATTTCTAATCAAATAAAACTTGTTAAAACAACGAAATACTCTACTTTTGCTCAAAGACCAAAAAATTCTGTTTTATTGAATTCAAAGTAAAAGTTGAATAGAAATATTGGTAGAATTAAGAATGAACCCCAATGGCTTTAAAATGAAAGACAAAAAAAGAATACTTTTAGTATTTGGTACGCGCCCCGAAGCTATTAAAATGGCACCTTTGGTTAAAGCATTTGAAAGTGAATCAGAGGTTTTTGAAACTAAAGTATGTATAACAGCTCAACATAGAGAAATGCTAGATCAGGTGCTGTCCTTTTTTGAGATTGTTCCAGATTTTGATTTGAACCTTATGAAACCAAATCAGAGTCTCTATTCACTAACAGCAGAAATCATTACGAATTTAAAGCCAGTTTTAGAAAATTTTAATCCTGATTTTGTATTTGTTCATGGTGATACCACAACCACAATGGCTACAAGTATAGCAGCTTTTTATGCTGGCGCTCAAATTTGTCATATAGAAGCAGGTCTGCGTACGTTTAATATGAAATCCCCTTTTCCAGAAGAAATGAACCGAACGGTTACAAGTGTGGTTACAAATTTACATTTTGCACCAACTACAACATCTGGACAAAATCTTTTAAATGAAAGTAAAAAAGACAGTGACATTATTGTCACAGGGAACACTGTTATTGATGCATTGCTTTTTAGTGTAAACAAAGTAAATACTATTGGTTTTAACGATGACGAGGTGAACCATTTAAAAACCATTCTTAAAGCGGATAAAAGAATAATATTAGTTACAGGACATCGTAGAGAAAATCATGGGCAAGGCTTTATTAATATTTGTGAAGCCCTAAGACTGATAGCGCTAGAGCATCCTGATTGTCAAATTGTGTATCCCGTTCATTTAAACCCAAATGTGCAAAAACCAGTATATAATTTATTAAAGGATATTGAGAATATTGTGCTTATTGCCCCATTATCTTACCCAGCATTTGTTTGGCTTATGGAAAAAGCATATTTAATTATTACCGATAGCGGAGGTGTTCAAGAAGAAGCGCCTAGTTTAGGGAAACCCGTTTTGGTGATGCGAGATACTACAGAACGCCCAGAAGCGGTTGATGCTGGTACAGTGCTCTTGGTAGGGACAGATAAAGACATAATTATTAAAGAGACGGATATGCTTTTAAATAATAAAAAAGCGTATAATAATATGAGCAAGCTGCATAATCCTTATGGAGACGGAAAGGCCTGTGCACGCATTGTCAATCATATTAAGAGTTTATAATATAAATAATTCTTACTTTAACAAAGTATAATCCCAAAAAAAGATGAGTCAACCCAAAGTAGTAATGATAGGACTAGGGTATATAGGTTTGCCTACTGCAGCCTTAATTGCACAAAATAATACTTATGTTCACGGCGTAGATATCAACCCAAAAGTAGTAGAAACTATAAACAAAGGGGAAATTCATATTATAGAACCAGAATTAGATATAGCAGTTGCAAATGCAGTAAAAAAAGGCTATTTAAAAGCAGCAATAACTCCTGTTGTAGCAAACACCTACCTCATAGTGGTACCTACACCATTTAAGGCTAAAAACGAACCTGATATATCTTTTGTTGAATCTGCCACTAAAGCAATTTTACATTTGTTAAAAGAGAATGATTTATATATCATTGAATCTACATCTCCTATTGGAACTACTGAAAAAATGATGGACCTAATATACACTGCTAGGCCAGAGTTAAAAGGTAAACTTCACATAGCTTATTGCCCAGAACGCGTATTACCAGGTAATGTAATGTATGAATTGGTTCATAATGACCGTGTTATAGGTGGTGTTGATGAGAGATCAACCAACAAAGCAGTTGCTTTTTATAGCCAGTTTATAAAAGGAGATTTGCATAAAACAAATGCAAGAACTGCCGAAATGTGTAAACTGGTTGAAAATTCATCTAGAGATGTACAAATAGCTTTTGCGAATGAGTTGTCATTAATCTGCGATAAAGCTAACATTAATGTTTGGGGGCTTATAGCATTAGCAAACAAACACCCTCGTGTAAATATTTTACAACCCGGATGCGGTGTTGGAGGGCATTGTATTGCTGTTGACCCGTATTTTATTGTAGCAGACTATCCATTGGAATCAAAAATAATAGGTAAGGCTCGTGAGATAAATAATTATAAGTCATTTTGGTGTGCAGAAAAAGTGCAAACAGCAAAATTGGAATTTCAATTAAAACATGGCCGAAAACCTAGTATTGCGATAATGGGATTAGCTTTTAAACCAAACATTGATGATTTAAGGGAGTCGCCGGCGAAATATATTGCTCAAAAAGTATTGCAAAACGCTAATAATGAAGAGTATTATATTGTGGAGCCCAATATAGAAACACATAAGGTATTCAAACTTACAGACTATAAGACAGCTGTAGAGAAAGCAGACATTATAGTTTTTTTAGTCGCCCATGATGAGTTTAAAGC
>Ga0316205_10002641_pt1 | contig 18223 bp, 11 predicted proteins | sample 3monthpyrite_MG_FD_204941 | JGI IMG/M metagenome (GOLD analysis project Ga0316205, IMG submission 204941) | Microbial mat bacterial communities from mineral coupon in-situ incubated in ocean water Damariscotta River, Maine, United States -... | ecosystem: Environmental > Aquatic > Marine >... | reverse complement strand
CCGAGACCGTAAACAGCCTCGGTGGGATAGGCAATGATGCCGCCCGCCGCAACAGCGTCAGCAGCGCGAGTGAGTTGCCAGCGAGACATTATTAGTGAAACAAAGCTCTTAGTCGGTTTTAAATCAGCGCGTATTTATTTTAGTGATTTCTGCAGCGCGTCATTTTTACTGATGACGTCGTCAGCATTATCCCTGCGTGCTTGTTTTAGTCGCGCGGCCAGATCGTCATCCGAGACGGCGAGAATCTGTGCGGCTAACCAGGCGGCATTTTTTGCACCGGCACTACCGATGGCGACGCTGGCAACAGGAATCCCGCCGGGCATTTGTACCGTGGCGAGTAGTGCATCCATTCCTTTTAGTGGGCCGGCATCCAGTGGTACGCCAATCACGGGTTTGATGGTCAGTGCAGAAACGGCACCGGCTAAGTGAGCGGCCAGCCCAGCAGCAGCAATAAAAACTTTGCAACCACGTTTTTCGGCATCAATGACATAGTCATGGGTAGCTTGCGGGGTACGATGAGCTGAGGTGATGCGCACTTCAAAATTTATGTCGATTTTTGACAATATGCTCAGTGTGGCTTGCATGGTTGGTAAGTCGCTGTCTGATCCCATTAGAACGGCTACGAAAGGTGAACCCATGATTGTCTCCTAATAATTAATTTGGTTTAAGTTTATGACGTTTATGTTTCTCGGGCTACTGCGCGGTAACCGATATCCGTGCGATAAAAAACATCCTGCCAGTTGATGGTTTTTGCCAGTTGATAAGCACGTTGTTGAGCGGCGCCAACTGTGTCACCGAGTGCGCAGGCGCAGAGTACGCGACCGCCGACGGTGACGATCTGGTTGCTATTGTGATTTGAATTTATGGCTGTTCCGGCATGAAACACCTTGGCATTTTCTGTTTCCGGTGCATCCAGTCCGCTGATGACATCGCCTTTGCGATAGCTGTCGGGGTAACCGCCAGAGGCGAGCACTACGCCGAGTGCGCAGCGTGAATCCCAGTCGGCAGAGACTTCGTTTAGCTTGCCATCCAGTGCGGCGTTGCACAGCGCGACTAAATCAGAGCGCAGACGCATCATGATTGGCTGGGTTTCGGGGTCACCAAAACGGCAGTTGAATTCCAGCACTTTAATCGAGCCATCGTTGTTGATCATCACGCCGGCATAGAGAAAACCGGTGTAGGGCATGCCATCTGCTTTCATGCCTTGAACGGTTGGTTCAATGACATTTTTCATAATGCGTTGATGAATCTCTTTAGTCACCACGGGGGCAGGTGAATATGCACCCATGCCACCTGTGTTGGGGCCTTTGTCACCGTTGTCACGGGCTTTATGGTCCTGTGATGTTGCCATTGGCAGGATGTGTTCACCATCGGCCATGACGATGAAGCTGGCTTCTTCGCCGCTGAGAAATTCTTCGATGACGACGCGATGTCCGGCATCACCAAAGACATTCCCGGCGAGCATGTCTTCAACGGCTGCGATTGCCTGCTGCTCAGTGCCTGCAAGGATAACTCCTTTGCCAGCAGCCAGCCCGTCTGCTTTGACGACAATTGGCGCGCCCTGTTCTTTTATATAGGCGACGGCTTTATCGATTTCTGTGAATGCGCCGTAGGCTGCGGTTGGGATATTGTGTCGCGCCAGAAAATCTTTGCTGAAAGCCTTGGATCCTTCCAGTTGCGCGGCTAACTTGCTGGGGCCAAAGCAGCGTAAGCCTGCGCCAGAGAAGGCATCAACGATTCCGGCCACCAGAGGCACTTCGGGGCCGACGATGGTCAGTGCGATAGTATTATCGCTAGCAAATTTGATTAATTCTGGAATATTGTCGACGGCAATTTCGACATTTTTGACAGATTGTTCACCAGCCGTGCCAGCGTTGCCGGGCGCAACAAATACGGTCTCAACGTCAGGGGATTGGGCTGTTTTCCAGGCCAGCGCATGTTCGCGGCCGCCGGAGCCAATGATTAGGATGTTCATGTTGTCGTATCGTATTTGTGTTGCTAACCAGAAAACCCGAAAGGATATCCTATCCTGAGATCTGAGTCATCCTGATCTGATTGTTTGAGTTGCTGGATTGGCCTGCTTTGAATGGCAATTTAATAAGTTGGAAAGTGATTGAAGTTGCTGTTTGTATAAAGTCTAATGGATTGAAATGTTTATAGAAATTATTGTATACTTGAACGAGTTCTGATCTGTTTTATCGAGTATTTTTCACGCTTCTTATATCCTATGTGGAGGCACGATTCCGGTTTTTAGTGCACCCGATTCCTAAATTTTCCGATGATTAAGAGACCGCGTCTTATCCGCCTGTTTAAATTTTCTCTACAGAGGTTTTCTTTGAGCAATATTTTATTGCTAACTTTGCTGTTGGCGAGCTTTTCGTTGGCCGCGGCACCTTTGCCGCGCAGTGATTTGTGGGTGGCAAATGGTACGGTTTACGCGACAGCACTGGATGAGGGTAACAGTTCCAGTAAAACCCTTTATATTGGTGGTAATTTTGATTATGTCGGGCCACGTACCGGTACCGGGGTGGCGATTAATGCCACTACGGCCACATTGGTTGCGAACATGCCAGAAATCAATGGCCCGGTGTATGCCGTTGTTTCCGATGGCTCTGGCGGCTGGTTTGTTGGCGGTTTGTTTACAACAGTTGGCGGGCTGGCACGCAGTAATTTAGTACATATTGATAACACTCCTGCGGTGACGAGCTGGAATCCGGGGCCTGATGGCGCGGTTCGATCATTGGCGCGTTCGGGCACAGATTTGATTGTTGGCGGAGACTTTACATCGCCGCGCGCTTTTCTTGCTTCGATTGATACTGGAACGGCGGCGGTTGACGGTGCTTTTCCGCAGTCCAATGGTCGCATTAATGCGTTGGCAGCAGATGGTGCGGGTGGTTGGTTCGTTGGTGGGTCGTTTTCGACGCTGGCGGCATCATCACGAAACAATCTCGCACAGATCGATAATGCGCTCGCAGTGACAGGCTGGAACCCAAATCCAAACGGAGTTGTGAGGACGCTGGCGCTGTCAAATGCAGGCACAGCCCTGTTGGCGGGTGGGGATTTCAATACACCGCGGACATTTCTTGCTTCGCTGGATACCACTACCGCAGTGGCCAATGTCAGTTTCCCTCAAACGGATGCGCCAGTTCATAGTGTGGTTTCTGATGGTTCCAATGGTTGGTATGTGGGTGGTGCGTTTACAACGGTCGCTGCCGCATCGCGTAATAACCTGGCACGCATTGATAATTCACCTGCGGTGACCGCTTGGGATCCCTCACCGAATAACGTTGTCAGGGGGTTGTTTAGCGATGGTACAAATCTTTATGCCGCCGGTGATTTTACGATCATAAATGCTTTGTTACGCAGTCGAATAGCATCTTTTGCATTAGCCGGTGAGACATTGAATGTTTGGGCGCCTGTGGCTGGTGGTACGGTGAATGCTATATCGGTATTCGACCCAGGGTCACCAGATCCCATTGTTGTTTATGCGGGCGGTGACTTTTCGTCAGTAGGTGGTCTGCGGCGAAGCAATATTGCCGCGTTAGATTTGATTACGGGAGCGGCAAAGAGTAATTGGGACCCATCGGCAAATGCGACGGTAAGGGCGTTATTGTTATCTGCAGATGCGCAGAAGGTTTACGTCGGCGGTGAATTTACTAGTATTGGTGGGCAATTTCGCAATCGCTTGGCGGCGGTGGATGGCACAACGGGCGGAGTGAGTACGTGGGATCCAAATGCAGATAATACTGTTCGCGCATTGGTGATGTCAGACGATGATGTGCATTTATTTGCAGGGGGTGATTTCACGACTATTGGTGCTGTGTCTCGACGGGGAGCAGCAGAGATTACGATTGTCAATGGCCTTGCTTCGACATGGGACAGCGGTGGTGTTGATGGCAACATTGAAGCGATGTTGGTATCGGGTGGTTTTGTTTTTCTCGGTGGAAATTTTAGCGGTTTTGGTGGAGGCGTGACGCTGCGCAACAACCTTGCGGCAGCGGCGGCTGATTCCGGTGCGATAGCCGGATGGAATCCTGACGTTAACAATACGGTTAGATCGATGGCGATGTCAGCGGATGCGTTGACACTGTATGTGGGTGGTGACTTTACAGCCATTGGCAGCGCGGACCCGCTTAATTATATTGGCTCGGTGGACGTTGCTACAGGTGTCGCAGGTCTTTGGGCGCCCAATAGTAATCAGTCCGTGAAGGCTATCTCGCTGTCAAAAGACAGAGTCAGTGCTTATCTTGGTGGCGATTTTACGTTGCTCGGTGCGGTGTCTAGAAATCGATTGGCGGCGGTCAAGCTCAGCGATGGAACGGTTATCGATGGTTCAGGTGGCGGCAGTGACTGGCAGCCAAATGCTGATCAGTCAATTGAATCACTGGCAATGACGTCGGATGGTTTGTTGCTTTATGCTGGAGGCAGTTTTAAGTCAATTGCCTCAATCCGTCAGAGCTATATTGCTGAAGTGGCGACTATTACATTGGAGACACAGACGCCGCAAACCACCGCATCCCCGGTTGGAACAACGTTTAATAATGAAGATATCGTACCTATTACTTTGTTATGTGATGACGGAACGGGTTCTGGTTGCGCGGCCACCTATTACACAACAGATGGCACGGTGCCGAATAAAAATTCAATTTTGTACACCGGCCCTTTCCAATTGGAAACGACGACCGTATTACGATTTTTCTCCGTGGACAATATTGGCAATACAGAAAATTTTTCTGCTAACAGTGAATCTTATACCGTTGAGCTTGAAGCGCCGGTCACGACGATTAGCCCCGGTACGCGAATATATGAGAGCAATTCTCTCACGTTAACGCTGACATGCAGTGATGACTCTTCGGGTTGTGCCGCCACATATTACACCTTGGATGACAGCACGCCGACGACGTCATCATTTCTATACAGTGGGCCATTTGAAATTTCAGGCAATGTCATTATTAAATTCTTTTCGATTGATAATGCGGGCAGTGTCGAAGATGTGAAGCGGGCGAGTTTTATTTCCAATGATGGTGGCCCGGGTTCTCTGGCTGTTTATAGTTTGTTCATTTTAGCTTGGGTGGCATGTTTAAGTTTGTTTAGGCCAGTAAAGCCAGGTGGGGTGGTATTGTCTTGAAATGCTATCAATCTCAATATTCTTTTTCTACGTCCACATTTTTATCAGCTTGCGGGATGCTGTTAATATTTTTTGCCGCGTCGATGCGAGTGTCCGCAGATTCTATACCGTTAGCAAGTGTGCCGGATACCGACGGCACGGTGAATGCGATGGTGATTGCCAATGGTGTGCTGTATATCGGTGGTGACTTTACGGCCGTAGACCCGGGAGGTAGCAATGCTGCTCGAAGAAGTTTGGCGGCGATTAATTTAAGTACGGGTCTTGTCGTTAATGACTGGAGTCCTGGTGTGGGCGGGGCTTCTCCTGTTGTGCATACGTTGGCAATTTCTTCTGATGGCACTGCTTTGATTGTTGGCGGTGAATTTGACAGCATCGGTGTTCAGTTTAGATATCGTTTGGCAGCCATTCGGATTAATGCTACGGATACCACCACGTATGGTTTGCCATCAGGCTGGGATCCTAAGGTGACGGGTACGGCTGTTTATGATTTGGCGTTGTCCAGTGATGGCAAGACGGTTTATTTTGGCGGTGATTTTACGCAGGTAGGAACGGATGCGCGCAGCCATATTGCGGCGGTGTCATACAGTGGTGGCGTGGTTACCCCTTGGGCGCCCAATGCAAATGATGTGGTGTACAGTGTAATACTTTCTGCTGATTCGACAGCGGTTTATGTAGGTGGAAATTTTATAACGATTGGTGCGCAGGCGCGTAACAGGCTAGCGGCTATATCGATTGGAAGCGCACAGGCAAGCGCCTGGGACCCAAATGCGAATGGCATTGTGCGTAGCTTATTGCAATCTGGAACTACGCTCTATGTCGGGGGTGATTTCAGCACGATTGGCGGCGCGAACAGAGATCGAGTCGCGGCAATATCAACGAGCACCGGAACCGCGACGAGCTGGGATCCGGATGCAGATAATTCGGTGCGGGATTTACTTTTGTCATCCGATGGTGAGCTGTTGTATGTGGCGGGTGATTTTACCAGTTTTAATGCCGGTGTTGATACGCGTAACCGCTTGGCGGCATTACGTATCAGTGATGCCACGGCGACGAATTGGGATCCCAGTGCAGATGCACAGGTTCGTAGTATGATTTTTAGTTCGGTTGAGCAGGCGATGTATTTTGGTGGTGCTTTTAATAATACGGGTGGCCAAGGTTTGACAGGCTTGGTTGGTTTTTTAGTTTCGCCGCCGGTGACCAGTATTAATCCTGCTGGTGGTGGTTTTAAAACAGCGGATTTGCCTGCGACGGTTGCATTAAGCTGTGTCGCAGATGGCGCATCAAATAGTTGTGTTGATATTAATTATTCGACAAATGGCTCAGCATGGACTGCGGCAGGAGCCGGCCCGGTCAATGTGGCGCTGAGCGGAACAACGCTTCTTGAATACTATTCAATAGATAATGAAGCCGTTAAAGAGAGCCAGAAAAGCGCTGTTTATGTCGTTGATGATACTGCTCCGCAAACAACGGCATCGCCGTCAACGGGAATATTAAGTACTTTGACAGGTGCAAAGGTGACTTTAACTTGTGTTGATTCGGGTACTGTTACAAATGCTTCAGCGCTAACGACCGTGCCAGAAACCAATGGCAACGTAAATGCAATGCTGGTTGAAAATGACATTCTATATATCGGTGGCAGCTTTACTGCTGTTGATCCCAGCGGAGCAAATGTGGCGCGGGCTGGGTTGGCGGCGATCGACCTCGCGACGGGCACGGTGGTATCAAATTGGAATCCGGGTGTGGCTGGTGCCTCACCCATTGTACATGCGATGGCGTTAGCCACGGATGGCAACAGTATTATAGTGGGGGGTGAGTTTACTTCGGTGGCTTCAACGTCGAGAAACCGTTTGGCTGCAATCGGTATTGTTGAGAGCAGTGTTAGTTATGCTGTTGCGACTGATTGGAATCCTGATGTGACGGGCGTGGCTGTTTATGCGCTACTGGTCTCTTCGAGTGGTGAAATTTATGCGGGCGGTGATTTTTCAAGTGTGGGTGGCGTTGCGCGCAGCAACGTTGTGTCCATTAATCCTACTACCGCACTGGCAGCCGTTTGGTCACCGACCACCAATGGCGCTGTTTACAGTTTATTTTTATTTGGACAAAACTTGTATCTAGCCGGTGCGTTTACAACGGTTGACAGTAGTTTGCGTAACGGTCTTGCCGCTATCGGGGTTGATAGCGCGATTGTCGAAGATTGGAATCCGCAGCCTGATGCTACCGTGCGGACGATGGTAGGTTCGGCGGGTACGTTGTATGTAGGTGGTGATTTCACCGGTTTTGGCGGCGCTGGGGGAGTTACACGCAATTATCTTGCGGCAATTGATTTGTTTGATGCATCGATTGATGCGAGCTGGAATCCTGATGCAAATGGTTCGGTGCGTGCATTATTGAAATCAGTGAATGGGGATCTACTTTATGTGGCGGGTGACTTCAGTAGTTTCAATGCTGGGGCAACGTTACGCAATCGCTTGGCGGCGTTGAATATCAATACTGGATCAGTGGATGCCTGGAATCCTGATGCTGGCAGTACAGGTTCTGTGAGGGCGCTTTTTAATAGTCCGTCGAATAGTGCTTCAGGTTCTAAGTTGATAGCCGGTGGCTCGTTCACCACCGTGGGTGGTAGTTCTGCAGTTGGCTTAAGTGGGTTTCGGGTTACTTTGCCTGCCGGCTGCGATAAAACTTATTACACTTTGGATGGTACTGTTCCGACTGTGTCTTCGGCTGTTTACAGTGATGGCGTAGACATAACATCGGCTTCAACCTTGAAGTTTTTTTCAAGTGACTCGGCAGGAAATAATTCGAGTGTGGCGACAGAAGCCTACACGATAGACTTATTGCCGCCACTGCTGAGTGTTTCTGATATTACAGGTACTTATGCTCCACCGTTAATCTTGACGCTGACTTGTAGCGATGGCGCTTCAGGCAGTGGTTGTGCAAACCTGTATATTACGACGGATGGTACGCAGCCTACAGTATCGTTAACACCGCAGCTCTATACTGGGCCGATTACTATGACGCTGACAGAGGGCACTATTTTACGAGCGTTAACCTATGATGTTGCCGGTAATAGCTCGCTGGGTTTGTTGGGTGTCTATGGTTTTAATACCTTGCCGGATCAGCAAAGCGGTGTGGGTATGAGCAGTGTTTGGTGGCTGCTGCTAATGTTAATCGCTGCTTTGTGGCGAATTTTTGTCGGCGCTATTCAGCCGAGTAGATGCACGGCACGGCAGAACTTTTTTAGATGCTAGTGCCGGAAATGGCGCATTGCAGTGAAGACCATGGCGATGCCATGTTCATCTGCAGCATCAATCACTTCCTGATCACGCATTGATCCACCCGGTTGAATGACGGCAGTAACACCGACTTCGGCGGCGCTGTCGAGTCCATCACGGAACGGGAAGAAGGCATCGGATGCCATCACTGAACCCTTCACTTCGAGTCCTGCATCCGCTGCTTTGATGGCCGCGATGCGTGCGCTGTAAACGCGGCTCATCTGCCCTGCGCCGACACCAATCGTCATATTGTTTTTGCCGTAAACAATCGCGTTGGATTTGACGTATTTGGCGACTTTCCAGGTAAATAATAAATCAGCAAATTCTTGCTCAGTCGGCGCACGTTTGGTGACAATTTTTAGTTCGTCTCGGCTAACCATGCCTGTGTCTTTGTCTTGTATTAAAAGCCCACCGTTGACACGTTTGTAGTCAAAGCCGGCTTGATCGCTTGCTTCCCAGTTGCCGCAAGCTAACACACGAATATTTGCCTTAGTCGCAAGTACTTTTTTTGCTTCTTCATCAATGCTCGGGGCAATAATCACTTCGACAAATTGTCGATCAATGATGATTTTGCTGGTGTTGGCATCTAAGGGACGATTGAAAGCGATGATGCCGCCAAAGGCAGACGTTGGATCTGTGATATAAGCTTGTTCGTAAGCTTCCAGCAGTGTGTCGGCAACTGCAACGCCGCACGGGTTGGCGTGTTTGACAATGACGCAGGCTGGCTGGCCGGGGAATGCTTTAACACATTCAAGCGCGGTGTCGGCATCGGCGATGTTGTTGAATGACAGCGCCTTGCCTTGTATTGATTGGGCGGTGGCGATGTTGCCGTTGCCCTCTGTGCCATCAGTAGCACTATCAATATAGAAGGCTGCTTGCTGATGTGGGTTTTCACCGTAGCGCAGATCCAGTGTTTTGATGGTCTGGTTGTTGAATGTGTTTGGAAAGTTTTCGCGCTGTGCCAGATCGCCATCTTTTAAGCTGCCCAGATAGTTAGCAATCAAACCATCGTAACGCGCAGTGTGTTCAAAGGCGCTTGCGGCTAATTTAAAACGGGTAACGTCGCTGACGGCACCCTGATTATTTTGCATTTCATCGATGACGCTATCGAAGTCGCTGTTGTTGACGACGATAGTAACGGCAGCGTGATTTTTGGCAGCCGAGCGAACCATGGTGGGGCCGCCGATGTCGATGTTTTCAATGGCGGTTGCCAGGTCGCAATCAGGATTGGCGATGGTTGATTCAAAGGGGTAGAGGTTGACGACCACTAGATCGATAGGGCCAATGTCGTTGCTTTTCATGATGGCATCGTCTTTGCCGCGACGACCGAGTATGCCACCGTGAATTTTGGGGTGTAATGTTTTAACGCGCCCGTCCATCATTTCCGGGAAGCCGGTGTAGTCGGAAACTTCGATGACCTCGATACCGTTGTCACTTAATAATTTCGCTGTGCCGCCGGTGGAGAGAATTTCGACGCCGAGTTCGCGTAATTGCTTGGCAAATTCTGTGATGCCGGATTTGTCTGAGACACTGATTAATGCGCGTTTAATGCTTAACATGGTAGAGGGTTCGATTTAGTGGTGGTAAGAGTTGCAGGCAGTATTAGTCGCTGAGGCCGTATTTTTCCAGTTTCTTGCGTAGAGTAGTGCGATTTATGCCGAGTAATTCTGCGGCTTTACTTTGATTGCCTTGAGTATGATTCATGACTGTCTTGAGTAACGGGAGTTCAACTTCGCTTAAGACCATTTGATAAAGGTCACGAGGTGGTTTGTGCCCATTGAGGTCTTTAAAAAAAAGTTTCAGCGCTGATTCGATGCACGAACAGAGCGGTTTCTTGCGTCGTTCTTCAACGCTGGTTTTTTTTACAGGTGTATTCATGCTGCGATAGTAATCTTGTTGGCTAGCTGATCAAAAAATTCATGGGTCATCGCCAGTTGTTGTTTAATAGTGTCTACTCTGTTGACCTGTTGTCGGAATGCTGCACCGCTGTGTTGGCCTTTGCTGTACCAGGAGATATGTTTGCGCGCGATGCGAACTCCCGTGTACTCACCATAGAAACTATAGAGTTCCTCAAGGTGGCCGAGCATGATATCACGGATCTCGCTAACAGGTGGATCGGTGCGTTCTTCACCTGTGCGCAGGTAATGTTCGATGATGCCAAAGATCCATGGGCGCCCTTGTGCGGCACGACCGATCATGATGCCGTCGGCACCGGTGATCTCAAGCACATGCTTAGCTTGCTCGGGTGTTTTGATGTCACCGTTAGCGATGACAGGGATATTGACGGCGCGTTTGATCGTGGCAATGGTTTTGTATTCGGCATCACCACGGTAGGCGCAGGCACGCGTTCTGCCGTGTACCGCTAACGCTTGAACACCAGATTGCTCGGCAATTTTCGCGATCTCGACGCCGTTGCGGTTTTGTGTATCCCAACCGGTGCGGATTTTTAGTGTCACAGGAACATCGACAGCGGCAACGACTGCATCGAGAATTTTATGCACCAGCGATTCGTCTTGTAACAATGCAGATCCCGCCATTACGTTGCAGATTTTTTTGGCGGGGCAGCCCATGTTGATATCGATAATTTGAGCGCCTTTGTCCGTGTTGTAACGGGCAGCATCGGCCATCATTTGGGGATCAGCTCCGGCAATCTGAACAGCGCGTGGTTCGGTTTCGCCATCATGATTGGCGCGTCGCAGCGTTTTTTCGCTGCCCCATAACAGCGAGTTTGATGAAACCATTTCTGACACAGCAAGACCTGCGCCGAGCCGTTTGCAGAGCTGACGAAATGGCCTGTCTGTGACGCCGGCCATCGGCGCGAGCACTAGATTGTTAGCGAGTTTGTAAGGGCCAATTTGCATCGTTATTTTTTGCTGCCAAGGGGTAAAATCTGAGAGGTCATTTCTCGGAAAACTAGTCTACCCGCTGAGCTAAATCTATCTATTAAAGTAGGGCTATGATACCCGCTCTTGCCCTGTCTATAAAGGGGTTACGCCAGTAAATAATTTAAAATGAGCTGTTTATTTGATTTGAAACGCGTGACATGAAGCTTTGGCTGGTAATAGTGGCAAAAGAAATCTAAATCAGAAAAATTCGAATTGGAAGTTGACGGCGTTTTTGCCGGGATCACTGATCTCAAGTTTGCCTCTGATAGGGGTATTGGGTGCCATACCTTGTTTTAAGTTGATGTCGCTGGGCAAATACTCAAGTGGTGAGAATTTACGTTTTGCCAACGGGCGACCGTTGATGTCAGAAAAGCTTAACTCAAGTGCTGGATAAGCTTGGTAAAAAGTGGCCTGATTGTTCAGCGTGACATAAATTAATAGCGCATTAACAAAGTCAGGGTGGCTGCGTACATCCCGGCCGATGATTTTGATTTGGGAAATATCCCGTTGCAGACTGATCTCGCAGCCGAGTGTTTGGCACATGCTTTTGATCAGTGGGCGTAACGGCGCATGTTTGGCCAAATCATCGCGCATGAAGTAGCCGTATTGGATAGGTAGTGCCAGGATGAGTATCAGGCAGGCCACACCCCATAAAGTCGCTTGTAGGAAGTTAGGGCTTTTGTGTTGGTTGAGGTACTCAAGGTCATCATCTGCTCCCAGCTCTGCACTGCGCGCCGCGATGTTGGCACGGATTTCTTCTAGAGAAACGGCGTGTCCGCCTGTGCCTGAATCAGAATCTGAGTTGTCATCGTTGTGCTCGATGTTGAGAGGAGTGAACGTTGTGTTCGTCGGGGTATAAAGCAATGAGTCGGGCGTTTCATCATCGCCAAGAGTATTTTCACTTTCACTCGTAGTTTCATAAGTAGCAGGTTCAAAACCAGGAGAATCAAAACCAGAAGAATCAAAACTGGGTGGGGTAAAATTAGCAGATTCATTTGGGCTGCTGAAATCTACTTGAAAATTGTCTGACTCTTCGAGCTCAACATTCTCTCTCAATACGGTTTCAAGGTCTGCGTCAGGTGCGTCAGTTTGCGTTTCGGTGAGGTTTTCTACGGGTTCTTCGGGTGTATGTTCTTGTTCGTATTCTTGTTCATATTCTGGGGTATCTTCAAGAACCTCCTTGCTTGCATCTTCTGCTGAGCCCGCCATGAAGCGGCAGCTGCAATAGGGGCAGGCGAGCATGCCTTGATTGCTGCGCAACTGTTCTGGCGAAGCAATAATCAGCGACATGCATTGAGGGCACTTTTTAAACATCAGCTGAGTATATGGGCTGTGGCTTTATCAGTCATGTGTATTGCGTATTCCATCAATGCGAACCCAACCGTCACGTTCTGTGATTTCTAATTGATTGAACCAGGGCTGATAACTTGCTTTGACGTCAGAGGCTTGCTCGCTGAGGATGCCTGATAAAACCAGTTGCCCGCCAGGTTTTGTGAGTGTTGCAAAGTGTGCGGCGAGTTCGCGTAGTGGGTTGGCAAGAATGTTTGCGATAAGACAGTCTGCAGTTATATTCGCGAGTTTTTCAGGCAGGCTAGTGAGGATTTTTTTAGCGACTTGGTTTTTCTTTGCATTTTCACCGGTCGCGTAGAGTGCTTGCGTATCGATGTCGGTGGCATGTACTTGATGAGCGTCCAGTTTTGCCGCAGCCACGGCTAGAATGCCCGAGCCGCAACCATAATCGATAACCAGTTTGTCGGCTACGGAATTTTGGTCTAACCATTCCAGACATAACGCGGTGGTTGGGTGGGTGCCGGTTCCGAAGGCTAAACCTGGGTCAAGAATGATGTTGATCGCATCCGGTTCGGGTGGAGTATAAGCCGAAGGACAGATCCATAGTCGGTCACCAAAACGCATCGGTTGGAACTGATCCATCCAGACGCGTTCCCAATCCTGATCTTCTAAGCGTTTAACCAGACACTCAGGCGCTTGCGATAATCCGAGTGACGCTTTCAGATGTTCTAAAATGTCTGTGACATCCGTGTCGGCAGCGAAAAGACCCATCACCCGGGTTTCTGACCATAACGGTTCATTGCCCGGGGTGGGCTCGTAAATAGGTTCGTCAGCACAATCTTGTAGCGTGACGGCCAATGCGCCTGCTTCGCTGAGTTGATCGCCAAGTTGTTCAGCATTATTCTGAGTGGCGACGAGCATCAGTTGCAGCCAATGATGTGGTTTGTTTGTAGTATCCAACGAAAAGTCCGAAGATTTAAAAGTCTAAAGATTTAAAACCCCAAAGATTTTAAACCAGATGCGACTTTATCAGATCAGCTGCCGTCTGGCTAAGAATGTAAAAACAGCATTCTTGATAGTTAGGCTTGCGAAAATAAACCATGCCCGTTATTTTGCGAGGCTATATTTACAGCAAAGTTAAATTTTCAGTTCTACATGTAGAAGGCTAAAAGGAGAGCGAAATGCGTTTGAAGAGTTTGTCTAAAATTTTTGCACTGTTGTTGCTGGGTGGATTGTCTGATGTGATCTTGGCGGGAGAGAATGATATAAGTTTGCCTGCTGGGTTTCAGCAGTCATCGCTGGATTCATTGGTGACAGAGTTAGGCTTGATAACATCCTACAATCCGCAGGCACCTGCAGAAACGTTGGGCGTGCTGGGTTTCGAAGCGGGTGTCAGTATTAGCGGTTATGAGATTGATCAAGTGCTGTGGAATTCGGTCGTCAGTGATAGTGATGCGCCATCAACGTTGTTTATGCCGCGCTTAATGCTGCGCAAAGGTCTGCCTTGGGGCGTGGATGTGGGTTACTCCTATGTTTCTTTGCCTTCGAGTAGTATCAAAGTTAGCGCTGCTGAAGTGCGCAAGTCATTGTTGGAGGGTTCAGTTGTTTCACCCGCAGTCAGTGTGTTGCTGCACGGAAGTCGGCTAAGTGGTGTGAGTGACTTAAAACTGTCTACGCTGGGCGCTGATATTGCGATCAGTAAAGGCTTCGCCATGCTCACGCCTTATGCCGGTGTGGGTGTGCTGCGCATAAAGGGCAGTGATGAGTCAGGTTTGGGTTTATCTGATGTGAGTGCGACAGAAAACAGAACGTATGTTGGTGTTAAGGTTGGTTTTTTCCCGTTCTTGAATTTGGTGGCTCAAGCAGATTTTGCTGAATTGAACAGTTATGCATTGAGGCTGAATGTTAGTTTTTGATGTTTATTGGTGAGCGAGTAACAATAAGCCGCGTCGTTCTACACCGACGGTATTATTCTCAATCGCCAGTGAAATGAACTGGCCATCAGCCGTAGCGGCGCCTGTTGCAGTAAGTGTTTCAGTGCCGATGGTGATGCTTGCGGTGATGGTGCCATTTGCGTTTGCAATATAAGTGCCAGTAGGTGTGTCAGGGGTGGCGCTGGTTGCCAGTTTGGTGAGTGCGTTTGAGGTTGCAGTGAGCGCGGTGGCGATGTCCAGGTCAGCACGTTTGCGATGCAGTGTGCCACCGCTGATGTTGCCGGCGCCGTCAAAGCTGATTGTGCCGTAGCGGTAGCTGCTGCCGACCGTAGCGGTGGTGGGTGTAGCGCCGTCATTTGTTAAGTGGGTAGATATCATCACGATGTTGTAGGTGCCAGTGATATTGGTATCGGCCAGAGTGCTGGCTTGTGGTGTGACGATCATCAGACCGCGTTCACCCTGATTGTTATTGTTGACGATGAAACTGTCGATGTCGGCGGTGGGTGCTGCGTTGGCGGCAACGGTAACCGTCACAGTAGCCACCGCACTGGAGGCACCATCGAAGACGGTGTAAGTAAAAGTGTCCGGGCTGCTGTTGAGTCCATCGGGTGTATAGCTGATGCTGGTGCCATTGTTTACTGCTGTGCCAGTGGTAGGCACAGATACATCGGTAATCGTCAGTGTGTCGCCGGTGGCGTCGGTGTCATTGCTTAATACGTCAAGCAGATTGCTACTGCTGTTGGTGTTGACAGTCAGCGCATCATCATTAGCAATCGGTGAGATATTAGCAGCGACTGTTATTGACACCGTCGCAGCTGTGCTGGTAGATGTGTCGTCGCTAACGGTGTAGGTAAAGCTTTCAGCGCCAGCGTTAGAAGGTGTATAGCTGATCTGGGTGTCGTTGTTAGTTAAAGATATAGCGCCACCATTCGTCGGTCCCGATGCTATGGCGATAGTGAGATTTTCCCCGATAGCATTACTGATGTCATTGTTTAATACGTCTAGAAGAACGTTGCTGGCGGTTGTATTGACGGTGTAGGAATCATTGACAGCAGTCGCGGTGGCATTGGTGTTTTCGAGATTAACGGTAACAGTTGTTGTTGCACTGTTTAGCCCCGCTTCATCCTGCGCCGTGTAATCAAAGGTTTCGATGGCGCCCGCATAATTACCGGCGGGTGTGTAAGACAATGTATTGCCAGTCCCCGTACCAGCAATAGTCACCGTGCCGCCATTGCTGGGGGCAGTGACGGATATAATTTTTAGATCATCACCGGCCGCATCAGTATCATCCGCAAGCACATCGAGCGAAGCGGAGTAAATGTCATCCTGCACAGATAGGATAGTGATTTTTGAGTCGGTGGTGGTATTGCCGCGCATAATGGTAAAACCGGTGCGCGTATCATTGAGAAAAGGTTTCCCACCGATGACTTTGTAATCCGTTGCAATTGTTTCAGTGGCGCTTGTTGAATTGCTAATGGCGTAGGTGCCTAAATCCAGCGCTAAAGTGCTGGCCGATAGAGTCCCCGTTGTTGTTACACTGCCCAGTTTTTCTGTTCCGATAGTTGCGCCGTCAAAATTAATAATGCCAGTGGCAGTTTCGGCTGAGACTGAGTTGACCGCAGTGGCGGAGGTCGGCCCTGACAGTTTTTGTTTGAATCGTACGAGATTATAAGCACCGTCGAGAATGGTGTTGTCTTGAGCTGAAGCACTGCCCGACCACAGCTCGGTGGCGATTAGCAGGCCATTGCTGTAAATATCGCCGGTACCGCTATCCTGAAAATCTGGGAAAGCCATTAGCAGGCCGCCAGGTGTTGCCAGACCAGATACAGAGGTCCCGCCAACGCTGCCAACCGTTACTTTGTTGGTATCGGTGATGACATGGCTGCGCCCGGTAAGATCATTTACGGTATCGGCGGCAGGCACTACGGCCGTCAGGTTGTGCAACAAAGGATCGTTGAAATTGAAACCGCCCGCCAGTTTGTCGCTGCTACTGAAACCGTAACCCGCAGAGTTGTAACGTGCTTCAACGCCACCCATGCCAACACCGCCGAGTTGAAAGGGATCTTTTAGTGCCAGGCTTAAGCCCACTTCGCTAAAGACTTTGTTGTAAAGCGTGGTATTGGCGCCAGTGCCAGCATAGCCAATGACTATTTCAGTAAGCAGGTTGCCTGCGGTTGTTCTGACAGTGTTGACTGCATCATCAAAGGTGGCTGCACCACTGACGTCGATGTCCATGCCATTGATCAAGCTAACCATAGAGATCACTTCTGCAACGGTGTAGTTGTCGAGAACGGTTGCGGGCGTGGCAATGATTTCATCGATGATCGATCTGAGCACGGCTTCTGTTACCGGTGAGACATCAGTGGTGTCATCAGTGACGATGGCGCGCGTAGTTGCGGGCTCATTGGGTAGGCGTACTGCGAGGGTGCTGTCGGGTGAAAGAGTTGTAATGAAGGTGTAAACGCCACTGGTATCGCTGGTTGTGGTATCTAATACGCTTAGTACGTTGCCCTGGCTGTCGAGCCTGACCAGTTCTACTGTGACGCTGGCTACGGGAACGAGCCCGGTTATATCTGCAATCGTTTGCGGTATCAGTATATTGGCGAGCCGAGCCAGCAGCGTTGATGCCGGGCGAAGTGTTACTTGCTGTGCTGGCAGCAGAATCGTACCACTGATTTGTCCGCTGCTGACAAAGTTGGAGGAACCGCCGCCGCTGTCTCCGCTTGAGCTACAGCCGCTTAACCATAAAAGTACTACTAGCAGTAGAATTTTGGTGCTGGTGAACGTGTTCCAGTGTTTTGATAATTGATAATGCATAATCTCGACAGCAATATTCACTCGTGGAAAATAAAATGTCAGTGTTGCCTCTCACGTTTTAGGGCGGTGACGGTCTGACCTAAGATATCCCCGATGGCTTAGGGCGTATGACTAAGTTGATGCTAATTTAGTCAGTGTCTATGCTTATAAGTTCCCAAAAATACTGAAGTTTTTTGGCAGCAAATTTCTGTTCCGTAATCGCCGGTAAAATTTAAGCGACGGAGGTATGGCAAGGTTGTGACAACAATTCCTCAAAATTTTACCATACTTGCCTATAGTGCGGCAGCCTTGTTAATAATTGTAGTTATTATCAATTAGATAACAGGTTGAGGATTATTTTTCGGTTGAAAATTGAATAACTTTTTGCAGTGGGCTTAAATTTATTTCATCGAAATTGGTGCCGGGGTGGGCATTTATGATCATGTTGACTGTATTAGCAACATCTTCTGCGCGAATATAGTGTTTTTCATCATCACCGTGGCGAAAGTCGAGTTTTTCGAAAAAATCAGTATTGACCATGCCGGGGTTGATAATTGAAACGCGCAGTCCACTGCGGCTGCATTCTTCTCGCAGTGCTTGAGCAAAACCGCGCAGGGCAAATTTGCTGGCGCAATAGATGCTGCCTTTACGTGTGCCGGTGAGGGCGGCCTCAGAGCCGATGAAAATAATGTCAGCCTGTTTACGTTGTTTGAGAGTCGGGAGGAAGGTTTTTGTTAGGTAGGCTTGGCTGAGAAAATTAAGATCCATCAGCGAGCGTATGTGTTGATAGGAAAATTCTTCCAGCGAAGCAAAGTGTCCGCGTCCGGCGCAGCATATTATTGTATCGATATCTGGGTGAGCTTTTTGAATAGGCTTGAAGGCGTTGGGCAGTTCATCGAGCTGCTCGAGATCGATGCA
>Ga0316205_10002640_pt1 | contig 18233 bp, 19 predicted proteins | sample 3monthpyrite_MG_FD_204941 | JGI IMG/M metagenome (GOLD analysis project Ga0316205, IMG submission 204941) | Microbial mat bacterial communities from mineral coupon in-situ incubated in ocean water Damariscotta River, Maine, United States -... | ecosystem: Environmental > Aquatic > Marine >... | reverse complement strand
CTTGCTAACCAAACTGTAGAAATAATTTATGTCACCCTAATTTCCATCTTGATCGTTACCCTTTGGTATTATTATGACCATTGGTACACGCTTGTCAATTTTTCCTACGGAATCATAGTACTGGGGCTCATTTATAACTATAGAAAACAGCTTCTTAGCACTTTCTTCCTCACCTATCTTGTTATACTAATTCCCTTTTTTATAGTGAACGGTGTGCTTACTGGCACCGGTATTGATGATCAGGTGGTATGGTATAATAACGCCGAAAACTTAGGGCTTCGAATGCTTACCATCCCTATGGAGGATGTAATCTACAATCTCGGCATGCTCTTGACCGTTTTTGTACTTACTGAATGGTTTGAGGCGAAAAAAGTAGCCTAGACCACACTCAAACAAATCAAACTCTTTTTTTATCTCGGCATTTAAGTTTCCAGACTTCAAAAACTTGCGCGTACCTAATGGGGTACCTACTTTTATATCAGTGAAGACCAGCCATCTCATTCAAAACTTTATAGCCATGTATAAAAAAAACGTATGTATCAAGTTCCTTGTTTTATTCCTATTCACATCTACGGTGGCATTGAGTCAAGTCAAAAATTACGCTGGACATATCGTGGACATTTTTGACAACCCCATGTTTGAAGTCCTAATAACTAATGACCGCACTCAAGAAACTGTAGTTTCAAGTTGCAAGGGTAAATTTACTATCAGGGCCAATAAAGGAGACCATTTAACCTTCACCAAGGAGAATTATCTTCTGCATCGTCAGCCAATAAAAAGTGGTAAAAAAATGGCCGTGCTTCTCAATTTCGACACCCAATTAATTCAAAGTAAAATATATAACGACTATGTTAGCTTGCACGATTATGACGCTCCTTTGGATGATGTCTTTTGCCAAACCCTTTTCATTGTTAACGGAAACCCATTCAACCCCGCTAACGGCACTAGTCGATTTTTGGATTTAGACCCTAAACATATTTTTAAAGTGAACGTTTTAAGAGGACAAATTGCCACAGAGATGTTCGGAAATGCTGCTCGAAATGGAGTGGTTTTTATTCAAACTAAATGCATCTATCTTCAACGCCAGAAGTTTCCAGGAGTTTACGAAGAATAATTTTTTTTCAGAATTAATTCTGAATGAAACACACCACGGTTCATTCAACAGAAAATCTTATTTTAGATGGAGATTTGCGCATCATAATTACGTGAGCGCACCTATCAAAATAATAGACTGAATGACCAAAATTCATATTCAAGGAATACAATTTGACGAGAAATCATCTTTTCAAAAAGGACCGAGGCTCGCACCACCACTTATACGAGAGGCATTGCATAGTGGCTCCCTAAATTTATTTACGGAAGAAGGAATATCCATCGAAGACTCAGCCATCGAAGACAAAGGCGACTTCAAAATATTGGACTACTTCGATATTGAAACTATTACTACAAAACATCTCAATGAAAATGCCAAGGTCTTTACATTGGGCGGGGATCATTCCATCACATTTCCCATCATAAAAGCGCATCATCAGAAATATCCCAAATTAGATATATTGCACATAGATGCTCATGCCGATTTGTACGACCACTATGAAGGCGACCCCTATTCACATGCCTGTCCCTTCGCCCGAATTATGGAAAATAACTTTGCCGTTCGATTAGTGCAAGTAGGCATTCGGACCTTAAATACCCATCAAGCCCAACAGGCAGAAAAGTACAAAGTTGAGATTCATCAAATGAAAGATTTAGATCTATTGAATATACCTACGTTTGAAAATCCGTTATACATTTCATTGGATATGGATGCTTTTGACCCCGCTTTCGCCCCGGGAGTTTCACATCACGAGCCGGGAGGGCTAACTTCTAGACAGGTTATTCAGCTAATTCAGAATATAAAAACGGAAGTCATTGGAGCCGATATTGTTGAATATAATCCGGAACGAGACTTTCAGAACATGACCGCTTTTTTAGCCGCAAAAATGATGAAAGAGATTCTGGGTAAAATGATATAAATTAATCCGCATTATGAATACAACAGGACAAATAGCAAAACACTTTAGAGATGTTCATTTCGGAGGAAATTGGGCCAGCGTAAACCTGAAAGATCAGCTAGCCAATCTTAGTTGGAAGCAAGCCACAGAGCAAGTACATTCTTTCAACACCATCGCGACCCTTGTTTTTCATATGAATTATTATGTGAGTGCCGTCACAAAGGTTCTTCAAGGCGGACCACTTAACGCTAAGGACGCCTATAGTTTTGACCATCCCCCTATTACATCGCAAACAGATTGGGAAGCACTCCTAAATAAAACTTTGGACGAGGCCGAGGCTTTTGCCCTTCTCATTGAAGCCCTCCCCGAATCAAAACTTTGGGAAGACTTAACCCACGAAAAGTATGGTAACTACTATCGAAACCTCCACGGAATCATAGAACATTGCCACTATCACTTGGGGCAAATCGTGCTTATTAAAAAGCTGCTTCCAAACGGGCATGAAAATTGATATTTCATTGAAAACTAAATGTATTTCAAAATGAAGTATCTACTAACCATCTTCCTTTTTACTGTCTCGATGGCCATTTATGCCCAAAACAACGCGACTACTGTAGTATACGAAAAAACCTATGAAATTGTTGAAGGTGGGCTGCATAAGCGCACGCTCACTTTGCATTCAGACGGTAGCTTTGTTTTCCATTCTTACCGAAAAATTAAAGCAGGGCACCCCGAGGAAAATAGTTATGCCAAAGGAACCTGGACCTCTAAAAAAGACCTTTATATTTTCACAGCGAACCGTGAGACCGATTTTGACAAAAAGTATACGCTTGATTTTGACAAGTCGAGAGCTCGTGTTTTCAAAGATGGTTCGATTAGGTTTCTAAATTCTGCAGTTTCTTGGGTAAAAGGAATGCCCCTCGACAGAATGAAATAACCCTTCATTTTCTTTTTTTTCTTCTGAAAAATGAGCATTTTGCCACCAAATGCATCGTAAGCTTGGGCACTCTATTGCGTCTACTTCATGGTACATTAATAGAACTGTTATGGAAAAGAAATATCCACTACCCCCTTTTACTGAAGAAACTGCCAAACAAAAAATCCAAATGGCCGAAGATGCCTGGAACTCAAAGGATCCGATAAAAGTAAGTATGGCCTACTCTGTCGATAGTGAATGGAGAAATAGAAGTCAGTTTTTAAAAGGTCGTGAAGAAATTGTATCTTTTCTAGAAGGCAAATGGGAGACGGAGCGCAACTATAAACTCAAAAAAGAGTATTGGGCCCACGTTGGAAATAGAATCGCCGTCCGTTTTGAATACGAATACCAAAATGAAAACGGCGACTGGATAAGAGCCTACGGCAATGAGAATTGGGAGTTTGACGAAAACGGTTTGATGAAAAAAAGATTCGCTAGCATCAATGATCTGCCCATTTCAGAATCTGAAAGAAGGGTGAAATAACGACGATAAAACACAACTAATTTGAGTAAAACGTTAAAGAAGGAGGTTCTTTTTATTTTGGCAGCGACAGGTGTTCTCATGATGTTTTTAGTCGTTTTCTTTTTGAACACCGCCGTATTTTCTTCCGAAGAAAAACAGTTAACAGCTCCGCCAAATTTCGAGATGATAATACAAGCCGAGCAACTAGTAAAAGTAACCACACAACCTCCCTTTGATTATAGTTTCGATTTCATGACCGAAGGTGTGTTACAACATCTAGATAGGGCTTATACCTATGACGTCATTCCTGAATCGGTGAAAGGTGGTTTTTTATTTCAGGGTATTCATCGCCCGCCCAAGGGAACCATTGTTGTAATGGACATTTTAAAGCCTACGACCATCTCATTTTTCTTTCATAGCAAAGTTGATGGTGGTTATTCTCAAATTTTTGAACATTTGGATGGGTGGGAAAAAATGAGTCATGCACCTCAATATGATATTTATAATGGAGACCATGGTTTGGATATGACTTTATACCAGATGAATGCTCAACCTGGGATTTATTCTATCCCGGCGACTACTAAAGACAGAGCCTGCTTCAGTATCGTATTTCAGGAAAAATAAGGGTTGTTTTTGGTTTATTCGGCTAGTAATTGGTCTAACACCTCACGCACTTTTTTACTGTTCCAATCGGCTGCTCCGCTTTTATCGATCACAATAGCTCCTTTTTTAGAAATCACATAAGTCGTGGGCAATGAATTGCTTTTGATGGCATCTGGCACTTCTTGTATGGGAATAAAGACGGGGAAATCATAACTTCTTTTCTCCATGAATGGAGCGATCTTTTCTGGGTTTTCCATCGAAACAAAATAGAAATCTACACGATCACCATAGTCGTTATAGAGACTTTGCAACGAGGGCATCTCGGCAACGCACGGAGGACACCATGTAGCCCAAAAGTTGATAAGAATTACTTTATCTTCGGAAGCTGCCAAGTTTACTTTTTCTCCTTCCAAGGACCCTAACTGCCATTGATAAGTATCCAGAGCTGTTCTTTTCTCCACGGCTATTTCCGAAGGGCTAAAAGAGAGTAATCTGCTAAAAAACACTTTAATGGGCATGGCTGTTTGCGGAATAAATAATAATAAAATAACAACTACAAGCAATACATTACTCCAGTTCTTCTTAAAAAATGCTTTCATAGAGTGCCAAGTTAAGCCGAAAACTTTAATCGGGTTTCTTTAGGTCGAAACCATTTTTCAAATCTTACACATATCGCTGCCTATGTTCCTATTGGAAATGGAACACTAAACGCTCTATGGTAGACTTTAGCTCATAAAAAAATCCCGGCTTTCGTCGGGATTTTAATAATGTCACTTTGATATGTTTATCTGCTAACCGTCCCAGTAGGAAAGCTGCCTAGATTAAGAGCGAAATCGTTAAAAGAGGGAGCCGTTTCGTTACCCGCCACCGCGGCCAATGGCTTAAGCGTAAATGGCAATGGGCTATTATCTGGTACTGGCTCAACAGTCACAACAACTGTTCTTCCTCGAATATCCAATGGAAAAGTTTCTCCCGTTGGAGCATTGTTAAAGAAATCTTCACCAGGAATTGGTGGCCCTGCGTTCTCTGTTCCGCTAAAGCTTGTTGATAGTCCGGCATTGTCGTCCATTTGATCGACACTGGAAAACGTTCCCGTAGAAAGCGGCCCCGCATCTCCTATTACCCAACCTTCATAAATCCATCCGTCGGGCAAGACAGGAAGCTCTAAAGTAGCTGTTGGAGGCATTCCGGGAAGGCCAAACCACACACCATTTTCATCGTTCCCATTATTTCCGCTACCCGATTGCTCATCGGTAGGAGTTCTTAAAAAGAAGTTCCCTGCGGCTGCACTAAAGTCACCAACTGCTGGTGCGGTAGCCGTAGATACGTTTGCCGAGTTACCATTAAAATCGCCTGCGATAAGTTTTTGAGCAGAAGGCTCCGGGTTAGGATCTGGATTTGGTTCGATGGTCAATATAAACTTTGTTGCTGCCGTAATGGTTTCGGTCGGAACTTCGAAACTCGTACTAGATAAAGCACCGGTTGCATCTACCGTAAATAGTCCTGTTGAAACTGGAACGCCATCGACTAAAAGCCATCCTTCATAATTAAAACTTGCGCCTAAATCTTCGAGGCCGTTTAAGTTTAAAGTAAGGTTAGAGGTACTGTTGTTGTCATTGTCATCATCGCTATTACAGGAGGTAAATGCGAATGTTAGGGATAAAATCCCAAGAAAAATCTTTTTCATGTCTGTTTAATTTTGATTACTCGGTAAAATTAAACAGTACTAAAATCATGAAATGTTAGCTAGCTAACATTAGGAAGAAAATTTCAATCGAATTTTATTTCGGCTAAAGTCGATTCTATTAGCCTCCTTGAATTTATTCATTATTGAGTTGAATGTTGACCGGGATGTGCCAATAAGATGGGCGATGTCTTTTTGGGTGTAGGGGTGTTTTATAACCGTGTCTCCTGTTTTCGGGCAACAATAACCATATTCTTCGGCTAATTCATTTAAAAATTCCTCTACCCTAGTCTCGGCATCTTTGAACATGATTAGTTCCAATCTTCGTTCCAAACGTTTGATCCGAAATCCAATCAATTTATATACTCGAAAACTGAAAGTCCTGTTATCGCGCATAAGATCATACATCGTATCCACACCAACCGGGCATATAGAAGTACCATTGTCCATGGACATGGCAAACTCATTTCTTTTTTCCTCACCTAAAATGGCTTTTTCTCCAAACAATTCACCTTTGGACAAAATGGCTTTAATAATCTCTTCTCCATTATCGGTATAATAGCCAATTTTAACTTTCCCTTTTTCGATCAAATATACCTTATTGGCCGTATCTTCCTCGAAGTAGATATAGTCTGCTTTTCCGTATTTATTAAAATTGTGTGCACTCTTGTAGTTCTCATACTTATGGGGACATAGCATGCTAAAAACATTAACATCTTCAAATATCCAAAAGGACTTCATAGCTGTTCTTTTTGTAGGTTCAACAATAAGTCGTAGTAGCTGCGGATATCTTACATAGAACGCAAGTGACCCATCATTTATTTTATATAGAATTAAATACGTTGAACAACTAAATTATTTTAAATTTATGGATTCGTTAAAAACCTAACCTTATGAGTTCTAGAAGAAATTTTGTAAAAAAAACAGCCCTGGCAGGTACAGGCCTTGCACTAATTCCAAGCCTGAGTTTTGCTACTAATGCAAATTCAACTCGTACTTCGTTGCGAGTTGGATTGATAGGCGTTGGCCTTAGAGGCACCAATCACCTAAACAACCTGCTGCAACGAGAGGACGTCGTTATTACCGCTATATGCGACATAGACGAACGACGTAACACTATAGCAAAAGACTTGATTTCAAAGGCAAATAAAAGCGCCCCAAAGGTTTTTGGAAAGAACGAATTGGACTATCGCAACTTGCTGGAACTAGACGACGTGGATGCCGTGATTATATCAACACCATGGCTTTGGCACACACGAATGGCCAAAGATTCTATGCTTGCTGGAAAGTACACCGGGTTGGAAGTCTCTGCCGCCAACACAATGGAAGAATGTTGGGACTTGGTGAATACACACGAAGCAACGGGCAGTCATCTTATGATTTTAGAAAACGTATGTTATCGAAGAGATATCATGGCAGTATTAAATATGGTTCGGCAAAATATATTTGGTGAACTCTTACATTTCCGTTGTGGTTATCAGCATGATCTGCGATTTGTAAAACTGAATGACGGAAAAACGGCCTACGGAAAAGGTGTGGAATTTGGCGAAAAAGGAATTTCCGAATCGGCTTGGCGCACCCAACATTCTTTATTGCGTAACGCAGATGTGTATCCAACTCACGGTGTAGGGCCTATAGCTACCATGTGCAATATAAATCGCGGTAACCGTTTGGTATCCATCACGTCCATGGCTAGCAAAGGGGTGGGTATTCATAAATATATTGTGAAAAACGGCGGCAAGGATCATCCTAATGCTAAACTTAATTTTAAGCAAGGAGATATCATCACCTCTATGATTGAAACGGCCAATCAAGAAACCATTATTGTAACTCATGATTGCAATTCCCCTCGCCCTTATTCACTAGGTTTTAGAGTACAAGGAAGCGAAGGAATTTGGGAGGTAGATGGCAGTAGAATGTACATTGAAGGTAAGGCCAAATCGCCTCACCGCTGGGACGAAGCAGCTCCTTGGTTAGAACAATACGACCATCCACTCTGGAAAAAATACGGTGAATATGCGGCAGGTTCGGGACATGGTGGTATGGACTTTTTTGTGCTTCAAGCTTTTGTCGAATCGGCCAAACAGAACATCGCACCACCCATGGACGCCTATGATGCTGCAGCATGGAGTGCTATTACTCCACTATCTGAAGTTTCCATTGCCAACAACGGAGAGCCCCAAGATTTCCCAGATTTTACCAGAGGGAATTGGGTAAAGAGAAAGCCTTACGATTGGATTAAAGATACCTACTAGGTTTGAAAAGACGTATCAACATTGTGGCTCCAGGGCGTATTTGCTTGTTTGGAGACCATCAAGACTATTTAGAGCTGCCGGTAATTGCCTGCGCCATAAATAGAGCCGTCTTTCTTTCTTCGGAAGAAAATACAACCCAGCAATTCTACATACGTATGCCAGACATTGCGTCTGAACGTATTATTTCGATAAATGACACCATTGAATCTCTCGAGGCTGGCGATCACTTTGCCTCTGCTCTGCGAGTAGTGAGGCGCTATGGATGCATACCCGATATTGGGTTTGACATTGAACTAAAAAGCACCATTCCTATCAACGCTGGAACGTCAAGTTCTTCGGCCATTGTAGTGGGATGGATTCATTTTTTATTGACGGCTTTTGGCTCCAATCAGGAAATCACCGCCGCTCTTATCGCTCAATTAGCCTACGAAGCGGAGGTATTGGAGCACAATTCACCTGGCGGTAAAATGGATCAATACACCATCGCTTTGGGAAACATAATTTATATAGATACCGGTAAAAAGTTTTCCTATGAGCATATAGGTACAGAAATGCAAGGTCTTGTTTTAGGAGTGTCAGGAATTCCAAAGAAAACCATCGGGCTATTGGGAGAACTGAGGGGCAAAGCCCAAGAGGCCATTGCTCAGGTGAAGGCTGCCAATCCAGATTTCAATTTGGTAAAGGCAACTATTGACGACATCGAGCCCCTTTCGGGATATATTTCCGCCGAATTACAACCTTATTTTTATGCAGCCGTAAAAAATCATGATATCACCCAAAGGGCAAGAAATCATTTTAGAGAACCTTCACCCGACTTAAAAATTATAGGGCAACTCATGAGTGCGCATCACGAAGTCTTAAAAGACATATTAAAAATCACCGTACCTCTCATTGACGCAATGATATCCGCGGCATTGGATGCAGGAGCTTATGGAGCTAAAATTGTAGGTTCAGGAGGTGGTGGAAGTATTGTAGCTTTAACTTCTTCGGAAAACAAAGTCGCTGTGATTGAAGCCATTAAAAAGGCGGGCGCAGTAGATGCTTACGAAGTGTCTGTGAAAAAAGGAACTTATATTCAGTAAAAAATAATGCATAGCAGTTTACTCATATTAGCCGGAGGTGCCTCCTCGAGAATGAAAACATCTATTTCGGTGGAAGGACTCTCTTCCGAAGAAATTGAACGGGCGAATACCCAAAGTAAGGCACTCATAAGCTACGGTAAGGAAAATCGTCCTATTCTCGATTTTCTTCTTCTGAATGCGAAAAAAGCAGGCTATAAAAACGTCTATTTAATTGTTGGGGAACAAAAAGATGCCTTTCAGCAATTCTACGGAAAAAAGACAGTAAACAATGAATTTGATGGAATGCTCCTCTCCTATGCGACTCAATATATTCCGAAGGACCGAAAAAAGCCTTTCGGTACTGCCGATGCAGTTACACAGGCTTTAGAGCAATATCCACACTTACAAAAAGAGGCTTTTACAGTCTGTAATTGTGATAATTTATATTCGGTGAAGGCACTGCATGAAATGGCAACTACCACTGCTCAAAATGCCTTTATTTCATATGATCGCGACGGACTAGAATTCCCAATGGAACGTATCTCTCGATTTGCGCTGGTCCTTTTGAATACTGAAAACTACGTTATGGATATTATCGAAAAACCTTCAGAAGAACATCTGGAGAACTATCGCGATGCGCAAGGAAAATTTCGAGTGAGTATGAATATTTTTAAGTTGGATGGGGCTCAACTATTTCCCTATTTGAAAAATTGTCCGCCACATCCAATCCGCAATGAAAAAGAATTACCCACAGCCCTTCTCAATTTTTGCAATGACCATCCGAACAATTTTAAAGGAATCCCTTGGCGCGAACATGTCCCAGATCTCACTTCTAAAGAGGATATTCTGGTATTTAAGAATTTCCTAAAAACCCATTTCAAGGAAAAATAGCGCACAAAAAAACTCCCACATAAGCAGGAGTTTTAGTATTCTGAATCTTTATTTTCTTAAGAAGCGTTCTCTTTTTTAATCAGATTTAAAGCAGATCCTTCTCGGTACCACTCAATTTGAGATGCGTTGTAGGTATGATTTACCAAAATCACATCCTTGCTTCCATCCGCGTGTATAATTTCAAGTGTCAATGGTTTTCCCGGAGCAAAGTCCGCGATATCGACAAAGTTAAAAGTATCATCCTCCTGAATAAGGTCATAATCGGCCTCATTAGAAAAAGTCAATCCTAACATTCCTTGTTTTTTCAAGTTCGTTTCATGGATACGTGCAAACGATTTTACAATGACAGCAGCTACACCTAAAAATCTAGGTTCCATAGCGGCGTGTTCTCTTGATGATCCTTCGCCATAGTTATGATCACCCACAACGATAGTCATCACTCCTGCATCTTTATATGCTCTTTGGGTATCAGGCACTCCACCGTATTCACCATCTAATTGGCTCTTTACGAAGTTCGTTTTCTTGTTGTATGCATTCACAGCACCAATCAAACAGTTGTTAGATATATTGTCCAAATGTCCTCTAAAACGCAACCAAGGACCCGCCATAGAAATGTGATCGGTGGTACACTTACCAAAAGCCTTAATCAATAATTTTACACCTTGTAATTGGCTGTCTTGAATGGGCTCAAAAGGTGTTAATAGCTGCAAGCGTTCACTTGTTGGGCTAACAGAAACTTGAACACCACTTCCATCGGCCATAGGCTCTACATATCCATTGTCCTTCACTTCAAAGCCTTTTGGTGGTAATTCCCATCCTGTAGGTTCCTCCAACATTACTTCATCACCATTTTCATTAATCAGCGGATCCGTAATTGGATTAAAGTTTAAACGTCCAGCAAGGGCAATAGCGGCAGTAATTTCTGGAGAAGCAACAAAGGCATGGGTATTTGGATTTCCATCCGCACGCTTGGCGAAGTTTCTATTGAATGAGTGTACAATACTGTTCTTAGGTGCGTTTTTCGGGTCTTTATAACGCGCCCACTGACCAATACACGGGCCACAAGCATTAGTAAATATCTTTGCATCCAGTTTTTCAAATACTTGCAAAATACCGTCACGCTCGGCTGTATAACGCACTTGTTCCGATCCTGGATTAATTCCCAATTCCGATTTCATTACTATTCCTTTATCCAAGGCCTGTTGTGCAATGGAAGCAGCTCTGGACAAATCTTCATACGAAGAGTTGGTACAAGAACCAATTAACCCCCACTCTACTTTCATGGGCCAACCGTTTGCTTGTGCTTTTTCGGTCATCGTTCCAACTTCTGTGGCCAAATCGGGTGTGAATGGGCCATTTAAATGTGGTAATAAAGTGGATAGATCCAAACGAATTACTTGATCGAAATACTGGTCTGGGTTCGCATATACTTCTGCATCGGCAGTTAAATAATCTTTTATTCCATTAGCAGCATCTGCTACTTCTTCACGGTCTGTGGCTCTAAGGTAACGCTCCATTGACTCGTCATATCCAAAGGTAGAAGTGGTGGCGCCTATTTCGGCACCCATATTACAAATGGTTCCTTTTCCAGTACAAGACATGGATGTAGCTCCTGGGCCAAAATATTCTACAATCGCTCCGGTTCCTCCTTTTACAGTTAAAATCTCAGCTACTTTTAAGATAACATCTTTAGGGGCAGTCCAACCGCTTAATTTTCCTGTGAGCTCTACTCCTATTAACTTCGGAAACTTAAGTTCCCAAGCCATTCCAGCCATTACATCAACAGCATCCGCTCCTCCAACTCCAATGGCAACCATACCCAAACCTCCAGCGTTTACCGTATGTGAATCGGTTCCAATCATCATTCCGCCTGGAAATGCATAGTTTTCTAATACCACTTGGTGAATAATCCCTGCACCAGGTTTCCAAAAACCAAGTCCGTACTTGTTCGAGACTGAACCCAAGAAATCGAATACCTCATTACTAGTTTCGTTCGCGCGTTTTAAATCGGCCGCTGCTCCTTGCTTCGCTTGAATTAGGTGATCACAATGTGTTGTGGTTGGCACCGCTACTTTGCTCTTTCCAGCCTGCATAAATTGAAGTAAAGCCATCTGAGCTGTTGCATCTTGAAGTGCAATTCTATCAGGTGCAAAATCTACATAATCTTTCCCTCTTGTAAATGGTTCATTGGGAATGGCATCCCAAAGGTGGTTGTACAATATTTTTTCAGAAAGGGTTAATGGATGTCCCAAAAGTTGCCGTGCTTTATCTACACGTTCAGGCATTTGGGCGTATACTTTTTTGATCATGTCGATATCGAATGCCATAGTCGTTTTTTTTTAGTTTTTTGAAGATGTACACTTCTGCATTAGCCTTTAGCGCACGCGGGCAAAAGTACAAAATTTCAGAATTATTTAAAAATAATTTAATGAATTAGGTTATTTTATAACTATTTTTCAATGAATATCAAATTTACATGCATTATATTCTGAATTATTCAATTTTGAGTGCAGATAGTTATCAAATTGACAATTTATTCTTTCCCAAATTGTCGCTTGAAGTAAGGTCGATCTCTTAGATCCATCATTGGTTTTTCGAAAAGACGGTATAAGAAATAGGAAAGTAAGATGGTAATGGCTAAATATCCAATGGTAAATCCAATTTTTTTAATGGCACCATATGTTTCCGAAGCAGAAAAATAACGCATCATTTGAAGTATGATCGAATAATGTAATAAATACATGGAATACGAGATGAGGCTCACAAAAGTAATTGGTTTAACCATCAATTTGTTCGCACGCTTTAAGCGCGAAAAGAAGGGCAATGACATGGCTATCGACAGTGAACAAAGCGGTAAATAAAGTACGTTAAAAAAGAAAGGCTGGTTATCGGTTAACCATTTTGCAACTCGTATAAAGCTGTGTATTCCAATAAAAAGAAACACCCCAAGAAATAGAAATAGGGTCGTCTGTTTTTTCCAAAAATCAGGATGTACCAAAGACAAATAAGCTGCCAAAACTCCATAGTAAATAGCATCTATTCTGTAGATAACTACTGCCTTTAGGTTAATATTCCAAAATTCCAGCGAATTAGAGCCTGTTTGATGATTGTACCATACTTTGGTAAAGGTGAAGAACAAAATGATTCCAAGTGTCACCCACAAAAACAGCTTTTTCTTTGAGACCTTCCACTTCGGAAGTAATACCAAATAAAACAGCAATGGGCCCAAAATATAGGCAAACTCTTCAATGGGTAGACTCCACGATTCAGTAAAGAAAATATCCATTCCGAAGTGAAAATTTTGAACAAAACCAAAATAGTTGGGGAGCGTTTCTGGTAGGTCCCTGCCTAAAAAAAGAACCAAGAAAATATTGACAATAAGTACGAGATAATAGTTAGGTAAGGTTCTAAACCAACGCCTGATTAAAAAATAAGTAAGATGCTTTGTTTTGAATTGTTCATTGGTGAAAATTCTAAAAAGGATGCGACCAATTAAGAAACCACTAAGCACGAAAAAGATTTCAACGCCCATAACTCCACACATTCGCAATAGAGTTACCAGCGAACCCTGTAAGTCGGGAAACACCCATAGCGCATGAGAGCCCACGACAAATAGAATCGCAGCGGCCCGCATCAAGTCTAATCCAAAAATTCGTTGTTTATAATCTATGTGCAAATAGCCTAGTTTCTAGTTGAAACGAAGGTACTAAAAAAGTGTAGTTAATTGTCTCTCCTAAAATAGTGACGTAATAAAACCCCAATGATAACCACGATCCCTATCACCTCGACTAGCGAACCAATAGCTAAAAGAAATCCACTACTAATTGGGCCAAGTTCCCACTGTAGTATTCTGAAAAGCCCACCCATTATGCTAAAGCAAGTTCCAACTAAAAAAATAATGATCGGTATGATAAACGACTTTAGCTTCATTAGAATAAGCTTGCGATTATTTCTTCAATGCTGAGACCTTCTGCCTCTGCTTTGTAGTTCTTTATTAATCGGTGTCTTAAGATTCCGATAGCGACTTTTTGAACGTCTTCAATATCTGGAGAGAATTTTCCATGCAAAGCTGCATTTGCTTTAGCTCCGAGAATCAAGTTTTGTGAAGCTCTTGGTCCAGCTCCCCAATCCACGTACTTCTTAATCATTTCGGTAGCGGCTTGACTCTTAGGTCTCGTTTTACCTACCAATGTAACGGCATATTCAACCACATTATCGGCCACAGGAATGCGGCGAATAAGGTTTTGAAAATCGATAATTTCTTGCGCATTGAACAAGGCATTTACCGATTGCTGCACCCCGGAAGTTGTCGTTTTTACCACCTCAACTTCTTCTGAAAAGGATGGATAATCCAAATTGATGGCAAACATAAAACGGTCTAACTGTGCCTCCGGCAAAGGATAAGTTCCTTCTTGTTCGATTGGGTTTTGAGTTGCTAAAACGAAATAGGGTAAGTCCAATTTGTAATGATGTCCTGCGACGGTCACCGCTCTCTCTTGCATGGCCTCTAATAAAGCCGCCTGAGTTTTCGGTGGTGTTCTATTGATCTCATCAGCCAAAATAATATTGGCAAAAATTGGGCCTTTGATAAACTTGAATTCGCGGTTGCTATCCAATATTTCTGAACCCAAAATATCGCTCGGCATCAAATCGGGCGTAAATTGTATTCTCTTAAACTGAAGGCCTAAGGTTTGGGCAACCGTATTGACTAAAAGTGTTTTTGCCAAGCCTGGTACTCCAATAAGCAATGCGTGTCCTCCAGAAAAGACGGACAACAAAACCTGCTCAACAACATCGTCTTGACCTACAATTACTTTCTTTATTTCTTGTCGTAAAGCGTTGTATTTGGAAACCAATTGTTCCACAGCAGTTACATCTGACATAGGCTTGGGTTGTGTTTTTAGTTTTTAATCCAATTGCTTGAGAATTCGCAATCGTAGTAGTCTCTATTTACATTGACGTACGTATCCTGAATTTTCTTGTTTTGCCACTTTTCAATGACTCGAATTTGTTTCTGCTTTAAAGCCAAATCCTTAATTTTCTCATAGTCTTTCTGGAAATCGGCCGGGTGTTCTTTGTACTTCTTAGTAACTGTAAGTATTTTAAACGCACTACGTCCAGTTCGGTCTCTATCAGTATGTACTTTAGAAACTTCTTTCTCCTCTAGGTTATACACTTGAGCACTCAAGGTAGGTTCCATCTTGGTGAGATCAAAACGAGTATCGAAGGATACCGGGTTCACCAATTGTCCTCCATTGTTTCGTGTTTCTTTTTCATCTGAATATTTTCGAGCTGCCGTACCAAAATCGATATTGCCTTTAATAATTTCAGAACGAATGGTATCTATCTTTGCCTTGGCTTCGTCGATAGTAGCCTGAGAAACTTCGGGAAAAAGAATGATGTGTCGTACATCAAGTTCTTGTCCTCGCACTCTATCCACCGTAAGCAAGTGCCATCCAAATTCTGTTTCGAAAGGTTCACTTACTTCTCCTTCTAATAAGGAGAATGCAACGTCCTTAAACTCTTTAGCCATGGGAGAATTCTTTCTTACCCCTTCAATAAGTCCTCCTTTGCTTTTCGTACCATCCTTAGAATAAAGTACCGCTTTGGTTGCAAAACTTGATCCATTTTCAAGAATATCGACACGGAATTCATTCAATCGGTCGATAACGTCTTGTACAGCTTGCTCAGTAACTTTTGGTTCTACTATTAATTGTGCAACTTCTACTTCAGCACTAAAAAACGGGCGGTCATCTTCTGGAATAGAAAAGAAAAACTCTCGCACTTCTTCGGGAGTTACTTCCACATCTTTTACTACCTCTCTCTGCATTTCACCAGCCAGCATTAGCGTTTTATTCGTGTCAAAAAGTTCTTGTCGTAATTCGGCAATACTATTCTTCTTGTAGAATTTGGCCACTTTTACTTCGTCGCCTCCAAATTCTCCAATAATATATTGCATTTGCTGATCAATACGTTGGGAAATTTCGGCATCACTAACAACCAAGCTATCCTGTTCAGCATGGTGTGCGTATAATTTGTCTTCCATTAGTTTACCCAACAGTTGACATCGAGTAACCCCATCGATAGAGATTCCTTGTTGCTGCAACTCTACGTAACTTTTGTCGATATCACTATCCAATACCACATATTCCCCTATCACTGCAGAAACTCCTTCTGCCTTAAATCTTTTAAAAGTCTTTACCGTATCCTTTTTTAGTATTGACTCAGAAACTTCGTCCTTTATTACATTGGTGCTATCAATAACCACCTGCGCATGAACGCTAGAAATTGCTAGTAATAATAGTAGAGTGAGTAATTTATTGCTTCGTGAAGGTCTCAAATTTTTTATCCTTAATCGCATCTTTTGTTATGTCCTTTTCTAATTTCTTTATGAGTTCCAGTTTTCTTTTATTCAAGATGATCTGTTCGATGGTTGGCCCTACAAAAGATAGTGGGGCTGTGTCATTCCGATTCAGTATATCTTCAATTTTCACCAAATATACTCCTAATGAGTCTTGTAATTGTGTAAAATTTGATTTTTTTAACACTTGGTTTTCCGACTGTTGGATGGCAGGAACATTTTGAATTAAAGTTTCCTTTTTCACCCAGGTAGAATCGTTAAAATTATAGGAATGAAATTGAATGCTTAACTCGTCCAATTCCAATTTATCGCTTTCATCGAAGCGTTTCAATTTTTCCTGAATATTATTTAAATTTCCAAAATTAGGTGCCACCTGAATATATCTCACCTTAAGCAGTTGATCGTTGAGCTTAAAATTCTCTTTGTTCGCCTCGTAATAAAGCTCCATTTCTTGAGGTGTTATGGTGCTATCCAGTTGTTGTGAGACAATATTGCTTTTATAGGCTTCCGTATACAAGTCGATTCTGTATTGACCTACCAGTTTATCATAGCCGTCCAACTCGTCATCGGTCAAATTAATCTTTGCCTGATCGATCATTAGCTGTTGCGTGGCCCAGCGCTTAATGTAGTTGTTTACTCGTAAGACACTGTCTTCCTTTGAGGTTGCTTCAGAAATTAAATTAGTGACATCCTCTTCATATAAGTAGGTATCATTAACTCTGGCTATAGGAATGCGAGGATCCTCTTGCTTAAAATAGTCGCAAGAAGTAAGCCAGAACAGTAATACGATAAACGGGGAAAATTTATGCATTAAGATTTTAATTCCTTTTTAAGCCTTTTAAGTGTTTTTTGATTAACCTCTACGTTGTATTTAGCTCTTAGCCCATCCATCCATGTTTTTTCTACATAGGTTTGGTAATCGCTAAGTACTCTCCCTTTTATTTCGTCAAACTCCTTTGGTCCGGGAGGAAGTATCTCGTTTACCTTCACTATTATAAACGAATCATTTTCAGTATATATTTTTGAAATTCCAACTTGAGGTTTAAATCCTGAAGGTAATTCCCTCTCGCCCAATTCAAAAACTCCTTTAGTGAGTAGCACATTTACTTTTTTATCGGCATTGAGCTGTGTTTTGATCTCATCACTGGTTATACCTTTCTTGAGCAAGGCTTCCACTTGTTTGCTTATCTCTTGCTTAGAAGTTCCAATGATCTCGGCATCGATACGCTGTTCCCATTGGTATTTCCCTCTATTCTCTTCAAAATATTTTTGTTGGCCGACAGTATCCTTTTTTGCCTTTCTCCAAACATTCTTTCCCATAACGTCAAAAATGAGGAGGCCATCTCTATATTCACTAATGATTCCGGCATATTCGTCATTCTCTACTTCCAGTTCATCTCTAAAGTAAGTTTTCAAGGTGAAAGTCTCAAATTCGTCGTAGTAGTCTGCCAGAAGCGTAATTTTACTTTTATACTGTTTACTTTTAGTTTGTCTTTTATAAATGTATTGGGCGAAGTCGTTAAAAAACAGCTCTCGATCTCCAATGGTGAACATTTTTTTATTTTCTGAAGCGGGAATGGTATCCATCTTCCAGTTTCTTCCTAGTACATACTTAGTCACATAAGTATCGAAATACGGAGAATAACTTGCTCCCTTAACAAAACCGTACTTTGCCTTAATCTTCTTGTTCACAGCATTGGTAACAATTTTTGAACGACTTCCTTCTTTTACTCGACGCTCCAGCATTTCTTTCTTTTCGTCGTAGGTTGGCAGAGAATGTTTTTCTTCAAGCCGAATGATATGCCATCCAAAATCCGATTGGACAGGCTCTGTTATGTCGCCTGGGCTTTCGATATTGTAAGCTGCTTCTTCAAAGCTTGTGGATCGCAAATCGCCTTTGCTGAATCTGCGTAATTTACCTCCATTTTTGCCTGAGTTTTTATCATCA